>WBZQ01000026.1_pt1 | contig 172750 bp, 176 predicted proteins | sample 5204251 | NCBI WGS metagenome assembly WBZQ01 (sample SAMN12412402, study PRJNA552823) | activated sludge metagenome | isolation source: activated sludge from nitrification reactor of wastewater treatment plant... | place: USA: Virginia | collected 2017-09 | reverse complement strand
CCCCGGCAATGGCGATCGATAAGACCGTCACGTCGGTCACGGACACCAATGGCAACGGGCTGACCGATGCGGGCGACGTCATCAACTACAACGTGAAGGTGAGCAACACCGGGAACGTGACGTTGACGGGGGTGACGGTGGTGGATCCGCTGACGGGCCAGAACATCAGCGCCGAGACCATTGCGGTGGGGGCGTTCAAGGACTTCGCCAGCACCTACACGATCAGCCAGGCTGATGTGGACGGCAACGGCGGGGGCGATGGCGACATCGACAACACGGCGACGGCGGACAGTGATCAGACGGGGCCGAGCAGTGACAGCGAGGTGGTGCCGCTGAATCTGACCCCGGCAATGGCGATCGATAAGACCGTCACGTCGGTCACGGACACCAATGGCAACGGGCTGACCGATGCGGGCGACGTCATCAACTACAACGTGAAGGTGAGCAACACCGGGAACGTGACGTTGACGGGGGTGACGGTGGTGGATCCGCTGACGGGCCAGAACATCAGCGCCGAGACCATTGCGGTGGGGGCGTTCAAGGACTTCGCCAGCACCTACACGATCAGCCAGGCTGATGTGGACGGCAACGGCGGGGGTGATGGCGACATCGACAACACGGCGACGGCGGACAGTGATCAGACGGGGCCGAGCAGTGACAGCGAGGTGGTGCCGCTGAATCTGACCCCGGCAATCGACATCGAAAAGCTGGTCAAGGTAGACGGTGCCGTTGCCTTTGTGGATGCGGATACTGCTGCTACTGGGCCGAGTGCGTTCGAAGGAACACCGGTGCAGTTCAAGTTCACGGTGACCAACACTGGGAACGTCACATTGTCGGATATCACGGTGTCTGACAGTGATTTTGATCTGAGTGGACTCACCGGTGATGCAGATGGATCACTGGCTGGGTATCAGATTGCGACCCTCGCACCGAGTGGTTCGGTAGACATCTTGTACACGCAAACCGCTGCTACAGCTGGTCAACACACCGATACCGGTACGGCGTCGACCACCTTTAACGGTAGCACGGTCAGCGATATGGACGATGCCAACTACTTTGGCTTCGATGCAGGTGTCTGCGGGCTGACGCCTGGATTCTGGAGCCAGCACCTGTGGGCCTGGGATGGCAATCCAGGCACGGATGGGCCAGTGGACGACCAAGGCAAGACGCTAGCCTCGAAACTGATTGCCGACGATGTCCTAACGCTAGAAGACGTCCTGATTCCGGTCGATTCGAACCGAGACGGCGTCATCGACGGGAACGACCAAGCCGGCATCCTGGTCGGCGATCTCAATCACAATGGGCTGAAGGATCCAAACGAGACGACCGTGTTCTTTGAGCTGATCGACGCGCAGGATCTTATCAACGCGAGTGCATCGACGATCAACGCCGATCAGCGGGTGAAGATGTCACGCGATGCGATCGCTTTGCAGTTGAACATCAACAACGGCGTCGTCGATCCGGACGGGCTCATCACGGAAGCAGCCAAGTGGTTAACGGCGCAATCGCCGTACACCTACGGAAGTAAGTCCGGCGATGTCGATACGAATGGCGATTGGATCGCTGACTACAATGACTCGACGAACGTCTTTGACGGTACAAAGGTCAAGGCGAACGATGCGGCATGGCAAACGCTTACGAGCGGCCTGTCCGGTAGCATCATTCACGAGGCCATCGACGACTTCAACAATTGTCGACTGGTGGGCGGGCACGATGGGGAAGGTAAGGAACTCATCGGGGCGACGCCCGACGACATTATTCTGCTCGGCCTCTCGAGCCAGAACACAAGCTGGGCCGACTGGCAGGGCGTCAACGGGCTGGTGTAATAAGTCGAGAGCTGTCCCTCGCAATGACAGCGGGGGTAGGCTAACGGGCCTACCCCCAAATTTTTAAGGACGTGTGCCGGCTTGATCGAGGTGGTGTTTGTCTGATGAATGCCCAGTGGGCGTTGCGTTGTACTGCTGAAATCATCTAGGGAATATTTGATTAATTCTCACTGTTGCCCAGCCACCTCTCAAAACATTAGAGATTCGACTGGTTCTCCAGTGAAACTCTGAATTAAGCAGCCCTTCCCTAGATTTGCCCCTGTGTTGTGTGCGATGTGTAGGCGTGTCTGTCGTTCTGTCTTGGTGAGGATTTTTCAACAGAGATGAGGTACTCGTATGGCCGACAAAGGTAACAGTGTAAAGAGTGAGGCGCAGGTTGCTGGTCAGGAGGGCTCCGATCGGCGTGTGCAGGTGGGCATTCGCCTCTCGCCGAGTGAGCCGTCGACGCAGCCGGTGCTATGTAATTTCAGCGGAGTCACGAATGCCGGAGGGTTGCTGCTCGTTGAATTCGGGTTTATCGAACCGGGAGGCTTGAATGCAGTGGCGAAGGCCGCGCGAAGCGGTGCCAATCCACCCGACTCGATCGGCGGCCAACGCATCTGCCGTCTGGCTTTGCCACCGGATACGGCGGCGCAGCTGGCGCAGCAGTTGAACCAGCTCCTAAAGAACGCAGCTGCCCGAGGTACTCAGCAGAAGACGGCTTCTGCCTAGTGGCTACCGAATTCGTGCGATAGCCTAAGCGAACAGTTACTATGAAAGACGCCTCGTTAGATCGACAGGTCTGACGAGGTGTTTGTGTCTTGGTCTCACGCGGATGCGTTCACCACGGTCGTGTCATGTTCACGCTGCCTCAACATGAGCGGGTGGCAACGTGGGCCGCTGACGCCGGATTTAGCCCATGAGCCGACTGAAGAATAACCATGCACCCCGCAGCCATCCCAGTCTCGACGCACTCACCGTCACGCTCAACCATCATCAATCCGGGCGGTACGACCGGGCCGAAGTTGGGTGCCAAATTTGCGGTGGAGCCCGTCCAAGTGGGCCAGGTATCGTTGAGAGCAGAGGGGGAACCGGAGAGCAATGTCCATGAGCTTGGGATCTCATTCTGGGTTCCCAATCTGGAAGAGCTTCGGCGGACGGACGAAGAGTGTCTCCGCAGCGCGACTCGTACGATAAGGAACCTCTTCCATTTGTGAACCGACGCCATCGTCAGCATGCACAGTGGGTGCAAAAGGCTATGGCTGAATGGCTTGAATTTGCTTGCATGAGTGAGGTATCATTCGCACTTTCCCATTAGGTGACATACCTGAGAGACATGCGTGTTCTCATAATGTGAGTACTTGCCCGCGAACACCCACTGGCTTATGAACGCACCGCAGCGATGACGAATCCACGCATGCCTCTTCCAAAAACCAGTTTGATGAGCCCCTTGTCCGATCTGGAGAAGGCGCTCGCGGCCTGCCGGCAGTCGTTTCTGACGACGGCCTTCTTCAGTCTGTTCGTGAATCTGCTGATGCTCGTGCCGGCGATCTACATGCTGGCCATCTACGACCGGGTGTTGATGAGCGGAAGTGAATCGACGCTCATGATGCTCACGGGGATCGCCGTGTTTCTTTTTCTCGTGCTGGGCGGCCTCGAATGGATCCGCACGCGGATCTTGGTGGCGACGAGTGCTCGGCTCGATGAACACCTGGGCGAACGAGTCTTCGACGCGATCTTCCGGCAGTCGCTGGCCAGCAGTGGAGCCAAAGCGACCTCACAACCGCTGAACGATCTCTTACAGATCCGGCAATTCTTGACCGGTCCGGGGTTGCTGGCCTTCTTTGATGTGCCCTGGATGCCGATCTATGCCGGGCTCATGTTTCTCTTCCATCCCTACTTCGGGCTCGTGGCGATCGCCTCGATGCTCTTCCTGGCGGGCTTGGCGATTTGGAATGAGCTGTCGACCCGCACCGATCTGGCGGAGGCGAACCGCGAATCGATCGAGGCCACCCAGTTCACCCAGCGCAATCTCCGCAATGCCGAAGTGGTGGAGGCCATGGGCATGTTACCGCGCTTGCGGGCGCGCTGGCAGGAGAAACAGCTGCGGGTCTTAGCGCTGCAAGCCCAGGCCAGTACGAAGGGGGGCTTGATCAATGCCCTCTCCAAGACCTATCGGTTGACGATTCAATCGTTGGCGCTGGGGCTCGGGGCCTATCTGGCCATTCGGAAGGATATCTCCCCGGGATTGGTGATCTCCGGCTCGATTCTCTTGGGGCGGGCCCTGGCCCCGCTCGACCAAATGATTGCGGGCTGGCGGGGGGTTCTCGGCGCGCGCGAGGCCTACCAGCGGCTCGATACGCTGCTTCGCACGATTCCCGAGCGGGAGTCCCGCATGACGTTGCCGGAGCTCCAGGGGCAAGTCACCTTGGAAGAGCTCGTCGTCGCCGTCCCTGGCCGGACGGAACCCATTCTGAAGGGCATCACGCTGAAGATCGAGCCAGGCACGACGGTGGCCCTCATCGGGCCGAGTGCTGCAGGCAAATCCACTTTGGCACGGGCGCTCCTGGGCCTCTATCCTCCGGCGCGAGGGCGGGCCTGTCTGGATGGCGCGGATGTGTACAATTGGGATCGGACTCAGCTGGGACGCTATGTGGGGTACCTGCCCCAAGACGTGGAATTACTCGACGGGACCGTCGCGGAGAACATCGCGCGCTTCGGTGACGTGGAGGCCGAGCGGGTGATCGAAGCCGCGCAATGGGCGGGAATCCACGAGATGGTGTTGACCTTGCCCCAGGCCTACGATACGCCCCTGATCGGGGGAGGTGTCGCGCTCTCGGCGGGACAACAGCAGCGCATCGGGATCGCGCGGGCCATCTATGGGAACCCGAAAGTCGTGGTGCTCGATGAACCCAATGCCAACCTCGACGCGGAGGGAGAAGAAGCGCTGACCGCGACGCTCAAGCAATTACAGAAGAGCGGAAGCACGGTCATCCTGGTCACCCATCGCCCGAACGTGCTGAAAGTGGTGGACAAAATTGCCGTCGTACGTGATGGCAAACTGCTTGTGTATGGTCCGCGTGATGAGGTTTTAGCGGCGCTCGCCCGCGTCCAGTCCCAGGGGAGCCAATCACGACCGGCGATCGGGGCGGCCTAGGAGCCTGTCAAACCCGTGGTGCCGGGGCCGAAGGTGAGAAAGGGAATGCTCATGGCTGTCTGGAGGGGAACGGTGTCCTGTGGCTGAACACTTGCTGACAAGTCCCCCACGCCTGTTGAGTGACGATCGAGCAATTCGCCGACAGGGGCTGGCGCTCGTGCTGGTGGTCTTCGGCGGCTTCGGGGCCTGGGCCTCGCTCGCGCCGCTCAACAGTGCCTCCTTGGCGCCCGGAGTCATCACCGTGCAACATTACCGCAAGACCGTGCAGCACCTTGAGGGAGGCATCATTCGGACGCTCGCCGTGCATGATGGCGACCCTGTGAAGTACGATCAAGTCCTCGCCACCTTGGACGATACCCAACCCCGCGCGCAGCTCGAGGTCCTGCGGGGGCAGCTCTATATCCTGGTTGCGCAGGAAGCGCGCCTGGCGGCCCAGCGCGACGGGCTCCGGGCTGTGCGGTATCCCGAGGAATTGCTGGCGCACCGAAGCGATCCGCGTGTGCAGGAAGCCATGCGGCTGCAGGATCAGACCTTCAAAGTACGCCAGGCGGCCAACGACGGAGAGAGTGCGGTGTATGGCCGACAGATTGAGCAACTGCGGGCCAAGATAGAGGGGCTCCAGGCGCAGAAGCACAGCAAGGATCGTCTCGTGGAGTCCTACCAGGGTGACGTCACCGACTTCAGGAGCCTCTTGCAGGAAGGGTTCACCGAGAAGCAGAAGGTCGAGGAAATGGACCGTGCCTTAGCACAGAGTGAGGGGCAGCGAGGGGAACTCGTCTCTGATATTGCGGCGAGCGAGTTACAAATCGGGGAAATCGAGCTGAAAATCTTACAATTGCAAAAGGACCTCCAACGGGAAGTCGCCAAAGAGCTGAGCGAGGTACAGTCTGGCTTGTTCGAAGTGCGGGAGAAAGTCCAGTCGCTGGAGAGTACGGTCAACCGGTCGGTCATCAAGGCCCCCGTTTCTGGGATGGTGCTGGGGTTGACCCTGCATACCATCGGGGCGGTGATCCCTCCGGGAGGGGCGGTTGCTGGATGTGGTGCCACAAGATGAGAAGCTCATCATCGAAGCCCAAGTGGCCCCTATCGACATCGATCGGGTCAAGGTGGGACAGGTGGCGGAAGTGCGATTCAGCGCGTTCAAGAGCCGCGATCTTCCGACGATCGAAGGGAGGCTGATCAGTGTGTCGGCGGATCGGATCGTCGAGGACAGCAAAGACAAGAAGGAAAGCCGAGGCGGCGAGACGGCCTACTACCTGGCCCGCGTCGAAGTTTCCTCCGAGGGACTGCAGGCATTGCGCAAGGCCGAACTCGACTTGGTGCCGGGGATGCCCGTGGAGGTCCTCATCAACACCGGGGCACGGACCCTGGTGCAGTATTTGCTGAAACCCCTGACGGACAGCTTCAAACGCTCCTTTATCGAGGATTAAACGCCGGCACGAGCCAGGGGCCGGCATGCTGATGGCGCGGCCCAGTCCCGACGAGACACCCATGTGGAATCGAGTGCGACTCATCTGGCTCCTCACCATCCTGCTTCCGGCGACGGCGGCGGCCGACGGACCACTGATGAATTTACTGCAGCTCTACGATCTGGCTCTGGCCACCAATCCAGTGGTGGAAGGGCGGAAATATGGCGTGGTGCAGGCGGAGGCGCAAAAAGATCAGGCGCGCAGCAAACTGTTGCCTCAAGTCTCCGGCACGGGGTTTGTCTCCTGGAACGAATTCACCCAGGAAATCCCCAACCGTTTCACCGGGCAGATCGGGCATGTCACCTCGCAATATCAGGGACTACGCGGTGTGGTGCAGGCCCGCCAGGCCCTCTTCGACCTATCGTCGTTTCGCGCCTATCAAGGCTCGGGATTCACCGTGAAGCAGGCCGAGCAGGACTTGGAGAGCGCCCGGATGGAGCTGGCCACGGATTTGGTCGATCGGTACCTCGAGTTCTTGGAGGCGCATGACGAAGCCGGCTATGTGCAGAGTGAGCTGGACTTGACGGACGGCGAGATGCAGCGGATCCGCCGCATGTACGAACGCGCGATGGCGAAGGTGACGGATCTGTATGAGGTCGAGGCCTACTATCAAACGCTCAAGACACGCGAACTCGAAATCCACAATGCCAAGGCTGTGGCGCTGGAGAAGGTGCGGGAGGTGGTCGGCGTGCCGGTGGCTGATTTGGCGCGGCTCGCGAACGAGGCGTTGCCGCCGGTGCCCGGCCAGGCCGACCAGTGGGTGACGGATGCCGTGAGGCGGCATCCGGCGATTCAGGCGTTGCAGTATGCGATGGAAGCTTCGGCCAAGACCATTGCCAGTCAGTGGGCGAACCATCTGCCCCAGGTGTCGCTACAGATGTCGGGGATCTACGCCAAAAACGGAGGGTTCGACAACCGCCTGCTCGATCCCTACACGGTGGGGACCTTGGGGGTGCAGCTCAATGTGCCGTTGTATTCCGGGGGAGGCACGAGTGCCGCCGAGCGTGAAGCCGTGGCCCGCTTCGAAATGACCAAGTACAAGCACCTGGAAAAGCAGCGGGAGGTCGAACGGGAGACCAGGACGGCCTATCTCAATGCGCAAACGGGCTACTCGCGGATCGCCTCGACGATGCGCGAAGTGGATGCGCGGATCAAGGCTCGGGATGGGCAGCAACGGGGGTATGAGTTGGGGGCGGCGACTATCGTGGCCGTGCTCGAAGCCAAAAAGAACCTCCTGAAATCTCGGTTCGCCTCTGCCAAGGCTCGCTACGACTATCTGCGGTCGCTCGTCGCCCTGCGGGTTTGGGGCGGGACCCTCACGCGCACGGATATAGAAGAAATCAACGGGTGGATGGCTCAGAACTGAGGGCCCCATCCGGCCAGGGTTACGTGAATGCATGTCTGGCTTGAGCCTCGCCGCAATCCTGCGGCGAGAGCCGATCTCTGCCGGAGAGGTGGATTCCCCAGACGTGGCGATCATGAAAGCAGCTCTCCCTCGGTCTGCGTACTTAACCTGAAACTCATTGTCCCGTCCAACCGGCGTTTCCCATAATCAGCCAGATTCCACGTACCTGTCTTGCCGTCTAGCCTGCCGGGTTCTCACGATTTGCCATCCCTCAATGATGCGGAGTCGCGTTGTGGCTCTAAGCCAGGCGGCGCCACAGAGCCCGTGCTGACGGTAACCACACCCGGCGAGCCGGGTGACGCCCTTCGGGACTTGCGACATCGTACGCGTGAGATGATGCTGAATGGCTCTCAACCGGCAGAGCCTCCGACGCGGTGCGCGGCTCTGGGTTGTTCAAATATGGGCACCACCGGAGGTGTGACCGTACAATTATTCCAGATCCCTTGCCGAATTTGTGCTGTCAGGGTGGGGCCTATTCTTCGAACTCGTGGATTTTAGGAAGCCTAACCTGCCGGCATGTCGCTTGCTCATTTTCCTCTCGCTCATGCGGCCAAGGGGCTGACCTCCCAAGACCGTACGTATTCTGATCCGTCAATCTCTAACAGAGTGAGGGAATCGATGGTATTGACCACGCTCGTGCTGTGCCGTTCGCCGCACCGGTTTCACGTGTCAGATGAGTCCGCGTCGCTCGATTCGTTCCAGGGACGAAGTGATTGAGGGGGCGACGCGCTCGCGATTAGTCGATGTGAGGGATTCTACGAACTCACGGAGGTGTTGTATGACGCGGAGCACGAGACCGTCGGCAGTGAGTGGAATGGTGACCGGTTTGTTCATGCTAGGACTCTTTGGAGCCGCCTACGCGCATGAGGGCGACCTCCATCAGTTGCTGGGACAAGGCAGGCCCCAGCCCTTTGTCGGTGGGCAGCCTGTGAAATTCGAGGGCGATGTGGAGGTGATTCATGGAGATGGTGCCGACGTCGCCCATTCCTTCGTTCGCTATTTCGTGCGGAACGTTACGACGCATGAACTGTTTGAGCTCGGTTTCGATGACCCTTCGTCGGTCGGTCTGCTCACGGGGCGACGGGTCACGGTGCGTGGGCGGCAGCAGAACTCCGTGGTCTGGGTCAAGGATGTGGCCGCACTGGATTCCAGTGGAACCACCACACAGGGCAGTACAGCGCCGGCGCCGGTGCTGTCCGAGCGGACGGCCATCGCCATTCTCGTCAATCTGAATGACGCGACACTCTGCAGTGACGTGACGACGTGCACCTATACACCAGCCTACGTAGCGGACAAGATCTTTACCGCGACGCAATCTATGCGAGCGCTGTATCTCAACAGCTCTTACGGGCAAGTGACGTTCAAGACCGATACCGACGGCAACGGGCAGCCTGATGTCGTTGGGCCGTTTACTCTCTCGCTGTCCAAGGTTGGGTGTAACTGGTCTTCTTGGGGCACAGCGGCCGACAGTGCGGCGCAGGCAGCCGGTGTCGATCTGAGCAAATACCAACACCGGATCTACGTGCTCCCGCCCTATTCACAGTTGCCCGACTGTGGCTGGGCCGGTCTGGCCTATATCGGGGGGAGCAAGTCGTACATTGCCGAGCCACAGTCCATGATGGTGTATGCCCATGAGTTGGGCCACAACCTCAATATGGCACACGCTGGGACAGACCCGGAAAATGACGGGGTGATGAACGTGGAGTATGGCGATTCCTCGGATCCTATGGGCAGCTCGAGGGCGCTGCGCAACTTCAATAGCCCGCATCTGCATCAGATGGGGTGGCTCAACGCCTTTCCCAATGCCGTGCAGACCGTCACGACGTCCGGGTCGTATCAACTAGGGGCTATTGGAACGACGCCGGACGGCACTCTCCCGCAGGCGTTGAGAATTTTCAAGCCGAACACCAATGAGTATTACTACCTCTCGTATAGGCAGGCGACAGGATGGGATGCAAGCCTGCCCTCCACCTACACGCAGGGGGTGAATGTTCATCGCTATAAGGGGGCAGGGTATGGCTACACCTATTTCCTCCAATCCCTGTCCACGACGGGACTGTTCATGGATAACGCGAATGGGATTACCGTCGTGCCGGTGACGAATGGGAGCGGCAGTGCTACGGTACAGGTGTCGTTCGGTTGTGCCGCGAACCCGCCGGAGGTGTCGTTTACGCCGGCTTCTGTTTGGGTGAAACCAGGAAATACCGTGTCCTTAAGCGGGCAAATCACGAATCGCGATTCAAGTGGCTGTAACGGGACGACCTTTGTCTTGTCGACCAGTGGGATCGGCAGCGTGAATCCGGGATCTGTAGGACCGCTCACTTCCGGGCAAGTGGGGTCGGCAACCGTGACGGTGACCCCAATGAGTTCCGGTACTGTGACCCTTATGGCTCATGATGGCGACGGCCAGGATCCGATTCACAGTCAGGATGGTGTGGGTACGACTCAGATCAATGTTGATGCATCGTCCCCTACGGCTCCGAGTGGGTTGACAGGGGCAGCCGTGCAAACTGGAGGGGTGGCCCTTTCCTGGAACGCGGCGTCCGACAGTGGCTCAGGTCTGAAGAGTTACTACATCTATCGCAACGGGGTGTTGCTGGGGACGACTACCGAACTTTCCTACAGCGATAAGGCGGGGACAGGCGGGACGCTCTACACCTATGGTGTGACCGCCGTTGATCAAGTGGGAAATGAGTCGGGGCTGAGCAATACGGTATCTGTCACCTACGCGGAGAAGACCAGGGGTGGAAAGGGGCGATCGAAATAATGGCAGTGGCCTGGTCGATCTTCCTAAGAAGACGACCAGGCCGTCTCCGTCCTCTGCTTGCCTTCTTGCCTCGAGATGCTTCTGGTGAGTTCTCTCAAAGTAGCTCTGGGTCCATTGGGTACGACGGGAGCGCGGTCAGCCAGCACAGAGAACGAATCAGGCTATTCTCAAACCTCTTACTTCTGTGAATACCACCGATAGCCTTTGTTCTCGGTGAACTGGCTTTCGTGGCGCCGCCGGGTTTATTCGCATAGGAACTGATCAAAGTTGCCCCTGGGTGAGGAGTCTTGTACACTTCCAGTAACTCCCTGCGAGGACATGCAGTGATGCAAAGACATTACGATCAGCATGACGATGCCAGGATTGCGGACAATTTTCGCCGTGCCATCGATTTAACGGAACTCGGCTTAGCGCTGCGCCGATCGGTAGTCCAGCAGCAGAACCCACAAGGCGATGCCATGGTACAGGTGATGCGCGAGATCCGCCGCGCCAAAGAGCAGGCATGGCAGCAGAATCATTCTTAGCCCAGTCCCTCTCCACGCTCATCACGGACTTCAATCGACGCGGTATTCAGTATGCGCTGGCTGGAGGTTGGGCCTACAGCGCGTTGGTTGAACCACGGGCGACGACGGATATCGATATCCTGCTGTTGCTGGAACAGCCGTCTCGTGATCGACTACAGTCGTTGCTCTCCTCTCTTTTCGATTCAACCATCGTGCATCCAGCCGCAATGGTCTTTCGCGGGATTTCGATTTGGCGATGTGTGGGCATTCTGAAGAATCAAGAAGTGGTGATTGATGCGCTCTTGGCTGATTCTGAATACCTTCGGACAGCACTGGCACGTCGACGACAGATTCTCCTGGGCGAAGTAGCTGTGCCAATTGTGACGGTAGAGGATTTGATCGTCCTGAAGACCCTAGCAGGGCGGCTGCAAGATCAAGCGGATCTTGAGAAAATCAAGCTTCGGCAGGATGACCTTGCCGTCGATTGGGCGTATGTCGACGAATGGAAAGCCAAGCTGGCTCTTGCCCAGTAGCTACCTATTTCTGTGAATACCACCGATAGCCTTTGTTCTCGGTGAACTGGGCTTTGGGTGCCCCGCCCGGCTTTTCCAGCAGCAACACCTTAAAATCTTGCAGGCCGAACCAGGCTGGATCGGCAAGGTCGTGGTAGTGGAGGCCTTGCAGCTTGGGGAGGATGTCGCCTAGCGTCTGTTGTAATTCCTTTTCGCTGTAGACACGCACGGCGAAAGGATGGTTGATGGCCTGACAGAATCGCTGGATGGTATAGGTGGCGCCAGTGCAGAGCACTTTCGTGTCAGGTTTGAGTCCTAGAAACTGCGGAAGGGAAAGATACCGTTCTTGAAATCCGAGCCAGCGTACGGCTTGGCGCAGGTGACTGTATTGCACTTCGTACTCAGTGTGGCCTGGTAACTTCACAGGAGCCGGCCAGCCTTCTTCGATGCCGAACTCGGTGAGAAACGCTCGCCCACCTGGTTTGAGGACTCGCCACAATTCGGCGACAAAGCGAATCGGCCCTACGTTAAAGATTACCGATTCCGGTGGGTTGGCCTCGATGGGGAGGCGAAGCCGCCTGATCCAATCGAGCGCTTCCTGATGTTGCGGGGTTTCTCCGGTCCCAGATACCAGTTCCTTCCGGTTCAGCTGCACCGGCGTCATGTCGGCCATGTTCTCGTTGTCGATGACGAGATCGACGGAGTGGTCGGCAAAAGGCAGCTGTTCAGCATTGGCTCTGGTGCCGGTGACAGCCCATCCGCCCGCTTTGGCCCGAATAACTTGGCGTTTTAGAAATGGTTGGGTGATATCGAGCGAGAGGTAGTTAATCCCTTGCTTCTCAAATGGGAGCAGATCCTTCCCGAGTTCCTGTGCAAGGTACCCGAGGCCACCTCCGATCTCCAGCAGGACTTTCGGCTTAGGCGTGAACCAGCCGAGTCGCCTGAGTTGTCGCATCAGCAGTCGACCGTAAGTCAGATTGTCCAAAGCCTCGCTGGGTTCACGGAAGAGATGGGAGACCGTGGTTTCGATCAGATCAAAATGGCCGTCGTCTTCCGAGCTCTCGGTCAGCTCGTGGTGATGGAATTCTTCCAGGTGGTGCTCACCTTCGAAGCCGTCTTGCCCGGACCAGCCTTCACGGACCTGTTGAAGCAGGACATCCCACTTGGCTTTGTGTCGGTGGCCTCCAGGTGGTTCAGTCCCGTAATAGCAGAGAGAATAGTTGGGGGTCGCCCACCGTGCCAAGTGCCAGGACCCAGGCTGCCCATCGGGCCCGCAAATCTTCGTGCCGTATTGTTCAAGAAGAGTTCCCACGGCTGTATGACCGTTCATGGCCTTGAGCAGGTCCACCCCGGTCTGGTTCAGCCGGATCAACGGGAGGTCGTCATCGAGTGGAGCCAACCACCATTCGTCAGGTTGGTGCTGGTAGGCGACCAGGTCCGGAATATGCCAGGCCAATAGGGTCAGTGTTTCTCCGGTCAGGATCAATGGATCGCGGATGGCGGCAACGGCTTTCATGATCACAAGCTCTCTGTGTAGGACAGTCGGTAAGCTACAGGAGCGGTCGGCATCTCTGCAAGCCGGCAATGGGTGCGGTCTTACAAGTGAGCGGGGGTTGAGGAATCCTCGGTCACGATCAGCTGCCCGCGCATAATAGGATGGATTCCACAGTGATAGGCATATCGACCAGGAGGGAGGCCTTGAATGATAAACTGTCCCCCTGGGGGAACCGTTCCAGAATTGAAGAGGCAGGTGCTCTCGTCGTTCACACAGCCATTATGCGTCACCGTGTGGTGCGTTGGTGTTGGATTCTCCCAGCGGATGGGTGTGCCACTCACCACAGTCGCGGCAGCCGGAACGTAATAGGGCGAGCCATTTTCCATAAGAATCTGTGTGGCTGGAGAAAAATCAAGGGCTGGCCCTCCCACAGTAGCCCCAATCCCTAGGGCGATGGTCAGGATGTGCAGTCGGTTCACAGGGGTCGTACTCCTCAGAGCGATGTATTGATGGTTGAGTAAGAGCCTTGAAAATAGCTAAGGATTCAGCTGTGTCTTCTCTGGGCCCTCATCATAGCATGCTGCCGTCTGGGGGTTTGACCAGTGTGTGTGAGGTGCCCAGCGGCGTTCATCTTTCTCGTCATCGGCAGCGCGCGAGCTTCTACTGAACCCAAAGTAATGAGAGTTGCAGAGGGTCGTAGAAATCATGATCGAGGTGGTTGCAAGAGCCTGTTCGTTCATGCTAGATGGAGGCCGTTACGCCGCGCTGAAACGAAGAGGAGGATCGGAATGGCGAACAAAAAGAAGAAAGCCGTCGCGAAAGCGTCGTCCAAGACGAAAAAAGCCGTATCGTTGCCGAAGAAAAAAGCAGTAGCCAAGAAAGTGGTAACGAAGAAGGCAGCGGTGAAGAAGGCCGTGAAGAAGCGACCGGTTGTCAAGGCGTCCAAGTCCGCCCCGAAGAAGAAACCGGCAGCCAAGAAACCAGCCGGCAAATCGGCCAAGAAAACGGCGGCCAGACCAGCCAAGAAGACTCCCCAGAAGTCCATCCCTTCGAGCGCACCGGCCAAGCCTGTTGCGGATGAAGAGGAGATGACTCCTCGAAAGGCGCTCTCTGCTGTGAAACCGGCCATGCCGATGGAGCCGGATGAGGCTGATTTGGAAGATGAGGATGTCGTTGATGATGAGTTAGAGATGGAGGATGAGCTCGACGAAGACGACGTGCGAGATGAGTTGGATCTCGACACGGATAATGACGGGGATGAGCTTATCGACAAGTCCGAAGAATTGCTGGACGACGATTATCGACACAGTTAGTTGGCCGGAGTTTGGTGATAGCCCCGGTACAGTCTCTGCTCGCGCCGTTAGGTCTACGGAACCTATCGTGCGGGTAGGGCTTTCAGCCTTGGGTCTAATCTTACTGTCCGGTATCGCTGCTGGAATAGGAGTCGATCCAGCAGCGGTGTTCGGGCGTTTCTTCAGTATCTCCTCGTCATTCAGCTGGAAGACAAGATTCCCCGTCGGCGCGCTCGCTCAGCGCTTGTGCAGATTCTCATGTTCAGGAAAAGAAAGACTTATGTAGGGGCGGTCCTAGTGGTCGCCCTTGCGATCAGTCTTGGTGTGTCTGACGTCGGCGCCGCTTGTGTGGCCGAGGGAGAAGCGACAAAAGCAGGAGAGGCTGGACTTGTCCTCCATCTCCCGCCGACCTGCACGCAGGCGGAGCGGGAAGCGCATAGCCTACGCGGCGAAAGGATTGTGGATGCGCTTCGGAAAGGGCATTCCGTCGATCTTGTGGGGGTGATTATTCAGGGGGATATCCTGTTTGATCGCCTCACTCCACAGGTAGTTCCTCAATCATCGATGACATCCGAGCTTCCGAGTCGGGGTAAGCCTGCCCGCAGCGAGGAGGAGCGACGGGTTCCTGCGGGACTGAGAATCCGAGATTCCGTGGTACAGGGAGCGGTACGTCATCGTTCGGTCAGTAGCACCCTCCGGTTTGAAGGGCCTGTTGATTTTCAGGGCTCTCGATTTAAGGAAGGAGTGGATCTCTCCTGGTCGGTGTTTCAGGAAGCGGTTGATCTCTCCGGGGCTGTCTTTGAAAAAGAGGCCCATTTTGTTCAAGAGCAATTTGTCGGTCCGTTGGCCTGTCGAGAGACGAGGTTCGGTCCGAGTACGAGATTTCATCGATCGGCGTTTCGAGGCTCGGTGGACTGTACCGGCGCGCTCTTCGACGGGATGGCGGAGTTTTTGGAAGTCACAACTGAACAGCCGGCGGAGTTTGAACGGTCGAGGTTCGGCTTGGGGACAGGATTTTCCGGCAGCCACTTCAAGAGTCGTATCAGTTTTCGCGACGCGATCTTCAGCCGTGAAACCTTCTTTACCTTTACGATCTTCACGGGGGAAGCCCTGTTTGCCGGTTCCCAATTTCTGGGGCCTGCAGATTTTTCGCATGCCGAGTTCAGGCAACAAGACGATCTTGTTCAGGCACGCTTCGATCATCCGCCCTTGTTTGCTCAGACAAAGCGGCTTGAGCTACCTCAACCTGACGGTTTCCTTCAGACCAAGAATGGTCAGTATGTCCTCACCTTCGGGTTGCTCGTCGCGGCAGCGCTGCTTGTGGCTTATGCGATAAGGCTCAAATGACGTACGGTCAGTTATCCCCAATATATAGAATCAGACTTGCCCGCCTCCCCATAAGTTGATATAACCAGGCCGTGGAATCCCAAGCCGACGGGTTTGAGCAAACAGAGCTGCCGTATAAGGTCCGCATCGAAAATTTCGAGGGACCGCTGGACCTCCTGCTCCATCTCATCAAGAAAAACGAGATCAATATTTACGACATTCCCGTCGCCATGATTACCCAGCAGTACATCGAGTACCTGGAGGCGATGGAGGAACTCAACCTCAATGTCGCGGGAGATTTTTTAGTGATGGCGGCGACGCTGCTGCAAATCAAGTCCAAGATGCTGTTGCCCGCTGACGAGGTCACCGACGACGAAGAGGAGGGGCCTGATCCGCGGGAAGAGCTGGTCCGTCGGTTGCTTGAATATAAGGCTTACAAGGAGGCCGCGCGGCAGCTCGATGATCAAGAGAAAATGTGGCGTGAGATCTTTTGGCGTGAGGACGCCTATCAGGTCGAAGCGGTCGCTGAAGAGGATCTTCCTCTCGAAAACGTCTCATTGTTCGATCTGGTTGATGCGCTCAAAAAAGTGCTTGAGCGTAATCCTGACAGCCGGCTCATCGAGATCGTGCCCGACAATCTCACGGTGCGGGAACGGATGAATCTCATCCTGGAAACGCTTGAGGGAAAAGACTCGGTCTCGTTCGCGGCGCTGTTTGAAGGATCGATCCATCGGATGATGGTGGTGGTGACGTTTTTGGCGTTGCTGGAATTGATGCGGTTGCGAGTCGCCCGCGTGTTCCAAGCCGAAACCTTCGGGCCGATTCTGGTCTCGCGGATGTTCTCGTTGGTGCCAGATCCAGCAGAGCTGGACGATATTGATGCGGAATGGAGGGGAGCATGACGCCACTGACGGCGGATGCGGTTGATGAGATGGATGTGCCGGACACTGAGGCTGTGATTACCGCGGGTACGGAAGATATCGTGACGGTGGAAGAGGTGAATGAAGCGCCGCATTCGGAGGGCTTCACTGATGATCGGCCCCAAAGTATGGCCGAGCTCCAAGGCATTCTGGAGGCACTGCTCTTTGTCTCAGCCGAACCGCTGCCCGCAGCTCGCCTTGTCGCCGCGATCGGCACGGTCTCGAAGGGGGAAATCGAGGAGGCCTTGCACCATCTCGGCCGGGCGCTCGATCAAGAAGGGCGGGGAGTGCGATTGGTGGCGGTCGCTGGTGGCTATCGACTTGTGACCAAACAGGATTATGCCTCGTGGGTGAAACGATTGGACAAGGCCAAGACGGCGGCAAAGCTGTCACGATCTGCATTGGAATCACTGGCCATCATTGCCTACAAACAGCCGTTGGTGCGGGGGGAGATTGAAGAAATCCGAGGCGTGGAAACCTCCGGCGTCTTGCGAACGCTGTTAGAGCGCAAGTTGGTGCGAATCGTCGGGCGCAAAGAAGTCCCAGGCCGACCGATCATGTACGGGACGACCAAGTTCTTCCTTGAGCACTTTGGGTTGAGCGATCTTTCGCAATTGCCCCCCTTGCGTGAGTTCAAAGAGCTTGGCGAGGCTGAACAGGCACTTTTACCGATGGATGGTAGCGACATTCAGTTTGAGGATGGGCAGGTCCAGACGGTCGATGCAGAGGCGGAATCGTCAATGAACGGTGAGCTGCAAACAGCCGTTCCTCTCGAAGAAAGCTTGGATCCGATCCCAACCTCTCAATCCTGAAACATACTTATCGCAATAGAAAGGAGTAGGCTCACTCCTCGCTTCGGTCCTCAGAAGCGGAGCTGTCCCCTGACTCTGGGTTTACCATAGCTGGTTACGGAGTGGGCTTTTTCTTGAGCGGTGGATTCTTCAATCGCTGAAGCTCAGCTTCCTGCTCATCGACTTTCTTTCGCAGCGCCTTCATTTCTTCCTTAAACGCCTGCAGCTCAGTGTCCTGCTTCACGACCGGTTGGGTTTGAGGCGGTGCCGTCACCACCGGGACTGGTTGTGGAGCTGGAACGGGCGGTGGAGGAGGCGTGAGCAGCCTGGCCAAGAGTTGATAATCGATGGCGAGCGAGTGATCTTCTGATTTTCCAATCCAACTCGATCGATCATAGACGTCAGAGCGAACCGCTCCTTCCGGCAAGAACGTCACCTCTCGGTCTCGGAGACCATCGGTGTCCGGGAGCGGGCGTGGCTCCTTTTGACTTGCGGTCGGTCGCTTCCCTGGATAGTGGCGGTATTGTGTCAGAGTGACATGCAAGGACAGGCCGTCCGCGAACAGGTAGCCCGACGTCGTTTCTCGCTGTGGAGCGGTCTTGGCAGATGGTGCGAGGTACGGTGTGGAATAGATGTGAAATCCAACGCGCTCCGTGGCAGTGGCTTGAGCCAGGGCAGCGGTAACATGCGGAGTCAGGAAGGCGATCTCATCCTCGGAGAACGTCCGAATATCGTTCAAGTTCGTCGATTTGGCGGCTTTGCCGAGCAGTAACAGAAGTCCAGATTTTTCTTTAGTGTGGATGCCCCGTAAGACATCTCCAACAGTTGTTTCTGACAGCTTGATGGGATGTGACGCCTGAAAGGAGTTGTCTGAAACCGGCTCGAGGAAGACCGACCCAATGGAAGCCTCCTGAATGGGGATCGTTGGGTGTGAGCCGGCACACCCGGCCATCAAGAGAGGCAGGCAGCCCAGTATGAGCAGGTTCAACTTCAACGTGAACGATCGGGACGGTGTGTGCTTCATCGTGTTGTGTGCTCGTGTGTGAAAAACGGTACGTAGTGTAGCAGGAAGAGTCGGTAAAAACAAAAATGTGATGTGCCGATTCTCGCCAGACCTCGGCTCTTCGTACGTAAATCAATAGTCGGCCTTCTTCGTGGTGTGGGGTCGATCTTTCCGTCTTGAATGAGCCAAAACGAGAATAGGTAAGAGGCCTAATGGACTGACTCTGTTGCAAGTATTCGACTGCAGGGTTGAATTGTTTTGCGGCGGAGAAGGATGTGCAGATAACCGATCTTAGCAGACTTGGCGGCTCGCCACGCATCCGATCGCTGAGGTTTCGACGGAGTCTTTACCACGCTTGCAGAGATCTTCTTTAGAGAGGAAGGCGAAATAGTTGTATTGGCGGGATGGGTTTTCTGGCTTGGGTTTGCAAGGAGCGGTCTTGTTCGATCGGCAAGGAACAGTTCTTGACGCGGTGATGAGTAATGTATACAATCTCGCATCCAAGGCGTCAGTCGAATCTTTATGGGCGGATTTGTGTCGGAGACTAAGTCAGTTTTAAGTAAATCCACTTGCCAGTGGCCTGTAACGCCGGCTTTAGGGCGCGTTTCATATGTCTCACGTATGTGTCGCCTGATTTTCACCAGCGTTCAGATCCTGTGGCGAAAGGAGGAAATGGGTCTGAGCATGGGCCAAGTTGGTCAGTCTAGTCTTGTGCCGAAACTGTGGTGAGCAAGGCTCAAGGACGAACCACTGGCGCCTGTGCAGCGGACTGGTCTGGACAGGATTCGAAGAGAACGGCATCCACCCGAAGTTTGTAACTCACGCATTCGAATAAGGAGTGATGCAACATGGACAAAAACCTGCCACAAGATGTACCAGGCATCGAAGAAGCTACTGCCACTACAGAACAGACGGGATCATCGAGAAGAGAATTCCTTGGACAGAGCGGGAGAGTCGCGGCCGGAGTCGGCGTGGCGGCGCTCTTAGGGAACCTGGGCAACTATGCACTGTCGTATGCGGCAAGCGGCCCGCCGATTAAGATCGGGATCCTGCACTCCTTGAGCGGCACGATGGCGATCAGCGAAGTCTCGCTTCGCGATGTCGTCTTGATGGCGGTGGAGGAGATCAACAAGGCGGGCGGCGTAATGGGACGGCAGGTTGAGGCCAAAGTCGTCGATCCGGCCTCGAATTGGGACCTCTTCGCAGAAAAGGCCAAGCAGTTACTCCTCGAAGATAAAGTCTCGGTGGTGTTCGGTTGCTGGACCTCAGTCAGCCGCAAATCGGTGCTGCCGGTCTTCGAAAAGAATAATGGGATGCTCTTCTATCCCGTCCAATACGAAGGCGAAGAGTGCTCCCGAAATGTGTTCTACACTGGGGCGGCCGTCAATCAGCAAGCAGCGCCGGCGGTCGAATACTTGATGAGTCCCGAAGGGGGCGGCTACAAGAAGTTCTACCTGCTCGGGACAGACTATGTCTATCCGCGCACGACCAACAAAATTCTTCGCGCGATGCTGTTGGCCAAGAAGGTCTCTGCCGCCAATATCGAGGAAGAATATACCCCGTTCCACCACCAGGACTATCAAACCATTTGCGGCAAGATTAAGAAGTTTGCCGCCGGTGGAGGAGCGGCGGTCATCAGCACCATCAATGGGGACAGCAATGTCCCGTTCTATAAGGAATTCGGCAACCAGGGCTTGCGGGCGGAAGATGCCCCGATCATGGCGTTCAGCGTGGCGGAAGACGAACTGCGCGGTATGGATACCAGTGCACTCGTCGGGCATTTGGCCGCCTGGAATTACTATCAGAGCGTGGATACGCCACAGAACAAGAAGTTCGTGACGAACTTCAAAGCCTATTGCAAGAAGAACAATCTACCGGATGGCGAGAATCGGGTGACGGACGATCCGATGGAAGCGGCCTATTTCGGCGTGTATGTGTGGAAGCAGGCGGTTGAGAAGGCCGGCTCAATCGAAGTCGATAAGGTGCGTGCGGCGGTGTACAACCAGAAGTTCCTGGCACCGGGTGGAGAAATCATGATGGATTGCTGCAACCAGCATACCCACAAACCGGTGCTGATCGGTGAGATTTTGAAAAACGGCCAATTTAAGGTCGTTCACCGGTCCAAAGGACTCGTCAAGCCTGAACCCTGGAGCGAGTATACGAACCCGGAAAAGGGTTGCGACTGGATCAGTCATCAAGGGACCTATCAAAAGAAATAGGACTGGGCTGCAGAACGGCTCTCAGTGTCACGGTCGTCCTGATAGTGAGTCCAGTGTTTGTTGGGATGCGCTGACCTCTCTCGATCGAGAGAGGTCAGTCTCCGGATCTGTACCGACTGTTGCTGTCCTTGTAAGGAGGTCATCTTGGTGATAGGTCTGGACCCTGTCTCGAAATATGTCGTTGCACTCGTTCTTGCAGCCATCCTCCCGACAGGCCTTCTCTCCACGTCGACACTGGCTGCCGATGCAGTGCCCTCTGCCACCTCAGGGTCGGTTTCGCCGGCCAATCCAATTGAACAAGCGCTCATCGATATCAAGAATGAGGATGCAGCAGTCCGGAGCGCGGCGGCAGCATTTCTCATTGAAAAAGGAGATGCCAGTCTCCTGCCTAAACTCGATGAGATTCGTGCCGAGGCTGATCGGGCTACTCGGCAAGCCATCAAGCCGGTCATCGATCTGCTCAAGAATCATGCAAATCTGACGAGTGAACAGGCGGATACCAGACGCTCCGCCGCCGCTGATCTAGTGGGCACCGGCCGGCCGGAGGCCACTACATGGCTTGAAGAGGCTGCGGCAAAGGAACAGGTGTGGTGGGTCAAGTATACGATGGAGGAGTCTGCCCAGTTGATCCAGCTTCGGTCTGAGGATCATGCCGTCAAACTATCAGCCGTCAAGAAACTCGGAGAACTCAGGAGTCAGAATGGGCTGTCGGCGCTCAAGGAATTGTTGGAAGCAGGAACGCAAAGTGGAGCTACCGAGCAACAGCGAGCCTTGGCGGATTCAGCCCAAACGTCCATCGGACAAATCGATTCCTGGAGTTGGTGGGCAGGTGCCGTTGAAACATTGTTCCGAGGCATCAGCCTCAGCTCTATTCTCTTGATCATGTCTCTGGGTTTAGCCATTGTCTTCGGCTTGATGGGCGTCATCAACATGGCGCACGGCGAGTTAATGATGGTGGGAGCCTATGCCACGTTTGTGACCCAACAGGCGTTCATCGCCTGGTTTTCTCCAGAGAGCTTCGATTGGTATTTCCCGGTGGCCTTGCCCGTCGCGTTTCTGTCGGCTGCCCTGTTCGGATTAGTGCTGGAGGCCACCGTGATTCGTTTTCTCTATGGGCGACTGCTCGAGACTCTCTTGGCAACCTGGGGTGTGAGCTTAATCCTGATGCAGGCGGCTCGTGTGTACTTCGGTGATTTGACCGCTGTCATTGCCCCGCAAGCCTTGCGAGGTGGAGTGCAAGTCATGGTTGGGGTGTATCTTCCCTTTAACCGAATTTTTATCATCATCCTGTCGATCATCTGTGTCCTCGGGATCTATTTCCTATTGTTCCGATCCAATCTTGGGGTTCGCGTAAGAGCCGTCACGCAAAATCGCAACATGAGCGCGTGTCTCGGTATTCCGACCAGAAAAGTCGATTCGTACACATTTGCCTTCGCGTCTGGATTAGCTGGTATCGCAGGGTGGGCGCTGACGATGGTGGGAAATGTCGATCCCGGACTCGGGCAGAACTATATCGTCGATGCTTTCATGGTAGTGGTGACGGGTGGAGTCGGAAAACTGGCCGGAACCATCTGGGCTTCGCTGGGAATCGGCGGGCTGAACAAATTGATTGAACCGGTCAGCGGAGCGGTCTATGGAAAAGTCTTTATCTTGGTGGGTGTGATTTTATTCCTGCAATGGCGACCGCAAGGCCTGTTTGCCGCGAAAGGACGCAACGCTGATGCCTGAACCAGTGGTCACTCACCAAAACAGCCGCGAACCGGTATCGTTTTATGTGGCAGGATTCGTATTGTTGGTCCTCTTGCCCGTATTGAATGTGTTGCCTAGCGAAGATTCTTGGCTGTATCTCTCGGACTTTCGATTGAATCAATTCGGCAAGTTTCTCTGTTTTGCCATTCTCGCGCTTGGGCTCGACCTGATCTGGGGCTATTGCGGTGTGCTCAGCATGGGCCAGGGTGTCTTTTTCGGGTTCGGCGCCTATTGCATGGGGATGTATCTGGCGCTGCAGATCGGGAAAGAGAGCGTCTATGGCAGTGAGCTCCCAGACTTCATGGTGTGGACGCAGGTTAAGGAACTGCCGTTTTTTTGGTATCCGTTCAAGAGTTTTGCCGGCGCTCTCTTGGGGGCGATTCTTGTTCCTGTCCTGTTCGCCACGATATTTGGGTTTCTCGCGTTCCGCAGCAGGATTAAGGGTGTGTACTTTGCCATTATCACGCAGGCCTTGGCGTTTGCGGCCTGGCTGGTGTTCAACCGGAATGAAACCAGACTTGGTGGAACCAACGGACTGACGGATTTCAAGCAGTTGCTGGGCTACCGGCTTTCCGATCCCTCGACGCAACGGTGGTTGTATATCATGACTGTGTTGGCCCTGGGCGCGGCCTATCTCTTCTGTCGATGGATTGTCGCATCACGAGCGGGGAAGGTGTTGATTGCCATACGAGACAGTGAATCACGTGTGACCTTTTCAGGATACACGCCCTGGATGTTCAAGCTGTTCGTGTTTGTCGTGGCAGCCGGGCTCGCGGGGTTATCGGGAATGCTCTATGTGCCGCAAGTCGGCATCATCACCCCGGCTCAGATCGGGGTCTTGCCGTCGCTGGAAGTGGTGATCTGGGTGGCGGTTGGTGGGCGCGGGACACTGATTGGAGCGATCTTGGGGGCGGTGGCCGTCAACTATGGCCGCAGTGTCTTAACGAACTATTTCCCGGAGGCCTGGCCGTTTATCCTCGGGGGACTCTTTGTGATTGTGGTGACCATGTTTCCGGACGGGCTTCTCGGGATGATCAGGAAATTGACCGAGCGAAAAAAGACCCCAGCACCGTTGATCAAAGCGGAAGGGAGTACAGCGGCGTGACGGACGATCATCTGATCCTGAACTGCCAAAACGTCGTCATGGACTACGACGGATTCAAGGCGTTGAACAACTGCAACTTCAGCGTCCATTACAACGAGCTCCGTGTCGTGATTGGTCCCAACGGGGCAGGCAAGACCACCTTGCTCGATGTGATCTGTGGGAAAACCAAGCCGACGTCGGGCAAGGTCCTGTTCGGGAACGGGATCAATCTGGTCGGCAAGAACGCGGAGGATATCACGAAGCTCGGCGTGGGACGGAAGTTCCAAGCCCCGTCCATCTATGCCAACTTGTCCGTGTGGCAGAATTTAGATTTGTCGGTCAAGCGAGCGAGCAAGGGCGTATTTCCAACCTTGATGGGACGGTCGACTCCTGCGGAACGTGAACGGATTGATGAGACGTTGGAAACCATTGGATTGACGGAGCATGTCCATGATCGTGCCGGTTCCTTATCGCACGGGCAGAAGCAATGGTTGGAGATTGGGATGGTGATCCTGCAGGATCCGTCTCTCCTCCTCGTTGATGAGCCGGTGGCCGGCATGAGCGACAAGGAAACAGAGCAGACCGGTCAGTTGCTGACGAAGCTCTCGGGGAAACAAGCGATCGTCGTGATCGAGCATGACATGGACTTTGTGAGGCAGATCGCGAACATCGTCACCGTGTTGGCTGAAGGGACGGTCGTGTGCGAAGGCACGGTCGAAACCGTGCAAGCGGATGAACACGTCCGCGCCATCTACCTTGGACGGGCAAAAGTCGCCCATTAGTCGAGAAAAGGAGTGGGGTGACGTATGGCACAGGACACGAAACGGGTCACGCTGACGCTGGAGAACGTCAATGCCTACTACGGAGAAAGCCATATTCTCCGGAATGTGTCCTTTACGATTGACCCGGGTGAAGTCGTGTGTCTTATGGGGCGAAACGGGGTCGGCAAGACCACGACGCTGAAAACGCTGACCGGGTTGCTTCCCGTGCGGGGAGGCAAGATCACGTTCGATGGGGCGGAGATCACCCATGACCGGACGGATCTCCGGGCGCGACAAGGGTTGGCGTATGTCCCGCAAGGTCGTGAGATCATTCCGCATTTGACGGTGTACCAAAATCTGCAGCTCGGCTATTGGAATCGGCCGGTCATCAGCGGAGACGTCTCCGAAAAGGACGCGTTCGACGAGGTCTATCAGTTGTTTCCGAAGCTGACGCAGATTCTTCACCGGCCTGGGGGTGTGCTCAGTGGCGGTGAGCAGCAACAGCTGGCGATCGGGCGGGCCATCCTCTCAAGCCCTAAGCTCTTGTTGCTTGATGAACCCACGGAAGGCATTCAACCGTCGATCGTCGACCAAATCGAGGACGTCATCATCGGGTTCAAACAGTCGCGCCGGTTTGCCATTCTGTTGGTAGAGCAGGGCCTCCATTTTGCCGCGCGCCTGGCAGAGAAGTACGTCATTATGGCGAAAGGCGCGGTGATGGCGCAGGGCAAGAGCAACGAGCTGAGCGCCGATATGGTCAGACAGCACCTCACGGTGTAAGGGCACGTACAGTCACCTGATGTTCCACGCGTTCGTCCTGTGCTGCAGTGAACCTTGAGAAATAGTGGAAAGTATCGATTCCTCGCCTCCCTCGTCCCTCCCTTTTCTTACGAAAATTGTGAACACTGCTCAGCGAAAAGATTCGTCCTTGCGAAGCCCCGATCCTCAACTCCGTGGCAGTATCAGGTTCAAGACTTTGCCATCCCTCTCAGACGCAGGGGGAAGGCCATGGCGTCTCAAGACAAATAGGATTGAAATTTTTGGTAGATTCGGCTACCGTTCCAACTAGGTTAGTGTATCGAGCGTTCTTCGGCATCGTATGCATGAAACAGAATTCTTGACCTTACTCGGGGTCGGCTTCCTTCTGGGGCTGCGACATGCCCTGGATACCGATCATCTTGCAGCGGTGTCGACCGTGCTTGCTGAGCGACCTTCGCTCCTGGCATCGGGCGCCGTCGGATTATGGTGGGGAATCGGGCATACCCTGACCCTGCTAGTCGTCGGATCGGTCGTGCTTGCCTGGGGACTACACATTCCTGCCCAATTCGAAATGATCGCTGAATCAGGAGTCGCTCTGTTGTTGATCGTTCTTGGTGGGACCTTGGCCGGAAAACTGTATCGAGAACGGTGGCACGTGCACAGCCATCAGCACGATGGCGAGCAGCACGTACACTTCCATAGCCATCAACGACAAGAGGGGCACGGCCATCGGCATTGGATGGCGGACTCAATCCGTCCGCTCTGTATCGGAATGGCGCACGGGTTGGCCGGATCGGCGGCATTGATGCTGATGATTCTTGCGACGACAACCGATATGACGTCGGGACTCTTGTCAATTCTGATCTTCGGCATCGGTTCGATCATCGGTATGATGATGATCGGTCTGACGATCAGTATTCCGGTTATTTACTCACGATCGCTCAATCGGCGACTGTTCAGGGGGGTGCAAGGGGTAGCCAGTCTTGCGAGTATTTCGGTCGGTCTCTGGATGTTGGTCAGCTTGACTATGTCGACAGGAGGTCACTGAGATGGTGTACCTTCCCGTAACGGGAACCGGTATGAGCGGCGGTTTAGCGGATAATGAACAACTTGGATTCATATTCTATTTATGGTAAGTATTCTCCTTGTTAATTGACCAGGGGGGGCCTCATAAAGCAACCTGTTTGTGTGATTGGGACCTGCTAGTATTACTTCCCAACCTAAGAGAGGTGGGGTAAATGGGTTTATCGTTTCTCAGCTTCCAGTATTGTGCTCTGTATCTTCTCCCTACCTCTCTGAACGCACAAAGTCCCATAGCATCGATTCGCAATTTATCATTTGTAGCGTAGCTGAGTGTCGAGTCCTAACCCGCGAGAGGAGGAACTATGCGTTTAAGTCCAAGAGAGCAGGACAAGCTGATGATTTATGTGGCGGCACAGGTTGCGGGCGACCGCAAGAGGCGCGGTCTCAAGCTGAACCATCCGGAGGCTGTCGCCTATATGACCGCCGCGGTATTGGAAGGAATTCGTGAAGGCAAAACGGTTGCGGAATTAATGACCTACGGGACGAAGCTCCTGTCACGCAATGATGTCATGCCCGGCGTGCCGGAGATGATTCGTGATTTTCAGGTCGAAGGGACGTTCCCAGATGGGACCAAGCTCGTGACCGTTCACAATCCGATTCCGTAAATTCGTAGGAACCTTAACGAAGGGTTGCATATCAACCCGGTATGAAGAAGGAGTGACGTGACATGAAAATAGACGAGCCCCAAGTTCCTGGAAAGGATACTGGAAAAGAAACGGCTTCCGAGAAAGCTGGCACGTCCCGGCGCCAGTTTCTCGCGAACAGCGGACGTGTGGCGGCTGGGGTTGGAGCGGCGTCGTTTCTCAGCAATTCAACTCACCCTGGTATGGCGTTTGCTGCAAATGAATCGTTGATTACGAGGGTCAGTGGAGCGGGCGCGGCGAAGCAGAAGAAGCTCCAGGATCCAACCACGAGAACAAGGGAAGCTTTAGCTGCGGCAGTCAAGGCTGAGTTGAACGCTCCGATCATCCCTGGCGAAATAACGACGGTCGGCGGTGATATCGAGGTATTCAAGGGACGCGAAACGAAAGACCTGACAGTCAAGAATCTGGGTGATCGTCCGATACAAGTCGGTTCACACTGCCATTTCTTCGAGTCTAACCGCGCGCTCAAGTTTGACCGCGAGCAGGCCTTCGGTTTCCGGCTTGCCATTCCAGCCGGCACGGCAGTCCGCTTTGAGCCGGGCGAAGAAAAGAAGGTGGCACTCGTGGCTCTTGCCGGTAACCGGCTGGCTCAGGGTGTGAATGGATTGACCGAAGGGTTGTTGGATGATCCGAAAGTCAAAGCCAAGGCTGTTGGACTCGCCGCTGATCGCGGATTTGGAAAAGGAGGCGCCCGGTGAAAATTCCACGTAAGCAATATGCATCTCTGTATGGCCCCACGACCGGCGACCGTGTTCGGCTTGCCGATACGGACTTGATCATCGAAGTCGAAGAAGACCGGACCGTCCACGGAGAAGAAGCCGTTTTCGGCGGCGGGAAAACCATTCGTGATGGCATGGGGCAGTCTGCTCGTGCGACCAGCGCCAGCGGGCAGCTCGACTGTGTGGTCACGAACGCCCTCATCCTTGACTACACCGGCGTCATCAAGGCCGACATCGGCATTAAGGACGGACGGATCGTCGGGATCGGTAAGGCGGGCAACTCGGATCTCATGCCGGGTGTGACCCCAGGTATGGAAATCGGCCCAGGAACGGAAGCGATCTCCGGCGAAGGCAAGATCATTACGGCTGGTGGCCTGGATACGCACATCCATTTCATCTGCCCACAGCAATGTTGGGAGGCGTTATCGGCTGGTTTGACCACGATGATCGGTGGTGGGACGGGTCCTTCAAGCGGAACCAGTGCCACGACCTGTACGCCTGGCCCCTGGAACATCCATAGGATGCTGGAAGCCTCGGAAGGTATTCCCATCAATCTTGGGTTCTTAGGGAAGGGTAATGCCTCACGTCCTGAGGGCTTGAATGAGCAGATTGAGGCTGGGGCCATCGGGCTCAAACTACATGAGGACTGGGGAACAACCCCCAAGGCTATCGATACCTGCTTGAGCGTGGCTGACCGCTATGATGTGCAGGTCGCCATCCATACCGATACACTCAATGAAGCCGGATATATCGAAGATACGATCAAGGCGATCAAGGGGCGAGCCATCCACAGTTTCCACACGGAAGGTGCGGGTGGTGGTCACGCGCCGGACATTATCAAGATTTGCGGAGAGCCGAATGTGCTCCCGTCTTCAACGAATCCCACGATGCCGTTTACGATCAACACGATGGACGAGCATCTGGACATGTTGATCGTGTGTCATAATCTAAACTCACGGATCCCGGAAGACGTCGCATTTGCTGAGTCCCGTATCCGACGTGAAACCATTGCCGCGGAAGACATCCTGCATGATATGGGTGCAATCAGCATCATGTCATCGGACTCACAGGCCATGGGTCGCATCGGAGAGGTCATCACGAGAACTTGGCAAACGGCGCATAAGATGAAGGTTCAGCGGGGACACCTCAAGCCGGTTAGTGGGAGAGACTCCGATCAGAACGATAATTTCCGTGCCAGACGGTATGTGGCTAAGTATACGATCAATCCGGCCATCACACATGGTATTGCACATGAAGTTGGTTCTGTAGAAGTCGGGAAAATAGCGGACCTGGTGATTTGGAAGCCGGAGTTCTTCGGCGTAAAACCCGAGATGGTCTTGAAGAATGGATTTATCGCACAGGCTCAGATGGGTGATCCGAATGCATCCATCCCGACACCGGAACCGACCATCAGTCGGCCGATGTTCGGCGCTTTTGGCCGTGCGTTAACGAGCACCAGCTTCACCTTCCTGTCACAGGCGGCTATAGATCATGAGATTCCAAAGCGGCTTGGTTTGCAGCGGCGGGTGGCGGCGGTCAAGAACTGCCGGAACATCGGCAAGCGCGATCTCAAACTGAATGACGCACTCCCGAAAATGGAAGTGAATCCAGAGACCTACGTTGTGACTGCGGATGGTGTGCCGCTCATCTGTGAGCCGGCCATTGTGTTGCCGTTGGCACAACGGTATCAATTGTTCTAATAAACAAGACAGCCGGCTCGACTATTGGTTTGGAGTGATTGTCACGGTAGTCGACCGGCTGTTGTTGTTTTTCCCTCGTGTAACATGAATACCCCCGCATTGCTTGAAGGGTTACGGTTCGTCGATACGTTTTTCCCCTCCGGAGGCTATGCCTTTTCCTCAGGGCTGGAAGCGGCGGTCCAGGGCGGGGCTGTCAAGACGTCCGATCAGCTGGCCAAGTATGTTGAGGATCTGCTGCGTGGGGGGATGAGCCGCCGGGAGGTGCTTGCCGTCAAGCAAGCGAATCGCGCGGCTTCAAAGGGATTGCTGAAGGTTTCGGTTCAGATCGATCGAGCGCTTGAGGCGACCAAGCTTGGTCGAGAATCGCGCATGGCCAGCCGCCAGATGGGGCGACAAGTGATCAGGGTCGCGGCGGATCAGATGCGAGCCAAGTCGATCCTGAATGAATATCGTGATGAAGTAGAAGCTGATCGCGCCCCAGGTCATCTCGCGGTGACGTTTGGACTTACCATGGGTTCGTGCGGCTGGAACCCTGAAGAAACTGCCGGGGCCTTCTTGTACCAAACGGCTGTGGGGTTCATCTCCTCCGCGATGCGGCTGAGTCCTATCGGTCAACATGAGGGCCAGCGTATCCTGGGCGAGTGGCTTCCATTGATTGAACGGATCAGTCGGGAGGTTGACCTCGATACGGCAATGAGCTCGTGGTCACCTATCCAAGATATTTATGCGATGCGTCATGGCTCTCTAGAGTGGAGACTGTTTCGCTCTTAATGGGAGACCTACGAACATCGTCAGACCTAAGAAAGGAACGGAACGGGTGGTGAGGGCTCGTCTAGCCTTTGCTATCTGCTCGTAAGGCGTAATCATGCATGATCTCAATCGTGAACATAATCACAATTGGACTCCGACTCAGGCAAGGAAACAAGGGATTCCGGTCATTGGTATTGGCGGGCCGGTTGGATCGGGAAAGACGGCGCTCGTGGAGGCATTGTGTCAGCGGCTGCGCGATCGCTTCAGCCTCGCTGCCGTGACCAACGATATTTTTACGAAAATTGACGCTGAAATCCTGACCAAGCGTGCCGCGCTACCGGTCGATCGGATTCTTGGTGTGGAAACCGGGGGCTGCCCCCATACGGCGATCCGTGAAGATGCATCCCATAACCAGGAAGCCATCGATGATCTGTTGCGCCGGCATCCGGATGTGGAACTGATCTTCTTGGAAAGTGGCGGGGATAATCTTGCGGCCACGTTCAGCCCCGAACTGGTGGACTATGTCATTTATGTGATTGATGTGTCCGGCGGTGACAAAATTCCACGGAAGGGTGGACCGGGAATCACGCGATCTGATTTCCTCGTTATCAATAAAATGGATTTGGCCCCGCATGTGCGCGCAGATCTTTCCGTGATGGATCGGGATGCCCGCAAGATGCGCGGTGAGCTTCCCTTTGCCTTCACCAATATCCTGTCCGGCGAGGGGATGGATGCGGTGGTGGCGTGGGTTGAGCAACGCATCCCGCAACGAGTCAAGCATTCATGACCATGCCGACAGAGCAGGGACAGCGGAAGCGGGCGGCTCGGAAAACGGGTGCGTCTCAGCCAAGGACATCGTCTGCAACACGTACGTCTGTCCGGAAGAAAAAAACTCCTGGACGGTTTGCGACAGAGTTAGTCGGACGGGTCGGTGAGCTGAAGCTGGCTTATACAAAGCTTGATCGCCGTACGGTGATCTCTCACTCGTATTTCACCACGCCCTGGAAACTGCTGCCCCCTATTTATCTCGACGATACCGGGTCTGCCTATACCTTACTGGTCAATCCATCCGGTGGTCTGGTTGGGGGTGACCATCTGTCCCTTGATATGACGGTGGAGCAGCATGCGCATGTCCTCATTTCAGCTCCCTCCGCCAACCGGGTGTATCAAACTGAAGGTCTGGTATCTGAACAGCATGTCACCATCGCGGTCGAGCCCGGCGCGATTCTCGAATGGTTTCCCGAGCATACGATTCCCTTTGCCGGATCTCGGTTTCGGCAGAGTCTCAGGGCTACGGTTGGGCCTGGCGCGACCCTCTTCTTGTGGGATGCGCTTGCCTCAGGCCGCATTGCGAGGGGAGAACGGTGGGCCTTTACCGACCTGGAAAACGAAATCCTAATCACGACGGCCAACGGGAATTCGCTGCTCGAGCGATATGCCCTTGATCCGGCAACGGACTTAGGCGTGGTCGGTCTGGCCGAGGAATGGGATTATGTGGCCTCGTTCTACATCGTGAACGACGCGCTGGCCCCAGAGGTTTGGACTGGATTGGAGTCGACCATTGCTGCGCTCTTGGATACCAATCCAGGAGCCGTATTAGGCGGCGTCTCAACCCCACCGGTACCCGGCCTCGCCGTCAAGCTATTGGCCCGAACGGCTCCGGATCTCTTGGCGATGATGGAGGCCTTATGGGCAGCCGCTCGCGAAGCTGTTTTGAAACTCCCGCCTATCTCATTACGGAAATACTAAGCAGGCAGTCTTTCCCCGTTCTCTTTTCCGATTGAGCGGGATTCGGTGAAAGATTACAGGTTCGAAGCCTGTGGGTCAGCGGCATTGGCTGTTCGAAGGGACCAGGCTAGTCCGAGGAGAGACAGTGTGAAAATCACCCATTTCGATGGGTCGAAGTTGTACCAGAGGGGACCGTTGCGGTAGTCCGTTGGATGGGTGTGATGGTAATTGTGATAGCCCTCACCGAATGTCAGCAGGGAAACTGCCCAGCTGTCTCGACTTGAATCTGCTTGGCCATGGGGTTGGTTTCCCCACAGATGACAGACTGAGTTGATACAAAATGTCGAATTCAGTACGGCGAAGGTTCGGCCGATACCAGCCAACATAAAGCAGCTCATCCCCCCAACCCAGCCGTTGTACAGATAGCCTGCCAGGAATGGGAACGCCAACCCCGAGAGGAAGATGAGGGTGTAGTATCGGTGTTGCCACATCACGACCGGATCCTGCCGAAGCCTGGTCGCATATTTTTCGTCCGAGTACTTCTTGTCTGCAAAGAGCCATCCACAGTGGCTATGCCAGAAACCAAGCTTCGCGTTGTAGGGATCTGCATCCTGGTCGCAGGCCGCGTGGTGGCGGATGTGATCGGCACTCCACTTGAGCGCGGACTGTTGAAGCGCCCATCCTCCGGCGATGAGTAAGACGGCCTTGACCCCATCAGGACAGCTGAAGCTGCGGTGTGAGATGAGGCGGTGGTATCCCACGGTAATGCCTAATCCCGTGACGACGTAGAGGAGCGCGAACATCGTCCAATCGAACCACGTGTATCCATAGAGGAAACCAAATAACGGTACCCCGATCACGGCAGTGCCCACGATAATGCTGAAGAGCATCACCGTCATATAGAGAGGGTAGGTACGTTTAAGTCCGCCGGTAGGGACAGTTGACGCGATCATTGTGGTCTACGCGAGAGATGCGACATGAGTCGGAGGTTCACCTAGACGTGCAATTTCCACCAAATGTACCAGGACGATGTGGAAATAGCTACTCTGGATGGCCCATTCAGGTCCCTCTTGTTTCGGTTGACAGCGGACGGTAAGATTTCATATACATACTCGGTCTATTTAGACTCGTCACAGTGTGACCGAGGGTATGAGTAGGGTCTGAACCAGAAGAACTTTGGTGAATGAAAACCAGAGAGAGGGGTCAGTTCGGAGGCAAGATGTTCGTTAATTACAAGGAGGCAGTCCAATGAAGAGTGCGTTATCAATGATGTTTGGTGTCGCAGCCGTCGCCTTGGTCGCGGCGCCTCTCACCTCGTACGCGGGCGGAACGATTGCGGGGAAGGTGACATTTGCGGGGAAGGCGGAGCAGAAGGAATTTCTCTTCTCCAAGTTCCCGAACCCGAAGTTCTGTCCCCAGATTCCTGACAAGAGCAAAGCGGATGGCGATAAGCGGTTCTTGAAGCAGATCGAAGTGAGCAAGGACGGCGGATTGAAGGGTGCTGTCGTGGCCGTTGTGGACATCGAGGATAAGGCCTGGATGGACGGCTATGCCGGAACGGAAGTTGTGGCAGCGTTCTGTGATTTCCAGCCGTTCAGTGGCGTGGTGGTGAATACCCGCCCATTCAAAGTTGAAAACACCGATGCCGATGCCGAAGATCCTAAGTCGGTAGCTGGCGTGCTGCACAATCCCCATAGCTTTACCGTGAAGGGAAGCTCTTCCGCGACCGGTTTCAACATCGGTCTCGCGAAGAAGGGTGATAAGTTGGAGAAGCCGGTGACCTTCCGTGGCGGTGCGGAGAAGGACGGGTACTACCGCTTGCAGTGTGACCAACATGAGTTCATGCAGTCCTTCTTCCTCCCGGTGTCGAATGCACACTTCGCCGTGGCGAAGGACGATGGGTCATTCGAGATCAAGGATGTTCCGGCCGGTAAGCATAAGGTGATTGCTTGGCATCCCTTCGCCGCAAAGGGCAAGAAGGTCGAGTTCGAAGTGGATGTGACTGATGGTGGGGCTGCCAAGCTCCAGGCTGAGATCAAGTAAGATCGTTTCAGCAAGTCTGAGTCATCGAAGGGCAGCGGGGTAACCCGCTGCCCTTCGTGTTTTCAGCCCATTTCCCCTAATCAGAGTCTTCCTGCACAGGTTTTCTCGTTTCAGGGTTTTATCCGTCTCAGCTTTTTGATGCGATACATAGTGCGGTCATGACGGGAGTATCCAGTTGAGAGGGGCGGTTTATGACCTTCCATTTCCTCATGGCCGGAGGTGCGGATCAAGTGCTGCGACGAACGAGGCTTGCCCTCCTACTGCTCCTTGTCCCCACTCTTCTGACTAATGCCTCCTGCTCCGTCATTGACGGGGCGTTTTCCGTACTCAAGGGGACCTTTTCGGTTGCCAAAACCGGCTATCGTGCTGTGAAAAAGACGGTTAAAGGCACGGTCTGGGTGGTGAGGGGAGCGTATGAGTTGACGAAGGGGGCGAGCAGGCTGGTCTATCATATCGGGAAATTTACCTTTGAAGTGGTCCGGGCTCCATTGGAGTATCCCTTGATCCGAGATGATATTCAGACCATCGATGGGCTTCCGGTGAAAGAGGCGATCCGGCTAGGGCGGGTCAAGGCGGCGCCCTACACCGTCAAGGGCCAGCGGTACGTGCCGATGAACATGGCGAATGCACAGACGTACGAGGAAACGGGCTTGGCCTCGTGGTACGGGGAGGAAACCAGGCGCTTGCCGGGCGGCCACATGACGGCGAACGGTGAACTCTTCAATCCCAACGGACTGACGGCCGCGCATAAATATTTGCCGCTGCCGATCCATGTGCAGGTGACGAATCTGGAAAACGGCAAGTCGATCGTTGTCCGAGTGAATGACCGTGGTCCCTTTCCGAGTGATCACAACCCCGATTCCGGCAAGCGGGTCATTGACCTCAGCCGAGGCGCCGCTGAACAACTAGGATTTGTGGAACAGGGCACCGCCAGAGTCCATGTGGAAGTCATCCAGCTGGAAGATGCGTGAAGGGTGGTGTATTCCCCGATGACTACCGTTTCACCAAAGCCAGTCCTTTCGTAGTTTCCAGGTGGGCTTCAACGTAATCGGGTTAGCCTCAAGCGGTAAATCCCCTGCCTTGTCTTTTCGTTTCTGATCTAGGTAAGATCTTATGTTTCTTGGCTATTTTCTCTGTCCAAGAGGAGTGGTGTGTCACGAGAACTCTCACTCGCGGAAATCTTTCAACTCGGCTATTACTGGGAGACCAAGATCCTACTCACGGCCGTGAAGTTGGATGTCTTTTCAGCCATCGATGAACGGCCGAAATCCGGTCAAGACATTGCTGGACGACTGCAGGCCGATCCTCCTACCCTGGGCCTTCTCTTAAATGCGCTGGTCGCGATGAAGCTGCTGACGAAAGAAGCGGAGCTGTACGGGAACTCATCGATCGCGATCAAGTATTTGGTCCGGTCGTCGCCGCAGTATGTCGGCCATTTGCTGCTCTTACACGATGCCGAGTGGAACAACTGGGGCAAACTGGAAGAGACGATTCGTACGGGGAAGCGGACGGTGGATCGCCATGTGTTCGAGACTGATCCTGAGTTGGGTAGCCATGTGCTGGCGGTACTGAATCGTATTGGCCAGCAGAGTGGCCCTGATTTGGCCAAGCGGTTGAAGTTGGCTGGGCGTGAGCGGATGTGTGATCTCGGCGGTGGCGCCGGGACGAATGCAATTGCGTTCTGCCAGGTGTATCCCGACCTGCATGCGACTGTTTTCGACCTTCCGGAAACGCTGAAGCTGACAGAAAAAACAGTGAAAGAGGCAGGTCTGGAATCACGGATCACCCTGCACCCCGGCGACTTCAATCGGAATCCGCTCGGTGGACCCTACGATGTGGTCCTGATGTCGGATATTCTACATTATCAAACCTTTGATATGAATCAGGATCTGGTCAAGAAGGTCTATGGCGCTCTGGCGCCGGGCGGGCGGTTGGTCATTAAGGATCGATTCTTGGACGAAGCCGGGACAGGCCCCGCCTGGACGACGGCCTTTGCCGTCCACATCCTCGTCAACACCCAGACGGGGAGCTGCTTCCAAGCCAGTGACGCGATGCAATGGCTCCATGCGGCCGGGTTCAGCTCTGTGGTGGAACTGGAGAAGACGGCGGTGGTGCAGGGGGTGAAATCGCGTGAAACGTGAAGTCGCGCTCGTGAAGCGCAACTTGCGGCAAGACGACTATGGGCACGATGACGAGATACGTTTCGCAAGAGACGAGCGACGAAGAGTAGGCGATGGATTGGTTGCGAGAACCGGGATTCTTTGGGACCCATGCAACGGTCGGAGCGGACCTCAGTCAGCTGATGGCCACGCTCTTTACCGGACTCTTTGTCATCGGATGGTTTCAGGCACGCAAGCGAAAGGCCGATGCCCACCATTGGCTGATGTTGGGCGGCATGATCGCCATGTTGAGCTTCTTTATCGCGTACTATCTCTTTCGGCAGCTGGGGGTTCTGGCTTTTGAGGGGAAGGAAGGGTTCGGCGGCTCGCAATCACTGTATGACTACGTCTTTATCCCGGTACTGACTCTCCACATTATCCTGGTCATCATCGGGCTGATCATGGCGGTGTATATGATGGTCTTGGGGTTTCGTTCTCAGCAATTCATCGACGGGGTGCGGTCGCTCCGGGAGTCACGGCTCATGACCACGTGGAAGAAGATCGGAATCGTGTTCGGTGTCGTGGCCGTGATCGTCTTGGGGTTGTTTTTTTCGCGCGTGGCGACTGCCGGATTTTCGATGCGCAAGATGGAGGTCTACCTGATCTTCCTTGCGCTCGTCGCCTTTGTGTTCGCGATTGAGATGACGATCCAGCGAATCTGGCCGGACGGCGCACGGCGGCATCGGGCGCTGGGCCGATTCACGATGGTCATCTACTGTGTGCTCTTTATGACCGGAAGTTTCACCTATACGATGTTATACATCCTGTACCCGGGCAAGATCGGATGATGGCTCACAGCTAATAGCTGTCAGCTGACAGCTTGAGGATTTATGCTGACCTGCGGTTGTGGTCGCTGGATGCATACCGAGGGGATTGAGGAACGTAGTGGTGAAGCTGGTGCGTTCTGGTTCATCCGCTCGGAGTGCCGAGGCTGTGGGTTGAAAGTCGGTGTCGATGTGCCGGAGGGTCAGACTCGAGGGCTCATTGATCGATTATTCTGGACCGATGAGGCGCTGCATCGATTGGCCCGCATGCCGCCCTATGTGGCACCGTTGGTTCGAGATGAGGTGGAGCAACATCTCCGTAGCCAAGGAGAACGAGTGGTCACCTATGAAACGTTGCTCCGTCCCCGTACGGGAGAACGCATCGAATGGGACCCGGAAGCGGAACGGCGGTTGGACCGGGTGCCAGCCCCGGTTCGCGCGATGGCACGGGTTGAACTTGAACGAACCGCGACAGATCGCGGATTGTCTCGCATCACCGTGTCGCTGATGGAAGAGATTAAAGCGAAATATTTTGGGATGGGCGCTCAAAAGACGTGAAAGGTGAAAAGTCGGAGGACAAGAATGATTCACCTCTCACCTTTTACCGTTCACGTTTAACAGGTTCAGCATGCTTCATCGAATGGCGCTGCGGGTGCTTCCGAGCTTGAGTTTGGCGGTAACGGAAGAGGCCGTGCGCAAGAAAAAACGCATCGTGATGTTTGTCCCTGGGCTGATTGCCTTCGGAGTCTATCGTCTTGCCAAACATCTGGTTCCAATCGCTGAGCCGCTGGTGCTCTTGGCTGTGAGTGCGCTGGTTGCCATGGTGACGGCGGTCTTGGCCTATCGGGTCGGGCGTGCTGCGTCCTGGTCGGAGATCATACGCCACGATGGCGTTCGGTTGCTCAGCTGGCTTGTCGGATGGATCGGTGCAGTCTATGGTATCCAGCTTTCCCTCTTAGTGCTGACTCTCTTGTGGATCATGAATTATAGCTATCTCCAGCATCCTGACGGACCGGCGATGATGGCGATCATCATCTCCTGTACATCCGTCGCACGCGATGCATTTGAGATTGGGCATGTGCGTCGGCTCGCACAGATGGGGCGGCCCTTTCTCACGTTTCCGGATGGCGCCCCGCTTCGGGTGCTGCTACAGCACAAGATCGGGCGGCTGGGGCCGTGGATCCTTGCCGGACTTGGTTTGGGTATGCTGGCAGCCTTTCCGGGGATGCTCATTGCGGATGTTCAGGGAGCGGCGTTGGCCCAGTTGTTAGCTGTGACCGTTTTTGGCGGTGGGTTGACGCTCTGCGCGTATTTTGGTGGGCTCTATCCATCGATTCCGTGGGTGGAGACGCTTCGCCGGACGGCACCCGGTGAGCTAGTGAAATACTGGTGGTGGCCTGGGATGGCCTTTGCCTCGACCTATTACCTGGTCGCGATGGGGTTGCTGTTGTTTGTCCTGCGCCAGCCGATGATCACGACCGGTTCAGCAGTTGCCATGGGGGCAATCGTGACAGCTATCATGGCGTTGTATGGGTACTATCTGGGTGATCGCCGCCATGTGGAAGACGAACAAGCGCCTCAACTGTCCAGTGGAATGTTACGATGCCCGTTTGTGATGGGCATTCTGGGCAAGACTATAGGCTCCACCGACGCATCTGGGGAGTTGGCACTCGATAAGACTGGGATGAAGGGGTAGGTTTATGGGCCAAGGATTCAGAATAAATGGTTTCTTGCTTCGTGTGGCACTGAGCATTGCAGTCGTCTCGATCACCCTTGGTTCTCTGGGGTATGGCCCCGATCTGTCTTATGCCGACTCTTCCACCGATGTGTACTTCGGAACCGAGGGAATTCCGCAGGGACCGGCGGCTCCAACACCTCAAGAAACAGTCTACCCCCAAGTCGGTTCACTGGATAGCCGGCTACTCGTGTGGTTCGTGACACAGCAGCATACCTATTTCGGCGGATTCGTTCTCGCCTTGCCGTTGTTTTGCGCATTGCTCGAGTTTTTGGGGCTGATCACAAAGAAGCCGGCATTGGCCCTTCGTTACGACAGTTTGGCGAGAGATCTCGCGAAGGTGGCGGTCTTGGCCATGTCGGTCACTGCACTGATCGGTAGTCTGATGCTGACGATGTTCATCATGCTCTATCCGAGTTTCATGAAGTATATGGGCGGAACATTCAAGGGATTCATGCCGGCCTATGCCGCCGTATTTTTCGGAGAAGCGCTGCTGCTGGTGATCTATTATTACGGTTGGAACCGGATGGCAGACCGCGGCATGAAATGGATTCATGCCGCGATCGGCATTCTGACGAACATCGTGGGCACCGCCTTACTGATGATGGCCAACGCCTGGTCTGCGTTCATGATGTCGCCGGCCGGGGTTGATGCGCAGGGGCGGTTTCTCGGAAATGCATGGCATCTGTTGCACTCTGCACTCTGGAATCCTCTGAACGTCCATCGCTTTCTGGCAGATATGATGTCCGGTGGGGCGGTGGTGCTTGCCTATGCCTGTTACCGATTTTTTACCAGTAAAACAGACGAGGAGCGGGCCTATTTTGATTGGGTCGGATACGTGTTTCTCTTCGTCACGGTGTGCGCCCTCATTCCCATGCCGTTTGCCGGGTACTGGCTGATGAAGTCGGTCTTCATGTTTCGCCAGACCATGGGGGTGACGATGATGGGCGGGCTACTCACCTGGCTCTTTGTCGTGCAGGCCCTCTTGATCGGTGTCTTGTTTTTGGGGGTCAACTATTATCTGTGGCAGAGCATGGCGCGGATCAAGGGGGGAGCGCGGTATCAGCCTTATTACCAAATCCTGCTGGGCGTGTTGATGGTGGCGCTCTTCATTTGGTTGACGCCGCATACGTTGCTGACGTCTGCTAGTGAGGCCAAGGCCATGGGTGGTGCGCAACACCCGGTCATCGGCAACTACGGGGTCATGTCGGCTAAGAACGGAGCGGTCAATGTCCTGATCCTCGTGACCGCGCTGAGCTTCCTCTATTATCGTCGTGCGAATCGCACCATGACCATCTCCTGGGTCAAGACAGGAAACGTCTTGATTGCGGTGCTCTATCTGGTCGGCGCCGTCAACATCGTGTGGTTGTCCATCTATGGATTCTATTTGCCGGCGAAAATTCGCGTCGGTCTGTCCGCTCCGCAGGCTTTCACCACGTTCACGGTTATTCTGGTCGGAGTGGTGATCAATCGGTTGATGCTCCGGCGTGCGGTGGTGCATGGCCCGATTCAGTGGGGAAAGATTCCGCTGCGGGGCATGGTCGGATTATTTGGGCTGGCGGCATCGTTCAGTTGGGTGATGGGGTTGATGGGATACATCCGTTCCTCGGGGAGGTTATCATGGCACGTCAGCGAGTTGATGGCCGATGTCTCGCCCTGGGCCTTCACTCCGGACCTCCAATATGCGACCAAAATGGTGACACTGAATATGGTGGTGTTCTGGGCGGCGGTTCTCGCATTGTTCTGGATGTGCGAACGAGGACAGCAGCCGGTGATGGTAGAAGATGCGAGTGAGAAAGAGTCACCGTTACTGGCTCCGATTCCATCGCAAGAAATATAAGAAAGGGATTCAGAGCATGATACGGACAGTGTTGATGGCTGCGGCAGCCGTGCTCGGCTCAACTGTTCTCGTGATTGGGGTGACGCCTGCGCTCACGGGAGAGCCGACGCTGGTGCTGGAAGATTTTCAAGCAAAAGAAGCGGATGGTTTTCCTTCGTTGTGGGATCACGAAAATCAACGCAGTCAAACAAAAGGCCGTGACGCGTACAAGGTGCGGATGGAGAACGGCGCAAGCTTTTTGTCGGCCAAGGATGCGGGGCAACGGATCAAGAAGAAGAAAATCGATTGGGATCCCAAGGCCTATCCGGTTTTGACCTGGCGCTGGCGTCTGACCAAGGCGGCGACCGGAAACGAGCCGCTCGCGGCCGTCTATGCTTCGCTCGATACGGATCTCTTGTTTATTCCGGTGTTCACGAAGTATGTCTGGAGTGAATCAAAACCGGATGGCACGTTGACCGAAGGTGGGATGTTCAGTGGATCCGAGATCGTTGTCCAGTCAGGCACGAAGGAGATCGGACAGTGGTTTGAAGAGCGGGTCAATGTGTACGAAGACTTTAAGCGGATTCATAAGCATGAGCCGGCGGAGAAGGCCTGGGGAATTTCTATCATTGCCGCGCCTGGAGTGGAGATCGATTTTGGTCCGCTCGTTGCCCTTACAGGGAAGTGAGGCATGTGCGGACGCTAAGAGATTGATGTGATGGCGAGTCGTACGGTTGTTGATATTGCCCTCGGAATCGTTGTGATGGGGACCGTCGGGACCCTGATTGGGACGACAATGGGGGGGGGGCTGATGCCGGTCGCTATCCTCGTTGGGCTCGGCCTCGGTGTAGTGATCGGCTTTCTTGGTGGGCGCCGGTTTCTCGTGAGCATTCTGGTCGGGACGATTATCGGGGGATTGTTGGCCTGGTTGATGGCCGGTGCTGAGCGGATCTGGGTTGGTGCCGGGGCTGGAGCGGCCATGGGCGGCTTTCTTGGTGTCCAGATTTCGATGTTGCTCGATGTGCGTGCAGCGAAAAAGGCGGCGGCAGAGCAGGCTGGAACATCGCCGTCGTAGAGCTCATGAGTCTTGATTGTCGAGGTGTTTGTGGAAAATAAAGGTGTCTTAGTCGGCTCCATTATCTTTGTGTTTGCGTCCTTCTTTCTCATGATCGGTCTGTTGGCCTACGAATCCTACAAAGCCAAGCAGATGAAACAGCTGGCGGCGTCAGTCGCGTCCGACGCGCGACCGACAGCCAGCAGTCTGCCTGCTCAGGATTTCTCCATGTACAAGACAAGAATCGGAGACGAAGGGCGGGAGATGGTGCAAGTTCCGGAAGGGCCTTTCACGATGGGAAGCAATGACGGTGATCCCGATGAAGCACCCGAGCACCAGGTCTATTTGAAAGGGTTCTATATCGACCGGAACGAGGTCACGCAACAAGAATATCAGCGGTTTGCCAAGATGACGAAGCGAGGGATGCCGAGAATCGAGGTGTTTGACGATGATCAATCCAAGATCTTGAAGCCAGAGTTTGCGGCGATGAGTGTCTCGTGGGATGAGGCCGCGGCCTACTGCAAGTGGGCGGGGAAGCGCCTGCCTACGGAAGCGGAATGGGAAAAAGCCGGTCGTGGCGAGAGTAAGCGAAGATATCCATGGGGAGACAAGTTCGTCGTCAATGCGGCCAATGTCGATGGTACGGAAGATGGCTATAAGTATCTGGCTCCTTCCGGAGCCTTTGAGGGTGGGCGCAGTCCTTACGGCATTCATGACATGACGGGAAATGTGGCGGAGTGGGTCGAGGATTCCTACGATGAGCATTACTACAAGAAATCTCCGTTTCGTGACCCCAAGGGGCCGGACAATGCAGATTTGAAAGTCGTGCGGGGGGGCTCTTGGAGGGAGACGGAGCATCAGGCAAGGCTGTCTAAGCGGTTTGCCGCTAAACATTGGCGTACTGATGTCACGATCGGTGTCCGCTGTGCGAGCGATTTAGATCCAGCTTCAGCTGGGAGCTAAGTGATAGGCCGGCATGCTCGATTCGAAATTTAAACTGGTCTTTTTGTTTGTGGTCTTGGTCTGCGCGGCCATGCCTATTGTCGCCATTATGCGAGGGACGACGGTCACTCCGTATGAGAAGCCGACGTCTGAGACCGTCGCTGAAGTTGTGTCGACGGCGGATAGTGCGCCAGGAGAAGAACCGTTTTCGGATGAGATGGTCACGATTCCAGCGGGGGCGTTCATTCGTGGAACTGAGAGTGGAGGTTTCGATGAGCGTCCCCAACGAACCATTTATCTGGATGTATTCGCGATTGATCGTTACGAGGTGACGAACTATCAGTATCAGCAGTTTGTTGCGGCCACAGGGCATCGAAAACCAGGACTCCCTTCGCGCTATGCCAAGAGCGGGGCAAAGGTGCGTGGGATCAATCAGCCCATCGTCTATGTGTCCTGGGAAGACGCGGACGGGTATTGTCGTTGGAAGGGTAAGCGGCTGCCTACTGAAGCTGAGTGGGAAAAGGCGATGCGCGGCACGGATGGAAGACTCTGGCCATGGGGAGATGTGGAGCAACCTGGTGGGGCAAATTGGGCTCGTGTGCAGGATGGTCACGAAGCTTCGGCGCGTGTCGGTACATTTCAGAGCGACAAAAGTCCCTATGGAGTGATGGACGGTGCCGGCAATGTCATGGAGTGGGTGGCGGATTGGTATGATGAGACGTACTATAAGCGCTCACCGGATCAGAATCCACCGAGTCCTGAGTACGGCACCTACCGAGTGCTTCGTGGGGGAGGATACACGACAGCAGGTGGCGATGTTCGAATTACCAGTCGAAGCAAGATGATGCAAGACTTTCGAGATGAAACGATCGGATTTCGCTGTGCAAATTCACCTGTCGGTACGGTAGGTGAAGAGAAGGGAAAGCCGGAAGAACTTACAGAAAATCAAAGTAGTAAAGGATCAAAAACACGGCCAAAATGATGTTGACAACCATTCCAGCCAAAACTATAATGTCAAACACTTTTGAGTTTTTCGACACAATTTCCTCGCTAATTCGTGTTGAAATTTGAGAAATTTTGATAACACAGGGCCGGGTGCCTGTCAAGGAAATGCAGTAATTCTAAATTTTAGCCACTTACCCACTATTTTGATCGGGAGTTAATGACGATGGCAACAGCTACCCCTGATAGCGAACTAAAGGTAAAAATCGGAAAGATGATTTTTTATCTCACTTTAGCTGTCGGTCTATGGTTTTTCTATTGGTTTGCCGGTATTCAGTGCCCTTGTTGATTTTTGAGCAGAGTCTGTCATAGGAATTGGGGCTGTCCGGCGTGACTGATTGATGGCATTGGTCGACGGAGGAGAGGAAGAAGATGAGCGTTCTTAACAATCCAATCATTGCATTTGTTGTTTCTCTTATTATTACGGTTGGTTATTTTGTGATGGTTGATCACTACCTCATGGATATGCAGGGGCTGGACTTTTGGTATCTCTTCAAGAACTAAGCCCTCCTGAAGGTGTTATCGAGTATTCTGAAAATCATACATTTAACGTAGGGTATTAAGGAGGTATTCCATGGGCCTTTTAGCCGGCAAGCGCATATTCTCGATTGTAGCGCTCTGCATGATGGTCGGCCTCCTTCTGCTTCCGGTCGTCGTGGCGTTGCCTTCACTGGCTATCGGTGAAGAGACTCATGCGGGCGATGCGGCAAAGAAGGATGGAGATAAAGTCGAAAAGGGTCGGGATGTCTATTATAAGACCGAAGGAATCGTGTCTGGTGCTCCCGCTCCTAAGACGACGGATGGTGTGAAGGACTATCCGAGGTATAACTTTGAAAGTCGCGTCTTGCTCTGGTTTGCGAACCAGCAGCATCTCTATTACGGCAGCTTCGTACTGGCCGTACCGATTTTTTGCATGATCATCGAGTTTATGGGGGTTGTCACGAAGGATAAGGCGCTCGCGAAGCGCTATGATCAATTGGCTTATGATTTCATTAAGATCAGTCTTACTGCCTACTCTCTCACAGCTATTCTGGGGGGTATCCTGATCTTTACCTTCTTGACTCTGTATCCATCCTTCTTCTCGTATTTGTCGGGTATCTTCCGTCCGGTCATGCACATCTATGCATTGATGTTTGTGGCGGAGAGCGGGACTCTCTATATCTACTACTATGGCTGGGACAAGATGCGAGAGGGTTTCTTGAAGTGGATCCATCTGAGCATGTCGGTGGTTTTGAACGTGATAGGAACATTGCTCATGTTCCTTGCAAATTCTTGGATCGGATTCATGATGTCGCCTGCTGGCGTTGATGAGCAGGGGCGGTACCTTGGCAATATTTGGCATGTGATTCATACTGCACTGTGGAATCCACTTAACCTGCACCGAATCCTGGGTAATATGGCGTTCGGTGGCGGTGTGGTTGCGGCCTATGCCGCATACAAGTTTTTGGCTTCCAAGACGGATGAGGATCGAGCCCACTATGATTGGATGGGCTATATCGCTATGGCTCTGGGTGTGGCGTTTTTGATCCCATTGCCATTCGCCGGATATTGGCTCATGCGCGAAGTCTATGCCTATCGTCAGCAAATGGGTATCACCTTGATGGGTGGTTTGCTTGCTTGGTTGTTCATTATTCAAGCCACCATGATCGGCATTCTATTTTTGTGCACAAATTACTATCTCTGGCAGGCCATGGGACGTATGCGTGGGGCGGAGAAGTATCAGCGATATATTAAGTATCTGGTCTTCCTGCTTGCCTGCGGCTTTGTCGTCTTCATTACTCCGCACACCATGGTGATGACTCCGGCGGAGCTGAAAGCCATGGGAGGTCAGCAGCATCCAGTATTGGGTAATTTTGGAGTTATGTCTGCGAAAAACGGAGGCATTAACGTCATTATTACCACCACGGTATTGAGCTTCGTCTGGTACATGCGAGGCAATAAAGTCTCAACTGTATCTTGGGCGAAGTTCGGTAACATCTTTATGGGCGTGTTCTTCGCCTGCGCCTATTTCAATATTATATTCCTTGCGGTGTACGGATATTATATTCCGGCAAACGTTCGTGTAGGCCTGTCTGTTCCTCAAGTAGCGACAACCTTGTCTTGTCTCTTCTTCATGTTTGCACTGAATAGCTTCATGATGAAGGGCGCAAAGCAAATGGGGGCGATCGAGTGGGGTAAGATTTCGGCTCGATCGCAATACGCCCTTATTATGTTGGCGACAGCGTTTACTTGGATGATGGCATTGATGGGCTATATTCGCTCGTCCGTTAGGCTCTTTTGGCATGTCAATGAAATCATGAGAGACAATTCTCCATGGGCCTATACCCATACGGTAGGATTTGCCGCCAATATGATTTCGGCCAATGTGTTATTTTTCTGGATTACTATTCTTTTTGTTTTCTGGTTGGGTAGCTTAACGGCGAAAAAGGTTCCGGTTGAATCCAAAGCCGGAATCCCTGGTAGTGTTCCGCAGCCGGCGCCCAGTCATTAACCTGTGTCTTCTTTGATAGTCGGCTCAACGGATCGAGTGGGGGCATGTCGCCACTTGAGTTGTAGCTGTAGGAGGTCACGACCTTGGGTAATTTGATTGCAGAAGCACTGTCGATGGGTTGGATGGCTTTGGCCATCATTGCGGGTCTGCTTGTTTATTTTCAGGTAAGCATCAGCGACCCAGCTGCGAAGAAACGCGCAGTCTTTAAGACGTTCATTGGGATGCTGTCCTGCTTCCTTCTCTTTATGGCGATCGCCAATTACAAGACTAACTTCTATGGCGAAAGCCGGTTGCTACCTGTCTCCTTAGTGATGATCACGGTGACAACCTTTATTATGGCGCTGTACTTCACCAACCTTAGCGCGCTACTGAAGATCGGTGGCATGATGTTCTTCGTGGCTGCGTTCCTTTCCGGTTATGGAAATTGGCTTCCTCAAGTGGAAGGTGGTTTTCCACCGGTAGAGGAGAAGGTTACGTGGGAAACCATGACCACTCAGCAGCTGGCTGACAAGGGTGAGGAAATTATCTTTGGCGGCGTCGGAAAGAATAAGGAGCAAGGTGCGATCGGTAAGGGGCAATGTCCGCTTTGCCATGCGTTTCATGCGGGGATGCTCGGTGAGCGAGCGCCAAACTTGTTGGGTCTACCAACTCGAAAGGAACGCTTAGAGGATCCTAAGTATTCCAAGGGTAACCCATCAAAGCGGGAATATTCAGTGAAGGAAGCTTTCCCTGGTTCAGGTACTGCAGAGACCGTACAGGAATACATTGCAGAATCTCATGCCTGTCCTAGTTGCTATGTCGTTGCTGGTTATGGGGTGAAAGGTACGAACGATAAAGAAAGCCCGATGCCCTCGATTCATAAGCCGCCGATATCGCTCAGTCTCGCGGAGCTTGCGGCAGTTGATACCTGGATGTACGCCCGGGAGGGAGTCGAGCCTCCATCATTCGATGAAATTGTGAAGACGTATGAGAAGTTTGTTCCTGAGGCAGACCGTCCGAAACAGGCAGATGACAAACCTGCGGGAGCCACCTCACTGCTGGCAGATGGATCCGAGCCTGTCGATCAAATTTTCGCTAAAGCTCAGTGTGTGTCCTGTCATACGATCCCTGGTATTCCTGGCGCCATGGGGACGATCGGTCCGAAGCTTGAGGAAGGGACCACTGCGGCACAGCGCATAAAGGATCCATCGTACAAGGGCACAGCGAAATCAGCGGCAGAATATATTATGGAGTCCATCGTTGATCCAAGCGCGTACGTTGTTAAGCCATTCCCAGATAAAACAATGCCGGCCATTTTCGGCCAGAAATTGAGCGCTGGAGCATTGAAGAAAATCGTTGACTACTTATCGCAAGTGAAGACCGGAGCGCCGCCACCAAAGATCTCCTAGGACCCGGTTGTTTGTCATGCGGAGAGTAAAGGGAGTTTGCCGATGAAAGCATTGATGTCTCTCGGTGCCTTGATTGGAGTAGCGGGGCTGCTTCTCTTGGGTGGGATGACCTTTGACGTTGTTCCATCCAATACGGTGCGACTAGTTGAAGGGTATATGCCGATCCAGCTGCTGCTTGAAGTGGCATGCTTTGTGATCGGTTTCACTGGGCTGAGCTATATGGCAAGTGCAATGGGCATGGCTCTCCCACGGTTTTGGCAAGGGATCGGGTTTTGGATATTTTTAATGGTCTATCTCAAGTATCGGGTCTATCCTCCGATCCCCTTCAGCGTGCGCGCGATGTATGGAACAGTGGGTCTTGTCACGGTGTTCATGTGGGTATCGGCTAACGAGGAAGATTGGAACAAGTTTAAGCAGCCGATCATGAACGTCCTTGATGCGCAGACGGGCATGAATAGGCTTCTGAGGTACGCATACCTTGTGCTTATTCCAATTCTTGTGGGTGGATTTTCTTTCAATGCCATGATGCCAAAGTCTGAAGAGCCTATTGAACTTCGGACGGTTCACCCTGCTCCTCCCGCCAGCACGAAAGTCCATGGGAAGACGTATACGCTGCAAACGTCACAGAATCCTTACCGGGTTAATCCGGAAGGGAAGTATGATCAAGAGTTTTCAAATGCCAATATTGTCGAACAGGGAATGGGGCGTTTGATGAAACCAAATGCCAACCCCTGGGATGAAAAGAACCAAGGCTATTTGAAGTACGTAAGGGAAGGTGGAGAGATTTTCTTTCAAAATTGCCATTTCTGCCATGGTGACAACCTGAATGGGAGAGGGCTGCACGCCTTTGCCTTCAATCCAATTCCTGCAAACTTTACCGATCCGGGCACGATTGCGCAGTTGCAAGAGACATTTATCTTCTGGCGCGTTTCGAAGGGCGGTATCGGATTGCCCAACGAAGGATTCCCGTGGGCATCAGTCATGCCGCCATGGGAACAACACCTGACCGTGGATGAAATTTGGAAAGTCGTTTTGTTTGAATATTGGCACACCGGCTACTATCCACGGACTTGGGATTAGTCGCCATATCTCTGAGAATGCCAAACCAAACATAATGAAGATTATGAGGCCAAATATGATGGACAGTATGACTCAGAAGGCCGGGATCATCGCGGCTGCAGCCTTCGGAGTGGTTTTAGTATCGAGTGCTGGATATTCGTCGGTTTCAGCGCAAGGGCTACCCGAGGGATTTAAAAAGGGTGATTTGGCTCCTGAACCCTCTGCAGAAATGATTGAAGCAGGGAAGCGAGTCTATTTCACCAAGTGCGTATGGTGCCATGGGGTTGATGGGGCAGGTGACGGGCCTGGTGCCGATCGTCTCTGGCCTCGTCCACGTAACTTCAACCAAGGAACGTTTAAGATTCGGCATACGGCCAGCGGGGAATTACCTTTGTTTGACGCCAAGAAGCCGACCCCCGGTCAGAACGATTTGTTCGAAACGGTAACGCACGGTCTTCCCGGCTCTGCGATGCCCCCGTGGGAAGGTATCTTAAGCGAAGAGCAGCGTCAGCAGGTCCTTTCTTTTGTGACGACGCAGCTCGTCAAGGATAGAAAATTCACCGATAAGCAGTCAGAAAGCCAGACCGTACTGCAGTTGGCTGATTTGAAGCCGAAACCTGCCACCGATGAAAGTAAGAAGCGTGGTGGTGAGTTAATCGTCGAAAAAAAATGTGTTGAATGTCATGGTATGGAAGGTCGGGGCGATGGGAATGCCTTCAATCTTAAGGATGACTGGGGCTTTTCCATTCAGCCGGCTAACTGGCATAAGTGTTGGAACTTCAGAGGGAGTAGGCAAGATCCATATAATGTAAGTAATATCTTCCGAACTTTCTCTACCGGAGTCAATGGTACTCCAATGCCATCCTTCGCGGATAACACCAGCGTGGACGAGCGTTGGGATATTGCTAACTTTGTGAACTCTCTTTGTGAGAGAGATCCATTGGGTAACCCATTACCAATCGATCCCTTGACTGATAAGCCGAAAATTAATTTCGTCATTCCATCGGATATGGTGGAAGGGGAAATCCCAACCGATCTTGAGCATGAGGCATGGAAAAAGGCTCCAAAGCGATACGTGGCAATGGGGGGACAGATTACCCACAAGCCAAGGAACTTTGTGAATCGGCTGGATGATATTTGGGTGAGATCGCTCTACAACGATAAACACATTGTCTATCTGATTGAGTGGGATGATCGAACGAAGAGTGTGGCCGAAGGGAAACTACCTTGGGCTCCTACACAAGTTAATATCGATATCAAAGAACAGGATCCGAAGACCGGTGAAGAAGGGTCCATCGCGGCTCAGCAGAATAACTATGCGGTCTATAATGACGCCATTGGCATTGAAACCGCCGTCAAGTGGAAGGAGCTTCCAGCTCCGATCAAGCCGCGCTACTTGTTTGGTACCAACGAACAGTATCCTATGGACATCGTGAAGTGGGAAGCAGATGGATCCCTTCGCGCATTCAAAGGGACGGGCTGGGATAAGGATTTTGAAGAGCGCGACAATTATGAAGAGGCCATGAAGCTCCTAAAGGCGGAGTGGAAGAATGGCCGGTGGTACGTCATGATTCAGCGGCCCGTGGGAAATAAGAAGGACCAAGATTACGATGAAGATACCTTCTTTGAAGTGGGTCAATATATCCCGACCGTGTTCTTTGCTTGGGATGGTCATAATGGTGATGCGGGACGAAAGATGGCTGTGTCAGCCTTCTACTACACCTTTATGAACCCGCCGGTACCACAGGAGACGTACATTTATCCGGTCGTCATCGCGGTCGGTGTGGTTCTCTTGGAGGGATGGGTGTTGACCCGCCGTTCAAATAGGAAAAAGGGAAAGACCTTATAGTTTTTCCTTGAACTGCGAGTAGGCGTTGTTCTGTGAAAGGGGGTGGGGATAACCCACCCCCTTTTTTATTTTAGATTGTGATGGCTTCATGATCTCCGATGTCACCGGGGTTCTTCTGGCGGGTGGAAAGAGTCGGCGAATGGGTACCGATAAACGTTTCCTTACCGTGGGGGAGCGTCCCTTGCTGGAGAGAAGCTGCACTGTTCTTTCTCGGATTTTTGAACGTGTGTGTATCGTCATCGCCCAGGATAGTCCGCCCCTCGAGGCTCAGATCCCGGTCTTGCGTGATCTCATCCCATCTTCCGGAAGTCTAGGAGGCATGTATACCGGTCTACAGCAAGCCGCAACGGCCTATATCTTTCTCGCCGCCTGCGACATGCCCTTTATCCATGAGGGCCTCGTCCAGTATATGGTCGGCCAAAAAGACGACGTGGATATTGTTCTCGCCGATTGGAATGGTCGACCTCAGCCGACTCATGCGGTTTACAATCGAAACTGTCAGTCGGTGGTGGAGGAACTTATTCGAAGCGGCGATCTAAAACTACAGCGGCTACTTGCAAACCCGTCACTTCGTGTTCGTCTGGTCACGGAGGATGAGATTCGCGAAATTGATCCCGACGGGCGCTCGTTTCTGAATGTCAATACACCGTCTGACCTTGTTCGAGCTCGCGCTCTCTGCGGTGAGCTAATGGATGATCGATAGGGTGACCCCTCGGACCACGCATGACACGATCGCTCGTCATTGTGCATCCAGGTTCCTTGGGAGATGTTCTGCTGGCAGTACCCGCTATCCGCCGACTTGGCGCTCGGGACAACGGGCGAGAGATTCTACTGGTGGCTCAGGAGTCGATCAGCCGATTGCTCATCGCCTGTGGCATCATCAATGACTGGATGTCGTGGGAGGGACCAGCTGGGACTGGGCTTTTTTCAAGCGGCGTTCCACTGCCCTGTAAACTCAAGAGGTGGTTGAATCGATGTGATATGGCAGTTGCTTGGATGGATGACAACCAAGACGCCCTTCGTACCACTTTCGAAGAATTTGCGGTCGCAGAAGTACGGATTCAGTCCCCATTCTCTCCCGTATTGCACACAAGGCATCAGAGCCATCGTTATCTTGAAACGGTGGAGGAACCACCCGATGATGGGTCCTTGGAGAGGTTCATTCAAGTCCCACCAAACCTTGTTGAAGAAGGCACCGCCTGTCTTGAGCGTATCGGGATTCCGAGGGGACGGCCATTTGTGCTGGTGCATCCTGGAAGCGGCAGCGCGCATAAGTGTCTTCATCCAATCACCATTGCGGATATCATTCAGGGACTTGATCAAAAGGGCCTGTTCCCGGTTGTCATCGAGGGACCGGCTGATCAGCCTGCGGTTGAACGTGTCTTACAGGTCATCAGCTCAAGACCCCTCATCCTTCACGATCTTGCTCTTACGACGCTTGCTGGTGTTCTTGTGCGAGCCCAATTCTTGCTCGGTCATGACTCAGGTGTGACCCACCTGGCCGCTCTCCTCGGTGTGCGCACTGTTGCCGTCTTTGGGCCAACCGATCCTGCGAGATGGGGACCTCTTGGGGATCATGTGACGATTGTACGAGGGCCATCCTGTCACTGCCCATCATGGGACGATGTGCGAGCATGTCACGAGAAGCCGTGCTTAGCTGTGCCGACAGATCAGATTTTCGCGTCGCTCAATGCCCCTGGATGAACGTAGTTTTCGTCGGAACCCCTCGGAATTCAAAGTAAACCGCCTTGTCTCCGACTATCTCATAATGCTAGAGTGCTCCGTTGATTTCCGTTTGGTTGTCACGGCTGAGGAGAATTGTATTGTCGCCAGGTATCGTGCAAGAAAAGGTTGGCTCGGCCCTGCTCACTGCGCTCAATAGGGCAAAACAAAAAGGGCAGCTCCGGACGCCGGTTTGGCCGACGCTGAGCCTGGACGCGCCTAAGCGGCCAGAATGGGGAGACCTGGCCTCAACCGTGGCGATGTCATTGGCGGCTTCTGAGCAGAAGGCGCCACATGACGTTGCGCAGATCATTGTCGAGAACCTTGTTGAGCGAGACCAACTGTTTGATCGTGTGGAAATTGTCAGGCCTGGATTTTTAAATCTCACCGTCAAGCCAACGCTTTGGCAGGAAGTTATCCTGGAAATCGCGGCCCAGGGCCGGTCCTATGGCCGGACAGATGTTGGGAACGGCCGTCGAGTGTTGGTGGAGTATGTGAGTGCTAATCCAACTGGTCCATTGCATGTTGGGCATGGCCGAGGGGCTGCGGTTGGCCAAGCCGTCGGGCGGCTGTTGCAGGCCATCGGATATGATGCTGCGAGCGAGTACTATATCAACGATGCCGGACGGCAGATGAAATTGTTGGGTGCGTCGGTGTACGCACGATACCTCGAATTGTCAGGTCGACCCGTCACGTTTCCGGAGGATGGGTATCACGGGGCCTACGTTACGGCAGTGGCGCAAAAAATAAAGGGCCAACTCGATGGGGTAGCCGGCGAGCTGAGTTCGGAGGACCTCCAGACTCGTTGCCGAACGCTTGCGTACCAAGAACTGCTGGGGCACATTCGCGAAGACCTCAAGGCCTTTGGCATCGAGTTTGACTCATGGTTCAGCGAAGCCTCTCTCCTGGAGTCACAAGCGGTGGAACGGGCTTGCGATGAATTGAAGGCCAGGGATCTCTTGTTCCAAGAAGAAGGGGCTTGGTGGTTTCGGTCATCGACGTACGGAGATGAGAAGGATCGCGTCGTTAAAAAACAGGACGGAGAATACACCTACTTGGCCTCTGATATCGCCTATCATCACGACAAACTGCGGCGTGGCTATGATCTGCTGATTGATGTCTGGGGGGCCGACCACCACGGCTACATCCCCCGGATGCAAGCTGCGGTGCAGGCGTATGGACATCCGAAAGAGCGACTGCACGTCGTGTTGGTGCAGTTAGTGAAGCTGCTCCGGGATGGTATTGAAGTGAAGATGTCCAAACGGACAGGCGATTTCATCACCATGCGGGAAGTGATTGATGAGGTTGGGGCTGACGCGGCGAAGTTTTACTTTCTCATGCGGGATTCCAAGACCCACTTGGAGTTTGATTTGGAGTTGGCCAAGCAGCGTTCCAGCGACAATCCAGTGTACTACGTGCAGTACGCTCATGCGAGAATTTCCAGCCTGTGGCGTGTCGCCTCTGAGCGGGGAATTGCCCGTCCATCCGCGAGAGAAGTGGATCTCACGGTGCTCACGGATCCGGACGAGTTGGGCTTGATCAAGAAGTTAGCTGCGTATCCAGAAGTGATTCAGGCGAGTGCCTTGGCATTTGAACCGCACCGCGTGACCTATTACTTGCAGCAGTTGGCAGCGCTCCTGCATACCTTTTATAACAAGCACCGGATTCTACCTCCCGCCGGGGAGCCTGATACGAATGAGTCGGTAGCGGCTGAAGTGCTCACACCCAGCCGTACCGCAGCGCGGCTGGTCTTGATGGGAGCAGTCCAGCAGGTGATTCACAGTGGGCTCGACGTATTAGGTCTTTCAGCTCCTGAACAGATGTAGCCATCACCTTCCACGTACATGATGCAGTACCAAATTCACCAACGTGACTCACATACCAAAGGTCGGATCGGCCGGTTGGCGACAGGCCATGGCACGATCGAGACACCGGCGTTCATGCCGGTAGGATCTCTGGGTCCGGTGAAGGGACTTGAACCTCAGGATCTGCAGGAGTTAGGGTTTGGCTTGATGCTCAACAATGCGTACCACCTGTACCTGCGTCCAGGGCACAAGATTGTCGCAGATATGGGCGGACTGCATGCCTTTACCGGCTGGTCCGGGGCCATCCTCACGGATAGTGGAGGATTTCAGATCTTCAGTTTGGCAAAATTGTGTGCGATCACTGATGATGGTGTCACGTTCCAATCGCATATCGACGGTTCGACGCACGTCATCACCCCGGAGAAGGCGATCGAGATTGAGGAGGCCTTAGGGGCCGACATCATTATGGTGCTTGATCAGTGTGTGGCGCTTCCTGCCGGCCGGGAGGTTGTGCAGGAGGGAGTACGTCGGACCAGGCTCTGGGCGGAGCGCTGTCAAGCCGCTCGTCGTCGGACGGACCAGGCGTTGTTCGGGATCGTTCAGGGTGGATTGGAGGCTGACCTACGCGTCCTATCGGCTCGGGACTTGGTGGCCTTAGGGTTCGAGGGCTACGCCATCGGTGGATTGTCCGTTGGTGAAAGCAAGGCGGACATGTATCGGATGCTTGATGTCACGGTTCCAGAGTTGCCGGACTCGAAACCTCGGTATCTCATGGGTGTGGGACTTCCTGAAGACTTAGTCGAGGGCGTGGCTCGAGGAGTTGATCTCTTTGACTGTGTCGTTCCGTCGCGCCACGGGAGAACGGGGTCGCTCTTTACCACATCAGGGCGGGTTGTCATTAAGCAGGCGAAATATGCGGATGATGAACGGCCGATCGATTCCGATTGTGGGTGCCCGGTATGCGCCCGGTATTCCCGGGCATATCTGCATCACCTGTTCATGGTCAAGGAGATGTTGGGGGCTCGGCTCAACACGATCCACAACCTTTGGTATTTCGCCGAGCTGATGCGTGGTATTCGGGAGGCCGTGCGGGAGAACAGGTTTCCAGCGTTCCGCGAGGCCTTTTATCGTCACCGTGATCGACAGGCTGCGGGAGAATGTTCTGGGGAAGGTGAGTCGAATCCTCACCGGGAATGCGAAAACAGTTATCAGACATAGAAGGGAAGATGTGCGATGTTGATGGAATCACTGGCATGGGCGGAGGGAACGGGTGGAGGCGGTGCAGCATCGGGTGGCGGAGCAGGAGGGATTCTGTCGTTGGTCCCCTTTCTGCTCATCTTTGTAATTTTTTATTTTCTTCTTATTCGGCCGCAGCAACAGAAGCAAAAGCAGCAACAGACGTTGTTGGACGCCATTAAAAAGGGCGACAAGGTGGTAACCACCTCAGGTATCTGGGGAACCGTCACCAATCTTGGGAAAGATACTGTTACCTTGCAAATTGCGGACAATACCAAGATCAAGATGCAGCGGGAGAATGTTTCTCGACTGCGAACGGAAGACGAGGATAAGGAGTAGAGTCGCATCGGTCAAACAGGATAAGGGGTTGGGGGCCAGATGAAAAAAGTAGGTGGGCGCTTATGGTTGTTGACACTGGTGTTGGTGGGATCGTTTGTCTCATTTCTTCCCTCCTACCCGCCGCTCTATCAAGCCATGCCGAGCTGGTTGAAGACGGTGCTGCCGAATAAGGGCATTACCCTGGGGTTGGATCTGCAGGGCGGCATTCATATGGTGTTGGAAGTGGACGAGGATCGTGCCGTGGAAATCGCCGTGGATCGATCGGTCACGGCGTTGCAAGACCTCCTGGCGGAGAAGAAGATCGTCGTCGACTCGGTCAAGCGGGTCGGACATGAACAAATTACGATTCAAGTCCCGAATGCCGAAGCCAAGGCGTCCACTCAAAAGCTGGTCGATAGCTTTCCGAGCTTCGTCGAAAACGAATCGGCGGAATCGGCGGCGACGGTCGTATGGGTGTTGCGCGAGGCGGAGACCAAGCGAATCAAGGACTCCGCAATCAATCAAGCGTTGGAAACCATTCGAAACCGAATCGATCAATTCGGGGTCGCGGAGCCGATCGTACAGCGGCAGGGCTTGAAGCAGATCGTCGTCCAGCTTCCAGGTGTCAAGGACCCAAAGCGTGCCAAGGATTTGATCAAAGAAACGGCGTTGCTCGAATTCAAAATGTTGGATGAAGACATCCGGCTGGATTTGCCCGGGCATGTGACGAAGGATAAAGAGGCTGAGGTGCTGCAGCAGTTTGAAAGCAAACTGCCCGAAGGCGATCAAATCTTGTTCGAGCGGGTGGTCGACAAGGACACGGGAGTTGAATTTCGCGCCCCCTACGTGGTCAAGAAACGTGTGATGTTGACCGGCGATGTCCTGAGCGACGCCCGGGTGGCCATCGGCCAATTCAACGATCCGTACGTGTCGATCACCTTCGATTCCAAGGGTGGGCAAGAGTTCGAGCGCATCACCGCGGAACATGTCAAAAAGCGCATGGCCGTGGTGTTGGATAACACTATTTATTCCGCGCCGGTCATCCAAGAACGGATTGCCGGAGGACGGGCGCAAATTACAGGGACGTTCACCACGCAGGAGGCCAACGATCTGGCCATCGTGCTGAGGGCCGGCGCCCTCCCGGCACCGTTGAAGATCGTTCAAGATCTGACGGTGGGCCCATCGTTGGGGCAGGACTCCATCGACAAGGGAGTCAGGGCGACCTTGATCGCTGGAGTCATGGTCGTCGTGTTCATGATTGTGTATTACCGGCTGTCCGGGCTCATTGCAGATTTCGCCTTAGCCTTGAATCTCATCTGTCTGATGGGGGCGTTGTCGGCCTTAACGGCGACCTTGACCCTCCCTGGGATCGCCGGCATCGTGTTGACGATTGGAATGGGGGTCGACTCGAACGTCTTGATCTTTGAGCGTATTCGAGAAGAGCTTCGAAGTGGGAAGGCGGTGCGGTCGGCCATTGATGCCGGGTACGACAAGGCCTTGCTCACCATTATCGACTCACACGTCACGACCTTGATTACAGGCGTGGCGTTGTTTCTCTTTGGGACCGGACCGATCAAGGGATTCGCCGTGACGCTGTGCTTAGGTATCGCGATCAATCTCTTTACGGCATTGGTCGGGACGAAAGTGATTTTTGATCTCTTGTATCAGAAGCAGAAGGTTGAAGCGCTGAGCATTTAACCATGACGCCATCGGTACTGACTGTCCAAGGTGAAGCTCAGGGCTATCAAAAGGGAGCGCGCATGTTAGAGATTCTAGGGAAAACCAACTTTGATTTCATGGGTAAGCGCCGGTTCGCCTTTCTCTTTTCGGGCATCATGGTGCTGCTTGGGCTGATCGCGCTCGTGCAGATTGCGCGAGGTGCGGCCAATCTGGGGATCGACTTCGCCGGAGGAACGGCGGTTCAACTGAAGTTCGACCAGCCGGTTCGGATCGACGAAGCGCGGAAGGTGCTGGAGACCAACGGTCTCAGTGAGACGGAATTACAGGAATTCGGGCAGGACAATAAGTTGCTGATCCGAGTCAAGGCGTCCACGACGATTGAGGAAAAAGTGGCGGAACGTGTGGTGGCCATCTTCTCCAAGGAGTTCCCCAATAATAAGTTCGTGGTCGACTCCACCACCGAGATCGGCCCGACTATCGGCAAGAAACTTCAAGAAGATGCGCTCGTGGCCATCGTCATTTCGTTTGTGGGCATTATTCTGTACATTGCGGCCAGATTTGAGCTGCGTTTTGGAGTCGCGGCAGCGCTGGCGACCTTTCACGATGTGTTGGCCGTCGTCGGGGTCTTTTACATCTTGGACAAAGAAATCACGCTCCTGATCGTCACGGCACTCTTGACGCTGGCAGGGTATTCGCTGACCGACACAGTGGTTGTTTTCGATCGAATCAGAGAGAATCTCATGCAGCGGCGCCGTGAGAGTGAGGAAGCGACGATCAACAGCGCGGTCAATCAGGTCTTGAGCAGGACCATTGTGACGAGCTTGACGGTGGTGCTCGTCCTCATTCCCTTGACCTTGGCAGGAGGAGAAGTCCTCCATGATTTTTCGTTGGCCCTGCTAGGGGGTGTGGTTTTTGGGACTTATTCATCGGTATTTGTGGCCAGCCCTCTCTTATTGTTGTGGCCCGGAACGCAGGGCCGACTCTTGAAACGCAATTGATCGAGTGGTGCGGTAGCGCCATGTCCCTCATTCGCGTCCTGCGTCCCGTCCATGGTGAACTGTGGACGGGGCACGGGCTTCTGAGCCGACGCCTGCCGCAACAACGTTTTTCGTGAGAGGCGCCGTTCGGCTTCTCCTGGTGTCATCATGGCGATCTGGAGCCGGTCATATAGTCTCCAGCAGAAAATCATCGGCGCGATTGTCCTGGTCGGCCTCCTCCCACTTGCCCTCCTGCTTATCCTGATCTATGCGGAAGAACGACGAGTGCTGCGTGAGACGACGGGGGCGGATTTCAAGGAAGTTGCCGTCGAAGCCGCTCGCCGGGTCGAGATGCAGATCACGAGAGGGATGAGCGAAGCCCAGCAGCTTGCGACCATGCCCTTTGTCCGCACAGCCGTCTCCGAGGCGAATCGGACGTACGAAGGCAAGGATGCGCACAGTATTTCAGAAATCATCAAGGGCTGGCAGCAGCGATGGGGACAGCGGGCTAAACGAAGTGAGTTTCCGCTGTTCGTCAACCGGATCGTGACCAACTATTTGATTCAGTGGCACGAGATTCGAAAGTCTGACTATATCGGCATCTTGGTGACGGACGGGCAGGGTGCGTTGGTCGTCAGCTCGATTCCGCAAGTGGACTACTCCTACGCCAAGACGGCCTGGTGGCAAGCAATCGTCAAGCACAGCGGTCGACGCCCCTATGTGAGTGACATCACCTTCGATCCCACGTTTGGCACGCATGTGGTGGCTGTCGCAACCCCGGTTCTGGATGATCGCCGTCAGGCGGTGATCGGAGCCGTTACCATCCTGTTACGACGCGATACGCTCTTCCAATCGATCGCGGAGAAGTCGTTCGGTGCGACCGGACATGCCATGCTGGTGGCCACAGATGGGGGAGTCGTGATTTGCCCGATCCTCGCACCGGAAGCCCATTCGATCGATACCGAGTCCCTTGAAGCCGTCGCCACCGGGAAACCAGGGTGGATCATCGCGCCTGACGATTGGCACGGCAACAAGGATGCGCTGATTGGGATGGCACCGGTGCGGTTTACCGATCTCATTGAACCGGGAAGTCTTGGTGGAAAGCGTTGGATGACGATTGTGCGTCAGGATCCAGCCGAAACATTCGCTCCGCTGGGCGAGTTAATCGCGAAAGTTCTTGTGTTTGGTGTCGCGGTGTCGCTGGGGCTCGGCGGAATCGGAGTCTTTGTCGCTCGTCGGATTGCGAAACCTGTTCGTGTGCTGCACGACGGAGTTCAGCAGATCGGAAGCGGCCGTTTGGACCAGCGGGTGGAGCTGAGGACCGGCGATGAAATCGAAGGGCTTGCGCGGGCGTTCAATCAGATGGCGACCAATCTTCAATTGTCTTTTGGGCAATTGGAACAGCGGATCGCTGAGATCCGGCAACTGGAGGAGAAATATCGGGACCTGATCGAGCATGCACCGGAAATGATTTGCCAACTGGATCGAGGCGGACGGCTCGTGCATGTCAACAAGACAGGGCTCGACAAGCTCGGGTATAGCCGTCAAGAGATGTTGAGCATGAAATTGTGGGAGCTGGTGCCTCAAGGACAGGAAGGCCGGGTGTTGCACTATCTCGAACAGCTGGTGTGCCGGGGGCAGAGTTCGATCGAGACGGTGTTATTGACGAAGAGCGGTCGACGGATCGACGTCGAAATTCATGCCACGGCGCTATTCGATCATGAGCGGGGTGGGTTGGTGCACTCTCGCGCCTTTGTGCGTGATGTGACGGAACGACGCCGATTGGAGCAGGAGTTGCAGCGGTATACCGTGGGGTTGGAACAGGTTGTGTCGGAACGTACCAGACAGTTAACGGCTTCCCAGGCTCGCTACAAGGCTCTCTTCGATGTGGTGGCGGATTCCGTATTTATGGTCGACGTGACGGGAAAGATCGTCGCTGTGAATGAACGGGAGTCCCAGGTCTTAGGGTATGCGGAATCGGAGATTGTCGGGAAGCCGATTCGCGATGTCTTGCTCCCGGACTATCATGGGGTATTCGAAGGCTGGCTGGCCGATGTCAGTACGGAGCAGGGGCAGGTGACGACCCAGGAGATTGCCGTGCGCCATGCCGATCGTCATGAGGTTCCCGTGGAAATGGATCTGATTCGAGTCGGCGGAACCGACCCGCTGCTCGTCATGGTGCAACTGCGAGACATTACCGTTCGGAAGAAGCTCGAGCGCCAGCTTCAATCGTATCGGGAAGATCTCGAGCTGAAAGTCAGCGAGCGAACGCGAGAAATCGAAGAGACAAAACAATACCTGGAGAATCTCCTTGAGAACGCCAATGATGTCATCTATACGCTCGATCTGGATCAACAGTTCACCTATGTCAACAGCAAGGTCAATGCCTGGGGGTATCGCAAGGATGATCTGATCGGCCGTCCCTATCTCTTGCTTCTGTCACGGCGTCATCGTGGGCGCCGGCTGAAGAGCACGTTGGATATCGATGCCAAACAGGTGTACGAGGTTGAAATTGTGACTCGTTTGGGTGAGCTACGCACCGTGATGGTCAGTGTCTCACCGTTGCATGGGGTGGATGGTCATATCCTGGGAGTGCTCGGTATCGCGCGAGACATGACGGAGACCAAGAAGCTGGAACGACAGATTCAAAATGCCGAAAAACTGGCATCGATCGGGAAACTCGCAGCCGGCGTGGCGCATGAGATCAACAATCCACTGGGCGGGATCCTGAACTGTCTCTATAACCTCCGAAAAGGGACACCCTCTCCGGCACGCCAGGAGGAATACTGGGCATCGATGGAGCATGGTGTCCGGCGGGTTCAAAAAATCGTTCGCCAATTGCTCGATTTTTCGCAACAGCATGAGCCGGCATTCAGCCAGGCCGATATCAACCGAATCGTCGATCAGGTGCTGACGCTGACGACCCATCTGTTCGCTCCCAGTCAAATTCGTTTGGAGATCATACAGGGACAGGGCCTTCCGCCGGTCATGGTCGACCGGCACATGATCGAGCAGGTGCTGATGAATTTGATCCTCAATGCCGTGCAAGCCATGAAAAGCGGCGGCGTACTGACCATCCGGACTTCCGTGTCGGAAGGCGTGTGTCGTGTGGATGTGCAAGACTCCGGGGCCGGCATTCCGGCCTCGGTCCTCCCACGTATCTTCGATCCCTTCTTCACGACCAAGGGCGAAGGAGAGGGAACAGGGCTGGGTCTCTCGGTGAGCCTCGGTATCGTCGAGCGACATGGAGGGAAAATTTCGGTGGAGAGCGAAGTTGGGACGGGCAGTACATTCACCCTGTATTTACCTATCTTGCGCGATCGCACGTTGGTGGAGAAGGACGCATGAAAGGCTTGGCTGTTCTGCTGGTCGACGATGAACCGCTGATGCGCCTTTCGATGCTGGATGCATTGGAAGCGGTCGGCTGCGACGTGCAGGCCGTGGCGACGGGTTTAGAAGGGATCGAGGCCATCGACAAACGGACCTTTGATCTCGTCATCACCGATCTCCGGTTGCCGGGAGCCGATGGGCTGACGGTACTCAAGGCAGCCAAAGAGAAGGCCGCTCAAACGGAAGTGCTCATGATTACCGCTCACGGGTCCGTGGAAACGGCCGTCGGCGCCATGAAGTTGGGAGCCTTTGATTACATCACGAAACCGTTTCAGATGGATGAATTGCTGCTCATCATTGAGCGGATCGGCGGGATCATCGCCTTACGGCGAGAAAATCAAGACCTCAAGCATCAGCTCGAAGACAAGTTTTGCTTTCACGGTATCTTGGGGGCCAACAGCCAGATGCGGGCGGTCTTGGACAAGATCAAGATGGTGGCGGAAACCGATTCCACGGTCCTCATTATCGGAGAAAGCGGCACCGGGAAAGAACTGGTGGCCAATGCCCTCCATCAGAACAGCCTGCGCAAGGGATCGCCATTAATTAAGGTCAGCTGCGCGGCCTTGCCCGAGACGCTGTTGGAGGCGGAACTCTTTGGCCATGAGAAAGGCGCATTTACCGGCGCCTTACGCCAGCGACGGGGGCGGTTTGAAATGGCCAACCGGGGGACGCTCTTCCTTGATGAAATCGGAGAAATCTCTCCTGTCGTCCAAGTGAAGCTCTTGCGTGTGTTGCAAGAGCGAGTCTTTGAGCGGGTCGGGAGTAACGAGCCGATTGAGGTCGATGTCCGGCTTGTCTGTGCCACGCAAAAAGATCTGCGCAAGGAAGTCGCACAGGGCCGGTTTCGGGAAGATCTTTTTTATCGACTCAACGTCGTGCCGATCCTCGTGCCACCGCTTCGGCAACGGCAAGAAGACATCATGGTGATTGCCCAGCATGTATTGGAAACCGGTTCGCTGAAACTCAATAAACAGCTGCGCCGATTTTCCCAACCGGCACGGGAGTTGTTGCTGCGGTATTCGTATCCAGGGAACGTACGAGAGTTGCAGAATCTCGTGGAGCGGGCCGTCGCCTTGAGCCGAGACCAGACGACGGTTCAACCGAACGACCTCTGTGGATTTCAGTCCTGCCCCTATTCTGGAGGAAGTACGCAGGAGGCCTGTGGGTTCTGTCACGAAGGGTTGACCAGCGAGAATAGAAAGCAAGCGGGCTCCCTGACCTCGTTGGCCACGGCTCGAGAGAGATTTGAGAAAGACTATATCCTGTCTGTGTTGGATCGAGTCGACGGGAGCCGTACGACCGCCTCGAAGATTCTGGGGTTGTCCCGAAAGGCCTTGTGGGAAAAGTGTAAGCGCTATGGGATCCCCTCGGCGTACAGCGAAGGCGACGATGAGACCTAACCGGTGGTCTCCCGATGGTTGGGCGGCTTCTGAGGTAAGGCAGCGGACAAAAAAGAGAGTCATGGTGTGAGTCACTCATTCATGAAGGGAGTAGCATGATGAATGTTCGATCTCAGGCGATTATGTGTGTCTTAGGAGGGCTTCTGTTCTCTGGGATTGCCGTAGCTGCGGAACCGGCGGACGTTGAGAAATTCGTCAACTCCCGCATTGAGATCGGCGAGATGATGACGAACTATTTTCAGGGTGGAGCGGGTTATGGCGACGGACAGCGGCCGTCTCCCGAGCAGATGAACAAGATGCGTGACGATATCAATACGAAACTGACTGCGGTATTGGCTAAGCATGATCTGACGCTCGACGAATATCGGAAACGGAGCCCTGAGGTATTTGCGGATGATGCGGCGGTCAAGCAGTACCTGAGTGAGCATCCAGACCTGAAACAGCGCTACGACGCGCTCCCGCTCGATCGAATGGGGCGTGGGGGAAGTACGGGGCGGGGATATTAAGAACAGCAGCTTCACTTGTTAAGGTGCTCCGTAAAGGAATCTTGTCTCATGCAATACGTTCACCTCGGTCGCTCGGGGCTCAAAGTCAGTCGGCTCTGTCTCGGGACGATGAATTTCGGACCCCAGACGAGTGAGCAGGACAGCTTCGCCATCATGGATCGAGCGTTAGACCTCGGTATCAACTTTTTCGATACGGCTGATGTGTATGGCTGGAAGCTCGGCGAAGGCTGGACCGAACAGATCATTGGACGGTGGCTTGCTCAAGGTGGAGGTCGTCGAGACAAGGTGGTGCTGGCCACAAAAGTATTCGGCCGGATGGGGGAGTGGCCGAACCAGTCTCGCCTTTCCGCCCGCCATATCAAGCAGGCTTGTGAAGCGAGTCTGCGCCGGCTTCACACAGATTGGATCGATCTGTATCAGATGCATCATGTTGATCGGGAGACACCGTGGGATGAAGTCTGGCAGGCGATGGAGCAGTTAGTCAGAGAAGGCAAGGTGGTCTATGTGGGCAGCAGCAATTTTGCCGGGTGGCATCTGGCCCAGGCTCAGGAATCGGCACGTCACCGAAATTTTCTGGGCTTGGTGTCGGAGCAAAGTCTATACAATCTCAATGAGCGCACGATCGAGTTGGAAGTCATCCCTGCTTGTGAGGCCTATGGGATCGGTCTGATTCCCTGGAGTCCGCTGGGGCGGGGGCTTTTAGCCGGAGTTCTGCAACCAGCCAATAGTGGGCGCCGCGCGGACGAAGAGCTGAAGAAGGAGATCGAGAAGTCGCGCACGAAATTGGAAGCCTATGAGGCCCTCTGCAAACGGATTGATGAACGCCCGGCGGACGTCGCATTAGCCTGGTTGCTGCATCAAAAAGCCGTCACAGCACCGATCATTGGGCCACGCACCATGGAGCAACTCGATGGCGTGATGCGGACGCTGAGTCTCACACTGAGTCAGGAAACTTTGAAGCAGCTGGACGACCTGTTCCCAGGTCCGGGTGGGACCGCCCCGGAAGCCTATGCATGGTAAGAGCGGATCAATGACAATCGGGTGAGAAGCCCATGAGGCTCAAACAGCTCTTGGCTTGTATTGCCGGCCTATCACTGCGACGTCGCGTCTATGACATTGTCGTCGGGACTGTCCTCGGGTGGTTGGGGATAGAGTTGCGCGAGTCGCTCGATCAAGGGATTAGCTTCTGGCGTGCTGGTACGTGTTGACTCGCTGGAGGCATGGTCCCAGGCCAAGATTCGGATTTCTGATTCCATGAGGGCCACGCGGATGGTCTCTCCCATCGCTTCAACGGTGAGCTCGGTCCAGGGACGGAGGTCCAAGACCCGATCGTCCAGCTTGCGAGGCGGAGGGGTTTCATGAATGAGCGCCCAGCAACGATTAAATATGGTGGCGCGGAGCGTTTCCGGAATATTGAGCACCGTGAGGCGAGATGTGCAGAGGGCTGTGACTAATAGCACGAACTGAAGATCCGGCATTTCGGGGCGATGGATATCAAGTGTTTGCATGGTCGGTCGCTTTCTGCTTCAGCGCGTTCCGCTCAGATTGAGAACAGGGCCTATCGGCTGAGGGGTGGAAGATCCGAGCAGGCCGTGTGGGCCTTCTTCGGAATCTTCCACCCCGTCTGATCACGCGTTCGTGATGGTCGCCACTGGCTTCTGGGCGAACTCTTTGTACCCGTATCGCTCGGCTAAATAGGCCTTGGCATCCTCGCTCACATACTCGGCAAACTTGTACCGGTCGTCTTCAACGGTCTTGGCGTCGGCCATCACCTGGTCGGTCGGGATCGCATACTCGATATTGCAGGACGTATAGGCTTGGATATAGGTCGGGCCGACCTCACGAGCGATCAGCACGGCCTTCTTGATGCAGCTTTCCACTCGGCGCGGATTATTCGGCACGACGGTGGCGATGTAGGCGCAGCCCGCGATCTTCGCCATGGCAACCATGTCCATTTTCTCGAACTTCTTGCCGAGCGGGGCCATCTTGAGCACGGCGCCTTTCGTCGTCATACCGCTTTCTTGTCCGCCCGTATTCCCATACACCTCATTATCCAGCATGATCGTCGTGAACCGCTCCTTCCTGAACCAGGAGTGGAGGACTTGCTGGAATCCGATGTCGGCGGTTCCACCGTCACCGGCCATGACGACGACATCTTTGGGTTTGTCGCCGAAACGAACTCGCAATCCGCGTGACAGTCCGCTCGCCACGCCATTCTGGTCTCCATAGTTGCCGTACACGAACGGAATGGCCGCTTGGGAAATCGCCAGCCGACCGCAGCCCGCCGTTCCAACGGTAATCGTATCTTCGGGATTTGGGAACGCAACGATAGCAAGCCGGATGAACAGAGTCATCGCACAGCCTGCGCACATGGGATGCTCTTCGAGGATTTCTTTGAAGCTCCCCATCTGTGATACCGTCGTCTTCTTCCCGAAGGGCCCGTGCTCCACCATATCCCGATATTCTTTCGGCATGAAGGATTCGAATCCGGGGCTGAACTTTACATAATCGAGACTCATGAGGTACCTCGCTTTCGCTGTGGTCCGCCATTACGGCGGTGATGGTTACATTGCGTACTTAGTCAACTGCTTATCCGTTGGTCTGTTGGGGCATCACGTTCATCCTCCACGTCCTGCCAGTACGCCGGACCGCATGCCGATCGCCTTCTTGACTTCCTCGACGATCACTTCCGGTGGCAAGGTCATGCCGCCGCAGACACGGGGACCGGCGACAACCCGTTTGCTGTTGGGGATGGTGGCTTTGATTTCTTTGGCCATCCACCCGATGGCATTGAACTCCGGCACGATGATGTGTGAGGCATGCTTGGTCGCCTCGATGAGTTCTTCTTCCGGCCAGGGGCGCAGGGTTTTGATCTTGACCAATCCGACACGAATGCCTTCATCCGCCAGGAGGCGGATGGCTTCCCGTCCCTGAGAGACGGCAGTGCCTGAGGAGACGATGAGGATGTCGGCATCCACGTCCTCTGTCTCGATTAGGCCGTCCAGCCAGGCGATCGTATGTTTGCGTGACCGTTCTGCAGCGGCCCAGATTTCTTGTTGCCAGCTCGCGTGTGTGGCGTAGCTGATGTAGTTGCTCTTCATCACGAAGGGATCGCGCATCATCCGGACCGGGGGACATTCCATATCCATGCAGGGGACGGGTGAGCGATAGGGATCATAGGGCGGCAGGCACATGTCGGCCGGCGTGAGGTCGACGACGTCTTTCGTATGGGTCACGAAGAATCCGTCGCAACAAAGCGCCAAGGGTAAATGTACGTCCGGCTCTTCCGACACCATATAGCCTTTGAGAATCCAGTCGTAAAAATCCTGTGCGGTTTCGGCATGCCAGACCAGCATGCCCGTATTCATGAGGTAGGCGATCTCGATCGTGTCCGGCTGGATCGACAGCGGAGAATTGATGCCGCGGCAGGTCACGATACATTGGATGGGCAATCTGGCTCCGGCCCACATCGGAAAGTTTTCCATAGCCCGCATGGTGCCCGGTCCGGCGGTTGTCGTGAAGACACGGGCTCCCCCGAAGGCGGCGCCGGCGCATTGGGACATCACTGCAAATTCGCTCTCGCCACGGAAATAGTCACCGATATAGCCCTCGGCAAAAAGCTCGCCGCAGAGGGCGGCTGCTTCGCTCTGAGGCGTAATGGGATAGGCCACCATCACATCGACGTTCGCGCGTCTGACCGCTTCCTTAATGACTTCGCTGCCGGTAAAAAACGACGGTGTGCGAGGCGCGTCGTTCATCATCACATGTGGATCGGTGATGACTTGCCCCTTCTTATTCGTGGTTCCGATAATGGCTGTCTCGTCCATGGCTACTCCCTTTCTATCGAACGGCGGTGGCCGGCGATCCGGCGCACCGTGCATGTCGTTATGCGCTGAATGAACTGCCGCACCCACAGGTCGTTTTGGCTTGTGGGTTTTTGATCGCAAAGCCGGAGCCTTGCACGCTGTCCATGTAGTCGACTTCGCAGCCGGCCAACAGCGGGGCGCTCTGCGAGTCCATGATGACCTTGACGTCGCCCTTTTCAATGACCGTGTCGTCTTCGCTCATGGCAGACTCGAAACTCATCCCGTACTGGTAGCCATGGCAGCCACCGCCTTTGACGAAGACGCGCAGGCCGACCGTGTCCTTTTCTTCTTGCATGAGCTCTCGGATCTTTCCTTCTGCCGTCGGTGTGATGGTAATCATATATATGGCTCCTTTTCTGAATTGTCTGATATGGATGAAAGACCTCAGCTCCGTTCCTGTGCGGAGGACACCTCTGCCGCCCCAATAGACCATGGGTATTGGACAGAAGCCGTCTACAGAGGCATTTCGAGGAACATGCGGCGCAAAAGCGGCGGAGACCAGGGAATCGGTCGCGCAGGACAAGGGAGGGAGAGAACGTGACGCGCGAGGAATAGGACGGTCGGCGTGGCTCAATACGTCATAGCATCACCCTGGGCGCATTAGGCATGAGAGTCAAGCGCTATTAAGGGGAAGGAAGCGGAAAATGATGGTGCCGACGGCAGGTACTTTGCTGCTATTCCATATCGCACGTCGCAACGTGCCAGTATCGTTGAACTATTAGCCTTGTAGTGAGTAGCTTACACTCAAACTGACGTTCCGTGTCGGATTGGGGCGAGCGTTTCGGGTGAGAAGCGGCAAGATTGTCTGTTCGGGATGGCCGCTATCGGACAAGTGCGGAAGGTCGGCGCCGAAATCGCAATGCTGTAAAGCGGTCCTCAGCCCTGTCGCATTGCACCGATTGAACTCAGCCACTCCGTTGTTTGGCTTCGGCTGGAGTGCCTGGATATAAGTCACTTTTTCTTCATGCAATTGCATTCTTTAGCTACGATTTGCAGATCTTGAATGTATTCATCAATAGCTTTTTTCATGATCACCTCATTTTCTTTCTGAAAGTGCCTAGAGAACTCAACCAATGTTGCTTTGCTCGCGCGTACGTCTTTTTGACCTATTTCTGATGTGTAAAATGATATTAGCTGGTCTAATTCTGATTCGCTGAATTTTGGCCCATAATACTTTGCCCATACAGCGACGATATCTTCAGCTGTCCAATTACCTTGCAGCTTAGCAAGAAATTTATCTGATGCGTCAGTAAAGCGCTTTTTAAATTCCTTCGACGGGCTCAGTTGAGACATGAATTGTTCTAACATTTTATCGGCCTGCTGTTTGCCCGCAACTTTCCCCATTTCTATTTGCTGTTGCCACATTTCCAGCATGCCTTGAGCTTTCATCAAAGTTGCTACTTTTCCGGTGGTATCGGCTGATGCAGATAATGGGGCAATGAATAGCAATATTATTGTTACAGTTAACTGTTTCATGCCAACTCCCTTGTGAGATAAGGAGATAGTTAGGTCTATCAACTTAAGACATAAATATGCCATTTCTGTCCGCATAAAACGCCGCTATTGGTGAATTATACGTCATGCTCGACGCTTGCCCAATGAATTGCGACAATGGCGACCATGTATCACGGGTTCTTATGCGGATCGGCGTAAGCCTCCACCCTTCTGATAGGGGTCAGTCGTGTACATCGGCGTTGGGTCGGAGACCGATGGTCGAAGAACCGGCCAGGAGGGGAAGTTCGGCAGCGACGTCGTACAGCGCCGCAGGAACCACGATCGGCCCGGGGCCCGACCGAAGGGCGTGCTCCGCACATGCAACTCTCACCCGGATGGGGGAGTTCATGTGATCGTTGACATGAACGAGCTGCGTGGGGGGCATGGCAGTCGGAAGTGTGGGTGTAGACAGCTTGTTAAGATCGCAACGCCCGATCCCTTTTCTACTTCGCCATCAGAAAATCCTTCACCCTCTTTCGCTTGTAGGCTGCCGCCACTTTGACCTTGCGCTCCGTCAAGATTCTTCTCCCCGAGGTTGTTTTCTGAGCGACCAGAACAACGCGCCTACCCAGCCGATCACGGTCCATCCGAGCGAGAGATTCACGATCGCAAGCAGGAAGGCGTTGGGGTGGCCTCGTGCGAGGGCGAGAAAGGTTGGAAGGAAATACAAGAAAGTCGCACCCAGGACATAGAGGGCAGAGGGGAGATCATTGTCCATGGGACGCCTCCTTCAGGCTGGCGTAAGGTGTTCTCTTCTACTTCTTCCGCCGTTTGATGCGCAATGACCGACCGGTTATTACACAGAACGTCTGACGCTCCACTTTGCGACCGTAGGCATTCGACCACAAGCGGAAGTTCGGCGACGAGATCGGAACGCCATAAAGCGGTCCTCATCCCTGTGCATTGACGACCGCGTTCACCCGGCGAGCACATGTGATGTTGACCCCACACCGACGTTGCCGTCCGCTCGTGTGCAACGCCTAGTTCGCCGCCCTACAGGACGCAGCCCGTGGTAGCCTCTTTCGCATAAGAGATTACGGTGGGATTTGTCGTCGTCGGCTTCCGCAACCATTGTCGCAGAACCTGCGGCGCGCGAGGTACATCCGTTGCCCAGTGTCCCAGACCATGTATCGCAGACACGATGCAATTATCGTTTTTCATCTGTAAGGCGTTAGACATTACCCCGAGTGCCGTGGACACCATCGCAGGCGAGGCATTTCCGGGATAGAGGACGAATATATCCCAGAGCATGTAACAGAGATAGCCAATCCCACCATTGAGGTGATCATTGCCAATGCTGCCAACCGGTGACAAACAGTAGCGATCGAAATACTTGGCGTACAAATCATTGAGCTTCGCGATCCCGGAAACTCGACGCGCCTCGTCGCCCGCTTTGATGTAGCAGAAGCAAATGTCACTACACGAGTTCGAATAGATCAATTGCAGCCCAGTTCCAATCTGGTCTGAGTTGAACAATTCATGGATTTGCGGGTCCGAGAGTGCGCGATCGACATGAGCGAAGTGCTCGTCGGGCGAGACAGAATATGTTTCCGGAAGTAGTTCGAGCATGACCGGATCGGAACCGACCGGCTGTCCAAAGATGTCATCGCGCCACTTCTCGTATTCCATAGGTCTTGCAGCGAACAATGTTTAGACGGATTCGTAGGAGCTGGATCCGATCGTTTCCGTCCATATAAGACCGTACTACGGTGTGTGAAGAATACGCCTGCCCGTTGTAGTTTCAATGAGTTGTGACTACAGGATTTCTCGGAGAGCCTCCTATGCTGTTGCTACAGATGCCGTGTTACGTCCATGCGTTGGTGGAGTACGCGCACGATTCGAATGCCGTTGTCCATGGAAATATAAAAGACGATGTGGGACTGATACTCAACCCGCCGCAATCCTGGGGCAAGTTCATCAGCCCTGCGCCCTTGCGTTGGCTGCGCTGCCAGCGCCTGAAACCGTTCGTGCAAGCCAAAGAGATAACCCCGCGCCTGCTCCAGCCCAAACTGAAGGATCGTATATTCGTAGATACTCTCGAGATCGGCAGCGGCCTTTGACGAGAGGTTATAACCGGCCATTCGATCTCAGCCGCGCTTCGACGTCCTCCATAATCTGTGGCACAGTACGATCACTGATTCCGCTGTCCAACCCTTCCTGAATAGCATCTTTCAACGTCTGAAATGTGGCGCTATCCTGATCGCGTCGAATCAGATCTCGGATGTATTCGCTGTCGTTCGTAAACTTTCCACATTTGATCTGGGTCTTGATCCATTGATCCTGTTGTTCTGTCACCGTGATCGTCTTTCGTGTCGTTCCCATGGTGAGACCTCCGACCTCTTCATACTATTGATGCAGTTTAGCACTTTTTTGAGTACATGAGAAATCCCACCGCATTCTGTCAACATGGTCTTTCCCCTCATACTTCACGAGCAACGAAATAGTTTTCTGACCCCCATCTCGCTGCCTTCTATTGATGGTTAGAATCGCTGTGGCGCACTATCACCGCTTCCGTTTGGGACGACAGCTTGCGGATACTGTTGCAGAGCAGCTATTCTGTATCACTGGCATGACACAATCCGGCGTCCTATTTTATCCGTTCCATTTGTGCCACGAGCGCACCTTGCAGTGGCTGCTGGAGCGGTATCAGCAGGTGCATTTCCGGGACTATATGGCCATCCAAGTCAGTCCGTTCTGCGGGACCACGGCCTTTCCCGAACGGATGGGCGATGCCTTCCCCGACCTCCTGGCCAGCAAGCGACTGGTGCAGGGGTACAACGTCAGTGGACCGCTCACGCCGGACACCTGCGTCGCCGTGGATCGCGATCTCACCGATTCAACGTGGCGTGGGCTCTTTCATCGCGCGCTGGTGGAGAATCGCCGATTCCAACGCGGTCTGTTCGACGGCACAGACATCACGGGGCGTCACCCAGATGGCCATGCCGAGCAGCCCTTGATGGTTCGGCTGAAGGATGTGTCCTTCGAGACGACTCCCTTTACGGTAGCCGGTATCCGTCAACTCAGCCGGCGACGGCTCATCGGCAGAGAAGCTGATCTCTTCGACTATGGCCTTGCCCTCCTGAAAACCTCCGCCTCACTGGTGTATACCATCCAACTGGCGACGGCTGAACAGCTGGCCGTTGCGACTGACTCGCGCGCCCATTTCACCTTACTCACTCGGCTGATAGAACGAATGGGCTTCACGATCGAGAATAGGTTGGTCGAACAAGGCATGTCGTAACCAGTACACTCTGGCTCGAACCTCCGCCCATGCCTGCCCCCTCAACGCCCCAAACAATTCCGGATGTCACTGAAGACATTGAGCTCGGCAGCGGATTAGGGAGCAGCCGGGATAACGGAATATTCGATCAGATCAGGGCAAATGAAGCCCTGTACTTCTGCTTTGGGGCGAAAGCGGTCGTTCAACAAACCACCACTTGCGAAACAGAAGAGAGTCAGCACACTACGTTATTGGAGCAGCAGTTATGAGGGTGGCTCAGAATCTTTGGCAATGCACGATGCCGTGGGCCTCAAGAAAAAGGGGGCGTGCCGAGTGGCAGGCCCCCTCCTCATGATGCAGTCAGTAGACTGAATCGATCACTTTAACGCATCAATGCCAGCACCGAAGTTAATGTGAAACGCGGCGCCATTCATTACCAGGGCCGGTACTGACTTGACTCCGGCTGCTTCCGCCTCATTCACTCGCGCCTTGTTCGTGCCGAGATGGACGTGTTCCACGTCATATTTCGACGGATCCAGAGCGTTGGCCACGCTCTGCTCAGCTGCAACGCACACCGGGCATCCTGCGTGATAGAAAATCGCTTTGCTTTTCATCCAGGTCTCCTTTCAACTGAAACGGGTTGGGGTAAGATTGTCTTATCTGCGATAGGGTAGAAACAGCGCCAGGCTCAAGGTCGCAGGCACGTTGGGTTCCCTGCCCACTTGTGGATAACATACTGACGGTCTCACAACGAAAGCAATACGAAAATGATCTGGGTTCGTGAAGGCCTCCCGGCTTTCGAGAAATGCCATTGGGGTCAGAGTATATTTTCTGAACACGGCTTGGGAACAATGGGCCATGCCGTACTCTCAATGAATAGTCAGGACAGGACCATCTCTCACAGGTTCTTCTGCCAACCAGTAAACCGCCTTTCCCAAGTTGATTCACCTAACCGTCTGGAACGAATTGCCTGGTCCGCCCCTTCAATCATCCTCGCAATTATTCTCTGACCCCTATCCCCTCGTGTAGCGGTTGGGTCTGTACTTCGGCTTTGGGTCTAGGACTGCAGGTCACTTTCGACAGCATCTGTCCGATTACGCCTCACTTCCCACACAATATATATCGCTTGACTCCCGTCCTCATTGCGCCCAGGGGATGCTGTCAGATGTGAAGTTCCGCTGACTACTCTATCTCTCGCGCATCCTGACCTTTCCCAGCGTGATCGATTTCTCAGGCTTCATCCCATTCGTGTAAACATCTTTGTGTCTCACTGATTTGGACCAGCCTTTCCCAGGTCTGGGGGAGCGGGGCCCGAAGCCTATGCCTGGTAGGCTGTTCTCCCGCTTCATGCTCGGTTTCCCGCTTGGCTCCGTTCCCTCCAGTCCGGAGATAGTGATCTGATAGACCATCTGGCCTGCTCCTGAAACATGGTCAGGGCATATGTTCTGTTCCATGTGGACCTGGTTGCAGGAGTTTCGTCCCTAGGTCCTCTTTAGCGTATTTTGAAGCCATCTTTCTTGCTCATCCCCCTTGACAGAAACGAAACCTCGCTCCTGTTGCCGGGAGCCGTCATCCCCAGAATTGTGTTGAACCTGTGGATAACCGATGGATAGCTGGCGCGAGCGCCAGGATTAGGGCGGTGTGCCTAGATTGTGTCAAGCTTTATTTCTAGGAATATGCAATAACGCAATGAACTCAGGCTGTTGCCACTATTAGTTGTGGTGGTATTGCAATGAGGCGGATGCCTAAAAAATAGGCACTTTGATAAATATGTACGCCATTTGCACCGTCATTTATGGAATTCTGCACTTTGTGCACAGGGCTATCCACAGAAGATGTGGAATGAAAATACTCGTGCCATTCTTAATCTACACGGCAGATTTTTGGTAACTGTCTGGAATTCTTAGACTCCTTACCAGCTCATGCGCGGGTCGTATTGGCGTAACTGTATCGATACCAGCTGGATAGACGTTTTCTGACAAGGTTTGGGTCGAGAGTTGAATAGATTTTCAGGAGTTGAGTACGACTGGGAGGGGTTTTCTTCAATAGCCTCTCACGCATAAGGCGGAGCATCGCCTGGCTTCCACTTGATGCTGCAGCCTATGCTGGGTCTCTGACTGCCATCGATAGGCTTACCACTGAGCACGGCTTGAATGGCTGTACGGAGATCGCGACCTGTGATCGGCTTGTTGTTACCGGGGCGGCTGTCATCGAGTTGTCCATGGTAGGCCAGATGACGATCTCGATCAAAAAGATAGAACTCTGGGGTGCAGGCCGCGCGATAGGCCTTCGCGACCTCCTGCGTCTCGTCGTGACAGAACGGAAACGTGAAACCCAGACGTATGGCCATTTCTTTCAATTTCGGCGGGGCATCATCGGGATAGTTCTTGGAATCATTACTGCTGATCGCGATGATCCCCAAATTTGTTTCCTGATAATCATGTCCGAGTCGGGCAAGTTCCTGCTCCACATGTACCACATAGGGACAGTGCCGGCAGATAAACATGACGAGTAGCCCTGTCCTTGTCGCAAACGAGTCAAGCAAGTAGCGTTGCCCAGTTACGACGTCCAGTAAATCGAACGGCGGTGCTGTGGTTCCAATCGGGAGCATGGCTGAAGTCATGGCCATGAGAGAGCCTCTTGCTGCGTGACCGAGTGAGAGGATGCCGCATGTCTTTAGCTGGGTCAAGTGCCGATGAGGGGGCAGTTCTTGCGTCATTGCTGTCGCAGGACTATGCTGAGTTTTCTGGTGTGGAGCTGTGGGAAGGGTAGGTGCCATTGATAACAAAGGAGGCGGGCCATGCGGAGTCTTTGGCTGTTGATTCTGTTGGCGTTTCCGGTCGTGACGTTGGCCCATGATGAGACAACTCCCGCGACACCAACGCTCACCGTGAGCGAAACGGGGATTGTTCAGCATGCACCGGATATGGCCTTCGCGACGTTCGGCTTGGAGACCGCCAGTAAGTCTCTCGCCGAAGCGCAAAAGCGAAACAGTGCGGTCATGAGCAAAGTCATGGAGCGCTTGAGGGATTTACAGATCGACAAAGAGCGAATCCAAACCTCGTCATTCACAGTCTCTCCGCAATATCGACCGCTGCCGAACCGTCCGACTGAGGCATCGCCAACTTCTCCGGAAATCATCGGCTATGTCGTGAGCAACATGGTGACCGTCGAAATCCGTAGCCTTGATAAAGTTGGCATCGTCATCGAAGACGTCCTAAAGGCCGGGGCGAACAGTTTTCAGGGGTTGCACTGGGGGTTACGCGAGGAGCAATCAGTACGGCTCGGCGCATTGAAGCAGGCAGCGACCAAGGCACGTGAGAAAGCATCGGTGCTGAGCGAAACACTTCATGTAACGCTCGCGCGGATTCTCTCGGTGACGGAAGGAGGCCAGATGATTCGACCTTCTATGCCTATGGCACGCATGGCCATGGAGGCCAGCGCCGGTGATGTGCCGATTTCGTCGGGGGAACTGAAGATCGAAGCCACCGTGACGCTGGTCTACGAAATCGCGCCGAAGTGAGATGATCAGGTGGCTAAGTTACTCGCTTTGTTTCGCTCCTCCTTCCCATAACTTCGCGGTCCGATCTCAGAAAGCGCTGGCGAGGCGTTTGCCGTCTGGGAAAAAGGCCAGACCACCTCGGACACCCCCGATAGACCTTTCACTGCGGTTCGTGAAATTCTGGCCCGCGGACTCGCCAGAGGCTGAGGCGAAAAGTCTCCTCGCGGATGATTTCTGCCGCCTAAAAGCGTATTCTCAGGATGGGGAGTTCGCAAACAAGATGATGCAACCAGCAAGGGACATAAGCGCAGTTCAAGTTACCATCGCCGAGATGGTCCGACGTATTGTCGAGCGGTTCCATCCCGAGCGCATCATTCTCTTTGGATCACATGCCCGTGGAACGGCTGGTCCGCATAGCGATGTCGATTTGCTTGTCGTAATGCAGCCACACGGTTCTAAGCGAAGGCGAGCGGTTGAGATCCATGGATTGTTAGCCGGTATGGGCGTTCCGAAAGATGTCATTGTCGTGACTCCTGAAGAATTTGAAGCTTACCGCGATGCGCCAGGGACTGTGATAAGGACCGCGTGGCAAGAGGGAAAGATCCTGCATGACCGTGCGGCTTAAGGATGAGGATCTTGTTCGGGCCTGGGTTATCAAGGCCGAACATGACTTGCTCAATATCGAAAATAATCTCGCGGCGAGGGAGATCCCGTGGGATACCGTTGGTTTTCATGCACAACAATGCGCGGAGAAATACCTCAAAGCGCTCCTGGTTTCCCGGCACATCGACCCACCGAAGATTCATGATCTGACTGAACTTTATGCGCTGTTGCCGGACGGCCTGCTGGTAGGCTTCAACGCACGCTCATTGGAAGAACTAAATCCCTATTCGATTGAGGGGCGATATCCTGGAGTGTGGGAGCCGGTTGAACGAGCAGAGGCACTTCGGGCTGTTGAGGTTGCCAGAGCGATTCGTCAGGCAATACGTCGAATCCTACCTTCCTCTTGTATCATCTGACTTTACAGGGCTCAACGGATCGTCTACTGCCGGTGTGGCCAGTCGCCTCTGACTACTCTTCCCTTTTCTCTCCCCCTTCCCACAACTTCACCGTCCGATCCCAGGAGGCACTGGCGAGGCGCTTGCCGTCGGGAGAAAAGGCCAACCCTCGAACCGGTCCACTGTGGCCTTTAAGGGTTCGGAAGTTTCGACCGGTGGACAGATCCCAAAACTTGATGGTTTGGTCGTCGCTCGCGCTGACCAAAACTTTTCCGTCCGGAGAGACGGCGAGACTACGGACCCAGCCCTTGTGGCCGGTCAACGCTTTCTTCTCGACCACCGTCGGCATCTCAAAGAGCTTGATGGTGGTGTCTCGGCTACCGGTGATCAGGAGTTTTGCATCTGGGGTGAAGGTCATGGCCCCGATCCAGTAGTCCATCGGCTTCTGGAATCCGCCGTCATCTTCAACAAAATAGCCACGGGTCTCGGTTGAATCCACTTCGTCTTTTCGCCAATGACCATCGTGGAGAACCTTTTCCTCGCCGCTTGGGAGGACTTCCCATACTTTAATTTTCCCGATGTCTGTTCCGCTGGCGAGATGGATGCCGTCGGGTGAGAACGCAACACACACCGACCAATGGTGATCGTATTCGTCTTTGCCCAGAAGGGTCATGAGCTCGGTGCCGGTGGTGACTTCCCAAATCTTGATGTCCTTGTTATGGCTCCCACGGGCCAGCATAAGGCCATCCGGGGAGAGAGACAGGCTACAGACGTTATGGTCGTACCGGGTGAAGAGGAGCTTCACCGGTTCGCCGGTCTTGCCGTTCCACAGTCGGATGGTACGGTCCTCGCTGCCGGTTGCGAGGGTTTGCCCGTCTGGAGTAAAGACAATGGCTCGGATATCGTTGGTATGGCCGCGAAGGGAACGGAGCAGCCGACCGGTTTCAATATCCCACATACGGACGAGGCGTTCGGCGCCCCCGCTCGCAAGCATGGTTCCATCTGGGGAAAAGGCAACCGCCCACACTCCATGCGAATGACCACGGAAGGTGTTCAGCTCACGACAGTCAGTTCCCCAGTATTCCAGGAAATCGATGGGTGAGGTTAATGTGGATGGCATGTCAGCGGAACCTGGTGCGAGAAGAGGAGTCATTGTTGGATCGAGCATAGGTCGTGTGTTCCCTTAAGCTGTCTGGTCCTTGATTGGTCAACAATCCGGCCAGTATAATTCATCCGACCGTTTGGATCGTAAGAGATGCTTCACGATCAAGTCAACTCTTCGACGGGTTTGTCCGTGTGGACGGCAGACTCTAGGTCGATGCCGAGGGTGTTCAGCAGACGTCACCGAAGTCTCAAACCGGAGATTTGCTTTATACCTGAACGGTTCGGCGGGTAGTACGGTAATGGCCTCTTTCATGTGACTGAGAGTATTTCAATGGAAATTAGATTCCAACCAGCGTTGCTTCAGGAAGTGATCGATTCGTTCGTGGAAAAGACGGAACGAGAAGGGGATCCGACTTACTACAAGGAATTCCACGAGTATGCTGATCCGATCTATGAGAAGTTCATCCTCGAAGATCGGGAGGCAGAGTTCAAGAAGCTGTACCAGTACCTTTTCGGTATCTGGGGGTTTTCAGATATTGTTCGTGATTCCTTCAATGAGCACCCGCTGCTGAGGGAGAAGATCGGTATCGTCTTGGTCAAAGGGGTTTTAAAAGAAGATCAGGAAGGTGTCGACATTCTCAGAAAATGGGGCTCAGTCGAACGAGACCTGGCGAAAGAGTTTGAAGAAAAGGGGATGAAAGGGGTCGGAATCAAGCTGATTCCCCGTCGATTCTATGATCCGGCGCTCACTCGGTACTGCCGGCATGAGTTGATGCATATTTCCGACATGATTGATCCGTCGTTCGGTTACGACCCCGACACCAAGGTGGGACTGAATCCTGGGGAAGAGACCCTGATCCTTCAGCGCTACCGTGTGCTCTGGAGTTTGAGCGTGGATAGCCGGCTCGTTGCGGCGGGCAAGGAACCGATGTTGAGCAAGGAGGATCGATTCAAGGAGTTTCGGTCCTGGTATCGAAAGATTCCGCCTCCTCAACTGAAGTCGGTGTTCGAGGGGCTCTGGCAAACCTCCTACTTCTCCCACTCAGAGTTGATCGAAATGGCCGCCGACATCCTTCGCGTGATGGACCGGGCCGTGGATGTAGAAGGCGGCGAGGTGCCGGAAACTCAGAATAAAATCATGCTCATGCCGGGGTTTCCCTGTCCCCTCTGCCGGTTCCCGACCTATTCGTGGGTCGAAGATATGGGAACCAAGTTGGAGTCCTACGTGCTGGACTTCATCCGGGAGAATCACCCTGGGTGGGATGTCGAATTCGGAGCCTGTGACCGGTGTGTGGAGGTGTACAAATTGCGAGCTGACGGCGTGATGTAGTGAGGAGGGTGAAAAAGGCCGCTGACTGCGTTCTCGGCTCGCAAGAATCCTCAATGTGCCTCCGAATGTACGCCTGCGGTTCTTGCCTTACCTGCGGCCTTGTCGGACGACATTTTTGACCCTCCTTTTAAGGAAATCCATGGCATCTAATCCCTCCTATGGTCGGCGAGATTTCCTGAAGGATTCCGTCGTCTCTACCGTCAGGGCTGCTCAGGAACTCGTCAAACATGCGGAGGCTTCTCCTGTGGAGGCTGCTGCGCCTTCGGTTCGACCAGATTGGTTGCGTCCTCCCGGTGCTGTGGCAGAGGGATTGTTCGTGGACCGCTGTACGGCGTGTAATGATTGTGTCACGGCCTGTCCCCCTGGGGCCATTACCGCGCATCCAGCTGATGGTACTCCCATCCTCTACGCCGACCAGTCTCCCTGCCTATTATGTGAAGATTTTCCCTGCATCTCGGCGTGCCGAACGGACGCGCTCTTGCCGGTCAGCGGGGGTGACCAGGTTCGAATGGGAACGGCGGAGGTGGTACATCGATTTTGCACGGCCGGTCAGGGTTGTCATGCCTGTGTCTCGAAGTGCCCAACCAATGCCCTCACCTTGGATCTTGCCCTGCTTCGCCTGGTGGTTTCTCCAGAGAGCTGTGTGGGGTGCGGCATGTGCGAGATGATTTGCAAGACGGTGAATGATCGTGTCGCGATTCGTGTGATCCCGGCTAGGCAAATGGAAAGGAGCGCTCTATGAGCCGGTGGTGCTTCAATCATGATTGGATCAGCGCAATTGCATCATCAGGTAGCGGCCGGTAGAGTTCTCCCTTGACTTCATACCGGCCATTTCATATACATACATGGGTTTTCCGTCACACCTTGGAATGTCAGAGATTGGGAGACTAAGGTGATGATGGGCAGGAGGCCATTTCTATGACGAGTCAACAGCCGATGCACGGAGTCTCTGCATCTGCCACCGCCACGTTGCCGACCCCTTCCACACTGAAGGATTCCCCGAGCGTTGAGCGAGCACTCAGTCGCAGCAAGATCTATTTGCAGATCTCCTGGAGCCTCCTCTATCCAGAGGATGAGGAATTTCTTGACTATCTGCGGTGCGGGGAGTTTGTCGAAGACGGTCGGACGGCTCTTGATGCGCTGAGCGTTGCCCTTGGCGCCGATGGGAGTCAATCTGCCAAGGACAAGCTGGTTGCCCTGAAGAAGCAGCTGGAATTAGTGGAGGGGCTGATTTCTTCGGAATGTGTTAATTGGCAACTGAGCGATCTCCAGTCAGAGCATCGTCGTGTCTTCAGTAACGTGATTACGCTCGATTGCCCGCCCTATGAAACTCTGTTCGGGAACGACCACGTGTTCGCCCAGTCTCATGTCATGGGTGATATCTCCGGATTCTACAAGGCGTTTGGAGTCGAACTTTCGAAGGATATTCATGAACGGCTTGACCACCTCAGTGTGGAGTTCGAGTTCATGCATTTCCTGGCCTACAAGGAGTCGTACTCGCTCTGTCACGATGGGCCTGAAAAGACCCAGATCGTCGTGGATGCACAAAAGAAATTCTTGAAGAATCATATCGGTCGATGGGTGCCCTTGTTCTGCCGCATGTTGGCCAAGAAGGCGGACTCCGGCCTGTTCAAGTTGGTGGCCGATATGACAGCCGATTGGATGGAGTTCGAGGCGGCGTTTTTAGCCGTGACGCCTCAACCCTACACAGAAACCGATTATCGGCCCGCAACGTTCAGCTCGCCGGAAGGTCAAACCTATGAGTGCGGTGCGCAAGACCAAGGGAATGAGTTGAGCATGTTGCTGAACGAGGTCGGAGCCCAGTCCTTTATGGATGTGAAAGAAAAGGACAAGGATCAAGAAGAGGGGCGGCCTTCCGGAACAGCGTGAGTAAATGTGAACATGTCGGTATGGTTTCGAGAGTAGACGTCATCTTTACTAAATAATTCACGAGGAGGGAGTAATACTATGAGGGTAGCGCAGACGACCAACAAGAAATTGGTGTTTGCTATTCTTCTCTCCGCCCTCACTGTCGGCCTGATGCTGACGTTGGGGCGAGTACCACTCGCTGTCAGTCAGCCGGTAACGATACCGGCCAAGACGGTTAAGGGTGCAATTCCGATGGACGGCGCCAATCCCGTATGGGAGAGCGTGCCGGGCGTCATCATTCCTCTGAGCGGTCAGCTGATCACGACCCCGATGCACCCGAATATTTCGGTGAAGTCGGTGTTCGTGAAAGCGATGACCAACGGCAAGGAAGTGGGATTGCGGTTGGAGTGGCTGGATCAGACGAAGAATGATACGGCGATCGGGCCACAGGATTTCCGCGATCAGGTGGCGCTGATGTTTCCGGTGAACACGGCCGGAGCTCCGCCGTTCCAGTGTATGGGCCAATCCGGGGGTACCACCAACATCTGGCGCTGGAATGCTGAGTGGCAGAAGGACTTGGGCAAGGACAGTGCAGGAATCTGGGATGTCGACGATCAGTATCCCGGTATTTTCTGGGACTTTTACTTTGAGGAACCGGCGGGAGGCGTGACCTATCCTGACCGCATCGGCCGCAGCCTTGGGCCGTTCAACTCCGGCATCTGGTCGGGCAACATTATGTCTGACCCGACGCTTCGTGTGAGTTCGGTTGAGGATTTGAGCGCCAACGGCTTCAGTACCCTTACGACGCAAGCTCATCAGGATGTGCTCGGGAACGGTGTCTGGGAGCCATCAGGGTCGGTGAAGGGTGGCGGGTATACCGGACCGACCTGGCGGGTAGTCGTGAAGCGGACATTGGAAACCGGTGACACGAACGATGTGCAGTTCAAGGCGGGGATGTCCGTGCCCATTGCGTTTGCAGTGTGGGACGGCGCCAACATCGAGCGAAACGGTATGAAGTCATTGTCGACCTGGTTTACGCTGAAGCTGTAGTTGTTTAACGGCATAAGCGGTTGCAAGAACGACCGTTTGGGTTAGGTGATTAAGAAGAGGCCTCGGATCATTACGGTCCGAGGCCTCTTTCTTTTTTGGAAGTGTCTGGTTGACAGCAGAAGGCCGGGCACTTCTTTATCAAGATACACCTCGTATCTATTGATATACAGACACAGAGCGCAACTGATTCTTCAGTCCCTCTTTCTTTAGAAAAATTATTCATATAGGTATTGCGTATTGGCAGGCAACATCGTTGCTTAAGTATATTGCTTGTTCGTGTTGCTGAGTGATAGTGATAAGGAAAGCCTCAGTTCTCGTTAATGGTTTCGCTTGGTCTGAGGGATGATTGAGTTTCCACAGTGCGTGTGCCGCCTTGACGGGGCCCTCACGAGTATAGTGAGAGACTCGAACAATGTTTTTATGAGCAGGACGGTTGACGCGTGAGCGAATCCAATCCCAACAACACACCGTTTGATGTGTTTCTCTGTCACAACAGTGCGGATAAGGCAGAGATTCGCCAAATTGCGGATGAGTTATTACGCCGAGGCTTCAAGCCATGGTTGGACGAGCGGGAAATACCACCTGGGAGAGTATGGCAAGAAGTCCTGGAAATGCAGATTGGAACCATCAAAGCTGTCGCGGTCTTTGCTGGAAACAGTGGTATGGGCCACTGGCAGAATCAAGAAATGCGCGCTTGTATCGATCAATTTGCCAAGAGTGGTCGCCCAGTTATCCCCGTGATTCTGCCTTCAGCAACTGAAACGCCCAACTTTCCCCTCTTTCTCCAGAATCGTCACCATGTAGATTTTAGAAAAACTGACCTAGATCCGATTAAACAACTGATCTGGGGAATCACTGGAATGAAGCCGGACCCCTATGGCTCCACTGACTCCTCTACAAGTCAGGCGCAGCATTCTCCGAACCCTGACGGAAAAGACTTGCTTCCTTCCAAGACCAAGCAAATCATTGAACTTCGCCTGCCGGGAAATGTGGAGGAGTTCTCGCCAGAACAGCAGATCATGCTTATGCAGTCACTTAGTACTCTGCTCAAACTTGGCGAAGTCAAAGTCACGAGGGTGGTGGTAGGCAGTATTCGACTGTATATAGAGCTTGATCAAGCCGATGCGGATAAGCTGTACAATGCAAGCAAAGAAGGACTGCTCAGGGAGTTGTCTATCACAGCGGCCCGGCTCTATCCAGCCATTGCTATTCCTCCTACCCAAGGACAGCGTGCTCAGCTCGAGATTCTGCTTGATCGTGTCAAGGAGTACTGGGTTGACGGGGTGCTCAAGCAATCCCTCTATCGTGAAGCTCTGATTTCACTGGGCAAGTATGCGATGGACGAGGCTGTGGAACCACTATGGAAGCATGTCATCACGTTGCTGGCAGACCGTCGTCACCTGCATTTACAAGATCGCAAGATCAATACCATTTTTGATGCAACAGGTTTGCTACTCATTTTAGGAGATCCGGGGTCAGGGAAGACAACAAGCCTACTTGAACTTGCAGAGGCTCTGATTGGCGGGGCAAAGAACGATCTTAAGGAACGAGTGCCCATTGTGTTGAACCTTTCCAGTTGGCAGAAGAATCAGCCACTCGAGGAGTGGATTGCCGTTGAGCTGTCGGCAAAGTATCGCGTGGCGGAAACGATGGCTAGAGATTGGTTAATACGGGACTATCTCGTGCCATTGCTGGATGGGCTGGATGAGTTGCCCATAGCTGTCCAACCTGCTTGTGTGGCAGCCATCAATACCTTCATCGAAAATCGTCAGCCCTCAGGACTAGTCGTCTGTAGTCGTCTCACGGAATATCAGTGGCTCCCTGAACGACTCAAGCTGAATGGCGCAGTCTGTATTGAACCGCTGAGTCGAGAAGACGTGAATAAGTTTCTGGCTGCTGGAGGCTCACAATTGGAAGGGCTACAACAGGCTCTGAGGAGCGATCCAGAGTTACAGGAACTGGCCCAGATGCCGCTGATGCTGAGCATTATGTGTTTGGCTTGTGAGGGGGGTGACGGTAAAGCCTTGTTCACCCACAAGAGCGATTCTCTGAAAGTTCGGCGAGACCAGATTTTCCGTCTCTATACCAACCGGATGTTTGAGCGGAAAGGATCAAGTATAAGGGAATTTTCTAAGGATGCAAGCATGGGTTGGTTGTCTTGGTTAGCACAAAAGATGAGAGAACAATCGCAATCAGTCTTCATTGTAGAAGACCTCCAACCTCATTGGTTAAGCTCAAGAGGACAGTGGTTGGCCTATGAAGCCGTGTCTTCATTAGGCATTGGGCTGGTCATCGCGCTGGTCAGCTGGTTGGTCATTGGGCTTAGCCTTGGGTTGAGCGATGGTTTTATTCTCGGGCTGTTCATTGGGTTGTACGTCATCTGGGTCAGATGGGAGGGGCTTGAGTCAGTGAATGAAGTCCATCCTGTTGAATCTATTCGTTGGGAATGGGGGCTGTTTTGGAAAAGGATACGTGTAACATTTAAAGAAGGCCCGTGGCTTCGATTCAGGTGGGGCTTAGTTGTTATCGGGGTGATGCTGGTTTTCGAAGGGTTGCGGAAAGGATTCGATATGTTGCTGGTCTATTCGTTCGTTGCATTCGTCGTGTTACCAGCCATTATCCTATCCTTCGTGTTGTTAGATGCGATATCAGCAGGGCTCGCTACTGGTTTTGCCAAGTTGACTAGGGCTGACAAGGTCTTTCCAAACCAAGGAATCAAGTTATCTCTGAAAAATGGCCTAGTTACACTATTATATGGTGGGATAATCGGTGGAATGGTTGGCAGTTTGTTTGTGTTACCCGAGTTACTGCGTGGCGAGTCGAGCGTGAATATGTTTATGTGGCCTCTTTTATTCGCGATGTTCTTTGGGTTACGTGTTGGGTCCCATTGTGGTGGATCAGCCGTGATAAAACATTATTCGCTACGATTGATACTCTGGCTGACTGGAGCAACCCCCTCCCTCTCTCTATTTATCCCGTTCCTCGATCACTGTGCCAAACTGATCCTCCTGAAAAAAGTGGGTGGTGGTTACATCTTCATCCACCGGACTCTCCTTGAATACTTTGCAGAACTCCCTTCACAGACTCCAAGAATGAGTGGTCAGCAAAAGTAGTAGTCTTCCTAGTTCGTACAGTCTCGATGGGCAATCGGGGCTGGCATCATTCCAGTCATTTCCAAACAGCAAAGAGAATTACCTTCTCGGACAATAACCGCTGATACCTCCTTAGCAGAGGTAGGATTGCATTTCGCCCTGAGCGGAATGTATAAAAATCAAGAAATCGAAGCCGCTGATTTTCAAGAGCAAAAGGACATCACAGGCCATGAACGTCTCGTTGCTTTTTCCTCCGACCTGGCATCCTTCTCAGCCCTATCTTAGCTTGCCGTCTCTGACAGGATTTCTCCACCAAGGTGGGATTTCCAATGTCTCCCAGCGTGATCTTGGCATCGAATTGTTGGATACTATTCTGACGAGAGGTTATGCGGCAGAGGTCTACCAACAGTTGACGGCCAAGCAACGCGAGTTGGAACGGAGCCAAACCGGCGAGACGGGGCCCGGCAGTCGTGAGCATTATGGGAAGGTGACGGACTCTCTTGATCGGTTTGCGTATCTGGTCGATCGGATTGAGTTGGCCAAAGAGACACTACGGAGCGAAGGGTTTTACGATCCCGACGCCTATCGCGCCAGTCTGTTCATGATCGACAAATGGCTGGAGGTCGTGTCCTCCGTCTACTTCCCGACCCGGTTGACCGTCGTCGATAATCAGTTTGGGAATTACTCGATCTATTCCTCGAAGGATTTGATGCGGGTCGTGCGGGACGAAGCGCAGAACCCGTACCTCAGCCTTTTCCGAGACAAGTTCCTCCCATCGATTATCAATCATCGACCAGACTTGATCGGCGTGTCGATTACAGCCACGTCCCAGATCATTCCTGGGTTGACGCTGTGTCGGCTCATCAAGGAGGCTGCGCCCGATCTCCATGTGACAATCGGCGGCAGCATCTTTACCCGTTTGGTCGATAACATCCGCCGGTGCCCCAGCTTGTTCGAGCTCACCGACGATATCGTCGTATTTGAGGGTGAGACAGCCTTGTTGGAACTGGTCAACCAGCTGGCCGGCAAGAAGGATTACAGTAAGGTGCCCAACCTGATCTATAGACAGAACGGCAAGATCACGGTCAACCAGCCGTTCTATTCTGAGAATGTGAATCAGCTTCCGGCCCCGAATTATGATGGCTTCCCGCTGGATCTCTACCTCTCGCCTGAACCGGTTCTCCCGGTTCAGTTTTCGCGCGGTTGTTACTATAAGGATTGTGCGTTCTGTGCGTTGACCCTTGACCACCAGAATTTCAGGCAAAAGGACCCGAGCCGTACGGTCGAGGAATTGCAGTGGCTGAAGCAGCGGTACGGGGCTCGCCACTTCTTTTTCACCGATGAGTGTTTTGCTCTATCGCCGACCAAGCGGTTGTGCCAGCAGCTGATCGACAAGCAGGTTGACGTTAAATGGACCTGCGAGATGCGCTTCGAAAAAAATCTCTCACGTGAGCTCTTGTCCTCCATGCGGGATGCCGGTTGTTTGAAGATCGTGTTTGGGTTGGAATCCTTCAACCAGCGGATCATGGATTTCATGAAGAAAGGGATCAAGCAGGAGTGGGTGCGGCGGGTGGTGGATGACTGTGTGGACCTTGGTATCGCCATGCATTGTTACATCATCGTCGGGTTCCCCACGGAGAAAGAAGAAGAAGCGCTTGAGACCATGAACTTCATCGTTGAAAACAAGCGGCTGCACGAGTCCTACGGCTTTTCGTGCCAGCCCTGTCTGTTTGACCTGGAAAAGGAAGCGCCGATCATGAGTGATCCAGGGGGCTATGGCATCCGTCGGATCATGCGACCGTCTGCGGAAGATCTGAGTCTTGGGTTTTTCTACGAGGTGCAAGAAGGTATGACCCCGGATGAGGCGGAGCGGTTGTATCAATATGTGTACGGAAGAATCAGCGAGGTGGTGTGCGAGCTGCCGTTCAATTATGCCATGGCGGATGGGTTACTCTACATCTCACGGGCCAAAGCGGGAATGAAACCGGCTTCGATGGCCGCACGTTGACCCTCTTTTTCGACGGCGGCTATAATGCCCATTCCTATGGATTCAGCTATGAAGTCGGTGACACTGAGCGAACGGGTGATCGGGAAAGTATCGGACTTCGGTCCGCTGTTTGACTACACGATCAAGCTCGTCCTTCTGGCGTCCTTCCTCGAACTCGTCTTGTATCGCTTGTTGTCGCGTCTGGGTATGCATCTCAGTAAGATGGCCGCGACTCATCCATGGATTACGCCGACATTTACGACCTTGACCGAAGTGGGGGCCTGGCTCCTCAACATCGTCGCGGTGTTGCTGTTTTTAGCCCTGACACTCACGATGGTCAATCGATGGGGAGGGGCCGGCAACAGTCGGCTGGTAAAACTGGGGGTCATCGGCACCGCCATTTTATTGTTACTCACCGTTGGGTTTCTGGTGGTGCAGCCGGGGATGCTGGGCGCCATCATCTACAACGGATTGACCTTGTTGGTGCTAGCCGTATTTGTGTCGGACTATGTGCTGACCCATCGCGAGCCGCTTCAACGAGCGTTGGCGGTGACCTATTTCTTGGGCATATCAGGATGGCTGTATTATCAGATCGTATCGACGAGCTATAGCCTGATAGGGACGATCGTCCAGCCTCCGCTGGTATACGAATCGCATCGCATGGGCGAGGCCTTGATGATACTGGCCAGTTTCTGTGCGTTTCTGGCCTATGGCAAGAGTCAGAGCCTCTCGCTACGAACGAGGAATCGGCAACAGCGCAGCCGGGCGATCTGGTTTTGGGCGGTCACGGGCGTGACCTTTACGGCTCTCATTGTGGTTGATTATCTGTTGGAACGCATTAATCCAGGATTCGCGTCCGCGTTTCGGCAGGCCTCGCAAGGCATCGGGTGGATCTTTCAGTTCGGAATGGGTTATACGTTCTATCTCCCCTTTGCCGTTTATGTCGGAGGATTACTCTGTTGGTCCTACACGGTCGTGAAGCTCGTGACCATGGGGAGATTAGCCGGCTATGGAATCGGATTGATGTTTATCGCTGGCTATGCGTTGATGTTTTCAAACCTAACGTTGATGGTGGTGCTTGGGGTGATGCTGCTGGCCTGTGATCGGGCCAAAGTAGCAACGGCCGAAGCAGTATCGACGAGTGCCGGTCCAATGATGCCGGCACCGGATGGATTGATGACCGGTCGGGCGTAACGCCCAGAACGAGTGACATAATGGACACACCTACTTCTCTGCCCCCGCAAGGGGATACCGCGGTTGATCTTGCCGATCAGCCCCTCACTCCGGATGAGGAAATCGCCGGGATTGAAAAACTGTTGGACAGTGAGCCGGATGATTTTCAGGCGCGTTGTCGGCTTGGGGAATTATATTTCAGCAAAGGGCGTCTCGACGATGCATTGGCAGAGGTCAAAAAGGCCATTGAGATGGCGGAATCCCTTCGCGCAGAAATGAATCGTTCGCTGGCGATGTATTATGCCAATCTGGGGACGATTTATGCGACCAAGAACATGGCCGATGAGGCAGAGGCTCAGTTCCGACATGCGCTAGAAGTCTTTCCCCACGACGTGCTGGCGCTCTTCAACCTGGGGAGACTCTATGCGGACAAGAAGCAGTACATGGAGGCGAAGGGGTATTATGAACGCCTCGTAGAAATCACACCCGACGATCCGATCGCATGGTACAACCTCGCCGGGGTCTATATTGAACTGGATAATCCTCAGGTATCCGATTACAACACGATCGACATGGGGATTCAGTGTTATCTTCGCACTTTGGAGCTGGACTCGAAGCACCTGGAGTCGGCCTTCAAGCTGATGGAAATCGCGCTCAATCATAAGAAGAGCGATTTGGCCATTCGGGTCATGGAAAATGCGGTGGAACACAATCCCGACGAGCCGCTGGCCTATTACAATCTCATCAGCGTGTATGATAAGTGCAAGATGTTTGAGCAGGCGGAAGAGGCCAGGAAACGACTAAAAGAGAGGTTTGCCAAGAAGGCCAAGGATGGTCCGAAGTCCTGACTCACTCGCCTAGGCAGGAAACCACAGCTGCTTCGTCCTTCGCAGTAGCCTGCTACGAAGGGTGGATGAAGCTGTGGAGGAATGCGAGCGAGTGTCCTCCCAAGCCTCGGCGAAGGAGGACAAGCTTCGGCGAGTTTCGCCGAAGAAACCAAAGGGACCACGGCTGTAAAGCCGTGGGGCTCCCCTTTTTAGAAGAGGTGTCCTATGTTCGGCAGTCTAGGGTTCACCGAGCTGATCCTCATCCTCATGATCGTGTTGATCATCTTCGGCGCCGGGAAACTTCCCCAGTTAGGCGAAGGCCTGGGGAAGGCGATCAAGGGCTTTAAGAAGTCCGTCCATGAGGCAGAGGCCATCGAAGCCGAAGCCCAAGCAGCGGCGCAGCAGACTGCTGCTCCTCAAGTTGCCACGGTCGCACCGGCTCAGAGTGCTCCGTTGAATCAGCCTGCAGGGGCGACGGTGCAGCCTGCTCCTCGCGCCTAGCAGGATATGATGCTGAAAAAGTCCTCCATCGGCGTTCTCGCCTCGCTCAGAGGCTCAGCGTACCACTGGGCTAGCGCTGCCTGAGCAGCTCGGGGTGGGTGAGAGCAAAGGTCTTTTTGAACGTTCTGCGCCGAGAGTCGAAAGTGCGTGATCGGCAAGATCATCTTTTAACAGTCCCCTAGAGAGTGTCGTACTTATGGAAACCGAACTCGGATTGGCCGTTGGCTACATCGAGACATTTGCTGGTAACGGGAAGGCCCGAAGCACGGGTGATGGCAAGCGTGCAGTGAAAGCGGGAATTCCGCTCCCTCATCACGCGGCACTCGATCGGGAGGAGCAGTGGTTCTATTTCGCGGAATCGGGGTCGGATCGCATCCGACGTGTCCACCTCCAAGAAGGGACGCTCCACAACTTCGCCGGGATCGGGGAAACCTGTTACAGCGGCGATGACGGAGTCTGTGGCGAGGCCGGCCTCTATCTGCCTCTGGGAGTTGCCTTTGATTCCCAAAACAATCTCTACATCTGTGACTCTGGAAGTAATCGGATTCGGAAAGTCGATCATGAGACGGGAATCATCACGACGGTGGTCGGGACCGGTCAGCATGGGTTTAACGGAGACGGACCAGCGCACGAGGTCAATCTGACCTGGCCGGCAGCCATCGCGTTCGGCCCGAATGATGTGTTGTACATTGCCGACACGCAGGCGCATAAGGTTCGGCGGTATGACCCCCACACGGATCTGGTGACGACGATCGCGGGATTTTGGACGGCCGAGGACGATGCGCGCGAACAGCCGCTGGTGGCCAGAAATCTCGTGGTGCTTTCCGGTGATGCGATCGGGATTGATTTCAGCGATGATCAAGGATGGCTCATGCCGGTCTGTTCCGACGGGCTCGATATGTCGATGTATCTGGACGATGGAAAGCCTGCGATGGAAGCGAGGCTCTACGACATTGTCGGGATTACGGTCGACGGCAAGGGCGATGTGTACATCGTCGACAAGGGAAGCAATCGTGTCAGGAAGATCGACGCCCAGACCGGTGTGATTTCGACCGTCGCAGGGGTCTGTCGGTATGGATATGACGGTGATGATAAGCCGGCTGTCCGAGCCATGTTGCATGCTCCGGAAGCCGCGATCTTCGATCGAGAGGGCCATCTCTACATTTCCGACACCATGAATCATCGTGTGCGGAAGGTAGACGGCAAGACCGGTGTGATCACGACGGTCGCGGGAAATGGGGACAGCGGCTACGAAGACAAGAACATCGGTGGCTGCGGCGCAGCTCGATTTGTCGCGAAGGAATCGGCCGGGCAGTTGAAGCACGGCGACGGTCTGCTTGGTATCGAGGCGGTGGTGAATTCTCCTGTCGGCTTGGCGTTGGACTCGCAGGGCCATCTCTATATCTGCGAACGCGGAGAAAACAAGATCCGACGGTTGAAGCTCTCCTAGTCTTCCCCGTTCCAGTCTTCTCACATGTGTCCCGATCAGGTTTGTGGTATTGTGAGTGCGATTACTTCTCGGAGTAGAGCACGGTGCGAACGACGTCCATCGGTAACGTTCGGTTTCATGTGCTTGGATTCTTATCGAGTCTGATTGTCATTGCCAGTGTCCTCGGCGCCTTTGGGGTTCCGTTGGTCAGTTCTGAGGGGATGACGATCCGATCGTTCCTGATCCAAAGCGAGATGCCGAAGACGGCCGATGATACGGTCTGGCAAACGGCCTCACCGATCACGATCCCCCTCAGCGGTCAAGTCATTACCAGGCCGGTTTGGCCAGAGCCCACGGTCCGGGCCTTGACCGTGCGATCCGTTCACAATGGGACCGAGATTGCTTTTTTGTTGGAGTGGCAGGACAACACCAAGAACGATCGGCTGACTCCTGGGACCTTCCGGGACGGGGTGGCGATCGGGTTCCCTCTCGGTGATGCCCCGGCGTTCTTTTGCATGGGGCAGTTGGATCACTACATCAATATTTGGCATTGGAAGGCGGACTGGCAGAGCGATATCGATCGTCGTGCCGCGCGCGCTCCGGAGAAGAAAGAAGGTGGCGTGCGAACGTTCGAAGTCATCCCACGGCGAGTGTCTTCCGTGGAAGACCTCATCGGCGGCGGTTTCAGCACCTTAACGACGAAAGACAAACAGGGGCGAGTGCAGGGCCAAGGGTTTTGGAGAGATGGAGTGTGGCACGTCCTGATGCGACGTCCACTCCTCAGCGAAGAGCAGGAGAACGAAGCGACACTTGTTCCTGGACGAATCCAAACCGTGTCATTCTCTGTCTGGAACGGAGAAAATAAAGAACGAAACGGACAAAAGGCGGTGGCGCCTTGGTTTCAGCTGCGCATCGATCCCATCGCAGGGCTGTAGCAGGATGGTGAAAAAGGCCGCTGGCTTTGTTCTCGCTCGTCCGTCTCCTCGCGGCGTATCCCAGAGGGTACGCCTCAGTCGCCGGACTCCCTGCGGCCTCGCTGAATAGTCTGTTTGAGCATCCTGCGAATGAAGATGAGCCGGGAGCCGGTTCAGAGGAGCGTTGTGTGATCGGAGGGAGATTGCCGGGGGTGGTGTTGTTGGCGGTGCTCCTCGTCGCCCCAGTCTGGGTGGCACAGGCTGAGACGCACTCCAGTGAGATGACGGAGGAGGAGGCATCGAAGCTGGGTGAAGAGTTTGGAATCGTCGTTGGTGCCGTCGATGAGGCAATTCAGAAAGAACTCAATCTTCAAAAACCGCAAGGGGTTGCGGTCTTCGAGGTGATTGGGAATTCCCGCGCGGACTATGCCGGGATCAAAGTGCGGTCCGTCATCAAGGAGATCAATAAGCAGGAGATTCGAACCATGGCGGATTTCGGCCGAGCCATCCAAAAGGCCATGAACGAGTGTAACGTGACAGTTGGAACGTATGAGGCGGCGGATCCCGGCGATCCGGTCGGATGGGGAGTGAATTTTCACTTCGTCGGATGTAGACGAGACTAACGCTGGTCGGTAAAAAGTCAAAGGTAAGGTGTGAGAGGTAAGGCCAACAAACAGAGTGGTAGCGCACGATGGAGCATTGCGGCGCTCTGTTTCCTATCGCTGGTTGGATTTGTCAGTCCCCTGAGCAGTCTGGCTCAGGGACAAGCGGACGCGCAAAAGCTGAATGACCAGATCGCGGTTGATTGGGTGGCGGACATTGAAAAGGTCTTCATCCGTTCAGAAGACTGCAAGCAGTGCCATGAACGGCATTATGAAGAGTGGAAGGGCGTCCGGGAGCAGACGCCTGATTTGAAGACCTTTGGTCGTGTGGATGCCGCGCTCTTGCACGGGACCTCGTTGACATCACCGGTTTTTCGAACGGTCCTCGGTCTTTGGAAAGAGACGAATCCAACAGCCGATGAGCAGCGGCGATGTTTGTCGTGCCATGCTCCTGCCGTGACGGTGTTCCCGGAACATGCCGAAAAGATCGTCGGGCAAGTCTTGAGCGGAAAATCGGGGGTAGAAGGGATCGGCTGTGCGGCCTGTCACTTGATGGCAGGAATGGACAAGAGTGCGAGCTCGCCGCCGACGTTTACCCTACAGCCAGGACGAACGCTCTATGGTCCCTATGCGAATCCGGAGGAGAATCTCGTCCATACTGCCGTGCACTCGTCGCAGTTTCGAGAAGCCAGTTTCTGCGCCTCCTGTCATTTCGACAAAGTGAAAGATGTCACCCAAAAGAATCTGCCCGGAGAAATCCTGGAAGGCACGATCTGTCAGGATTGCCATATGGAGCCTTCTACGGGGAGTTCAACGTCACGACGCGGTGCCATGACCCGATCCATTGGCCGCCATTGGTTTCGCGGCGTCGTTGTGGCCGGAACGATGCTCAAAAATCGGAACGTGCAGGCGGAATGGATGCCTCGAATTGATGTGGAGGTGACAAAGACCGGCACGACGGTGGAAGGAAGAAGTCTTGTGAAGGTCGGTAGTCTGCCGCACATCTTTCCCGATGGCGATCCGGTGCTGAAACAGTTCTTCCTGACGGTGACGGCGAAGGATGCTCAGGGGCAGACCTTGACGGAGGAGACGCAGCGGTTTGGATTATCCTACGACAAGCTTCTCCGTGGCCCCATTCCGGATCCCTTCATCAAGGGTGGCAATACGAGAAAAGTGCCCTTTGCCTTCACGCTTCCGAGTGGGACAGCTGCCTCGTCGATTGAAGCAGTGCTCACCTATGCACTGATTCCTACCCCTGAACGAGATGTACAGGAGAGATACCTTGCCGCTCTCCCGACGGATGCGGAGCGGGAGGAGGCGAAAAAGATCATTCACGAGTACACACAACGACATTTTCTGACCTATCGTGTTAAACAACTCTTCTAACAGGATGTTGAAAAAGACCTCCAGCGGTGTTCTCGCGTCGCTCAAAGGCTCAACGTACCGAAGCGTACGCCTCGCCTCTTCGCTCGCTGCGGCCTTGCTGGAAGGTTTTTTTGAACATCCTGGGGGCGCACCAGTCATCATGAAACCGCGACCTGTCATGGTGGCGGTCGGGCTCGTTGCTGTTGTTGTAATTTGCGCTGCGGTTTTACTAGATGGTGGCTTCACATCTGTTTCTGCTCAGAACGCAACCGGTCAGGCGGCGATCGAGAAGACCTTCCCTCATTCCAATAAATGTAAACGCTGTCACGAGCGGGTGTACGAAGAATGGGAAACGTCGCCCTTGGCTAAGTCCATTCATTCTCCCGCGTTCCGTACCGCACTGGATGCCTATGTGAAGTCGCCTGGCGGAAAGGATCAGGTGCTGTGTTTCCGATGCCATGCGCCGCATGTTCGGGAGTTCTCTGAGCAGGCCCAGCTGTTTGTGGATCAAACGAAGAGTGGCGATCCGTCATTGGACGGCGTGGCCTGCAGTCAGTGCCATTTGATCAAGCACGTGGACCGTGCGAAGCATCCTCCTGAGCCCAAGTATGACGTCGGTGGAAAAACACTCTATGGGCCCTACAAAGACTTTGTGCAGAATCTGGCCCATCAGTCGATGGAATCAAGTCTGTTCCAGAAATCTGATCTCTGCTTGAACTGCCACCAGTCGGTGCCGTCAGCGGCGAATCTTGGGAAGGCCAACGACTTGCTGGGGAATTGGGATCAGAGCCGGGCTGTGAAGTCCGGCAAGGAATGTCAGACCTGCCACATGCCGCAACAAGTAGGCGAATCAGCCAATGGGGAAAAGAAGCGGACCGTTGCAAACCATAGTTTCCCAGGACGTCTTGGCAAGCTTCGCCAGGAGGCGGCGAAGGTAGCGGTGCAGACAAAAGTCGATGGCGCCAATACGACGGTGACGGTCAAGGTACAGAGTCTCGTTCCGCACAACTTGCCGGCGACCCATCCGGCCTGGGCTTCAGTGATATTGAATCTGGAGATCAAGGGCAAGAACCTCAAAACGGTGTTCAGTGACAAGCGGGTCTATGGTCGGACGTATCTGGACGCGCAGGGACAGCCGACGATCTTCGACTTTGAAGCAGTCAAGGTGGCTGAGGATACGGTGCTGAAACCAGAAGAGACGAGAGAGGAATCCTTTACCTTCCCCACACCCAAAGATACCAAGACCTTCGATGTTGAAGTTGGGCTCAATTACGCACCGCTGACTGGTCCGGCCGCATTCCTCCAACGTGTCGAAGCCGAATCATCCCAAGGATCGCAAGACCCCGCCTTCCAGCCGATCGAGATCGTGAAGCGAACGGAGAATGTTCCGGTCGGGAAATAGCACGACAAATCCTGGTCAAAACGTACCAGTTAGACGGGTGGATGCATGACTGATGAGGTTGATCCATACCGGAGACTCCGTCCGAAGGCAGCGACGCCTAACAACGAGATCTGTGTTTGTGATTCGGCGACGTCCATTGTGCTTCAGCCACATTTCAGTCCGAATCCGCTATCGTGTGCACGTTGTAACCTTGAGGTGCCTCCGGAACGAATAGGACTGGATGCGGCTATTGTTGAGAGTGTGGCAACGTGGCGTAGGTTCCATGAAGCATTCTATGTGTTGTGGCTTGACTCCGGCGAGTTTGAAGACTGGGCGGCTGACCAGTTGAGCGATCCGGTAAGCCCCGTGAATCGACGGGGCCTTGCTCTCGCAAGGCAGCTCAGTAAATGGCGACGATGCTATCTTTGGTGGTTTCAGATAGAGGACATCGAGGAGGGAACGTCGACTGTCTGCCCAGGCTGCGCGCTGCCACTCGAACCACGATTCACAGGTGAGCGGCCTCAAGGTGGCGGGTTGCTCGATTGTGAGACATGTTTGCTAGCGATTGCAGTCTAACTTTCGCGTAAGATATGAAGCTGGATCTTGTATTGCGTATCAACAGTTTCTCACGGTGGCGAATCCACGATGTCAGAAGAGGTATTCACGGGTGAGGATGGTTAACCTCCTAGACCGTGCTAGTGGGATCATTCTTGGGGAGCGCCGACCACAATGGCCTGTTCGATGAATCGTGTATAAACACATCGTTGCGTTGCTCCTACTTCGACTCCACCGAATACCTCTTCTCAGAACTCCTTATCCGGGAGTACTAAGTTGAGCATTGACTCACCATACCGACCCTCGCTATGAATGTGCGGCTCCAAGTATCTGCCAAAGTTGAACAAGACCTGAGTCCTGGGTGCAGTCGGTGAAACAGTCATCACCACATTGAGAATGGTTATGAGATGTAAGCACGCATTGCCTCTAATGTTGTGGGTGATGTTGTTATTCGGCTGTGGTTCTGACCGGGAAGGGCAACTGATCGTCGACCATCAGCGGGCGGTGTATGAGAGCCTGGCGCTGCAAGATCAGCTTCAGCAACAGGGTGGTGGACATGCTGCAGCTGACCTAGGGATCGGGATTTCGAATCAGGGCATGGTCAAGTTGCTGTCGCTGCTCAAGGGGCTGGTGATAACCCCGACTCAGCCGCCGAAAGGGTATGAAGATCTATCGGTGAGAATTGAGGATATTCATCTGGTGAGCAGGGCTGGCCGGAGTGAGTTGGAACTGGAGGTTTCTCTAGCTAGCCCGGCAAACGCACTCCAGTTTGCCGCTACCATGACTGGCGATCTCCTGTTCCTACCGCCTGAACTGGATACGGATACGCCTGAAGATCAGTTGGCTTTCCGGATGAAGGTCCGAGAGCTCCATCCACGTGTCTCCTGGTATTCTCTGCCGCTGCAAAACATCACGGCGATGCGCGACTATCTCAGGTATCGATTGATCCAACAGGTGGAGAAGAGTCTTGTGGTGAAAGTGCCCACGGCCAGGCTGGACAAGCTTGTGTTGGGGCTTTCGGGAAGTGAGGTGCTGAAGGACGAGGAGAAGGGTTTTCAGATCAAGATCGCCTATGCCAGTCCGAAGTTCGAGATGCCGATCGTGGCCCGCTATTCTCAGTTTTTGATGACCGACTCGGGGTTCTGGATTTTTGCACGGTATGACGACAAGACCCCCTATAGACCCAAACCAGTTGCCCGGGTGCCGACGGAGCAGTTGGAGACTGAAATTGGACGGTTGACCTATGCCATTCGCGCCGCCGCGATCGGATTGACCTTTGCATCCGGTGACTCAGCCGTCATCGTCAGGAAGCCGTTGCTTGAGAAACTCACGGCGCAGTTCAATGAGCGATCCAGCGATGAGCGTACCGTCTCCTTTCAATCAATCAGATCTCGCGGCAAGCTATTTGAGAAACAATGGCGGGACAATCTGCTCGGAGACGGTGGCTTTTCGGTCGAGTTGGATAGTCGTGATGCGGCCTGGGGAACCGTGACCCTCAAGCAGGTCACCTCGGCATGGAGCGAAAATGGGTTGGCCTATTCGGCTTCGGCGGACATTGAGGCCAACACTATTATGTATGTCCACTTTGACCCATTAATTGGGGGTGGTGTCGGGAAGCGCACGACACTGGAAGGGACCGCATCCCCGGTTTTGGCCGGTACGCTGTCCTTGGCACTCCGCACCTATCTAGGAGTACCGGTTTTGGTTATTGCGAATCAGCCTGTCTGTTCGAAGTTCCCTATCACGGTCGTGGATGATGAGGGTCTTGCTCTTGGCGTCACACTGAGTCAATTCGTGGGAGGGGGGAAGCCCACCCTTATTCCTGCATTGATGGGTCTTCCCAAGATGGTGAAGGCGGATCAGGTGCTTCGTGGAATCAAGGCGGTCACCGTCACGGCGCCGAAACCGTTTGCGGCCGTTACCTATGCGCCGACGCAGTTTGTCGCTGATGCAAACGGCTTTCGAGCTGAGTTTGCGACGTCGGCTTCGTGGAGCGAGGGTGATGACGTTGACGCCGAAGAACGAGTGAAAGAGATCACCGCATTGGTCAACAAGGACGAGACGTTCCCTTCTGGTCCGGATTGTGGCAAGCCGGACCCGATCAAGGTACATGTCGCGGGAGTTGAGTTCGAGCATGACCTTGGGCTTGGACGGGTCATCGCGACTCTCATCGATGGGGCACGGACAGGCACGAAGGGGATCGAGAACTTTTTGTCGACCGCCGGGCGTAATGCGATCAACCCCCCGCCTGGGTCTGTTCTGCGCAAGCCGTTGATCAATCCTCTGGGGACGCTCAAATGCCTCGGAACATTGCTGCAGAAATGTGAATAGCTTCTGAACAGTCACCTTCTTCTAGGTACAGCCATCATTCAAGATTGCTCATAGAACCCTCCGCGGCAGCCTCGATATCACCCTAGGCACTCTGAATCCTTTTAGGTTCACTGAATCAAAAGAGATCCACCGCTGCGGGATCCTTCTCGGAAAGCAACTCGGCAATTCCCACAAATTAGAGTGGTTTCTGAACGCGATGGCTGGCCCGTTCCTTGCTGAGGAACCAGGAATGTTAGGGCGTTGCTCAATCTGAGTGGTGATGAATTAAAAGGCAGAGAGGGAGTGGACGGTATGGTTGGAAAAACGATGGCAACCATTCGGGCGGCGGCATGGTATTTCGCTCCGCACGGTAATGACCTGTCCTCCTTGGCGTTCGCTTTCCGATGTCCTGTGTAAAGGAGACAAGCATGAGGCAATTTTGGATCATATTGGGCCTGTGCCTTATTCTGACTGGATGTACTTCAACCTCCTGTCTGACGAATCTCCAACTCTGGCCGGATCCAAGTGGGACGCACCTCAATCTTCAGCAATGTTGGGACAAGTCCGATCAAATCCGGTTCTACACCACCAATCAAGGGAGTCAAATCGCTCCCTATGAGTTGATCAAGCATCTAGAAATGCCGCTCTCGACCGATAAATTTTTTGCTCACGCGAATTTTGATCGATGGCGGTTCTTGCCATTGGAAAAGGCAGATAGGGACCAGGATTCTGATATCGACAAGGATGTTCAGGACTGGCCCCTCGGGTTTGTCATTAACACGACGTCATCGGGTAGGGAGGCCTGGCATGGTAACTGGCTTGGTGTAACTTGTGCAGCATGTCATACCGCCCAAATTGAGTATCAGGGAAAGAAAATGCGTGTCGACGGCGCACCCACGATGGCCGATCTCAACCAATTTCTGTGGGATCTGCAGGCTGCGTTCAAGGCTACCTATGAAGATGGGCTGAAGAATGGGGACAAGTTCAAGCGGTACGCCAAGAACTTTTCAGGAGAGTGGGACAGGGCACTGCTTGAGCGGTTGGGTCGTGTCGTGACTGAAGGGGAGATGTGGCACCACCGGAACGACCCTCCGACTCCTCCAGGCTATGCGAGATTTGATGCCGTAGGGCTGATCTTCAATCAACTCATCTTCATGTCCGGTAGTGAGCCGGTCGGGATTTCCAAGAACGATGCCCCTGTGAGTTTCCCATTTTTGTGGGATACATCTCATCATAATCAAACTCAGTGGAACGGAGTGGCCCCGGACATTCCCATGGTGCGCAATATCACGCAGGGCATCGGTGCATTTGCCAAATATGATCCGCATGCCGGCGTGTTCCAGGAGCCGAGTACGATTCCGCTCAGCAATCAACGAACGTTACAGCACCTTGTGCATAAGCTTCGATCTCCGGCATGGCCGGAAGATATTCTTGGGGCCATTGATCGTGAGAAAGCGGAACGTGGGAGGGTCGTCTTTGAGAAGAAATGTGCGAGTTGCCATGCCGATCAAAAGCGAGAAGAGCCACTCAAATACCTTCGGGTCACCATGACCCCGGTCAAAGACCTGAAAACAGACGGCAACATGGTCGCCAATGCCGATCACCGGGAATTGCGGGGTCCAGACGGCAGACAAGAAAAAGTTGCCGTAGCCGCTGGTCCCACGGTCAAGGATATTGTGTTCAGTTGGAGCCATGTCGGAGAGATCTTTCCGTTTGTGGGAGAAACGCTTGCTGCCGTTTGGCGGTGGGGATTCGATTTTGGGAGGGACGAGACGAAGCTGGATCGTTATAAGGCCCGCCCGCTCGATGGCATTTGGGCGACCGCGCCCTACCTACATAATGGCTCCGTTCCCAATCTCTATCAGCTCCTGGTTTCAGGGGAGCGCAAGCCGTTTTACGTCGGCACGAGACAGTTCGATCCGAAGCATGTCGGCTTCATAGAGGATGACAAGAGCGGAACCTGGCTGGATACCGGCACGTCAGGCAACTTGAATACGGGACATGATGCGTTCACCTATGGCGGAGAGCTTGATCTAGAGCAAGAGGTCTGGCCCTTGATCGAATATATGAAGACGTTGTGATCAAGGTTTGCTTTGTCGGTGATCGCGCTGTGTGTGTATCTAATGTCGTAGTTGGAGCGGTGCAACGCTACCGCTGAAACCGGCAATGTAAGGCTCGACTCTCGCCCTCAGTGGCGACCGAGTCCAGCGCTTCGAGTCTAACGACCGATGAGAATAGTCATGACTCGTGCCGGGCGCAATCGCGGGAGATCTCCAACTGAATCCTTTTGGATTCACTGAATCGAAAAGGATTCAGCTCCACCGTCTCCTACTTCCCGGGCAGCAGTGCAATCCTTCAAAATTGAGGCCATTCTCATAATTCCCTCACGGCCTGTTCTTTGCTGGGGGAGCGGATAGCAGCGTGTGGCTGGGCATCCCGTGGCGATATAGGTACATAAGTACCTATGCATGATAGGGCGATAAGGATCTGCACGTGCAGGGCCATTCTATATTATTCCAAAGAGGAATCGTGCTTATACGGAAGGCTTGGTATTGTCTCGCGCCCAACAGGATGGAAGAACCGTTGTAAGTATAGGAGGCTGTCATGGTTGAATTCATACTCTTAGCGCAGGCTAAGGGCACACTCTCTTCATCGTACCCCCACCACAACAGGCATTTGTTGACCAGACCTCTTGTTATCGTTCTACTCACCATCACCGCATTGTTAACGATAGGGGGGCGGGTCTGGTCGGCAGAACTGTTTCCCTATTCACCACCCTCGGCAGCACAGCAGCCTTCGATGGCACAGAGACCAGGCACCACACCTGAACTGTCTTCTCAAGAACGTAGGCGCATTGAGGATCTCTCTGTGCAAGCCAAAAAGCTCTCCGGTGCAGAACAACAACAGTTGAAGGACGGGCTCAGAAAGAATCTTGAGTCAGCCGCGAAGGCGAAAAACTGGGCACAAGTCGAGTATTACAGCGAGGCGCTCCGCCAGATTGAGTGAGGGATAATTATGTGCAGAGTGATAATTGGCATTGTTATGTTCGGTTCCATATTGTCTAGTCCGCTCTACGCGGAACCCCAGTCAGAAAAGGTTTCCAGCTTAGTGCAACATTTCTCGGCTAGCGCACCATCTGGAGAGTCAGATGTAGGGGGTGTGGGTGAGGTAGACACAGGGTACTCCTTGCTCAGGGCTGCCGAAGAAGACAACCGTCGTCTCCTGGCGCTATGCATTATGGGTACGGCGATTCTTGCGCTCGCATTCGTCCTGACCATTCTGAATAAACGAGGAGCGTCACCTGAAAGCATCGTGGCCGGAAGCGGTCTCGTCCTCGTCATCTTTGCCACGGTACTCGTCGCCACGCTTGCAAAGTCAGATCAGCAACTGACTGCGCCCATTGGAATCTTGGGTGCCATCGCGGGGTATTTGTTTGGGAAGAGTACAAAGGGAGCGGAAACTGGGGAAAAATCAGAGAAAATAGGTTCAACATGAGAAGAGTACAAGGTGAAACCCGATCGACGAAGCGCGAATTGGAAATAGATTTTGGCCCTCTAATGCTCTGACCCATGAGTTTGCCGTAAATTTTCGCTGCCTATAGAGGTCGTACAATGTTTAGCAAATCGACAGTTCGCGCTTGTTGGCTTTTGTTGCCGATGGTAGTCAGCCTCATCGCTGGTTGTAACTCCATTCCACAAAACGTGGCGCTGGGGGCGGTGATCGGCACCGGCGTCGGGGCGATCATCCCCGCACATGACATTGAACAGATCTATTATCTTGGCTCGTTCGATCCACAGGAACAGGTCCCGCCGGCCCTTTATCGAGTCCGTGTACGGGGACAGGCGAGCATTATTAGCTGGATGCGGTTCGGCTCTGGATGGGTTCCAGCCGAGTTGATCGACTCATTGGGAAGTTCGGTCGAGATCAACAAGAAGGATGGCAAGATCGTGATGACCAAGGCTGGAGCCGATGAGCTCTCCAAGCTGACAATTGGACGACGCCTTATGCAGTTTGGTCCCGAAGGATTTCGAGAGGTGCCGAAGGATCATCGGTTGGTCATCTTGATGGGGGCTGATCCGGAAGCGTTTTTCAACGCCATGGACAAAGCCTTGGGCTCGGTGAACCAGGCCCAGCTCGACCAGGACAGCAGGGTGCTGAATAGCTTGCTCTTCGAAGCCCTTACGAAGGTGCGGGCGGAACAGCAGCTCGTCGAGGCCCAATTGGAAGCGGCCAAGGAACAGTTCCCGGAGAAGCAGGAAGGAGGGGCCAAGTGAACGTCCGCTTACCGATTCGATGGAAAAGGGGCCTAGGAACTGCTGCCCTACTGGGGAGCCTGCTCGCCGGCTGCGCTGTCTTGACGGTCGATGTCGATGTCTACAAGGGCGCGCTCATGAACGAGGACCATGTCCAGCTCCATCAATTGGTGGCATTGGCAACGGCGGCCAAACCGATGCTGGTCCAGCTCAGGGACAAGCTTGAATGGCCAAAGGAAGAGGGTATCCCCTATTCAAAACCTGGCACCTGCCCTCTGGACTGGTACAAGCCTCTCTATATCAGGCCATCGGCGGAGGATTTTATCCCCAAACCTACAGGACAGAAAGACTGTCCTCGATATTTTCAAGATGTTCGCGCGCGCCTTGTCAATATCGTCTTGAGCCTGTATGAAGATCTGGACTCGCCGGACCTTTCCCCTCATGGCGTGAAGCTGAGAGAGATCATGGGAGTCCTGGAACGGACCATCCCGAACCCCCAGGCTGACCAAGAGGCGTTCAGGAAAATTTCCGCTGGATTCAAGTCGGATGATGACCTCCAAAAGGCTGGGCTGTACGACTTCAAGCGGGGCTACGAACAGTTCATGAGCGCATCGGACGACGGAGACGGCCCGCGTAGAACCATTTTCCCCTTAATGAAATCCTTCACAGGCAACCTTGGGGCATATACTTTCCAGTCGCAGAACGTTCAGCCAAGGGGTACTGAGGGACACATTCCTGCCACGCTGGAAAAGCAACTGATCGAGTCCTGGACTCCACCGAAGAAGACAGAGACACCCACTGGAGGCGCGCCAAAGGCGGCACCCTCACAGGCACCGGCCGCGAAGCCAAAGTCCGACGCAGGCGCTCTAGAAACGAAGTCTAATGGAGATGTACCACAAGAGATGTCTGCCTCAGCACCAGCCACGGAACCAACGCCCGTTACACCTTCCTCCCTGTATGATCAGCGCCTTCCTGGCCGAGCCAGTTGGAAATATCTCGGCGAAGCAGGACCAGACTCGCTTCTGGCTCAAGCCGGTACCGCTTTATGCAGGGACGATCAAAAGGCTTCCTGCAAAGACCTGCTGAACCGGACCAAGAAGCTGGTCGACGACTATTGGGAATCACGGCAGGCAACGCAGGATCTGTGGGAAGAAGGGCTCACCCTCCTGGTCCTGATCCAACGGCTTGATCAGAGCAAGCAGGAGCAATATTCGCCGTTACGGCAACAGCTGCTCGACCTGATCCTCAAGCTGACAAGCCTGCCCTCCATCGGCTCTGCATTGGACAGGGTTCAAGTCACCGACAAATGCGCCGCCTTGAAAAGCCTCTCGGTGCTTGACCTCATGTGTGCTCCTACTTCCGGTGGACCATTACTCTGGACCGAGGAGAACGTGAAAAAGGATCGCCCATATTTCAAGGAAGCGTTGCGAAAGGCCTTGACGGTTCATCCAGAAGAAACCGCCTATTTTCTCCTCTATCTGGACAGCATCGAGCAGGATGCCCCTCAGCCAAACGGGAATGCTGCCGTTTCCAAGCTCTTGAAAACGGCCAATGAGACCAATCGGCACCGAACGGTCCGCCTGGGCCTGACCTTGAGTCTCGTTGATCAGGCCGATCTGCTGAACTCAAGGGTCCTGCTTCGGCTTGTGAATCGGGTCAGCCACGGTTTGGCGCAGGGGTTTGAACGGGGCCGACCGGTTGATGGACTGCATCGCCTCACTGAGGCATTTTTGGCATCGCACGACGGGACCGATCGGACACTGGAACGCAATGATCAACGGAAGCTCACCGATGCCCTGGTTCAATTCGCCCAGAAAGTCCTATTCCTCGCGAACCACGACTGGTTGGTGTCACCACCCAGGAGCGGCGGCCTCATCCTTGGTGGGGGCAACAGTCTTGTACGTGGACTATTTGGTGACGGCGTGGCAGATTCACTCTCTACGCAGTCTGTCATTGGAACCCCACAGGTCCCCCAAGAAGAAGAACGAGCCTACATTCGCCTGTTACAGGCGGTCGGCAATTCCATCCTCTTTTCCACGAATGAGCTACGGGAGCGAGATCAGTTCGACAAGGCGAGCAAGTCCAAAGTCCCAGCCGAAGTGGATGCGGCCAACGCCGTCTATTCGGCAAACGCCATGACCTTGGTGGATGAGCTTCTGGCCGAATTGGAGCTGGAGAAAAAGGCTGCCGAAGATGACCTGGCAACTGCGACAAAGGACAAAGTCGCGCTGGAAAAGAAGCTCTGCGACACAAGCACAAATCCAAGGACTGGGCTCTGCGAAGGCAAAGATACTGCAAGGAAGGCATTGACCGACGCCCAAACTGATCTGGACAACTATCGCAACCTACTCAGCAAGCTTGAAGCGATCCATGGCTTGTTGACCGCAGAGATCATTCAACAGGTGAAGTTGCAATGGACTGGGGGAGCGCTTGATCAACCGACTATCAGCGACTTCTTGACCGGCGCCAACGGCCCATCGTTACAGAAAGCCCTGGAAACAGCTAAAACCGCGCAAGGGATCCTTCCGCCGAAGGAAACTCAGCGATGGACTGATGCGCTCGGTTACGTCGTGGACTCTACTACTGCGACGAGTTTTACTGCCTATCGAGACATCAGCAACAAGCAGACTTCTCTGAACCGATCAGAGCTCTTCGATGTCTTCATCAAACATGTCAAACAATTGGAGGCCGATCGGGTCAAGGCAGTGAAGCCATTCGAAACAAAACGGGATGGAACGCAAGCGGCTCTGGATGACCGGATCCAGGAGATCGCCAGACTGACGGCCGAGGTGGCAAGGCTAGGTACATTGATTCAGACCCTTCCTGGCGAGAAAACTCGCTTGGAAACTGCCCATACGGCCATCAGCGCCGTCAGATCCGATGTGCTGAGGGAAGCCAAGAGCGGTAACCGATTTGTCTCTCCGAAAGCGATCTATCTTTTGATCGACTCCCACTTGAAGAGAAAAAAAGATGCAGAAACCGATCTGCAAAAAAAGAACTCTTGCCAAGTTGCCCAAGATGTCTTGGCCGAGCGAACCCCTCCACCTGGGATCCCAGAATTGGACCCGGACAAGCATCAGGACCCCAGGGAGGTGATGGATCGGGTGATCGCTGTTCTACGCTATCGCCACATGAAGGCGGTGGAGCGATCAGGGAAGGGTTCCAAGGAAGAGGAACAAGCGACAGAAGCCATCGAAAGCGCCTATCGCCATCGCGCGGGGATGATCCATATCAGACCTTCTTCCGTCTATTTGCGCACCAGCTTCCCCTCGACCTCCTTGCAGGACGATCCCAACCTCGCCTGGGACAATATGTTGCTCAAGCAAGGCATCCGCAACATTCCCTTTTCCTCGGAGCTGCGGGACATCCTGAATCCCACGGGAAAGCAAGATCGTTCGATCACCTCCGAGCTGGACAAGCAATATTGGCAGAACATTAACCGGGTGCGGGTGTCCGGAGCAGGGGCCACGAACCAAGTGCTGGTGAAGGACGATGTCGGCAATTGGTACGTGAAACAATATTCCGGCAATACGGAAAGGATCTGGGAATCGGCCAAGAACATGGCCCTGTTCAGTCTCAGTGCCAAGGTCCCGGTCGATCTGGCCAAACAGCTCCAAAAGTCCAAGACCCCTGAGGAGCTGGCCAAACATAGCAACGAACAACCTACCCTGCAGAAAGTCCTGGACAAACACCAGGGGGCCTACAAAGCCCATACGGATGAGACCCAGGCCAAGCTGGAGCAGCTCCATGCGAACAAGGCCGGCACCAGTGAGTTGGAGTCACGCATCATCGCTGCTTGGAACGGCATTGCCGACATCAAAGGGACCGACTTCGAGTCGGAGTTGAAGACAGCCTTGAAGGCGCACATTCAGGAATGGGACAAGACCGCTTCAGCCCCCAAGGACAAGAAGGATCAGGATCGAGGCCAGGCCATCGTGAAGGATGTGCGGGCACTCGCCAGGCTGGATAAGAATCTGTCGGCGCACATTACCGGCATGTCGCCGCCCGATAGTGTAAAGGGCAAGCCGGCCAAAGACCAGGCCGTGGAGGCACTCCACGGAATTGTGAAGCCGCTGGTCTTTGACCTATTGGAAGAGCGCAAGCGGGCCTTGGACCGCTACGAACAGGCCATCACCTTCATCGGCGATGCGGCCAATCCGAAAGATGAGAATGCCACGCAATCTACTTCCAACAATGGAGTCGCGAAATATGAGGATGTCCGAAAATGAGACTTCATTGAGACGGGATGCTCTACACGGCTCTTTCAGAAAATCTTAAGTCAATACTCAGGCCTGGCCCTATTGTTGCGCAGTGGCGCTTCTCTAATACGCTGACGACGGACTTCTGTCTTGACACCGTGCAGGAGGCGATCATGCAGTATGGCTGCCCCAAGATCTTTAACACCGACCAAGGGTGTCAGTTCACCAGCCAGGAATTTACGGGACTCTTGAAAGCCCAGGAGATTCAGATCAACATGGATGGCAAAGGCTGCTGGCGGGATAACGTGTTCGTGGAGCGACTCTGGAAAAGCATCAAATATGAAGAGGTCTATTTACATGCGTATGACACCGTCAGCGCGGCGCAGCAGGGGTTGACGCGCTATCTACGGTTCTACAACCAGACCCTGGGGAGGTAGGTATGGGGTCGGATACCTTTAGGACTGCTCATTGATGTAGATACTGCCTTTACGATGATCGGGCAGGTGGGCTATGCCAAACCAGAATTTGAGGGATTCTCAGAAAGTGCGCATCGGTCGTGATCACGGCCAAGCCGTACTGCATGGCGGATGCCGCAATCCACATATCGCTGGTCGGAATTGGCGTGCCGGCGTTCCACAGCGCATTGAGAATCACGGCATAGCGTTCCGCGGTGTATTGATCGACCGGTGCAGCTGAGACTCGGGATGAAGCCAGGAACTGACTCAATCGAGCTTCGTTCTTCTGCCGCAAGCGCCCACGCAGGAATCCCGCCCGAAGTTCCCCAAGCACCACCGCATTCACATAGATGGCATCCACGGTCTGGAGCATCTTCTTGATTACGGGGCCTCCTCGCATGAATGCGGAGCATCTCGTAGCATCCAGCATTTGCAGATACCTGATCGAGCGCAGGCTAGTTGACACGCCTCACAGTGAGTAGTTTGGCCGACACTCCCAATCTCCGGGCTTCCGATGCGAGCCGACGGTCGACTGTAAGGATTGAGACATCGGCGGTCTGCGTCACAGCTAGATGGAGCGCATCCAGTGTCCGGAGTGTTCCAGTAAGTTGCCCTAACCAGGATTTCGCCAGGTGATACTCACGAGCCTTCAGGGACAAGACCTCATAATAGCCATCCGCAAGATGCGCCTCGAATTGAGCCATGACTGTCGAAGCGCTTTCGCGAGACAGTGTCTTTTCTCTGACCTTTCGAGAGATTGCTGACGCAAATTCGATCAGGGTGAGCTCACTGATCATTGGAGACGAAAGGTTTCTGAGGGTATGCTCGGCGGCGAGACTTAACGGCTCTGGACAGTAGTAAGCAGCGAGGACACTAGTATCGACATAGGTCGTCACGCTCGCTCGTCCAACCGTGCGTCAACCACGACACGACTCAAGGCGCGTCCTTTTGTCTTAATCGACTGACGCAATTGATTGAGAGATGGAAGTCGTCGTGGATGCCGAGCGGGAGGCACCAGCCTGGCCACAACTTCGCCGCGTCGTGCGATCGTAATCGTTTCCCCTCGTTCGGCACGATCAAGAAGAGATTTGAGACGACGACGAGTCTCTTTGACGTTGACAGTTCCCATGGTGGCCTCCCGTGTACATGACTAGTGTACATCAGCCATGCCGGATGTTCAAATCGGAGTGGGTTACTGAAAGTGATTGGATGTGATGTTCTGGAAGCCTTCGTTTCTCGGAGAGGTGCTGGCTGATGAGCGCTTGAGTTGCTGTGTCCAGCCACTGTCATCCGAAGGTGAATGAGGGGCATGCATGAGCATCGACTTATTAGAATGGCCTGGTAAGAGTGGACACGGAGGTCGTCGGTTTATCGTTCGGTGGGAAGCTGTGTGGTGGAATCGGTTGTCGCGGAAGGCGTCTCGACGGTCTGGCCTCGCTGGTCTTTCACGTAGACGCTGCCCTTCATGGCCTTGGCTCGTTTCTTGAGCTCCGAGGCGACCTTGCTCACGTCACCGGGGTGGGCAAGGGGCGCGCGCTCATTGGTAACAACGGCGATCGACAGGCTCATGATCGGAAATTGTTCTTTATTGCCCCGACGGTCCACGGAGTCGATGTAGCCTTTCAAGCGATCCTCACGGTCGTAGAAGTCCGGAATCACCAGATCAAATCGCTTGATGATGGTCTCGCAAATTGCGTCGATGGTAGTCGGTCGGCTCATGAAGACAAAGTCGTCGCCCCCGACATGGCCCACAAATCCTTCCGATCCCGCCAACTCACCCACAACTGTCGTCAAGATACGACAGGCCACAATCAGCACTTCGTCTCCCCGTCCATAGCCGTAGCGGTCGTTGAATGACTTGAAATTGTCGATATCGAGATACGCGAGTGCGAAGGGCTGCTGGCTTTGGATTCGAGCAGTGGTTTCACAGAGAATGGTGGTATTGCCAGGCAGGCGGGTGAGGGGATTCGCGTCGAGTGAACGAGTCAGTCGGCTGAGGCAGAGACGGATACGATGCACGACATCTTCCGTGCGATAGGGAACGGTGATGAAGTCATCTACCCCTAATGAACCCCAGTCGATATCATTGAGCCGACTGTCGCGGACGAAGACGATGAGCGGCAGACGCCCGAGGAAGGCATCGAGCTTGAGGTTGCGCGTGAGGGTTTCCACGGAGTGTCCGTTGGTTCCCTCCGCAGCCAGGACGAGACAAGGGGGATCGTGGACAAGTTCATGGAGCGCGAGCTCGGGTAGATGGCCTTCCATCACTTGAAACCCGGCTTTCTCCAGGGCCGAGGTCAGAGTCGGGGTTGAGGTCAGCTCATTGTGCAGCAGCAGAATTCTTCGGCCGGCACTAGAGTGGTTCATAGGTAGTCGTCAATGGTCACAAATTCTTGTGAGGCCTTGTCGATGCATTCCGCAAGACTCTGTTCATCCAGCCCAACCTGATCCCAGGCCGGCTTGGACAGGGGCGGGATGAGGTCATCGCCGGGGTTGCCGCAAGCCAGACCTTTGACCAGGATATCGGCCACATGGACGATGGCCGTTTGCAATGTGGCGTCCTTGGACTGAGTTGGGTTGTGGTGGTAGAGGATCGGCTCGCGAAGCGTAACCGGTAAATGCCATGCGCCAGCCAAGTAGCCGCCGATCTCCGCATGTGATAGTCCTGTCAATTCCTGTTCCACGTCAAACAGTGAGTGATCGGCGCGAGTCTTCAGTGCGTCCTTAATGCTGGTGCCCACATCGGACCACTTTACATAGAGGACGACCTTCCCGATGTCATGGAGCAAACCGGAGACGAACAGTTCTTCGGGGTTCTTGATCTCGAGCCTCGTCGCGAGGAGATTGGCGGTGATGGCGACACCGAGCGAATGGCGCCACAACTGGTCCATGCCGGCGTCTTTCATGATGGTCAGCGCCGAGGCGCAGAGCGTGAGCCCCTTCACGACGTTAAAGCCCAGCACGATCACGGCGTGGGAGACGGATCCGATTCTTGAAGGAAATCCGTAAAAGGGAGAGTTCGCCAGTCGAAGCACCTTTGCGGCCAGTACCTGATCCTTTTCGATGATACTGCCGATTTCCTCAGCCGACACGGTGGGACGACTAATCATGGCGGCCAGCCGCTGTACGACATGGGGGAGTGTAGGAAGGTCTCCCAGCTGTTCGATCCGGTTGCGCAGGTCTGTTGGATTGAAGAGGGTCATGCGGCCTCCGACTTCTCGACGTCCGTTCCCATCCCATGGGTGGCGCGCAAGTGCGTGCGAATCGTTCGGAGAATCAGTTGCTGGATGGGATCGTGGGCGACATGTCGGAAGCGATGATCCAGTTCGGCCTCCAATTCGTCCAGAGTCTTTCCGCCGGAGTCCAGGGCATCGCCCTCGACATACACCGATGGTAACCCCAGCTGTTGGAGCCGCTCGATCAACGTAGTGTCCAAGATCGTTCCCGCAGCGACGATGGGAAGTCCATTGGAATTGGTGATTGGTCTTGCCAGCACCATATCCGGCAAGAGCTCGTACACGACCACACGTTTCATCTATTGTAAATTCCTGATGGCCTAGTCACAGTCCATTGGGTGCAAGCTGACGCGATAACCTGCCCAGAGCCGGAGTGTCTGCCGGCTGTCATCTCCTTATCGGAATCTCCGAACCTATTCTGAAGGAAGTCCTTACTTGATGGGGGCTATGTCATGTATCTACTGCGGATGAGGGTGACCTTGGTACAGCCGGTTATTGGCTCGGGTTCTGTCCCGCTACAAAGATCCGTATCAGCCTTACACGTGTAAAATATATTTACAGCTACTAGCTCTTTACAACAGGCTGATTATTCTTGGGTATAGTCTATCGCTCAATGGTTTAGGAAGCAGTGGCTGTCAGGAAGTTTTACAGACCGTGGCTGAGACGCTTCATCTTGAATGTTGCAATGCTTGTAATTACAGAAACTTATATAGTATTCCCGCGCGGGCATATATCGTGCGTAGCTGTTATATCATTAGGAAAGCTATTAACGCTTCGCGGGGAGGTGCGCATATGATGAAGAGTCTTCGGCCTTGGGTAGTACTTTGTATCCTGTTGTCATCTGTAGCCTTGGCGCATAACGAAGCTTCAGCAATAACAATTGACGTCTCAACGAATAATTCAGGTTGGGTGGCAAATTACAGTTCATTTTCTGGGGACGCCTATCACTACGCATGTGGCGCATATGATTGTCTCTCGATTTCGAGTAATGGAAATGAGACGGGGAGTTTTGTGGGGGGAGGGACCGCAGGCGCTTTCGGTGGGACATGGAGCGTCGCGCTGTCATTTGTCTTGCCGCTGAACGCTCAGAATGTGACACTCTTCTATACAAGTATAGGGGTAGACGACCGGGCAACCCTCTCGCTGAACGGAACTGACCTAGGAACCTTTTTTATATTTGGGCCACAGATTTCTGAGTCAACAACCATGCCATTTCTCCTTGGAGGATCGAACACTCTTCGTTTGAACGTTATCAATAACCCGTTCGACCCGTATAATGGCTCTCCAACCGGTTTCCCTGACGCATTCGATGGCACAGCTGTGGTTCTTAATGCCTCGGTGTCGTATAACGTGAGCTCTGTCCCGGAACCGTCCAGCATGTTGCTGCTGTTGTCTGGCATGGGGTTGATGGGGATGTTGGCCTCAAGGAGGAGGAGATTGCCAAAAGTTTGAGTGCCCGCAATTGACGAGCGGAAGCCTTCTCCTTGCCGGCAACGGCATTGGTGTTGCCATAGGTGTAGAGCATCAAGGAACGATTACTCGAAGACGATGCGGGAGCCAGGGGATTTCATCTTGAAAATCTGCAGGGCATTGTAAATGCCTTTTGCCGGGTGGTTCAGGATCAGGCGTGAGTTGGTGATATGGGTGTCGAGCAGCTCATATTGCCCGCCGCTGTAGTAGAGATCGCAGTCGTCGATCTGGCAGTTCTTATAAACATGGTTATCCAATGCCAACTTGGCCTTGCTGAACGTCTGCCCGTCGACAACGATATAGTTCGGCTCAAGTCCCATAGTGGTCAGGTTGGCGAACTATAGCAAAGTCAACGAGCGTCGTAAACCTACTGGGCGATGACCCAGTCTTGCACCATCGGGAATGTTTCTAATTCGGGACGATCCGAAACACCGAACCGCTCAGTGTTGTCAGGTAGAGCTCTCCAAGGCCATCCTGGCCAAAACTTGAGATGGAGGGGGTGCCGAGCAGCGGCCATTCGGTTTGCTCAATGACCGAGCCATTATTCAACCGGAAACTGCGGACGAACCCGGCACAGAAATCGGCGTAGAAGTAGGTCCCATGGATGGCGGGCACCACTTGTCCTCGGTAGACATGGCCGCCGATGACGGAGCAGGCTCCCTTGTCGTGTGTGTATTCTAGGATCGGGAGGGTGAGGGTGCCAGAATCACAGTTCGACGTTGGATTGAAACAGGCTGATCCTTCCATGAGCCGCCAGCCGTAGTTCAGCCCACGGCCCGCACTGGGGCCTATTGACACATTGATCTCTTCTCGCGCACCTTGGCCGACATCGCCGATGTAGAGATCCTTGCCGTCAAACGAAAATCGCCAGGGATTGCGCAGTCCATAGCCCCAGACGAGCGGATGGCCGCTGCCCAAGGCGAATGGGTTGAGCGTTCCGTTGGTACAGGCCGTTCCTGTTGTTGGATCGATCCGGAGGAGTTTCCCGAGTCGGCTTGTGAGATTCTGCGACTGATTGCTGGGATCTCCCGCCCCGCCACCATCACCGATTCCAGCATACAGGCACCCATCTGGGCCGAAGGCGATCATCCCTCCATTGTGGTTGGTGAAGGTCGGATGGGGAATGGAGACTAGGATAGCCTGTGAAGCCGGATCAGCGACGTTCAGGTTTGTTGCCGAGACCAGAAACCGAGCGATGGTGATCGCGCCATCGGCGTCTGTATAGTAGACGTAGAATCGACCGTTTGCGTTGTACTCTGGATCAAAGGCCAGTCCCAAGAGTCCGCGCTCTCCGCCGCTCGTGATCCCGGCTAGGGTCAGAAACGTTCCCAGCTCGGTTCCGCTCGTCCTCTCGAGAATCTTGATCATCCCTCCCTGTTCCACAACAAACAGGCGATCGGTATCTCCGGGAGGCGCAGTCAGGAGTATCGGGGCGCTTAGATTCTTCGTAACCGTTTGGAGTTTGAGGCTAGTCAGAGCTGAGGCCGAGTTCCTTGTCGGGTTTTCGCTGCCACAGGCAGTGAATAAGCTGACCAGGTACAGGCACTGGATTATCAAGATGGACAGTCTCATGCGTAACCTCTTGTTCTCTATGGAGATAAACAGTCTCTCTCCTTCTTGATCCGGTAGCACCTCTTTCGCCCTGATAGATGTGAGAGATCTCATGTATCAGTCCCCCAGGGTATATCCGAGCGGCGTCTGCCAGTATGGCTCAGACTGGGGAGGCGTTTGCAAGGCGACTGTATTTAGTCTTGATCCCTCCCGTGGGACTCCATTAGAATAGCCCAGCTTTTCGGGTGGCTCGCTTCGAATTTGACTCTGCCCACCTTAGGATTTACCCACTCGCGCATGTGCCTTGGATGGGTTGAAGCCACGGAGAGCCGTGCGACATCAGGAATCCGTTTAACCAGTGAGGAGGATCTCCCGTGAGTGACTCAGCGATTATCATATTTGCCCTCATCGCGGCCGTGGCGGGCATTGGCTATGGGTTGTACCTGGCGATGTGGGTGTTCAAGCTTGATGCCGGCAACGCAAAGATGCAGGAAATTGCAAAGGCGATTCAGGAAGGCGCCAGTGCCTACATGAATCGACAATACAAAACCGTCGGCTATGTAGCCGCAGTGCTCTTTGTCGTGCTCTGGGGTGCTGGGGCCGTCTCCGACAAATTTGGCTTGCTCACGGCAGTCGGGTTTTTGGTTGGTGCGGGAGCCTCGTCGATTGCCGGTTATGTGGGGATGATCATCGCCGTGCGCGCCAATGTGCGGACAGCGCAAGCCGCGCACAATGGCATGAATGCGGCCTTGACCGTCGCGTTTCGAGGGGGTGCAGTGACGGGTCTGTTGCTGATCGGCCTGGGACTTTTGGCGATTACGACCTTTTACATGGTCGCGCAATCAATGGCCGGCCAAGAGAAGGCGATCCACGCCCTCTTGAGCCTTGGGTTCGGCGGTAGCTTGATCTCGGTATTCGCTCGTGTTGGTGGCGGGATCTACACCAAGGCGGCGGATGTGGGCGCGGATCTCGTCGGTAAGGTCGAAGCAGGAATTCCGGAAGACGACCCTCGTAACCCAGCGGTCATCGCCGATAACGTGGGTGATAACGTGGGTGATTGCGCCGGCATGGCGGCGGATTTGTTTGAAACCTATGCCGTGACGACGGTCGCGGCGATGGTGCTGGCCTTTACGATGTTTAAGGGAGCGACGGCTCCTATTCTGTATCCCCTCGCGCTGGGTGGCATCACGATCTTTGCCACGATCGTCGGTATTCTCTTTGTTAAGGTTAGTCCGGGTGGCGACATCATGCCGGCGCTTTATAAGGGGCTGTTCGTGGCCGGTGGGATTGCCGCCGTGGCATTCTTACCGTTTACCTTTATGATTATGAGCGGAGTCGGCGGTGTCGGTGGTTTCAGTTACTACATCGCGGCGCTACTTGGCTTAGCCGTGACACTAGCCCTGGTGTTCATCACCGACTACTACACGTCAAAAGAGTATGAGCCGGTGAAGTACATTGCAAAAGCCAGTGAAACCGGTCATGCCACGAACATCATTGCCGGTCTGGCAGTCGGTATGCAGGCAACCTCGGCTCCTGTTGTGGTCATTTCAGCGGCAATTCTTGGCAGCTATTGGGTTTGCGGCGGGGTAGAGTCAGGCGGGTTGTATGGTGTTGCGGTGGCGGCGGTGTCGATGCTCTCAATGGCTGGTATTGTGGTGGCGATCGATGCGTTTGGCCCGATCACGGACAATGCCGGTGGTATCGCCGAAATGTCGCATTTGGGGAAAGAAGTTCGGGACATCACGGATCCATTGGACGCTGTAGGCAATACGACGAAAGCGGTGACCAAGGGCTATGCCATCGGGTCGGCTGGGTTGGCGGCGGTAGTGCTCTTTGCCGAATACTCGCGGGAAGTGGCCGCGCACAATCCGGCGTTGGCGGCCTTCGACCTCTCGAATCCCAAAGTCTTGGTTGGTCTCTTTCTCGGCGGTATGCTGCCGTTCATCTTCGGCTCTATGTGTATGAGGGCCGTCGGCGAAGCGGGAGGGTTGATCGTGGAAGAGGTCCGGCGGCAGTTCCGGACGATCCCAGGGATTATGGAAGGTACGGGCAAGCCGGAGTATGGCACGTGCGTTGATATCGTGACGCAAGCGGCCATTCAGAAGATGATGATTCCTGGTTTGATCCCCGTGGCATCACCGGTCATCATCGGTTTGGTGCTTGGGCCGCAAGCGCTCGGCGGGGTGTTGGTCGGCAGCATCGTCACTGGTCTGTTTGTCGCGATTTCCATGACGAGCGGCGGCGGTGCTTGGGACAACGCGAAGAAATTTATCGAAGAGCAGGGGTTGAAGGGGACCGATACGCATAAGGCGGCGGTTACCGGCGACACGGTTGGTGATCCGTACAAGGATACGGCTGGTCCGGCGGTGAACCCGATGATCAAGGTCATCAATATCGTGGCCCTTCTTATTATCTCGTTAATCGTCTGAGAGAAGATGTGAGATCCTGTGAGTGACGCGCCGTTTCCCATCTGGGAAACGGCGCTTTTCGTTTCTGTCCTTGCCTTGACGGGTTTCCGTTCCCTGGAGTAAGGTGCATGTATATCAGGTAGTTGCGAGCTGACCGCGAGGATTTCCCTGGCTGACAGGAGGTGCTCGAATGGAAAAGCAGGAACGAAAGCAAGAGCCGAGACGAGAACCCCAAGGCAAGGAAGAGGTCAAAGCCAACCCGAAGGTCGTGGAGACCGGGAAGAAGCTGAAGGAAGATATCGATAAGCTGGTGGATGAAATTGACGATGTGCTCGAAAAGAATGCTGAGGAATTTGTGAAGAACTATGTCCAAAAAGGAGGCGAATAAGTGCTTGATTCCCTTCGTATCTCTTTGATTCCCTCTTAGATGATACCCCGTCGGTATTCTCCTCACTGAGTTGTTTGACAAAGAAGCAGCGACTTATTAGAGTCTGGCACGTTTTCCTGAGTGCCTTGTCCCACATCGTCCGATGGCCCAGGTTGAGAAGGAGGCAGAGGTGAAGTCTAAGCTCTGGGTCTTTCGGCAAGTTGACCCGATCCAACGAGGCCGTCTCTCGCAGGCCTTATCCATTTCTTCCGCAACCGCTTCGTTGTTGCTCAACCGGGGTGTGACGAATGTGGATCAGGCCTTGGCCTGGATGTCCCCGCTCCAAACCCATGATCCTTTCTTGATCCCCGATATCGAGCGGGCCGTTGACCGTTTGCATCAGGCTATGCAACGGCATGAGCGCGTCTGTTTTTATGGTGACTACGATGTCGACGGCATGTCGGCGACCAGTGTGTACGTGTCATTTTTTCGCGATCTTGGGGCACAGGTTCGAGCCTACGTGCCGCATCGCCTGCGTGAAGGGTATGGACTCAATGAGCATGCGATTCGAGCTCTGGCCCAGGACGGTGTTACGTTATTGGTGACGTCTGATTGCGGGACGACGTCGCATCGTGAGATCTCGCTCGCGAGTCAACTTGGGATCGACGTGATCGTGACGGATCACCATCAGAGCGACCTGGAGATGGTGCCGGCTTTAGCGGTGATGAACCCTTATCGACCGGATGCGCGATATCCGTTTCATGGGCTCTGTTCCGGTGGTCTTGCGTACAAGGTGGTGCAGGCGTATGAGAAGAAATATGGTTCTGGTTCGGTGCCGCTCGAGTCCTTGTTGGACTTGGTGGCGCTGGCGACCATCGCCGATGTGGTTCCGCTACAGGACGAAAATCGACTGTTTGTTCGCGAAGGCCTGGCGCAGATTTCGCGTGGAGCACGGTGTGGCCTCAGGGCCTTGAAGCAGGTCGCCGGCGTGACTCGTGACTGCGCGGCGGATACGGTCGCGTTTAAACTCGCGCCTCGGTTGAATGCTGCGGGGCGGTTGGATGAGGCGATCAAAGGAGTCAGGCTTTTGACGACCGAGTCTGAACGGGAAGCTCAAGCGTTGGCCGAGGAGCTGGACCAACTGAATCACAGGCGACGGGAACTCGAGGCGATCATACTTGATGAAGCAGTGGAGCACGTTGCGTCGCGGGAGTTGCCGGGAGGCATCGTGCTCTATGCACGAGGGTGGCATCTTGGGGTTGTCGGTATTGTGGCTGCCCGTATTATGGAACGCTTTCATCGTCCAACGATCGTTATTGCGATCAATGAAGATGGTATCGGTAAGGGTTCAGCGAGGACTGTGCCGGGTTTTGATCTCTATCAGGCATTGGCCGGATGCCGAGATCTGCTGATCGCGTTTGGAGGCCATCCCAGTGCAGCAGGAGTGACGATCAAGGAAGAGCGCTTGCCGGAGTTCGCTGAACGGTTCGCTGCGACGGCTGAGGCCTGGATGTGCAGTACACAAACCGTTCCGATGTTGCATCTGGACTCCGAACTGCGGCTGGACGAGGTCACGTTACAACTGATCCGAGAAATCGGGACGTTGCACCCATTCGGCGCGGGCAATCCTGAGCCGACCTTTGCCGTGAGGGGATTGAACGTCCTGCAGGCTCGCGTCGTGGGGGAAAAGCACTTGAAGATGACGCTTCGGCAGGGAGGATCGGTGCCGTTTGATAGTATCGGATTCGGAATGAAGTCCCTCGAAGACCAGGGATTGTCCATCAAGACGCCGATCGACGTCGCCTTTACGCCGGAGCTCAATCACTGGAACGGTCATGACCGAATCCAATTACGCATTCGAGACATACGGGCGGCGGGAATCGAGTAATCGATGATGTACGAAACGGTCATGACTATCGATCAGCTGCTGGATCGGGTGCAATCGTATCAGCCCGATGCCGATCTTGGGATGGTGCGAAAGGCCTACGAGTTTTCTGCGAAGGCGCATGAAGGTCAGACACGCCGTTCGGGAGAGCCCTACGTCAAGCATCCCATTGCCGTGGCCGGCGTGCTGACCTCATTGAAAACGGATGTGACGGCGATCGTCGCCGGGCTGCTGCACGATACGTTGGAAGATACGGTGGCGACGGCCGGCGAGTTGGAACGAGAGTTCGGCAAGGACGTGGTGCATCTTGTCGATGGGGTCACGAAAATCGGGAAGATCACGTTCAAAAGTTCAGAGGAAAAGCAGGCCGAGAACTTTCGCAAGATGGTGTTGTCGATGGCGGATGATATCCGCGTCGTGATCATTAAGCTCGCCGATCGACTGCATAATATGCGCACGCTGGAACATCTCAGTGAAGGAAAGCGTCTCGAGATTGCGCAAGAGACCCTGGAGATCTATGCCCCCTTAGCCAATCGGATCGGGGTCGGGTGGGTCAAGAACGAACTGGAAGACCTCTGCCTCAAACATCTGAAGCCGGATGTGTACGAGATGCTACGGGTGCGTGTCGCAAAGCGCGATGAAGATCGTCAACAGTACATTCAAGAAGTGCGGGAACTGGTCGAGAAAGCCTTGGGAGAGCATGGTTTGTCCGGAGCGGTGTATGGTCGACCGAAGCATCTCTATGGCGTCTATCAAAAAATGAACAAACAGTCGATCTCCTTCGAAGAGGTCTACGATCTCACTGCCTTGCGGATCATTACCGATACGAAGATGAACTGTTATGCCCTGCTGGGAGTGATTCACTCGCTGTGGCGCCCGCTGCCAGGCCGTTTTAAGGACTACATCGCTATTCCAAAATCCAATCTGTATCAGTCGCTCCACACCACCGTAGTCGGGCCCAAGGGCGAGCATGTCGAATTTCAGATCCGAACGGAAGAAATGCATCGGGTCGCCGAATACGGGATTGCGGCGCATTGGAAGTACAAGGAGCAGGGGCGTGTCCAGGATAAGGACAGCAAAGCCTTCGGATGGCTGAGGCAGTTTATCGAATGGCAAAGTGATTTGCCGGATAATCGTCAGTTTATGGATTCAGTCAAGCTCGAATTGTTCCATGATGTCGTCTATGTCTTCACGCCCAAAGGAACGGTCAAAGAGTTGCCGAAAGATTCGACGCCGGTTGATTTTGCCTATGCGATCCATACTGAGGTCGGGGACCATTGTGTGGGAGCAAAGGTGAACGGCAAGATCGTGCCGCTCAAATACGAGCTGGAGAGCGGCGACACGATTGAAATTCTGACGTCGCCGAATCAGACGCCGCACAAAGATTGGCTCAAGTTTGTCCGTACCTCGCGAGCCAAGACAAAAATTAAACATTGGATTAAAGCCGAGGAGCAGAAACGGAGTCTCGAGATCGGTCGGCGTTTGCTGGAGACGGAATTCCGGCGGCATGGATTGGCTCCTGCTCAAGTGTTGAAGTCGAGTGAATTGGTTGAGGTTGCCAAGCAAGAGGGATACGAGACGACCGATGAACTGACGATCGCCATTGGATTTGGGCATATTGCGACGGCGCAGGTTGTGAATCGGTTGATTACACCGGCATCCGAGACCACACCGGTTTTGCCTGAACCCCCGACTTCCCAGAAGGTATTGAGCAGCCGAGGCGGAGAACAGGGTGTTCAGGTCAAGGGTGGACGTGATTTGCTGATGCAGTTGTCCCGCTGTTGTAATCCGGTTCCCGGTGATCGGATTTTAGGCTACATCACTCGAGGAAGGGGGCTCACGATCCATTCCGTGGATTGTCCGAATCTGGAGGCCTTGGACTATGACCGAGCTCGGTTGGTGGAGGTGGAATGGGATACTGCTGCGCCCAGCCTTCATGCGGTTAAGATCGCCGTCATCGCCGAAGATAGGACGGGTGTCTTGGCGAATGTTTCTTCGGCGATCGCTGAATGTAAAGCGAATATCAGTCGCGCTGAAATCATCACGCGGGAAGACCGAAAGGCCGAGTTGGATTTTATTGTAGAGGTTGCCGACACGGCTCATCTGAATCGAGTTTTGAAAACCATTGAACGGATTGATGGCGTGATTACGACGCGACGAATTCGCTCGTGGCAACATCGACCCTGATGAAGATGTCTTGAGAGGCGATGCGAGCCTGGTATTGCACCAAGCGTTAGGGCTGGCCGAACTGCAATTTTGATCCTTTCTCGATCTTATATCCGTCAACCGTCCCTCCGGCAATCTCCAGGACGTACACCGCGTCATCACTATTCGGGCGATACTGCGGGCAGGAATCATCACTCTTCGTGCAAATGGGGACATTGCGCTCGATGTGCGTCACACGTTTTTTCCCGTCGATCCAGATGAGGTCAAGCGCGATCTTGGTGTTCTTCATCCAGAAGTTCCAGGCCTGGGGCTGGCCAAAGAAAAACAGCATGCCGTGATCTTTTTTGAGATGGTCTCGATACATCAGCCCCACCGAGCGCTTTAACGGCGTGTCGGCGACTTCGGCCTTGAGCGTGATTCCCGATGGCGTTTGAATGGAAACCAGATCGGATCCCGCGGCGCGAGCTGCCTCTCTGTCACTGACAAGGAGTCCACCGGCGGTGACGATAGAAAGAGCAAGCCAAACTGAGAGTTTTTGGCGCATCAGGGCATCCTAATGATCGCAACCTTCTCCAGTCAAGAAGGCGGTTTTTGTGAGCGTGGTACTGGCTGCCATCATGTTGCAATCTTCTCGTGTCTTGTGCGATTCTCCAACCGGATCAAGCGAGGAACCTATGCAAGAGAAGCGGCGGGTGTTGTACAAAAAAGGGGTGTTCGTGTGCCCTGGATGTCGCCAGTCCTATGTTCAGGAGAAATGGATCGAAGAGTGGCGGATTCGATGTCATCGCTGTACCTATCGTGGAACGCTGACCGAAGTGTCGGTGGAAGAGCATATGGAGGAAGAGACATTCCGGCACTGACCCTCTGACTGTTGTTCTATCTGGACTATCACCCCGTGGCGGCACTCTACACGCAACGTTCCGCTTCAACCTCCCCTCTGTTTTTCATTGCCATCGTTCTGCTGCTCTTCACTCTCTCTACCGGCTGCGCCTCAAGATCCTGGGCGGACGAGGCCTCTCCGGTTGTGAAGATTCTCGTGACTTACCACTCTCTTTCCGGCAATACCGAGCGGATGGCGGAGGCGGTCGTTGAGGGGGCCAAGTCTGTGCCGAATACCGTGGTGGTGCTCAAACGTGTCAGCCTGGTGACGGCGGAAGATTTGTTCTCCTCCGATGCGGTAATCGTCGGATCACCGGTTTACTGGTCCAACATGTCCGGAGAGGTCAAGACGTTCTTCGATAATTGGCAGTTCAAGTTCGGCGTGTTTCCTGAGTTCAAAATGAAGAACAAAGTCGGTGCGGCGTTTGCAACCGGCGGACAAGTCTCCAGTGGCAAGGAAGTCACGATGCTGACGATTCTTGCCGCCATGCTGGGCAATCACATGATCGTAGTGAGCGGCGGGGGTGCATTCGGAGCATCCGCCACGACAGAAGGCGACAGTCCGGGGATAGACAAGAGCGAACTGGCCGATGCGAGGGCTCTGGGTCAACGAGTCGCAGATGTGGCCAAACTGATCAGTAGCGCCTCTTCCAAATAAACGAATTCTTGCGCAGACACCTTCCAGCAACAAACATATAGGAGCAATTGGAATGGGGGCGTATCCGGAGGAAGAGTACTGTGCGTTGAAGGGGTGAACGTCTCGGTGCGATTTCAGTAAGAAGACAGGTTGATCACCTCGGGCAGGAGGTGGCGGCTCCTTGCGCGGCGACCTCGACGAACTCATGGATGTTCTTGGCGCAGCGCCCGCAACAGCCGTGACACTTGAGGTCAAACTTGGCCTTGAGTTGGCTGGGCATCACAATGCCATTCCGACCGGCGGCTCGGACTTCTGACTCGGTGATTCCTTTGCACAGGCACATGTACATGGAATTCTCCTTTTTGCGATTATGAGAAGCATTCTCAGTATGCCAGATAGTGGATATTCTGTCAACTCATGCAAAACGCTCTAGCAGGAGGCCTACTTGGTGCCCATTTCCGCTTCTCTCTGGTTGGAAATGGATAGCAGATGAGATTAAACGATTAGCGTAGCGCTCAAGGTGAGCATGTCTGTTCGCACCATTGCATTCAATAAGCCCTACGGGGTGCTGCCATGTTTTACCGATCCAGAGGGGAGACCGACGCTGGCGGATTACGTCTCTGTCTCGAATGTCTATGCGGCAGGGCGTCTCGATCAGGACAGCGAGGGATTGATGATTTTGACCTCGGATGGCGCCCTCGCCCACCGGATTACCGACCCGCAACATAAGCTACCGAAAGTCTACTTGGTGCAGGTTGAACGGATCCCTGTTGAACAAGCAATCACGCAACTCTCCCAAGGGGTGGTGCTTGCTGGAAAACGAACAAGGCCGGCACAGGTTGTACTATTGCCCCATGAACCAGTGCTACCCGAGCGGCCAGTGCCTATCAGATTTCGGAAAAACGTTCCAACCGCCTGGCTGGAAATTACGATCCACGAAGGGATGAATCGGCAGGTTCGTCGCATGACGGCGGCAGTCGGTCATCCCACCTTGCGGTTGGTGCGCATTGCCATCGGGCCGGTTCGACTCGGCAATCTCAAATCAGGTGAATGGCGTGCGTTACGGGAGAATGACATAACCTCTCTTCTGACCAGTCGTCACCACTCCTCCTCACCCGACGGATGAGCCCGTTTCTGTCACCATCAATCTCGCGGCTCACATCGTTTCTTCCAGCTGTTCCACCATCTCCCGGATCGTATCGAACCCTGATTGCCAGAAGACTTCGGATGTCATGTCGACACCGACGGTGGCAAGGATCTGCTGCGGTGACTGCGAGCCGCCGGTGGCCAAGAGATCCAGATACTTGGGCACGAACGAGGTTCCCTGTTCCTTGTACATGCGGTACAGTGCCAGCACGAGTAAGTTCCCAAAGCTATAGGCGTAGCAATAGAACGGGCTGGCGAAAATATGAGGAATCGTCAGCCACTCCCATTGAAATTCATCCGGTACCTTCACAGCCTTGCCAAACTGTTGCCGCAGCTCCTGTCCATAGGTCTTCGCCAATTGCTCAGCCGTGGCGCCGTCCGCAATCATCTGATGGGCCAGCTTTTCGAATCGAACGAAGTAGGCTTGCCGCAGGACGGTGGCGTAAATATCGTCCAATTGGCCCAACAGGAGGCCCTGCTGAACGGCCTTGTTCCGTTCCTGGGACATCAGAGCATCGGAGAGAATGCGTTCCCCGAAGACGGATGCGGTTTCCGCCAAGGGGAGCGTTGAATGGAAGGTGAAAGTGGAATGGTCCTTGGCCAGCATGCCATGGACGGCATGGCCGAGTTCATGGGCCATCGTTGCGATGTCTCGGGTTTCCCCTGTGTAGTTCAGCATGACATAGGGGGTCATGCCTGGAACGATGCTGTAACAGTAGGCCCCACCTAGTTTGCCGGGGCGTGTTGGGGCGTCGATATGTCGATCGCGGAACACCTGCTCGGCCAAATCAGCCAGACGAGGTGAAAAGCCCCGATAGGCGTCGAGCACCATCGTGATGGCATCAGCGTACTGGTACTTTTGGGTTTCTGTCCGGTGCGGCGCGTACAGATGGTATCGGCTCATCGACTTAATTTTGCAGATCTTGGCTTTCAATTTGAAATAGGTCTGAAAGATATCGACGTTCTTCGCGCAGGACGCCAGCAGGACATCGACGGCCTGGTCTGGGACGTCATTGCTGAGGTTGCGACTGGCAATGGGAGAAGGAAAACTACGAAGTCCGAGGTTTTCGGATTTCAGATCATTCACGAGCGTTTTGTAGATCTCTCCCAACAAGTCGCGCTGGGTTGCAAAAACGCGATAGAGCTCTTGATAGGCGGCCTGACGGACAGGGGCCTTCGGGTGTCGCACGTAGGTCATCAGCTCTTCCCGATTGACCGTCTTTTTCTTCCCGCCGACGGTCATGGTGAACGTGAGTCCGTTGGTCACAAGGTCGTAGAGGGTGTGGACCGCGCTTCGGCCGGTGACGTTTTTGAGGTTGAGGATCTTTTCTTCCGGTTCGGACAGGGTATGTGGCTTGAAACGCCGGATGGTCTCCAAGTGATAGCGGAGGTCACCCGTGTCCGCCATCAGACGTGCCGCATTGGCGTCGTCCACGCTTTGCCACCAGAGTTCGAAAAAAAGCAGCCGATTTGTGAGCTCTGTCAGTTGCTCTTCTACCCGCGTCTTGAGCGAACGTGCTTCGGCGTTTTTTGTGTTTTCGGAAAACCGTAGATAGGCATAGGCTCCGAGCCGTGAGGCGCCTTGCGCAATCTCCTCGCTGAGATGGAGCAGCGTGAGAAGATCTTGACTGGACATAGAAGGGGTCAGCGTCGATCGTGCGGTTTCTATTTGTGCGACCTTTGATCCCAGATCCGCCAACTGGGCGTCGATATCGGTCGCTGGGTCATTGACCAGCTGCGTCAGGTCCCACCGGTCAGGAAATTTCATACGGTTGCGTCTGGTGATACGGTGTGTCGTGGGCGTTCCGGCCATGGAGTACTCCTTCAATGCATGAGTCGAATAATGGTCGATCATACCATCGGTCTCACGCGAGAAAAGAGAAAAATATGAGATGCTAGGCCGAACGCAGCCGACTGCATTGACGGAGGCGCCGGGAATGTGACAGGTTTTCGATGCCGTTGCCATGACTGAGCAAGAAATCAATCGCGTGATTCAGTACGTGACGGCCAGCACCTCGTATGGAAGAGAGCTGGTCGCCGAGATTGTGCACACTGGATTAGGTGAACTTGTGACCTTGGCCACGCAGTCCAGTCGACATTTTGACCGAGACACGCTCTTGGAGTATGTATCGCAATGGACCATCCGCCGAACCGGTCAGCCTGAATCGCTCGTCCGTGAGGTGTTGGGTTGCGCCGGACGATGGTTGGATGAGGTTTGTGATGAAGTTGTCAAGCGGCCTCCAGAGACCTTTGGACAGGGGGCGACTGATGAGGGTGATTCAGAGGTTGTCTGAATCATGGGACGGTTTCGCCCAAGAAAATCATTTAGGTTAATCGCACCCCTACGAAGCAGTTCTCCTGAACCGCTCCCGGCTTGGAAGCGGGAAGAGCAGGGGCTTCCTCGCGAGCTGCACGACCGGTGGGATACTCTTCATCGGCACTGTCTCGATCAATCAAGTCATCTACGCTTGGGGCGCCTCATCCGGCGACTCACGCATGCCGACTACGGGGTGCGGGAATCGGCACTTGCCGAGGTGGAACTGGCCACCCAGTTGATTCGAGCCGGGGTTCGCGTCACCTTCTTGCCCGAATCGAGAGCGCGCACAGCGGATCTTGAGTGCCGAATCGGTTGTGAACGGTTTTTCGCCGAGGTCACAGCCATGGTCGGGTCAGCAGAACGGCAGCGGTTGCCGTTACGAGGGCTTGAGTTCGACGATGTCGTTGGTCAGGAGGAAGATCGCGGCGTCATCCTCATCCATCGGATTCTGGCGCGCATTCGCCAGAAGGCCAAGCAACTTGCCGACTACTGTGACCCCGTTGTTCTCGGAATCTCGATTCCACGAGCTGATCTGCAAGGCGACCGAGCGACCAGGCCGGAAGAGATCTGGCTCGATCTCAAGATGCTGGCCGGGACGGTGACGGTGCTCTTGATGAGCCTTCGTTCAATCAGTGCGGTGGTGATTTCGTTGTGGGATGTTGAGCCCTTGCCGTCAAAAGCCGCGACCAGATTGGTCAATGTGGAGTTGGTGGAGCGTCCACGGCACCAGAAGACCCAGCCAAGGGTACGGTTGTTGATTCAGAATCCCCAAGCAGTAGCCTCACTCTCAGAACTACAGAGGGCCTCTATTTGTGAGACATTGTAATGCTGTCGCACTGAAATTGTTCTGATCGCGAACTGTGAAACGGAAGTCGTCGACGAGGCGCAACATCTCAGGAAGACAATGAGCCTTTGAGCATCTCGAGATTCTTCGTCACCATGGCATCGCCGTTCTTAGTCGAGACGTCGATGCCAGCTGCACAGATTGTACGGCATTCATCGATTCGATTCAGTTTATGGAGTGACTGTGCCAGTGCAAAGTAGGCGGCTGAATAGGTGGGTTTCACCGTCACACATTGCCGGAGGGCTTTCGCGGCTTCTTCAAAATTCCCATCGTCCATATAGGCTTTCCCCAAGCCAAACCAGGCCACATCGTCGTGTGGATCGATGGCGAGGACTTTCTTGAGCGGTTCAATTCTTGGATTCGGCATGGTTTTCCTCCGTGTGAGGACGATAGCAGCGCCGTTGGTGCATTGTCTATGAACTTTCTTGCGTGCTAATCTGACGGCATATCAGCTGGAGGTTTCACCTTTTACTTTTCCTGTTTTGCGACGTCGTCATGGGAAGAACCGGCCTCGTCTATCATCCTGCCTATCTTGAGCATGACATGGGTCCGGGACATCCGGAATCACCCAACAGGCTTCGTGCAATCATGCAACGATTAGAGGAGAGTGGGACTGCCGCTCAACTGACTCGTATCGAACCTCGACGAGCCGAAGATGATTGGATCACACAGGTACATACGCCGGCTTATGTGGCGTCGCTGAATCGGCATGCGCCGAAGGACGGACATGTCTCACTCGATCCCGATACATCGATGTCGTCGGGCTCGTTGCATGCCGCTTATCTTGCGGCAGGTGGGGCATTGGCGGCGGTCGATGCCATTATGACCCATCAGGTGGACCACGTCTTTTGTGCGGTCAGGCCCCCCGGGCACCATGCCGAAGCCGGTCGAGCGATGGGGTTTTGCCTCTTCAACAACGTCGCGATCGCCGCGCGCTATGTCCAAAAACAATACGGGCTTACCCGGGTCCTGATCGTCGATTGGGACGTACACCATGGCAATGGGACGCAGCACAGTTTTGAGGATGATCCCTCCGTGCTCTTTTTCAGTACGCACCAGTACCCGCATTATCCCGGGACAGGTCGAGGGACAGAGGGAGGTGAGGGATCTGGGGAAGGATTCACCATCAATGTGCCGATGGAGGCCGGGGAGGGGGACGAGGAGTACCATGCGATCTTCCTCAAAGCGCTTGTGCCTGCAGCCGATAAGTTCAAGCCGGAGTTTGTCATTATCTCAGCGGGATTCGATGCCCACAAAGACGATCCTTTGGCCAGCATGGGGCTGACGGAGGCAGGATACACTGAGTTGACACACATCGTTGCGGGGATCGCCAAACGCTATGCCAAGGGTCGCATCCTGTCTTCGCTCGAAGGCGGCTACAACCTCACTGCGTTGGCCCGTTCCGTAGAGGCCCACATCAAAGCATTGGTAGGATGTTGAAAAAGTCTTCCAGCCTCGTTCTCGCGTCGCTCAGAGGCTCAACGTACCGAAGCGTACGCCTCGCCTCTTCGCTCGCTGCGGCCTTGCCGGAAGGCCTTTTTGAACATCCTACGGACTGTTTTGATTCGAATGAATCAGGCGCGACTGGATTGTAAAGGAACAATATCGTGAACCACCCATTCTTGATCGATACCGACACACTTCATGAGCAATTAGGGAAACCTGGTTTGGTCGTCATCGACGTGCGTGGCCGAGCAGCCTATGAATTCGGTGGCCATATCCCGGGGGCCGTCCATTCGACGTGGCATGAATACAGTGACCCCAAGGCTGTGGCGAAGGGATTGCTCAATCCGGATTTTCGTCAGATCGAACAGATCCTTCGTCGTCTTGGAATCAATCATGACAGCGATGTCGTGATCTACTCGAACCCCTTCGACAATTGGGGCGATGAAGGACGGATGTTTTGGATGCTGGAGTATCTGGGGCACCAACGGCTGCGTATTCTGGATGGAGGATGGGTGAAGTGGACGGCAGAGAAGCGGCCCTTTGAGCATGGGCCGGTGTCGTCAGCAATGGGTAACTTTACAGCGCAACCGGTGCCTGCGTTGATGATGGTGAAAGACGATCTGAAAACGATCGTGAACATGCCCCATCCTCAGACGGCCATTCTGGATGCTCGGAGTGTGGAAGAATATCTAGGGAAAGAATTGTCAGGGATTCCACGTCCAGGACATGTTCCATCAGCCATTCATCTGGCGTGGAACGGATTTTTGAATAAGGATGCCACGATCAAGGACGTTACCGTGCTTAAGGAGATGTTGCAGGCCAAGGGAATCCACCCCGACCAAGACGTCGTATGCTACTGTACCGGAGGGGTACGATCAGCCTGGCTCTACTTTATTCTCAAGCTGGTGGGGTATCCAAAGGTGAGCAACTATCCAGGATCATGGTGGGAGTGGAGTCGGGACTTCGCCGCCCCGGTCGAGAAGGATTTGCAGGCACTGCAGAGAATTCTTGGATTTTCCTCGTTCCCCCAGCATTCTTGACAGTCGTGAGACACGCTGTGTAAGGTGAATTCATAGGTCGTCGCATTATTGCGAATGACGAATCTTCACCCATCAAGGAGGCAGCCATGATGAGAAGAATCCTTCGTTGTGCATTAGTGGTGATTGGGGGCGGTTTGTTGCTCGGGGCTCCGGTGTCGAATAGTCTCGCGCTGGCGGGTGACAAGCATGTGGCGGAAGCGGTCGAACATGCGAGAGGTGCGGCCTCGCATGGCAAAGAAGGCCATGCGGACGCCTGTGTGCAACATGCAGAAGAGGCGCTGAAGCATGCGACGGCTGCGGGTGGAAAAAACCCGCATTTACTTGAAGGGGTGAAGCACCTGACGGAAGCGGTGAAGCATGGCAAAGCTGGTCATGCGGATGCCTGCACGGAACATGCTGACGGCGGCGCGACGCATCTGGCTGAAGTGAAGTAACGTCAAAAGTTGATCGTCGTCGATCGACAGCCGTGAGTCGGAACGGGTAGGGCAGGAGCCCTGCCCGTTCTTCTATGAAACGGAGCGTTTTGTGAGAGTTGGGTATTACCAGTTTGATCCGCAGTTCGGCGAAGTCGCCGCAAATCTTGATGCGGCGGCGGCAAAGCTGGAGCAGGCGGATGCCGACCTTCTTGTGCTCCCTGAATTGTTTGCGTCAGGCTATCAATTCGTGTCTCGCGAAGAGGCCCAGAGATTAGCCGAGCCGGTTCCGGATGGCCCGACGGTTCGTCGGCTGGTCGATATTGCAAAACGCCGCAAGATGCATCTTGTGGCAGGACTTCCCGAGCGATCCGGATCAGTCTGTTATAACTCCGCTGTGGTCGTGGGGCCCTCGGGCTTTCTGGGATGTTATCGAAAAACCCATCTGTTTTACGAAGAGACCCAGTTCTTCACACCGGGTGATTCTGGATTTCTGGTGTGGGATATCGGCGTCGCCAAGATCGGTGTCATGATTTGTTTCGATTGGTACTATCCGGAGGCTGCCCGGACATTGGCGATACAGGGTGCCGAGATTATTTGCCATCCCTCGAACCTCGTCTTGCCGAACTGCCCGGATTCAATGCCGGTTCGGTGCCTTGAAAATCGAGTCTTTGCCGTAACGTGCAATCGCATCGGTCGGGAAGCGCGCGGTGGGAAGGATCCATTAACCTATATCGGCCAGAGTGAAATCGTCACACCGAAAGGCGTGATCACACGGCGAGCGGCTCGTGACAAAGAAGAACTGACCATCATTGACATCGATCCGGCTGAGGCCCGCAATAAGAGCCTCAATCGCTACAACGATCTGCTTCGCGACCGACGTGCATCCCTGTACAAGTTATAACCGCTCACATGTATTCTGCCGAGAGAAACCTAGAGCTTGCGCAAGTCGCATGCACAGGGTAGGATTTCGCTCATGAGTACGGAACTCCGGAAGGGCATGTTTCTGATCGCCGCTCCAGGCCTGCGCGATCCAAATTTTCGCCAGACCGTGGTGTTGCTATGCGAGCATGGACCGGAGGGCGCACTGGGTGTCATTGTGAATCGGCCTACGGCCATGTCCATTTCTGAAGCCCTGCCGCAGATTCCAGTTCTTGAAGGTACAGGGCATGTCCTCTATGCCGGCGGTCCCGTACAAACCAACCAGGTGATGTTGCTCTACCGGGGCGACCAGTTTCCGGACAATGCCCATCATGTCTTTGACGGAGTTTGCCTTGGTGGGGATATCGGGATGGTTGAGCGCATTCTCACTGAGACCGGCACCAAGGAATTCTTCAGGGCCTATCTTGGCTATTCTGGATGGGGACCTGGGCAGCTGGAAGGCGAGATGAAAACCGGCTCGTGGATGATTCTCCCTGCCGACCCACAGGCGGTGTTTGAAAAGGATCCGACGCGTGTGTGGGGAGACATCCTGTGCACGTTGGGCGAAGCCTATCAGCCATACGCGGAGATGCCGTTCGATCCATCCTGCAATTAAACTCTCTCGTCCCGTCAACAGCTGAACCGACCACCGAATCATTGAACGTGACAGCGCCGGATGATAGGGTCATGCAGATCTTGCTCGCCTGTGGGTTGTTCCCTGGCCAAGCCTCACCCGGGTGGGGACAGGGGTGTTTCTCTAGGAGCGTGATCCTGCTGCAGCATGATGCCGGTGGCAGGGGAAGCGTGGGGTGGTGGGCTAGTATTGAATTGGGGAGGGAATCGACGTGAGTCAGTCGGACGGAGCGCAATCGGGTTCTGACGCCTTCTTACGGAAGTTACACGAGCAACCGCATCAGCCGATCAGCGAGTGGCTCCGTGTGCCGGCCCATGTGCAGTATGAAGCGTTTCGCATGTCCGATCCGCCCGCAGATCGCCCAGCCAGCCGAGCTGAATTTCAGTCGTTACTGGAACGATTCGACGTTCCTGAGGATCGGATTGAGCTGCGAGACAATTTTGGCTACGGAGTGAAGGAAGCCGAAAACGGAGACCGACTCATTCTCATCTGGCAAGCCCATACGGAATACTACAACTACCAATTTTGGCATGTGCCTTCATCCATGACGAGTATGCTCACTTTTGGGCCACTCACGTTCCCAGCTGCACCCGTATCGTTGACACCCCTTGGTTCTGTCGTCTGCCGGTTGGATATCATTCTGAAGATGGGCGCGCTGCCTTCCCGGGATGAGGTGCGAGGGCAGTTGCCGGGGCCTGTGCTGTACGGCAGCCGAATTTTCAATGAGCAGGCTGCTGTCGTCACCAGTTTTACTCCGGACAACCACGGGCGAGAACGCTACTGGGTGAGCGTTGGCCCATTGCAGGGGGACCACTCACGGTTAAAAGATATTGTGGATGCGATCGTGAGGATCGAAACCTACTACCATCTCCTGCTGATGCAGAAACCGCTGTTCTCTGCCGCGATCGATCAGGTCTATAAATTCGAACAGGTGCACCTCCAGCAGCGAGAAATCATTACGGGGCATATCGGGCACGCCAATTCTGAGACGTTGCAGCGATGGTTGAACAGTCTCACGCAAGACTTGCTGAAAACCAATCGTATGGCCGGTAAGTTGCACTTCGAACTATCGGCCTCGATTCCGTACGATAAGATCGTGCATGCCACGATAGCATCGCTGGCGGAGCAACCCACCGCCTCCTACCGTCCCATTTCCGACTATGTGTTGGGAGGTATTACCGGCGTGGCAGACGGGTATCAACAACTCTTGCGTCGGATCGATACGCTCCGCGGCGGATTTGAAGGCATCATTGCGATTATTCGCACCCGTATCGACTTAATCGTGGAGTCGCAAAATCTGACGCTCCTCCAGAGCGTCGACAAGACGACGAAGAGCCAAGTGATCCTCCAGCATACCGTTGAAGGCCTGTCGGTCATTGTCATTGCATATTACCTGGCCGGACTTTGTGGATATGTATTCAAAGGGTTTCAGGAAATGGGTTGGCTCAAGAATGCGAATATTGCCTCGGCAGTGTTCGTCCCTATCGCGATCGGTCTTGCCTTCGCCGTGACAACGTTCAGTAAAAACTATTTACATAAGAAGCTAGCGAGTGAACCGCCAGCGAACAAACCCCAAAAGTCTGAAGAATAGGTCACCGTCGGAGTGACTCGAAGGTGAACAGTACCACCTCATTGATTTTCCACTCTTTAAGCTGACCCTCACCGTTCCATCATGAGTATCGTGCTACATCACCGAATCAAAAAGCATGATCAGTCGGGTGCGAGTAATACAATTCGATACACCTCATGAATCATATCCGATACAGAGCCGAGTAATCAGAGTAGCCAATCTTCGGCGGGGAATGACAGTTCGCAAGGCCTATGCTGCTGAAAGTAAAGAGATCCGAATGATCTATCCACGGTACCGCTGCGGCTCATTATCCCACTGGCATCTTGCTTGCTGTTAGCGCATGTGATCTCCACGCAAGAGTCGAGCTGCTCGTGACTCCCGTTGGGCTCATGTGCAGGCCATGCAAATGGAGGAATCAAGGAAAGGAGGAGGTGGTCAGCCTTTAGCCTTATCAAGCAGTTCGCGAGGCTTGCTGTGTGGATCGATGCATATCGGTTGTCGCAACGTGAGTTCAATTCATCAAATTAAAAGGAGATATTGCGATGGCACCTCAGGATCACGCAGAGGCAAAAAAGAATGAACGGAATCTTGGACCGCTAAAGCTACTGCCTGGCGTATGGAAAAGCGAGGGCCGTGGATGGAACATGATCGCACTGCCGTTTGCAACAGCGCCGAGTCCCCTGGATTATCGACTGCTGCTCAATCAATATAACGAACAGCTTGAGTTTAAGTTGGTGGATGACAATGTGCCGAACCGCGGCGTCGAGCAGAATAACCCTACCGTCCAAACCGATCAATTTGTTGTCACGGTAGATTATCAGCAGACGATTCAGCAAGTCGCGGCTACCGATTTCCCTGAGAGCGGCGGGTTGGCAGGTGCTGCTGGCCTCGCAATTCACCATGAGCCGGGCTTGTGGCTGCATCTGAAGAACCAGATCACCGATGGCCTGAATATCGCGCGTCTCGCGACGATTCCCCATGGCGATTCGGTGTTGGCCTTAGGGCAGAGCAGTGAACACACGGGTGCATCATGCATTCCTCATATCAATAGCTTGCCGGAAGGGGTCACCCAAGACCTCGATGGCAACCGCTACTTGAGCCCCTATAAGAAATTCCATGACAGCCCGTTCAAAGGAACGGTAACCGCCCCAGGATTCCCTGGATTCGACCCAACGGCGACGCATGTCCTGCTTGAACTTGCCAACAAAGGTGTCGCTGTTGATAGGACAACGACACTGACTGTTGACACGACGAATCAAACGGGTGGCATTACGAACATTCCGTTTGTCGTGAGAAAGGCCAATGCGACCGTCATGAAGTCGATATTTTGGATTCAGGAATTAGCAGAGAAGGATACGTATGGAGATCCGAAGCTCCGTCTGCAATATTTGCAGGTGGTTATGTTGGATTTCTTTCCGCGGAGGGACGGGTTCCCAGGCTGCTGCCCTGGTCTTATTAGATGGCCACACGTCAGCATCAATACGTTAGAGAAAGATCCAGATGCGAGTAAGCCGTACTACTCGTAACATCTGGGAAGCACTTAACCAACGCATCGAGGCGCGGCGGACCGCATATCCGCCATCGCCTTGATGTGCGGGGAGACAGTACGTGCGGATCGACACCCTGTGCGAGACTGCTGCTACTCACCCGCCTTCCGTTTTGTCCGCAATCGTTCGAGTTTGGCTTCTGCCTGTTCGACGGACAGGGGTGACGGCAACTCGCGCGTTCCCTTTGCCTTGCCTCGTCCTAAACTTGGTCGCCTGGACTCTTTGCTTGCTCCCGATACCTGTTCGGGCAATTGATTCACGTACATCAGCAGGGCTTCTCGCGAGCCCTCAATGGGCGGTTCCGCAAGGGCTCTCCTGCTTCTTGCCATTGGGGGTGACTTAGCCGTTAATGTTTCCGGCGTGTCGGTTCTTGGCACGTCGAGTGTCAGGAGTTCTTCGGCAAAGGTATTCGCTTGTTTGTTTCCGGCACTGGCCTGCATACGTTCGCCCAAGGGCTCCAGGTCCCATTTGTCGCAAAGATAGCGCAACAGGCTGGTGTGGTCGAAGACGGTCTTGATGACACCTTTCTTGATCCACGGTGAGACGAGAATGGTCGGCACACGCACACCTAGTCGGTCGAAGGTCCAGTGTGCGGTGTGATCATCCGGTGCTACCGTGTTAGGTGGTGCGACATGGTCATAGAAGCCCCCGTGTTCGTCGTACGTCACGATCAACAACGTCGACTCCCACAAAGCCTTGTTCTGACGAATGGCGTTGTAGACATCAGCCATCAGCTGTTCGCCTTGCCTCACGTCAGCCGGTGGATGTTGGTCATTCTCGGTCGATCCGAAGTAACGGGGTTCGATGAACGCGTATTGTGGAAATTCCGCCGCATCCCCTGCAGCCGCATCAAAGAAGCCGTCCATCCCGTCATAGCCTCGGAAGGTCAGATATCGAGTGAGGAGTCGAGTGAGCACGATGCTCTGCGGAATGCCATCGTGGAAGATGGCCCAGTCAATGTTTGAATCAGAAAGGCGGTCAAAGATGGTCTCTTGGTAGTAGAGACGCATGGCTAAAGGATTCGTTTGTGATGGCATTTCCGTATGGCCGAGACAGGTTCCGCTATGCGCAAAAAACCGGTTTTGCCAAGTCGGTCCAGGCATCGAGGCGAACCAGTGATCGCAGACGGAAAAATTGCGGGCCAAGCCGTGTAAGGCGGGAAGGCTGTCAGCGTTCGGTTCGTCGCCGAATGGGAAGTAGGCCATCACCTGATCGAGTTCCGCATCGGACGCATCTTGATAACGATCGACATACGAGGTAACGAACCCCGACATCGGTTTGGCCGGGGGGCCGATTTGTTTCAGTGTGCCATCGAGCTCATGGTTGAGGTCACGCCGGACAACCCAGTCTGCGATAGGTTGTTGCTGAACGATGGTCCCGTTTGGTGCGGTATTACTTGCGGGTTGGTTCGGCTGGATGCCCTCGACCGTGGGATCGATTTTGGTCATGCCCCCGAGCATGTGGTCAAACGATCGGTTCTCCAACATCAGGACGACGACATGTTTGATCGGGTCGCGCTCATCCGTCGCACGGGCAGGAATCGTCTTCATCTTGTGTCGGCGCAGGAGTTCACGATGAGCACGTTCGCGACCGGACGTTGCTTGTGTGTATCTGCGTAGATAGCCGCGGCCATACTTCGCGGCGCGTTTAATCGCGAGGCGTGTTCTCGCTTTGGCGTCCTTCGGTGGGGCCCACTGCTCGTGCGTGCGGGTCCTTGGGTTGAAGAAGCCGATGTAACCACCAGGCGCCACGCCGAACGATGCGAGCCCGTTTCTTTTTGTGAGCATCCCTAAAAAGTCGTTTCGACCGCCTTCTTGCTCTTCTTTCGTAAAATAGAGCGGGAGCACGAAATTCGACACCTCAACACCGTCGATTTGGTAGGTTTGAGATTGAACGGCATCGCACATTTCAAACCAATGAAAGACCTCGAGGGTCGGCTTTTCAGGATGTGGCCCTTGGATGAGTAGATTGACCTGTGCATCGGCCAGCAACTCGAGCGCTTCATGCGACAGGGTCACGCTCCATTGTTCGTCAAGGTTCTTCGAGAGTTCCGTGAAGACAAAACCATAGGGAATGCCGCGCGCGTTCGTGTCGTGATAGCCGAGAGCTTCCTCAACGTTCGGCTTATCCCAAAGGTAAATGATCGCATCACCCCGAAGGTCCAAGAGCGATTCCTTGTTTGGGCGTTTGCCGACCTTACCCTCCAGCCGCAGGGTGGCGCCGAAGCTCCAGTAGGGTTCGAAATCTTCACGGATTTGACGGTTGATCGCCCGAATGACCCGTTGCAGCGCAGGATCCGGAATCGTAAGGGAACGGTTGATGATAGAGATAATCATGGCAGATCTCCAATCGCGTCATGGATCATGGTCTCAGTATTACTCTGCAGGTCGTGGTGTGTTTGATCAGCAGTAGGCAACTCTGTCACTCAGGTCACCATACTCAAACATGATACGAAAACCAAGCGGAAAAGGGAGGATACTGATAGTGGTTATTCTGATGTTGACGACGCGATTGTTGTCAGGAACTCTGGTGTGAAGCGGCTGATCTCATGGCCGCTGCCAGAAATCGTCCAGTATGAGATGCCTCAATTGTTGCAAGTTGTTCCGGCCGGCCTTCGGCGACAATCTGTCCGCCCGCAGCACCACCTTCTGGGCCGAGGTCGATGATCCAGTCGGCGGATTTGATGACATCGAGATTATGTTCAACGACGACCAACGTGTTGCCGGCATTCACGAGTTTGTGGAGGACGGTGAGCAGTTTCTTGATGTCTTCGAAATGCAGGCCGGTCGTCGGCTCATCCATAATGTAGAGCACGTCTTTGGCAGAAGCATCTTTGAGTTCAGCCGCAATCTTGAGCCGCTGGGCCTCGCCGCCGGAGAGGGTGGTCGCGGACTGGCCAAGCCGTAAGTAGCCCAGGCCGATCGAAGTCAGGAGATGCAGCTTTTCTTGTAGCTTCAGGGTCCCGTTGAAAAAGGAGAGAGCTTCTTCCACCGTCATGGCGAGGACTTCGGCGATGTTCTTGCCTTGATACTGTATCTTTAAGACATCTGCTTTGAAGCGTTTGCCCTCGCAGACCTCGCAGGGGGCATAGATGTCCTCGAAGAAGTACATCTCTAACTTCTCTACCCCGCTGCCTTCGCATCGTTCACAGCGGCCACCGGCGGCATTGAAAGAAAAGTGTCCTGGCGTGAGTCCCTGCCGTTGGGCTTCCCGTTCCGCAGCGAAGAGTTGACGGATCTCGTCGAACGCTTTTAGATAGGTGATCGGATTGGAACGAGGTGTACGCCCAATCGGCTGTTGGTCGATCAGGCGAATGCCCTTGAGATGCTCGATACCTTTGATCGCTTTGAACTGCCCCATAGGGAGAGATGCCACACGAAAGGCTCGGGCTATGGCCCGATAGAGCGTCTCTTCAACCAGCGTACTTTTCCCGGAACCAGACACGCCGGTGACACAGATCAACATGCCGAGGGGAATGCGGAGGGAGAGGTCTTTCAGGTTATGCTCCCTAGCCCCGGCGAGCACCAGCATTTTGCCGTTCCCGTTTCGTCGCGACCGAGGTTGCGGGATCTCCTCGTCGCCACGCAAGTATCGGGCGGTGGTGGCACGACGGTCCTGCAGGAATTCTTTCGTCGGAGCTGCACAGACGATTTCCCCGCCTTTTTCTCCCGACTGGGGCCCCAGCTCGACAAGGAAATCAGCCGACTCAATCATGTGGCGGTCATGCTCGACGACCACGACGGTATTTCCACTCGCTGCGAGGTCATGTAGGATGCCGGCGAGCAAGTCTGTATCCCGTGCATGGAGACCGATCGTCGGTTCGTCGAGCACGTAGAGCGTACCGACCAGTCGCGAACCCAGTTGATTTGCCAGTGCTACCCGTTGGGCTTCCCCACCGGAGAGGGTTTTTGTTTGCCGATTGAGTGTCAGGTACCCAAGGCCAACGCGCTGGAGAAATGCAAGTTTGGCTTTCAGCTGTCGGAGAATGTCCGACGCGATCGCTTGTTCGGATTGGCGCAGGGACAGGCAGTCCACCCATTCGGCAAGACTCTCCACGGTTCGTTCGGTGGTCTCGTGAATATCGCTGCCGGCGAGCTTGACGAAGAGGGCTTCCGGCTTGAGGCGGCTGCCATGGCAGCTGGGACAGTCGAAGGGGGTGCGATAGCGGCTGAGGAACACGCGCACATGCATTTTGTAGCGCTTCCCTTCGAGGTACTCGAAAAAATCGTTGATGCCGTCGAATGATTTCTCCCCCTTCCAGAGCAATCGTTGGGTGTCCGTGGGCAGTGACTTGAACGGGACCGTGCTATCGACGCCTTTCTTTTTCATCGCCTGCAGCATCTGCTTCTGCCACCAGGCCGTGCTGGGTTTGCTCCAAGGTTCGACGGCTCCATCGAGAAGGGATTTGGTCTGGTCCGGAATGACGAGCTCGGGGTCGTATCGCAGCACGTTGCCGAACCCTTTGCACTCCGGGCAAGCGCCGAGGGGGTGGTTAAATGAAAAGAGAATCGGCCGGAGAGGCTCAAAGGTACGGCCGCAACCCTGGCAGAGAAACTGTGTGCTGTAAGACTGTCGCCCATGATCGATGATGTCGACGGAACAACGGCCCTCTCCTTCGCGAAACGCTGTTTCCACTGCTTCGACAAGTCGAGTGCGATTGTCTGCTCTAATAACAAGACGATCCAGGACAACGTGGAGTGATAGAGCTTTGTGGAGTCGAGGTTGTTCTGCCTCATGCAGATCAATCACATCGTCTTGCGTTTTCAGCCTGGTGAAGCCTCGTGTGAGGAGCGATTGAATAAATGCAGCCTCTTCCTTGGGCTTGGGAGTGGTAGTAGGGAACAGGATCATGGCCCTGGCATCGGGCCATCGCGTCAGCAGATCATCAGCTACTGTGTCGGGCTGGAACGAACGGCCTTCTTGCTTGCAATCTAGGCATGTCGGTTTACCGATCTTAGCGAAGAGCAGGCGTAGCAGGTCGGCGATCTCAGTCGTCGTGCCGACGGTCGAACGGGCTGTGCGTACCTGATTCTTCTGTTCAATGGCAATGGCTGGTCGGACGTTGATCAGGCGATCGACATCCGGGCGAGCCACTTTGTCGAGGAACATACGAGCATAGGTGGAGAGTGATTCAACATAGCGCCATTGGCCTTCGGCAAAAATCGTGTCGAACGCAAGAGACGATTTGCCTGATCCTGATACGCCGGTAATGGCCGTGACCTGATTGTGGGGAATCTGCAGCGAGACGTTCTTGAGATTATTCTGCCTGGCGCCCTCAATGATGAGGTGATCTGTTGAGAGTTTAGGGGGCAGGGGGTTCGGCACAGCAAGAGTTCCTCTTGGTGAATGACCGAGCATGGTAGCAACAGTGGAGAGTTGGTTCAATGAGAGAGAATCGTCACAATCCTCCGTTCGTGCTGAGCCTGTCGAAACATGAGCGCTGTCTTGACGGTTCGTTTATGGTTTGATCAGCTCACCACGAACGCACTTCTGGAGTGAGACGGTCGCCGTATCGAGTGCCTTGCCTTTGTCAGGCGAATAGGTAGAATGCGCCCGTACGTATCCACACGGGTTCTCGTTCCCTCTGTAGATGAAGGGTTCGTGAGTGGCCAATCAAGTGTCGAATCCATATGATGTCTTTCTCAGTTACCACTGGCGCGACCATGCGCAGGTTGAGGCGCTGGCACATCGGTTGCGTGAGCAGAAGCTCACCGTCTTTCTCGATCGGTGGTATCTCACTCCAGGGCAATCATGGCCCAAGGCATTGGAAACAACTCTGGCGAGCTGTCGGGCCGTAGCCGTCTGTCTTGGCCAGGGCGAGATGGGGCCGTGGCAGCAGCGGGAGCAGTACCTCGCGCTGGAGCGGCAGGTAGCCGCTGAACGCCGTGGCCAGACCTTTCCCGTTATTCCAGTCTTATTACCTGGCGCTGAACCGCCGCTCGGGTTTCTGAGTCAACAGTCCTGGGTCGATTTCCGGGCGCGTGTCGACGATCCGGTGCTGCTGACAACACTGATCAATGCCGTTCATGGCCAGCCGCCAGGTCCGGATGCGTTGGAGGCAGTCCGCAACACACTCGCCACGTTATGTCCCTACCGAGGCCTGCTCTATTTCCGTGAGGAAGACGCGCCGTTCTTCTTTGGGCGTGAGGCGGCGATCGCACAGCTCACGAGTGCGGTGCAGCAACACAGCCTCGTAGCAGTGGTCGGGGCCTCAGGCAGTGGCAAGTCGTCGGTTGTGCGAGCCGGTCTGGTGCCGGAGCTGCGGAAGAGTCGCGAGCGGGTATGGGAAATTGTCACGATGGTCCCGACGGATCGCCCTGTCCATGCGCTGGCGGCGGTCCTCATGCCGTTTCTCGAACCGGACCGGAGTGAAACCGATCGGCTGATCGAAACGAACAGGCTGGCCGAGGCGTTTCTCCAAGGGACAGTCAAGCTGCGTGAAGTTGTGGACCGGGTGGTTGCCAAGCAGCCAGGCACGGATCGCTTGCTCCTCATCGCTGACCAGTGGGAGGAACTGTTCACGCTCTGTAAAGACGAGGTAGCCAGGCGCTGCTTCATCGACAACATTCTTGAGGCCACGGCGACCACAAGGCTGAGTGCGGTGCTCACCCTACGGGGAGACTTCTTTGGCCGGGCCATTACCGACTATCGACCATTGTCGGACCGGGTACAGGGCGCGCAGGTCAATCTTGGACCAATGAATCGACAAGAATTGCGCCTGGCCATTGAGGAGCCGGCGAAGAAGGTCGGACTCACGTTTGAAGCGGGCCTGGTCGATCTCATGCTGGAACAAGCCAGTGACGAACCAGGCCATTTGCCTCTGCTGGAATTCGTGTTACGTCAGCTCTGGGAGCAACGGCATGGCGGAGAGCTCCATCACGAGGCCTATCACGCGATGGGTCAACTGGAAGGGGCGATCGCGGCGAAGGCGGACTCGACCTTCGGCCGGTTGAGCCATCAAGATCAGCGGCGGGTCCAACAGATTTTCCTCCGCCTCGTTCGGCCGGGAGAAGGCGAGGCGGATACGAGACGACGTGCCACGTCGACCGAATTGGGAGAGGGGGCCCAGAGCCTCGTCAAAACCTTGGCTGATGAACGACTTGTGGTGACCTCGCGGATCGCCGGCAGTGTGGAGGATACCGTCGAGGTGTCGCACGAAGCCCTAGTCCATCATTGGACTCACCTCAAGGGCTGGGTCGAGGCCGACCGACAGTTCCTGGTCTGGCAGCAGCGGCTGAATGTGATGAGGAGGGAATGGGGATCGGGCAAACGGAGCGCCGATCTGCTCCTCCGTGGACTGCCACTGCGTGAAGCGATGGACTGGTTGACGAAAAAGCCAGAGTATTTCTCAGCTGAAGAACGTCAGTTCGTGACGATCAGCAAGAATCGGACGCAGAGGAACCGTCTGGGTGCCGGTGCCATCGCCGGACTCGTTCTCATCGTGATAGGTCTGACCATCTGGCTCTGGGGATATAGTCGCGACCAGGCCCTGCTCAAAGTGCAGTCGCTGTTCGTGAGCATTCATCTGGAGCCCGGCATGCAGCCGATTGCTGCCGGCAGCTTTCGGCAAGGGGACACTCAGGGGCGAGGTAGTGGCGATGAGCAGCCGGTGCACGAGGTCACGATCAAGGCATTCACGATGGGGAAATTTGAGGTCACGTTCGAGGAATATGATCGCTTCGCCCTCGCGACGGGTCGGTCGTTCCCTGCAGATCAGGGGTGGGGGCGTGGTCAGCGGCCAGTGATCAATGTGTCCTGGGATGAGGCGAAAGCCTACGCTGACTGGTTGTCCGAGAAAATGAAGAAGCGCTATCGGCTGCCGACCGAATCCGAGTGGGAATACGCCGCGCGAGGCCAAGGCAAGGACGATCTCTGGGCAGGGACGTCCGACGAGAAGCAACTACCTGATTTTGCCGTGTATGCCGCGAACTCTCAAAACCGCACCGCCCCCGTTGGTTCTGACCAAGGAAGGAATCCCAATGCGATCGGACTGTATGACATGAGCGGGAATGTGTTTGAATGGGTCGAGGATTGCTGGCACGGCAGTTACAAACAGGCACCAACTGATGGATCAGCGTGGTTAGAAGCGAATGGAGGCAACTGCCAAGGGCGTGTGCTCCGTGGTGGTTCCTGGTACGGCACTCCGGTGGACTTGCGTGTTTCCGGCCGGGGCAGGGGCTACGCCGGCGACCGGGACGATACCCTTGGGTTCCGTCTCGTTCAGGACCCAAATTCCTAACCCTTTGCACTTTATCCTTTTACCCTTTGCATCCGAGTCCGAGAGCGAATGGAGCCTTCAATAGGTTGAGGAGTTGAGTCATGCCTGCGACGGTTCCCCAGGCCGTACAATCCTGCCACGATTTGTTACTCTGGATAATTCCGCAGCTCGATAAGTTCCCGCGTTCGCGTCGCTTCACATTGGGCGAACGCATTGAAACTGGGTTGAGCAGCCTTACGAGAATATCCGTCGTACGTCCTTCGACGAGCTCAGGACGAACGTATATATTTCTGAAATTATCATGTTTCCCCGTTCGTGCTGAGCTCGTCGAAGCATGGGAGTTTTCTTTGCAAGCCAAGTACCATGAATTTCTGGGTCTACATTCTTCGCTGCGCAGACGGGTCCTATTACACTGGGTACACCGACAATCTCGAAAAACGAATTGCGGAACACCAGGCGGGGGAGTTACCTGGGTACACCTTCTCCAGACGTCCTGTCACCTTGGTATATAGGGAAACCTTTGCGACTCGAGAAGAGGCGTTGGCCTGTGAACGCCAGATAAAGGGCTGGAGTCGACGGAAGAAGGAGGCGATGATGCGAGGGGATTGGGCAGAAGTAACTCGGCTGGCGAAAGGGAAGCGTCCGGTTCGATAAACTCACCCCAGGCTTCGACATGCCTATTCTGAGCGAAGTCGAAGAACTCGGGGCGAACGGAGTCGTAAGTCGGCATGAGAAGAATCTTGAGTTCCCATTTCCTCCAGTCCGCCCGCACGGCCTTTGGCCGGTCCGGAGCCGATCTATTGATGGATAGATCGGGTGAGACAGCGGGTGTCTATGAGCCTGTTTCCTGGTCTCCCGCGTGAGCGGGAACGCCGAATAGAGGTTCTGGGGTGAGGCGGGTCGGGGCCAGCTGGTCATGCCACCGGCCCCGGGCGCTGCCAGGGCAGATTGCAGTGGGGTGTGTTGTGTGGTGAACGGTGCTTCTACGACTCTGTTCACAATCGGGACATTCAGTCGAAGCCTTGGCGATCGTTCGCTTAGGATGAGAGGCTGAAGACACGTAACCAGGAGGGCACATGATTCTGTCGACGACCAACAATATCGAAGGCAAGAAGGTGGTGAAGTATTTGGGATTGGTGTCTGGCGACGCGATTTTGGGCGCGAATGTGTTTCGTGACTTCTTCGCCTCAATTCGTGACATCGTCGGGGGTCGTTCGGCCGGCTATGAAAAGGAGCTCCGCAAGGCGAAGAGCATTGCGCTCGAGGAAATGGAGGAGCAAGCCAAGAACCTGGGTGCCAATGCGATCGTCGGGATCGATATCGATTATGAGACCATCGGTGCCAATAGCAGTATGCTGATGGTCAGTGCGAATGGGACGGCGGTGGTCGTGGAGTAGCAGGAGACTGAAAATACGCCGCCGGTGTCGGTCTCGCATCGCCTCAGTGGGTGAAGCGTCGCGCGCTTGAATACCGCAGAATTGGCCGGATGATTACAGAGGCGTTTTGTGAAGTATATGAGCAGGGTTCACCGATATACGTCTTTCCGGTGTTCGATCGACAGGATTTCGACCCAGCTGCCTAGGGTGCGGTACAGCACACGGTATGGCCAGACTCGATAGGACCATACCTTGTCTTTCTGAAATTGACCCTTGAGCGGTTTGCCCTCGTCGGGATGGGCGGCTAAGTGGCGGAGAGATTCTTTAATGCGTTCGCGGATTCCATGGTCGAAGCCGTCGAGATCCTTAATGGCCTGGTGGGTCAGCCTGACCTGTTTCACTGATCTTCGTCGAACACATTTTTGAACGAACGCATCTTTCCAGCCTTTGCATCTTTCAACCCTTGTTGGAGTGCCTTGACCGCTTTCGGATTCGAGAGCAATTCCAAGGTTTCCACCCAGCTTTCGTATTCATCTGCTCCCATGACCACGGCTTTCGGCGTTCCGTTCTTAGTCACAATGAACCGTTCAGACAAGCGGTCTGCTTTATCAATCAGAGAGGAGAATCGAGAGCGTGCTTGTTTAAGGGACATGGTCTTCGTCATGACTGCACCTCGCTTTTTGTGAAGTGTACATAATCATGTACCCTTTAGCAAGGCCGGTGGCATAGAGAAGCTGCGTTCGCACAAATTAACGCAGCATCACCTTCACCAGCCCCACGCATCCCAGATAGAGGACGAGCGATCCGCCCATCGCCGGCCAGAAGCCGAGGCGCGGGATGCCTATGATCATGGCGGTGACGTAGATGATCCAGGGCGGGACAAACCACATCAGGTTCTTGGCATAGTCGACGGTCGTTGCGCCGCCGCCATTGATATAGAGCAGGATGAAGGTGGCAGCGGTGATGGCAGGAAAGGTGCTGGCCATGGCTGCTAGAAAAGAATTGCCTTTGGCGCCGAGGTAGGTGGATAGGCTGACGATCATGCCGCCCAACAGAAAGTAGACTGCATACTTCATGAGATCGCTCACGGAATATTCTCCTTACTTTCCCGAAACGGCTTCGTTGTCTTCCTCTTCAAGGTTTTGCCCCGTCTGGTATGACGCGGCAAAATGTACTCTAGCCTAATGCTGCCCTCACGGCACTGTATAGCACGATCACTTCAACAGCGTGAGCGATGATTGTAATCCAGAGATTGCGAGTCTTGAGCCGGAGGATTCCCCAGATGAGTCCATCCCAGAGGGCGATCCAATGAAGGTGCCGAAAGGTATTCACCATGAAGGGGTCGAATGTAAACGTCAGCGTTGTTGCCAGCAGGGCAAGGGGAGCGAGCTGTTCACCGGAGTAAGCCCCTCTCCACTGCCGTTCATATTCGGCCAAGCGCCCCAAGAGGAATCCGCGAAAGTTTACTTCTACGAATAGCGCGATGGCGCAGATGAACCAGGGCACCATCAGCAAGACAGGCAGCCGGCCGTGGGGTGTCTGTTTCAAAAAGGTGATATCGTAACCGAACGATGGATAGATCGACAGAATCACGAAGGTATTCAGGCAGCCTAGGGTCAGTCCTGTCAGAAGCCCCCACTTCAACCCGGTGACGACTTTCGCTCGTTCCAATCCCAGATGAGTTGAGATATGAGATGTGCGCGAAGCCCAGAGGCCCATCGCCAGATAGGCCAGTAGCTGTGGGGTGAATTGAGTCAGTAGCTCGGTCTGGAGAGAAGCGGGAAGGGCGTAATAGCCGAGCGTGGCTCCGATAGGGAGCAGCGCGAGTGCTGCTCCCACAGGAATGATCTGATCGTCATCGAGCCGACGAGGCTCGGGTATCATGCTACGAGAGTTCGAGGTGATAGCGGTCCAAGGTGGTCGCCTTGTGTCGAGACAAGTTGGACAACGACTTATTGTAATCGACGACTGCGCGTAACTCATTTCCCTGCGCAGTGGCGAGATCGCGCTGGAACTCGAGGACAAAGCGTGTCGTACTGAGTCCTACTTTCAACCGTTCTTGCTCGGCCTGGAGTTGTTTCTCCGCCATGATGCGTGCGGATCGGGTGGTTTCGATCCGCTTAAAATCCGTCTGCACTCGGCGTACTGCTTCACGAATGCCGACGATGATCTGCTGACGCACATTCGCGAGGGCCACCTCAGCGTTTTGTGCCTCAAGCTTTCGTTTGCTGTAAGTGTTGACGGCGGCTCGGTTTCCGAGGGGGTAACTAAGAACCAACCCTGCGCCGTAGTTGTAGAAATCACCGCTGAAGTTTCTGGTGAAGGATTCACTATAGTCCCCCCCCAGACCGGCGAGTCCGACTGTGCCTTGGAGCGAGAGCGTGGGGAGCAGCTGGTTACGGGCAAACTGCTTATTGAGTTCACCGGTCTCGACATTTTTCTTGGCCTGTGTGATTTCAGGCCGTTGTTCGATGGCGGTGTCGATGGCCTCTTGGAGGCTCAGGGGTTCAAGAACGGTGACGGGAGGATCAACTGGTGTGAGCCGGACGTCTTGCCGTAGATCCTCTTCGCCGGGATTCAAAAGCCGCCGTAGCTGATCTTCTTGGTCGCGGATGGCTTTCTCGGCCACTAACACCTGCTCCACTCGCGAGGCCATTGCGGCTTCGGCCTGTAGAACATCGACAATCGACATGACACCCGCCTTGGTCTTCGCTCGGTTGGCAGCCAAGAGCTCTTCGGCGGCTTTCAAAGCCGCTTGGGCGACCTTCAGATTTTCATTCGCAAAGACGACTTCCCAATAGGTTTGTTCCACCGAGGTGATGACGGTCATGACTCGATCTCGAAACACATGTTGTTCGACGATCGCGTTGTTTTGAGCGACCTTGATGAAGGTCTTGTTGATGGCAATTCCCGCATTCCTCAGCAGGGGTTGGGTGAAAGTGAATGCCAGTCCTCCCGTCCACGACGGGTTGAACAGAAATCCACGCGCGACGTTTTGGTTGATACTGCTTCTGGCCGGACTATAGTTGATGTCGAAGTTGCCGCCGGTGATCAGGTTGGTTTGTGCATCGACCGTCAGCGAATGGCTTCGTTGATCGAAGGTGGTGATCTGGTCGAGGACTCCTACGGTTCCTCCGAAGACGGGACGATTGAGGGGATTTACGGTTCGGTTGTATTGGCCGTTGATGCTCAGGTTTGGGTCGAACTTCGATTGTTCGATGATGATATCGGCCAGTCGACTTTCGCGATTCTGTCGGCTGATGCTGATGTCGAGGTTGCTTTGCAGTGCGCGGACGGCCGCGTCGGCCAGAGAGATCGTTTCACGACGCTCCGTCGGGATCGGTTGAGTGATATCCAACCCCCAACTCCTGTGCGGCGAGGAGACACACGCCAATCCGGCGATTACAATGATCGTGAGACGATATCGGTAGAACGAGGATGCGCTATTCATAGATGTCTCCTTGATCAAGGTTTAAGGAAAGAGCATACTATAATCAGTTGGATGGTTCACGCCTATGGATAATTGGAGTCATCGCGTGCGATATGTCAGGTCAGTGGGTGGGTTGCTGTGTATGTTGAGCATCGGAAGCCTCTGTGCCGAGGGAACTGTGCTGGCGCAGAATGCATCGAGTGTTCGGTCATTCGCCGGAGGGGTTTCTCCGATGTTCAAGTTCAGCAGCGGTAGTCTCTACATTGATAACCAGGGAACGCAGGGATTTCTCTTCACGCCGGGACAAAATTTCCAATCGTACAACTTTCGCAATCCAACCACGGGACAGGCCTGGAGCGGAGCCGTGATGACCTTCGGTCCACAACTGTCCATTGGGCTTATCCAAGGAGCGAACCAGACCGGGAGTCCGACCGTTCTGCCTCCTCCACCGCCCCAGACGGATTTGTTACCGCCGATTGAGTCAGGGTTGTTCGAACTATTTCCCTAACTAGCTCTTGAGCAAGTGCCTTGGTTTCAGCTCGGCCTACCATGCAGGAGCATGACTCATTACTTTGTGTCTTGCGGTAACGGAGATGTGGTAGTGGACTCGCCTACCATGTCTGTTGGCCCGTAGGCCAGTTGCCACGTCAAGGCCAAGGTGAATTGGGATAGGGCCTTGATGATCTTGGGATCGATCGTATCGGCGCGGTCGGTTGGTTGATGAAAGTGTGGATGGACGCCGCCGCTGACGATGGTAATGGTTGGGACGCCAGCCTCTTTAAACGGGACATGATCGCCACCAGGGAAAAACCCATAGAGATCCAGCTTCTCTTTCAGGCCGGCAGACTGACCCGCCTCCAATGCAATATCCTTCTCGATCCCAGTTACTCCGACGGTGAGTCGTCCGCTGCCGACTCCGGCATGGTCGATGTTGATCATGGCTTTCGTGAGCGGGAGCGGTACGGCAGGGCGTGCGGTATACAGACGTGAGCCGAGCATGTCGCGTTCTTCCCCGCTGAACGAGACGAAGAGGATGGTTCGGGAAGGACGCCTCTCAAGCTTGGCGAGTACCCGTCCTATCTCTAGGATGACTGCCGTTCCCGAGGCGTTGTCGTCGGCGCCCGGAAAGAGGATCCCACCGGGACGACCGAAATGATCTCGATGGGCTCCGATAATCACGGTTTCCGGCCCTGTTCCTGGGATCATTCCAAGCACATTGATGAGCAGTCCCTCCTCAGTCGTTGTCTTCCACTGAAGCGATACGAACTGCTCGGTCTTGGTTGCTTGTGATGAGGTCGTTTGGTTCAGACGTTCTTGGAGCACACGCAGGCGATCAGCACCAGGACCATCTGATTCTTGGAGAAGTTCCTGTGCCAGCACAGTACTGACCCACGCGCCGGGAATCGCCTGCTCCTGAGGCAGCTGGCCGTAGAAGGCGCTGGGACTCCCAGTGACGCCGCGACGGATTTCATAGGGATGGAGAATGGGGCCCGTTGCCGTCAGATAGCCAATCGCTCCACGCTCTCGTGCGTAGCGCACCTTATCGGCGTGGCTGATGGTCTGCCTGTAGTCTTCCGGCTTGCCTCGTAGAAACAGCACGATGCAATTATTGACGTCGACACCGGCATAGTCATCGATGTGTTGCGAGGCATCAACGATGCCATATCCGACGAAGACGACTGGGGCTTGGATTCCTGCGGAAGGAGAATCAAAAATGGGGAGATAGTCCAAGCCAAGAGCTTTGGTGATCAGATGATCTGTCGGTCCGACGCGTAGGATTGGATCCGGTGTGAGCACTGGCGTGGGAACCAGTGTGGCCATCGCACCGGATGAAGTCCCGTCCTTTCCAGTGAAGAACGGTACGATCAGCGATCCATTGTGAACCCGTGTGAGCCGCAGGCCTGCTGCAAGAAACTCTTGCGCCACCCACCGTGCAGACTCGAGATCGGCGCTCGTGCCGGTTTGTCGTCCATTGAACGAGGGGCTGCTGAGTGTTCGGATGTCGGCCAATATCCGTTCTGGAGAGAGTGACGCTAGGGCAGCTTGAAAAGCCGTCTCCGGTGCTTCTGCGAGAGTGATCTGAGGTTGCAGTAAGAAGGCCAGGGCAGCGCAGATCACTATTCTGGCGAGCAACCGATTCATCCAGGGTGCGATAGCATTCATGGTTGGTAGGTGGGCCACAGAGTACAACGGTAGAATCCCGATGAATCATAGCATGTGGGGAAGCCGGTTGCAGAGGGCTACCGAGCCCAGGTACTATTCGAGTATCAGCGGCGATGGTTGGCCATGTCATGAGGATGGAGATTCGGGATGGCAGGGGGCGAACAGGGAAAAGGGTTGTACGACCATTTGTACCGGCGGTTTTTTGAGGAACGTCATACCCACGAGGGCTATTCCTTCCAGCAGGCTCCAGGCGGGAGTGCGGCGCCTCCGGTAGTGACGTTCCGTGAGAAACTGCGGTGGTGGACATGGGATCGCTGGAAGCGCCGACGAACGCTCCTTGCTGAACGGGACAGGCTGCAGCGCGACATTCTTCAAATCAAGAAATCTGAAAGCTTCAAATAAGGCAGGTTGTGTTAACGTTGATGGTCATTCGCGCATCACATGTCGGGAGAGGAATGTTGACGGCGCTGGGGTTGTTGTTAGTGGCCGGAGCGGTTTTTATGATAATGGGGCCTTCCCTGAGCTACGGTGTTCAACGCGAGACGCAAGAGGAAAAGGCCACCAATCTGAAACAACAGGCAAAGGGTGGGCTCTTTCAGCAATGGGTGTTCGATCAAGAGCCGATCGGAGGGCTGCCTCATGGTTTTGTACAGGCCGTATCCCGTGATGAGCCGCTTGCCGAGTGGGTTGTGCAACGTCATCCCACGGCTCCCTCCCCACCCAATGTCGTCGCTGCTTCGTCGAGTTGTCGGCAGTTTTGTTATCAGGTGCTGTTGGCGGAAGGGATGCAATATGAATATCCGGATGTGAGCGTTCGGTTGTATGCTTCCCCCGGGACTGCTGGATCAGGTGGAGTGGTGATCGGAGCGCGTGATGCGAAAAATTTCTATGGCGCAACCGTGGACCTTGCAGCTCAGCAGATCAGATTCGTTCGCCTTTCCAGCGGAGTCGCTACGGTTCTCGGGCAAGCGGCCGTCAATCTGAAATCGGTTGATTGGCATACTCTCAGAGTGCAACGCAATACGATCATCAGTAAAGACTTCATCGAGGTGTTTGTGGATGGCACGCTCGTGCTATCCGTTGAGGACCAAGCGTTCGGATTGGGGCAGGTCGGATTTGTGGTGTCAGATAAGTCCACAATGCTGTTTGATAGTTTCCACGCGGTTCCGCTCTTTTCGCACCGGCCACTTTCCTCCCCTCCAGCTTACTAGCCCGCATTATTCATGACTGTTCGTGGCGAAACCGCCCAGCCGCGTTGTGAGATCGGCGCGCGGAGCCCGGAGGTCCTGAGGTGTACTCATGCAGTACGTCGAAGGTCTGGAGGGCGAGCCCGTCGGCCGCAGGCTTGTCGCAACAGCGGATCGGTGGTTGCAGCAGAAGAGTCATGAATAATGCGGGCTAGTGTGAGCCAACCGGCCGCCTGAGTGTGCCTTCAAACTTGCCTTTGCCGTTGCATCTGGGGTACGATTCACTCGTCAGCTTGTGAAAGGCCTGCGCAAGCTCGGCGCAGAAAGTGATGAGGCCTGGATAGATGTTGTGTTGGGCCAGTCCGGGAATCTGATCGGAAGCCAGAGCTAAGCCGCCGTGGTGTTGACGTCTTCGGCCCATTCCTTCCTCGTTGCTTTCTCGAGTCCAAGACAACATCCTTGTGTCAAAGGAGGAGCCTGATGGGTGCGAAGATTTATGTCGGTGGATTGCCGTATTCAACGACCGAGCAACAGCTGAGTGACTTGTTTGCGGCGCATGGGTCTGTGGCCTCGGCCCGGATCATCACGGACAAGTTTACCGGGCAATCTCGTGGGTTTGGATTTGTGGAAATGTCCTCCGACGCTGAAGCGCAGGCGGCGGTTACCACGTTGAACGGGACGCAACTCGGTGGACGTACCCTGACAGTCAATGAAGCGCGTCCTCAAGAGCCACGTTCCGGTGGCGGAGGCCGCGGCGGATTTGGCGGCGGTCGCGGTTAATCCGAGATCTGTTTCGTTGCCAATGAGGGGCTGCCGGAGGTTCCGGCAGCCCTTTTTACTTTTGAGGGCTATGGTGGGAGGATTTTGATGCTGATTGGGTATGCGATCCGTCGCATCGCGGGAGGGTGTCGTGCCGCCCTTTAAGCTCGATGCCCCCTTCAAGCCCTGTGGGGATCAGCCTGCCGCCATCGACAAGCTGACGGCCGGAATCCACGCAGGAACCAAGCATCAGGTTTTGCTGGGAGTCACAGGATCAGGCAAGACATTTACGATGGCTAATCTTGTCGAACGTGTCCAGAAGCCGACGCTGGTGCTCGTGCACAACAAAACTCTGGCCGGACAACTCTACCAGGAATTCAAACAGTTTTTCCCCCATAACGCCGTCGAGTATTTTGTGAGTTATTACGATTATTATCAGCCGGAAGCCTATATCCCACAGAGCGATACGTATATTGCCAAGGACTCCTCGATCAATGACGCCATCGATCAGATGCGTCACTCCGCGACGACAGAGCTGTTACAACGAAATGATGTTCTGATTGTGTCCTCCGTCTCCTGTATCTATGGGCTGGGGTCGCCGGAGGTGTACCATGACATGCTGATTTATCTAGAGGTCGGTCTCGAAGCACGGCGCGACAAGCTTTTGTCGAAGTTGGTGGATATTCAATATGAACGCAATGATGTGGATTTTCATCGTGGAACTTTTCGGGCGCGCGGAGATGTGATCGAAATTTTCCCTGCGTCGTCGGAAGCGAAATCCGTACGCATCGAACTCTTCGGGGATATGGTGGATGCCATTCATGAAATTGATCCGCTTACTGGGAAGTCCTTGGGAAAGCTGCCCAAGGTTGCGATCTACCCGAATACCCACTATCTCATTGCGCCGGATCGCTATGAGCGGGCCATTACCGGTATTGAGGAAGAACTCGACGAGCGTGTTGCCTATTTTAGAAAATCCGGACGGCTCTTGGAGGCTCAGCGGATTGAGCAGCGTACGAAGTTTGATCTTGAGATGATCCGAGCCATGGGCTATTGCCACGGAATTGAAAATTACTCTCGGCATCTCAGCGGAAGAAATCCGGGCCAGGCGCCCCCCACGTTGCTGGATTACTTTCCGAAGGAGTTTCTGTTGATCGTCGATGAGTCTCACGCGACCATCCCTCAAGTCGGAGGCATGTATGAGGGGGATTTTTCACGGAAACGGACTCTCGTGGAGTACGGATTCAGACTTCCGTCGGCTGTTGATAATCGACCGTTAAAATTTGTGGAGTTCGAACAGTGTCTCAATCAGGTCGTGTATGTATCGGCCACACCCGGCACCTATGAGCTCACGCATGCAGGTCATGAGGTCGTGGAGCAGATCGTTCGTCCAACAGGACTGATGGATCCGCATATCGAAGTCGTACCGGCCAAAGGGCAAGTCGACCATCTTCTCGGCCAAGTTCGTGCAGAGGTGGCTAAGCGGGGAAGAGTGCTTGTGACAACGCTGACGAAGCGGATGGCGGAGGATTTGACAGAGTACTATCACGATTTGGGCGTGAAGGTTCGCTATCTCCATTCCGACATCAAAACGCTTGAGCGAGCTGAGATTATCCGGGATCTCCGGTGTGGAACGTTTGATGTCTTGGTCGGAATCAATTTACTGCGAGAGGGGTTGGACCTTCCTGAGGTGAGCCTCGTCGCGATTCTGGATGCGGATAAGGAAGGCTACCTGCGTTCCTACCGCGCGTTGATCCAAACGGCCGGCCGGGCAGCACGCAATCTCGAAGGGCGGGTAATTTTTTATGGCGATGGCGTGACGGACTCGATGAGACAGGCCATTGACGAGACGACTCGTCGTCGTGGGATTCAGGCCGAGTACAATCGCATCCACGGCATTACGCCGGTCGGTATTACGAAAGGGATCCCGTCGCTTGAGTATGCGGTCGCGGACCTTGATTACGTTCAATTACCGCTTGCGGCGGAATCCGATGCGGAATATGGAAGTGCAGAGTCAACCGATCGACTGATTCAACGACTGGAGATCGAGATGAAAGCGGCTGCGAAGGAGCTGGCCTTCGAACGGGCCGCAGAGTTGCGGAATCGGATCAGGGCGTTGCGACTTCAGACGTTCCAGGTGAAGGATTAGACGTGCTTGTACAGATAGATGCCGACAAACATGCCGAGGATGCTCAAGATGTTGATTTTGAGGCTGAACCCTAATACGAGTTTGATCAACACAAGATCCACGGTCAGGGGCGGATTAATGCCGGGCATGAAATGCGTTGAGAAAATACTTTGGATGGTGCCCTGAGGGGCCATCACATGGAGAATCTCGCCAAGGATCCCGCCCAGTAGACCTCCGATGACCACAAACACGATCAAGACCCAGGGCGATTTTCGCACGTGGCTTCTCCTCGTTGACGGCTTCCCTGTAGGCGAGTGGTGAGGTCGAATGGTCTCACTGGGGCACCATATCTGAAGGGTTTCTGCATGTCAATAAAACTACTGACTTCTGGTGACCTTGACTTGCTTTCTGTGGTCCTATACACTTTCCGGTGCTCTTTCTCTAGGATTTTCGAGGCGATCGGAGGTCTGGTGCAAGGCCTCGGTGGCCTCTTTCTGTGCGGCGGTACGGTGTCATGCTTGATGCATTAAGTGAGAAGTTCGAAAAGGTTCTGAAAAAGCTCCGTGGGCAAGGTGTGCTCACCGAGCAGAATATTACTGAAGCGCTCAAGGAGGTGCGATTTGCTCTCCTCGAGGCTGACGTCAACTTTAAGATTGTCAAAGAGTTTATCGATCGTGTGCGCGAAAAGGCGATTGGACAGGAGGTCCTGCAGAGTCTGACTCCAGGACATCAGGTTGTCAAGGTCGTCTGGGATGAGCTCCGGGCGATGATGGGGCAAGATCGAGTTGGTCTCGCTCTCAACTCCCAACCGCCGACCATCGTCATGATGGTGGGACTGCAAGGTGCGGGAAAGACGACGGCCAGCGGAAAGCTTGCACGTCTTTTCAAGACTCAAGGCAAGCGAGTGCTGCTGGTGGCGGCGGATCCGCGTCGTCCTGCTGCGGGAGAGCAGTTGAGTGCATTGGGGCGAGATCTTGGAGTCGAAGTACACCGTGTCGATCAGACTCAAGCTTCACAAGCCGATGTGGTGCGGATTTGCGGTGCCGGTGTGGATCGAGGCCGAGAACAGGGCTTTGATTTGGTCATTCTGGATACCGGCGGTCGGTTGCATATTGATGACGAGTTGATGGGGGAATTGACTGCGGTGAAGGCTGCCGTGGCCCCTCATGAGGTACTCTTAGTCGCGGATGCGATGACCGGCCAGGACGCTGTCACTATGGCCGGACAGTTTGATCAACGGGTCGGCCTCACCGGCATTATCCTGACCAAGGTCGAGGGGGATGCGCGCGGGGGGGCGGTCTTGTCGATTCGAGCTGCCACAGGAAAGCCGATCAAGTTTTTGGGGGTTGGGGAAAAGCTCGATGCGCTCGAACCGTTTCATCCGGACCGGATGGCCTCCCGTATTCTTGGGATGGGGGATGTGCTGTCCCTCATTGAAAAAGCACAGGAAAGCATCACGCGGGAACAGGCGGAGGCCGCTCAGAAACGGCTCACCAGTAATACCTTTACGTTGGAAGATTTTCGGACCCAGTTGGGACAAATGAATCGCATGGGTTCCTTTGAACAGATTTTGGGCATGCTTCCCGGTGGACAAAAGCTCAAGGAAGCCATGGAGGGCAATAAACCCGAGCGAGAGATCAGTCGGGTGGTCGCTGTGATTGATTCGATGACCGTGAAAGAGCGTCGTGATCATACGATCATTAATGGAAGCCGAAAAAAAAGGATTGCGCGGGGAAGTGGTACGACGGTGCAGGATGTGAATCGGCTCATCAAGCAATTCCTGTCTGCAAAGAAGTTGGCAAAGGCAATGACCGGTGCGGGAGGGCGTCGGCAACTCGCCCAGCTCTTGCGTGCACGGTAATCGATTCGGAAGACTTGAACCAGGGTAAAGGAGGATCGTTGTGGCTGTACATTTAAGGCTCGCTCGCACAGGACGACATAAACGACCGATGTATCGGGTGGTGGCGGCAGACTCGCGGAAAGCACGCGATGGTCGCTTCATCGAAATTCTTGGAATTTTCGACCCGCTGAAAGAAGCCGGTGTACCGGAACTCAAGCAGGAGCGGGTGCTGACGTGGCTTCACCAAGGGGCTCAGCCGACGGTAACCGTGCGGACATTGCTGCGTCGTGCGGGGGTCTGGAAGCAGTTTGAGGCTGAAAAGTCCGCAAAGGAGAAGGCTCCGGCTGAAAAGTCCACTCAGAAGAAGGCTTCAACAAAAGCTTGACCGTGGGATGGTGAGTCAACCGGAAACCGTCACAGTGGGACGGATCGAGCGGCCGTTTGGTGTTCGTGGAGAGGTCAAGGTTCGCCCCCTCTCCGATGTCCCAGGTCGACTGGAGGGGTTGACGCATGTCAGCCTTCTGGCCACAAACGGACGGACGCTGGAAACCCGCGTGACCCATGTGAGGCGAGCGGGAACGAGCTTTATCCTTGGCCTGTCCGCCTTCACCACACCAGAAGAAGCAGGCCTTTGGCGGGGAGGATTGATTCAGACAGTTCGCGGGGCTATCCCTGCCCTTCCATCGGGGCAGTACTATGAGTGCGATTTGGTGGGGCTTGCCGTCCAGACTGAGTCAGGGGGGTCGCTCGGTGCCGTAGAAGCGATATGGGAATTGCCATGCAATTCGCTGATCGTTGTTCGCGATGGAAGTAAAGAGGTCTTGATCCCAGCGGCAAAAGAGTTCGTGCTTGCGGTTGATCTGATCGCTCGAATCATGACGGTGCGGTTGATCGACGGGCTTGGTGATTAGCCATGATACGGTTCGATGTCCTGACCTTGTTCCCAGGTATGTTTGCGCCGGTTTTGGCGCAGAGCATGCTCAAGCGTGGTCAGGAGAAGGGACTTCTCACCGTGCGGGTGCATAATCTGCGCGACTTTACAGCGGATCGCCACAAGGTCGTCGACGATACGCCGTACGGAGGTGGTGCGGGGATGGTCATGAAAGCCGAACCGATTCTCCAGGCGGTTTCCGCGGTGCGGAGAGAGGCTCAGTCGCAAGGAGAAGAGATTCGGGTGTTGTTTCCGACTCCTCATGGGCGCCCGTTGACACAGTTATATGCACAAGAGTTGGCGACCGAGTCTCGTCGGATGGTGATTCTGTGTGGGCACTATGAGGGTGTGGATGAGCGTGTCCGTCTCGCGCTGGCGCCTGAAGAGATTTCACTCGGAGATTATGTGCTCACGGGAGGTGAACTGCCGGCGTTAGTGTTGATCGATGCCACGACAAGGCTCGTTCCTGGCGTGTTGGGCGATCCAAGTTCTGCCGTCGATGAGTCATTTTCTGAGTCGCTCTTAGAGTATCCACAGTACACGAGGCCGGCGGAGATCGACGGTATCACGGTGCCGGAGGTCTTGTTGTCTGGTCATCATGAGGCCATTCGCCTGTGGCGTCGCAAACAGGCCTTGCGTAGCACGTATCTCAGACGCCCTGATTTGCTGCGGGATCGGATGTTCACGAAAGAGGATCGACAATTGTTGGATGAGTTGATGAATGAAGGCCTGTTGACGGCCCCGTTATTATGTGAGGAGGAGGGTTGAGGACATGAATCAGTTGGAGCGAATTCAGCGATCATTGACGAAAAAGTCGGTTCCGCACTTCGAAATAGGAGACACCGTACGTGTCCATGTCAAAGTCGTGGAAGGCGAGAAGGAACGTATTCAAGTGTATGAAGGGACGGTCATTGCCCGTAAGGGCAGCTTGAACACCGAAATGTTCACGGTCAGGAAACTCTCGTACGGCGTAGGTGTCGAGCGGATTTTCCCCGTGCACTCTCCGATTGTGTCTAAGATCGATGTCGTGCGCCAGGGGCGCGTTCGACGTGCCAAGCTGTACTATCTCCGCGGCAAGAAAGGGCGGTTTGCCAAAGTTGAGGAGCGGGAGTTTGTTGGAGAGAGCAAATCCTCGGCACAGCCTGCGGTACCCGAAGAAGGAGCGGCCACAGCGTAGGTCAGCTCTACGCAGGCGTTCCATCATGGCTGGCCGATCGGCAGGATCATCGGTAGAGAGCGATTGATGGGACCTACTGATGAATTTGAACGAGCAGCCCGACTCCGTGGATATCGCCGTATCGCTGGGATTGATGAAGTAGGGCGTGGTCCATTGGCTGGACCCGTGGTGGCTGCTGCAGTGGTCCTTCCTGTACGCAGTTGGCTTGCTGGGGTGAACGATTCGAAGCAACTGTCAGAGCGTGAACGGGAACGGTTCTACATCACGATCCGCGAGCAAGCGGTGGGAGTGGGAATCGGATGGGCCGACGTTGCAGAAATCGACCGGTTGAATATTCTTGAGGCCACCCGTCTTGCCATGCGACGGGCTCTCGAACAGCTGGTCCCGTCACCTGATTATGTGCTCATCGATGCTGTGAGCCTACCCGGTGTCAGCATTCCGGCACGTCCGATCATCAAAGGAGATTCCTTATCCATCTCGATTGCTGCTGCCTCTATCGTGGCCAAGGTCACGAGAGATCGGTTGATGGCACGCTATCATGACACGTTCCCGGAGTACGGGTTCCTCTCGCACAAGGGGTATGGGACGGCGGAACACCTGGAACGGCTTGCGCACCACGGCCCTTGTTCCATCCATCGTCGAAGTTTTGCTCCAGTCAAACTTGCCATGAGTGCCAGGAAGATGGGGGAGGTTCATCCGACAGGTCCCACGTTATCCGAGGCATAACCCCATGTACGCTGCAGATCCGCGTCACCAGTTCGGCCAGGTCAGCGAGATGAGGGCGGAGCAGTTCTTGATCGCGAAGGGTTATCGTATCCTTGACCGAAATGTGCGGCTCTCAATCGGTGAATTGGACCTCGTCGCGGATGATCAGGGTGTCGTCGTCTTTATCGAGGTCAAGGGTAGGAGCACTGAGGCGTTTGGAGGCGCGCTGTCGGCAGTGGATCGTCGTAAGCAGGCGAAACTGTCGAAGCTGGCCGCGCAGTATCTGGCGCAACGGCACTGGTCTGATAAGCTCTGTCGATTCGATGTTGTCTTGGTTCAAGGACAGCCATCGGCCCCAGGGCAGATTGAACACATCTCCAATGCGTTCGATGTCACCGAGTTGTGACAGGTCTCATCTCTATCGAGAGGGGTCTTCGTGGACGCGATGATTCAGCTCATCCATGTCTCGAAATGGTACGACCGAAGACCCGCGCTCTCCGACGTCATGATCGAGATCGAGAAGGGAGAGTTCGTGCTGCTCATGGGCCCCAGTGGGTCGGGAAAATCGACGATCCTACGTATGCTGATCGGAGAGGAGCAACCGGATGAGGGACAGCTCTTTGTTCAAGGTAAGAATGTTACGAAACTGAAACGGTCTGAGATCCCATACCTGCGACGGAAGGTGGGGTCGGTCTTTCAAGACTTCCGCTTGCTGCCGAAGAAATCAGTATTTGACAATGTGGCACTCCCGCTAATCGTGCAGGGTGTCTCAGAAAAAGATATCCGACGTAAGGTCACGGAGGCATTGCGAGCAGTCGGCGTTGAGCATAAACGTGACCAGTCCCCCAGCAGTCTGTCCACGGGAGAGCAACAGCGAGTGTGCATCGCTCGGGCGATCGTGAACGGACCGGTCGTTCTGTTGGCGGATGAACCGACGGGCAATCTTGATCCCGACCTCACGGGTGAGATCTTCGAGCTGTTTAAACTGATCAATGCCAGGGGTACCACGGTGGTTGTGGCGACGCATAATCATCATGTCATGCGTCAAGTGAATTGCCGAGTGATCAGCTTGATGCAAGGCGTCGTCCTCCCGGAACGGGCGATGCCTGACCGGGTCGGCGTATGAGGCGGCTCTTCTATCTGGTTCGGGAGGCCTGGGCCAACATGCGGACGAACCGCATGACGACCATCGTTGCCATCTTGACCACGGCATTTACGTTGACCTGTGTTGGAATCTTTCTTCTCCTCTATGTGAATCTACAGCATGCGGCGGGATGGCTTCAGGAAGACGTCAAGGTTATGGTGTATTTGGAGGACCGCCTCTCTCGAGATGGGCGTCTGCAGCTGGAACTGATGCTCAAGTCCGATCACATGGTAGGAAGTGTGCTCTATATCTCGAAGGAGCAGGCTTTGGCGGAGTTCCGTACGCAATTCCCCGCTGATTCTCATCTGCTCGAGGGGCTTGGCGAGAATCCTCTCCCGGCCTCATTCGTCGTGACGCTGGCTCAGAACTCTCGCTCTCCCGAGGCCATTAAAGAGTGGGTGGAACAAGTTCAAACCATGGGAGGAGTGGCAAAGGTCGACTATAATCAGCAATGGATCAGCCTGTTGGCCGAGCTCATCGGCTATATTGAATTGGCAGCACTCGGCGTGGGGATCCTCCTCTCAGCCGCCGCGGTGACGATTATCGGGAATACAATCAGGCTTACTTTGTTTACTAGACGAGAAGAGATCGAAATTCTTCGCTCGATCGGGGCCACCGGCACCTTCATCCGTGTTCCGTACTTCCTCGAGGGGGCGGCGCTGGGAGCGTGTGGCAGCGCCTTATCCCTGGGAATTCTCAAGGTCGGGTTCGAACTGTTCCGGCAACAAGTGCAGTTCGTCAGCCGTTTCAGCGAAATGGAGGGGCTGATATCATTTTTCCCACTCTCTGCTTGTCTTGCACTGGTCCTCGCTGGAATGGCACTGGGTTTTACCGGCAGTGTGGTCTCGCTACTGCGCATTAGAGAAGGACGTGTATGAGACTCCCCCTCCTTCTGCTGGCCGGGTTTCTGGCACTCGGGGGGTGGGTCATGCCCGTTGAGGCAGCCACGGATCCCCTCGCCGAAAAAATTCAGCGTGAGCGAAAGCGTCTTGAAGCACTAAAAGACAAGATTGAAGAAAAGCGGAAGCGGGAAGAAGCTGCCGAAAAAAAGAGGGAATCCGTGCTACAGGGACTCCAATCCTTGGATGAACGATTGCTCCACCATCGACAAGATCATCAGGATATCAATAGAAAACTGCGACAAAAAGATCATGAGCTGAATGAGATTACTGAACAGTTGGTGGTGACGCGGACCAGTGTCCAATCGCGACGGGAGGCCATCTTGGCCCGGCTTCGCGTGCAGTACATGGAAGGCCGGTTCGGGTATGTGAAGGCGCTGTTAACCGCTGATTCCTATGGAGATCTTCAACGCCGCGGGCAGTATCTCTCCGCTGTCTCGCAGAAGGACTACGAGCTGCTTCGAGGTTTTCGAGCCGACATGGCACAGATGGAGCAGGCTGAGCACCAGCGGGCTGATGCTCGAGATGGGCTGGTGGTTTTCAAGCAAAACATCGAAAAGAAGCTTGCCGACATTCGAGTGCTTCAAAAAGAGAAAACCCTCTATCTGACGAAAATTACACATCAGAAAGATGCCTATCATCGTGCGGTCGAAGAGCTGGAACGGTCAGCCTCACGGGTGGATCATTTGCTACAAGACTTGGAATCGCGTCGGCGGGCCGTGGCCCCGCGCCCGCCGACGACGGCATCGCTCCCACGTGGCGTTCGAGGAGCACTGCCCTGGCCGGCCGAAGGACAGGTGGTGTCGTTCTTCGGGCGGCAGAAACATCCCACCTTTGACACCTATGTCCAACGCAAAGGGATCGAAATTCGTACGACCGAGGGGAGTCTGATTCATGCCGTGATGCCCGGAAGCATTGTTTATGCGGACTGGTTGAAAGGGTACGGACTCGTTATAATCCTGGATCATGCCAACGGGTTCTTCTCACTGTATGCCCATGCATCCAAGATTCTGACCAAGGTTGGTGAGCAGGTGGTCGAAGGCCAGTCGATTGGGGAAACCGGAGACACGGGCATGACAGGAGAAAATACATTATACTTTGAGTTGCGTGAGGGCGCTGAGCCGGTCGATCCGCTCCACTGGCTGGCGAAGAAATAAAGGGAAGTCGGGATCGCGCCTCCAGACCGAATGGTTCGATGGCGTAAGAAAGAAGGGATGAAAAGATGATGGAACAGCAACCGCGGCGGAAATCTTGGGTGGTCGGGCCGATGATTGCACTCGCCCTGCTTGGTGGCGTCATCATCGGGAAGGGTTGGGAGCGGACCGGACATGCCAGCGAAACCTATGAGGAGCTGAAGACCTTCTCGGAAGTGCTGAACCAGGTCCAGAAGCACTATGTCGACGAGACAAAACCGAAAGATTTGATTCAAGGCGCTATTCGCGGGATGCTGTCGACGCTCGATCCGCACTCTGCCTATATGACGCCTGAGATGTACAAAGAGATGCAGGTTGAAACCAGAGGGGAATTTGGAGGAGTCGGGATCCAGATCGGCGTGAAGGATAATCGGTTGGCGGTGATTGCCCCGATCGAAGGTACCCCTGCTCATCGAGCTGGAATCAAGGCAGGGGATTTCATCACCAAGGTCAATGAGGATCCGACCAAAGATTTGACGTTGATGGATGCCGTGCAGAAGATGCGGGGGCCGAAGGGGAGTAAAGTCAATCTGACCATTCAACGCGATGGTGCGACAGATCCCTTGGTGTTTACCCTCGTTCGGGACACCATCAAAATTGAAAGTGTGAAGTCTAAGGTGATCGATAACCTCGGCTATGTCCGGCTCACCCAGTTCCAAGAAGCCACGGGGAGGGATTTGGCCAAAGCGATCAAGCAATTTAAGGAGCAGAAGGTCCAGGGCGCGATCCTCGATCTACGGAACAATCCAGGCGGGCTACTGACGGCGGCGGTTGATGTGTCCGAGCAATTCCTGCCGACTGGAAAGCTGGTGGTCTATACCAAGAGCCGAGAAGGGAAGAAGGATGAATGGGTTGCAAAGGCAAAAGATCAGTTGGAGGACCTCCCTGTCATTATCCTTGTGAACGAGGGATCAGCGAGCGCATCGGAAATCGTTGCTGGAGCGCTCCAAGATTGGGGCCGAGGTCTCGTGGTGGGAACCACATCGTTTGGAAAAGGATCGGTCCAGACCATCTTGGCTTTGGGAGATGGGTCGGGACTTCGCCTCACGACTGCAAAGTACTATACGCCGAAAGGTCGATCGATCCAGTCGACCGGGATTACCCCCGATATTGTGGTGAAGCTGTCTGCGCCAGTGGTGGCCAAGACGACCGAAGGGAAATCTGGAGACAAGGAAGCCGAACCGAAAGCGGTCAAGCCTCCGACAGGGAAGGATGTTGCACCACAGAATGGGAAGTCTCCGGACGAGGGAGGATCGAAGAACGGGACGCCTCCACCAGCCTTGTCTGAAGCGGGTGGGGAACTTTCTCTTGATCAAGATGTGCAGCTGCAGAAGGCGGTAGAATTGTTAAAGAGCTGGAAGATATTTAAGGAACTCAAGGCGTCGTAACAGGACGCTGAAAAAGGCCGCCAGCGGCGTTCTCGAGTCGCTCAGAGGCTCACAACGAGGAAGGAAGGGGGGGAGGCAAGGTGTTTATCCGCTTGCCCGTGAACGAAGCAAGCGGGTCAAGTGAAGCTTGGTATGTACCTCATCGCCTCTTCGCTCGTTGCGGCCTTGCTGGACAGCCTTTTTGAGCATCCTGGAGTTATGCTGGGCGGCAGTGCTGTATGGGCTATCCCGTGGCCTATTAAGGCTCGTGATTGTGCATCCGTTGTTGAACGGCTTGCAGTAGGCGCTCTTCTGATCCTGAAAAACTCGGCAGGGTCCGAAGGAGATGAGATTGGATGAGCTGTTCGAGATCCGTGAGCGTTCTGATCCCGAGGCGAAAGTATAAGTAGGTCACGAGCGAATCCGACAGTCCCGGAAGTGTTGCCCAACTCTTAACCTCCTCGGGGAGTGGAGTTTTCAGCTCTTCGTAGGAACGGATCTTCCCGGTCTCAAGAAACTCCTCGATCTTTTTGGCCAAATCCGTGCCGATCCCGTCAATTTCTTCAAGCCCCTGGCGCTGTGCCACCACTGCCACATCTTCTTCAAGGGCAAGCAACGCATCCGCCGCATGTCGATAAGCCCGCACGCGATAGGGGTTTGCTCGCTGAGCCGACAGCAGATCGGCCATTGAATGGAAGAGAGTCGCGAGATGCTGATTGTTGTCCTGCATGGGTAGACTCTTGACCAACTATTGTGCGGGTTTCGCCGATACCGGCGCAAGCCCCATTTGTTGACAAGGTGAATTCCTGTCCCATAGGATGAATGGCATGCAGAATGCCCTTAAAATCCATGTGAACGGGGAAGAGCGTGCCTGGCGTAGTGGTACAACGGTGGCTGATCTGTTGGCGGAGTTGGATATCAAGACCGAAAGAGTCGCTGTGGAGCTGAACCTCGAAATTCTGGATCGTGCAGCTTTTGGTCAGCGCCAGATCAAGGACGGAGATCGGGTGGAGATTATGAGTTTTATCGGTGGCGGATCATTTTGAGAGGACAGCATGACGGACGATCGACTGATAATTGCTGGACGTGAGTTCAAATCCAGGCTCTGGGTTGGAACGGGAAAATACAAGGACTTTGCAGAAACGAAAAAAGCGATAGAGCTGTCTGGCGCCGATGTCGTGACAGTCGCGGTCCGTCGCGTGAATATCACCGATCGATCGAAGGAGAATCTCCTCGATTACATCGATCCTAAAAAATATACGATTTTGCCCAACACAGCCGGATGCTATACGGTGGAAGATGCCGTGCGATACTCGCGACTGGCTCGCGCTGCTGGTGTGTCCGATTTAGTGAAGTTGGAAGTGCTCGGCGACGAGCGAACGTTGTTCCCGGATACAGCAGGCTTAATCGAAGCTGCCAAGATTCTCATTAAGGAAGGATTCATTGTCCTTCCCTACACAAATGACGATCCCATCGTCGCGCAGAAACTCGTCGATGTTGGGTGTCCCGCCGTCATGCCGCTGGCGGCGCCGATCGGATCAGGCCTTGGAATCCGCAATCCCTATAATTTGAAAATCATTATGGAAATGATCAAGGTGCCGATCATCGTCGATGCCGGTGTTGGGACCGCGTCCGATGCCGCATTTGCGATGGAGTTAGGCGCCGATGCGGTGCTGATGAACACCGCGATTGCTGGTGCCCAAGATCCTCTTGCGATGGCGGAGGCCATGAAGTATGCGGTGCATGCTGGTCGACTTGCGTACAAGGCCGGTCGTATTCCTCGGAAGCTGTATGCCACGGCCAGCAGTCCGATCGAAGGGATGCTCTAAAGACAGTCGTGAGGACTGAAGCCAGAGTTGTGTGGGTGTATAACGATGACGAGTAGCCAGAATGTGAGAGGAGAGATCGCCTGTGTGAGCTCATTGATTTTGTCTCATTCCTTTACTGATGCCTCCCATTGATTTTCGCTTGCTCCTCGTGACTGATCGCCATCAGACGCGCGGGCGTCCCCTTCCCGAGATTCTCCATCACGCCGTCGTCGCAGGTCTGCCGGCTATTCAACTGCGGGAGCGGGATTTGCCGACAGGTGAATTGCTGTCGTTGACACAGGAGATTCACGCATTGGCAGAGCCTCGAGCTGTTCCGTTGATCCTCAACGATCGTGTAGACCTCGTGTTGGCGTTGAACTTAGGTGGTGTTCATCTTCGTTCCGACAGTCTTCCGGTATCGAGTGCCCGTCGGTTGCTGGGGCCTGATCGGTTGATCGGGGTTTCCACGCATTCCGTTGAAGAGGTTCGGCGGGGGAATCAGGAGGGCGCCGACTACATCATTTTCGGCCCGATTTTTGATACGTCCTCGAAACGTTCGTATGGTCCCCCACTTGGACTCGATCTCCTTGCCGCGGCCTGTCGTGAATCGACGGTTCCAGTTTTCGCCATCGGAGGCATTACGTGCGAACGGGTGGGAGACGCTCGCCGAGCCGGTGCTCACGGAGTCGCGGTGATCGGGGCGTTGTTGACGCGTGATGATATCGGTGAAGCGCTTCGGGAGTTCACGGACGCGTTGCAGATGTGATGCGATGTGACGGCGCGTGAGTCTATCCCGCGTCAGAACGCCCGTTGGAGTTGACCACCCCTAGGTCGGGTGTTAGAATCTCTCACACCTAACGTACTCTCGCTTAGGCTCGATATGTTGAGCTGATCGTGTCGTCTCACTATGGCGGATAGCAAGAGTTAGCCAAACCGGCTCCGGTCCCTCCGAGATTCTGTCAAGAAGATTACAAAGCGGTTGTCCGACGGGGAGGGGGAGATGATTCACAAGAACAGTGAACAGGCTCGGGAACTCGACAAACTTCGCGTCCAAATTCAGTCGATGGAAGAAGAGATCCGTCGGCTGTATCAATCTCGCTACCAACTCGACCAGGCGACCAAACAGAACGAGAAACTCGTCACGACGCTCCAAGAGGCCAAGGCTCAGATCGAGGCCCTGCGGGCGGAGGTGGAAAAGCTGACGGCGCCTCCGTCGAGCTACGCCATTTTTTCCAGCCTGAACGAAGACGGAACGGGTAATGTGTATGTATCGGGCCGAAAAATGAAAGTGAGCCTTCATCCCTCGATTAAGCGGACCGAGTTGCGGAAGGGACGAGAGGTCGTCCTGAATGAAGCCCTCAATGTGATCGAGGTCAAAGAATTCGAGAGTCAAGGCGAGGTTGTTCGACTCAAGGATGTGCTGGAAGGGGGCCGGGCATTGGTCACACTCCACTTTGATGAGGAGAAGGTGGCCGATCTGGGCGATCCCTTGTTGGCCGAACGGCTGAGCGTGGGAGATCACCTCCTTTACGACGCTCGTTCCGGCTACGTGATCGAAAAGCTTCCCAAGTCCGAAGCGGAAGAGCTGGTGTTGGAAGAAGTCCCGGATGTCGACTATGCGCACATCGGTGGCCTTCAGAAAGAGTTGGAACAGGTTCGTGATGCCGTCGAACTCCCGTTTCTACATCCACAGGTCTTTGCAGAGTATCAACTCAGTGCGCCTAAAGGGGTGTTGCTCTATGGGCCGCCTGGTTGCGGAAAGACCCTGATCGCTAAAGCGGTGGCCAACTCGATCGCCAAGAAGCTGGGGGATCGATCCGGGAAAGAGATTCGTAGCTATTTCCTGCATGTCAAAGGCCCTGAACTGCTCAACAAGTACGTCGGTGAATCAGAGCGTCAAGTCCGTGAGGTGTTCAAAAAGGCGAAGGAGCGGGCCGAGGATGGGCATCCGGTGATCGTGTTTTTTGATGAAATGGATGCGCTCTTCCGAACCCGTGGGACCGGCGTGTCCTCGGATATTGAATCAACGATCGTTCCTCAATTCCTCTCCGAGATCGATGGCGTCGAACGATTGCGCAATGTCATCGTCATCGGAGCGAGCAATCGTCAGGATTTGATTGATCCGGCTGTGCTGCGTGCGGGGCGATTGGACGTCAAAGTGAAGGTGGGGCGTCCGGATGCTGAGGCCGCACGGGACATTTTCTCGAAGTATATCTCGACAGCGCTTCCGTTTGCCGAGGAGGATGTCGCGCGGCATGGAGGGGATCGGCACGCACTGGTCGAACGCTTGACCGCGATGACGGTCGAAGCCATGTATGCGGCCAGCGAAGAAAACAAATTCATCGAAGTGACCTATGCCAACGGTGAAAAGGAAGTGTTGTACTTCAAAGACTTCGCCAGTGGCGCGTTGATTGAAGGGATCGTGTCGCGGGCGAAGAAGTTTGCCGTGAAACGGGTGATCGCGAATGAAGGAACCGGTTTGCGATCGGACGACTTGATCCGCGCCATCCGTGAAGAGTTCAAGGAGCACGAAGATCTTCCGAATACGACCAATCCGGACGATTGGGCCAAGGTGGCTGGCAAGAAGGGTGAGAAGATCATCCATCTACGAACCATCAGCGGTGGACCGACGGAACATCGTCAAATTGAAACGATGAGCACCGGCCACTATCTCTAGCGACATGATGAACGAACAGACTCCCACGAACTCCGCTCGGGTGATCGGTACGGAAACTGAGTTCGGGATTGCCTCGAGAGATGCCTCGGCGATGGATCCGGTGTCCGGGTCCTTTGCCGTGATCGGGCACTATCCGAAGCTGGCGGCTCCAACCTCGATCTGGGACTACGAAAACGAGAATCCTTTGGTCGACGCGCGTGGGTTTGAGGTCGATGGTGAGCGCGAGCGTCCGAACCCGGACTATAACCGGCAGTTGAATAAGGTGCTGGCGAACGGTGGACGGTTGTATGTGGATGGGGCTCATCCGGAGTACTCGACGCCTGAGTGTTCACACGCTCGAGAGATCGTAGCGTTTGAACGGGTAGGGGAGCGTATTCTTGCTTCATGCCTGCAGACCATGGCCCGTGCGCGAGGCTTTGAAGTCTATACCCTCTATAAGAATAACTCCGACGGCAAGGGCAACAGCTACGGGTATCACGAGAACTACCTGGTCTCGAGAACGGTGCCGTTCGATCGGATTGCGCGTGTGCTGACCCCGTTTCTTGTGACCAGGCCGATCTTCGCCGGGGCGGGAAAAGTCGGCGCTGAAAATCAAACTGCCCCAACGGAATATCAGATCTCTCAGCGGGCGGACTTTTTTGAATGTCTCATGGATCTCAACACGATGGTCAAGCGCCCGATCATCAACACGCGCGACGAACCGCATGCGGATGCGGCCAGGTTTCGGAGGCTGCATGTGATTGTGGGCGATGCCAATATGGCGGAGCTATCCACCTATCTCAAGGTCGGAACCTTGGACATTGTGTTGCATCTGCTGGAGGCTGGTGCCGGTTTGCCGCAGATGGAACTCGAAGAGCCGGTTCGGGTGTTCAAACAGGTGTCGCGAGACCTGGAAGTCAAGCAGACGGTGAAGTTGGCAGGTGGCAGGCCTACGACGGCGCTGGCGGTCCAACGGGCCTACTTGAGTGCGGCCAAGGTATTTTATGCCTCGCAAGCACATGGTCCCGTCATTCAGGATGTGCTGCTCCGTTGGGAAGAGGTTCTCAACAAGCTCGAGCAGGATCCGCGTTTGTTGGTCCATTCATTGGATTGGGTGGCGAAGCGACACTTGATTGAGTCCTACATGGAGCGAAAAGGCTGTGGATGGGACGACCCACGCGTGAAATTAATGGACCTGCAATACCATGACGTTCGTCCTGAAAAAGGGCTCTTCTATACGCTGGAACGGAGTCAGCTGATCGAGCGGATCGTTGATGAGGAAGAAATCCAACGGGCCGAGTCCCAACCTCCGACGGGCACGCGAGCGTATTTTCGTGGCCGTTGTGTGAGCAAGTTTTCGAAATCCTTGTACGGTGCCAGTTGGACCTCCGTCTTATTCGATGCCGGCGATACCACGATCAAGAAAGTTCCCTTGATGGATCCCCATCGTGGGACACAAGCCTTGACAGGGGCGCTACTGGATTCTTCCGATTCGGTTGATGTGCTTCTCGACAAACTCAAGGTGTGACGAACGGTGGTTTTCGTAAGCTGCCAGAACTTACTTCGACGTAGCCGCAAAGCACAAAAACCATGGAAGGTAGCCAATCAATGAAGATCGCTCACGGGATGATCATAAAGGCTGTCCAGCAAGGTCGCAGCGGGCGAAGCCGCGAGGCATACGGTGTCCCGCATGTTGAGTCTCTGAACGACGCGAGCACGAAGCCGGCGGACTTTTCCAACCTTCTTTCAGGGCCACGATGAAGTTACCCCACCTCCCTGACCACGATGGGTCGAGTTTCGTGGAATTCCTATCCCAACATTATCCGGCCCTGGCGCTCGGAGCCTCAGGGTTGGCCTCGAATTCCGATCAGGCACGAACCGCCGGTACCGTGACGGTGCCCACTGCGACGACTGTGTTGGCGATCAAGTATCAGCAGGGAGTGATTATTGCCGGGGACCGCCGCGCGACGGAAGGATTTCAGATCGCGGATCGCCGGATTGAGAAGGTATTCAAGATCGATGAATGGTCGGCGATGGCGATCGCGGGGGCGGCCGGTCCCTGTATCGAGATGGCCAAGCTCTTCCAGACTGAGTTGGAGCATTACGAAAAATTGGAAGGTGTGCCGCTTTCATGCGAAGGGAAGGCCAATAAGCTTGGCCAGATGGTGAAGGCGAACTTGCCTATGGTGTTTCAGGGGTTGGTCGTGATGCCGCTCTATGTCGGCTATGATCTGAAACGCGGGGAGGGGCGTATTTTCAAGTACGATATCACCGGCGGGCGATATGAAGAATCCGATTACCATGCGATCGGGTCCGGGGGAAAAGACGCTCGCAATACGATGCGGGAACACTTCCAGCGGAATCTTTCCGAGGCGGAGGTGATCAAGCTGGCCGTATTAGCACTTTACAATGCCGCGGATGACGATGTGGGGACTGGTGGGCCCGACCTCGTGCGAGGGATTTATCCCACCGCGAAGCTAGTGACCGATCAAGGCATCACGGATGTCTCGGAGGACACACTCCGGACGGTCTGTGACGCTGTTATGGCGGCTCGCCGTTCACGGGAGACGTAACTATGCCGATGCCCTATTACGTTTCTCCTGAACAAATGATGCAGGATAAGGCGGAGTACGCCAAGAAGGGGATCGCCAAGGGCCGATCGATCATCGTGATGGAGTACGTCGACGGGATTCTCTTGGCCGCCGACAATCCGAGCGCTTCGCTGCATAAAGTCTCTGAGATCTACGACAATATTGCGTTTGCCGGGGCCGGCAAGTATAGCGAGTTTGAGAATCTTCGGAAGGCCGGCATTCGCCACGCCGATCTCAAAGGGTTCATGTATAGCCGGGAAGACGTAACCGGTCGGTCATTGGCGAATGGGTATTCGCAAAGTCTTGGGACCGTCTTTAGCCAGGAAATGAAACCGCTGGAGGTGGAAATTCTCGTGGTACAGGCCGGCACCAACACCCATCCGAACGAAATCTATCGTATCTCCTTTGACGGGAGCATCATCGACGAGAAGACTTTTGCCGTGATTGGGGGACGGGCAGACGTGGTACAGAGCTTTCTGAAGGAGAAAAGCCCCAGTCATGCCCCGAATCTCGACGAGGCGTTACGACTCTGCGTGACGGCTCTCGATCAAACCGCCAATCAAAAGCTCCAGCCGGAGGGGTTGGAGGTTGCAGTGCTGGACCGCAGTCGGATCGGTCGGAAGTTCCGTCGCCTAGCAGTCAGTGACATTCGAGAGGCGCTCTCCTCCTAACAGAAGGCTCAAAAGACCGACAACGACGTTCTCGCGTTGATTTCACATGTGTGAAACATAGATTGTGAAGCGTCGGTTGTTTCCCTCGAGGCATGGGAGTGCGGCCTCGGTCGGTGAAAGTCGCGTCTTGGCGAGACGGGGCGAGTGGGTGAGAAGCAACGCCCTTTTGAGCATCCTGACGGTATTGTGATATCCATATCCTCTGGAACATTTCAGCTGTCCAGTTGGCATCGGATTGAGTTTCTCTACAGCCTGCCAACCTCTGCCGTCCATAATGGTGTCCTTTGTTGAAGATCCCGGCCTGGGCGTATAATCTGAGTGTGGCTCGCGCATGATGACGGTGGGTCCCATGAAACAACGGATTTACGGCCTCGAGAACGAGTACGGCCTCATTTTTTCTCCCAATGGCCGGATTTATCTGCCGATGGAAAAAGTCCTGGGATACATCTTTGAGGGACTGATTCCGAACAGCTGGCCGTCGAACGCCTTTTTAGTCAATGGGGCTCGGTTCTACCAAGATACTGGCTGCCATCCGGAGTATTCGACCCCGGAGTGCGACAATATCCTGGATCTTGTTGTGCACGATAAGGCGGGAGAGCGACTCCTGGAAGCCTGTCTGCCTGCCGCAGAGGAGCGGCTCCGTGAGGAAGGGTTGTCCGGGGAGATCTATATTTTCAAGAACAATACGGACTCGTTGGGCAATACGTACGGATGCCACGAAAATTTCCTGATGCGACGGGATGTCGACTTTTGGAAGGTCACCGAACAGTTGATCCCGTTTTTCGTGACCAGACAGATCTTCAGCGGAGCCGGGAAAGTCTTAAAGGTCTCGGGGAAGCCGCAGTATTTCATCTCGCAGCGCGCGCAGCATATCCATGAGAAGACATCGTCGTCGACGACGTCTTCTCGGAGTATCATCAATACCCGCGATGAGCCGCATTCCGATGCGGAACGGTATCGGCGTCTGCATATCATCGTCGGCGATTCGAACATGTCCGAGTATGCGACGTATCTGAAGGTGGGAACCGCCGCACTGGTCCTATCGATGATCGAAGAGGGCTATGCGGTTCACGGAATGGAACTCGAAGACTCTGTGAAGGCGATCCGAGAGGTGTCCCGCGATCCTACATTGAAAAAGAAGGTGCGGCTTGATGACGGTCGACAGATGACCGCCATTGAGATTCAACGGGTCTATCTGAGCCGGGCGAAGGACTATCTGGCGCAAGAAACGCATGAGCCCGTTCTTGATGATGTGTGCAATAAGTGGGAAACAGTGTTGCAGCAGTTGGAGGAGGATCCGATGCAGCTGACGCATCAGATCGATTGGGTCACGAAGAAACACCTGATCCAATCCTACGTCGACAAGAAGAATTGCGGGTGGGATGATCCGCGTGTGTTGCTGCTGGATCTGCAATACCATGATGTGAAGCGGACGAGAGGGTTGTACTATCTCATGGAGTCTCGTGGGGTGGTCGAACGAGTCGTGGAGGAAGATGCCGTTCAGCGGGCGATGTCGACCCCTCCGCAAACCACGCGGGCAAAGGTGCGAGGCGACTTCATTCGCTTCGCACGGGCGAAGAATCGATCCTACACAGTTGATTGGACTTATTTGAAACTGAATGGGTACTGGGAGGAAACGATCCTCTGCATGGACCCCTTTAGTGCAACAAATCGACGAGTCGAGGAACTCATTTCGCAAGTCTCCGGAGGACGATTCTACCGATGAGAGCCTTATCTAGTCTCTTTCATACAAGGCCCATAAGGCTGGCACTACTCGCTTTCGTGGTTGGGCTCCCGACGAACCTTGTCGGTGCTCTCTTGCCCGGCTCCATATCAACCGCTCATGGAGCAGAGGGCCGTTATAGCGGGAAACAGGGCCAAGTGCTTGTCGTGAAAGTGCCGGCTGATGATGAATCAATCACAGCACAAGGAACGTTTCTTGGTCGCTCCATCCGCTTCTTTCTAGATCCGCGACGTGAAGAGCCGAAAGGATTTGTGGGGTTGCTCGGGATTGACCTACAAGATGAGCCCGGAACGCATGACCTGATTGTTGAGTTGAGGCAGGGGGAACAGAGTCGTACCCTCAATTACAGCGTGTCGGTTCTCAAAGAGAAGTTTCACGTCGAACATCTTACACTGCCCAAAGACAAGGTCGATCTTGACGAGAAGACCCTCGCCCGCTGGAAGACAGAGCAAGAGCAGGTGAAGACGGCCTTGGCGAGTGATTCACAGACACGATTGTGGCAGCCTGGGTTCGTCGAGCCGGTGAATGGGAAGCGCACCGGGATTTTCGGCAGTGTCCGAATCATGAACGGCCAACCACGGAATCCACATAATGGGGAAGATATTGGGGCTCCGCTTGGTACACCGGTCGCCGCAACAAACGATGGCGTGGTGAAGCTCACCGTCGATCATTTTTTCTCCGGTAAGGGTATCTTTCTTGACCATGGATTAGGATTCTACTCGATGTATTTCCATCTGTCCGAGGTGCTGGTCAAGGACGGGGAGGTCGTGAAGGCCGGACAGATTGTGGGAAAGGTTGGTGCCAGCGGTCGAGCGACTGGTCCGCATCTCCATTGGGGCGTGAAACTCAACGGCGCGCGGGTGAACCCTTACGCACTGTTGGATCTCCCTTTTAAAGGCCCCGTACAGTCTGCAACTCCAGCCCCTGTATCGATCCCTGAACCGGCTTCCGGTATAGGGTCGCCATCTCCGTAACACCCCTCGTGTTCCGGTCCTTTTCCCCTGAGCGATTTCCGGTTGACCTGAGTCTCACCGCGGGCATACCCTTTGGAACATCATTACTCACAATGAGTCATCCGTCATGCGAACTTTTTTATTCCTGTGCGCAGCAGTCTCCCTTCTCATCTCCGCGCATAAATTTTCACTGGTCGACGCGAGTGGGCAGTACAAGAGCGCCTTGTTCTTTCTCCTTATCGGCATCCAGATGCTGATCACCGGAGCACTCATCGGTGGCCATCAAGACGAGCGCGATCTCAAATCACAAACTGATGGTGAGGTGGAAGAAAAGAAGGCTGCCGGGTTTAATCATGTGAAGGGGTCGGTGGAAGAGGGGAAGAGGTCCTAAAGGCCAAATTGGAGCAATGCATCTGAATAGGTCGTCAGGCTGACGCAAGGGTAAATGAGTCAGATTAGGGGGCTGGGTACGCTAAACGTGTTTTCCAATACGATCGTTTTACACCTGCCAATTCTTCCTAATAGTTGATTGCTTTGATTTAATCCAGTCCAATAACCTCCAATCCTCTCCTTCTTATTTCAACTTATTGTTACCGTATTGTGTTGCCCCTCTTCCTAACTCAGAGGCGAAACAAGACAATTCCCTCCAGCACATTTCAGGCCTTGTGGTAGGCTTGAAACGCACGTGCATTAGAACTCTATGTATTCTGAAACCTTTTGTGCGCCACTCATGTGAAAGCTGAGGAGACTCACTATAGCTAAGTTCACAATCATTGATAGGCCTTGACGATGTCGTCGAGCGTGGCTTGCTCCTGATATTCCCGGCGTTTCTTCAGCACGGCGAAGTCCCGCTCGATGGGATTGAGGTCGGGGGAAT
>WBZQ01000029.1_pt2 | contig 174940 bp, 156 predicted proteins | sample 5204251 | NCBI WGS metagenome assembly WBZQ01 (sample SAMN12412402, study PRJNA552823) | activated sludge metagenome | isolation source: activated sludge from nitrification reactor of wastewater treatment plant... | place: USA: Virginia | collected 2017-09 | reverse complement strand
CCGAAATCGTGCGCGACGGTCCCGGCTTCGCCGTCCTCACCGGACAGGTCGGTGCCGGATGCCTGGTCGTCCGGGGTGTCGTCTCCGGGTGCCTGCTTTCCGGGGGCCTGCTTTCCGGGTGCCTGGGGCGGGTCGAGCCGGTAGGCATTGGGTGAGGGCGCCGCGGCCGCCGGTGCGTCGTCGCCGACCGGTGCGATGACCTCGGTGGTCTCGCCGGGCCGCAGATCGTCGCCGCTGCCGGACCCACCGGCGCCAGGAGCACCCGAGTACAGATTGGCGAGGTATTCGGAGGGTCCGCCGGTGCCCGGCTTCCCCGCGTCGCCGCGGTCGGCCGGTTCGTCCGGTGTGCCGAACCCGGTCCGCTCGATGACGCCGGTCCGTTCGAGATCGTCTGGGTGGTCGATGACCCCCGTGCGCTCGAGGTCGTCCGGCAGATCGCCGGTATCGGTGGCTGCGGCGGTTGCATCCGGGGCATCGGTCCGATCGATGACCTCGGTCCGGTCGGTGAGTTCCGCCGGCGACGGGGCCTCGGTGCCGGTGCGGTCGATGATGTCGGTGCGCTCGTTCGGCGTCACCGCGCCGACGGGTTCGGTGCGGTCGAAGGTCTTGGCGATCGCCTCGGTCGGGCCGTCGGCCTCGTCCGGCTCCTGACGGTCGCCGCCGCGGGCCTTGCGCCGGCCGAACAGCCCGCGCCGGGGCTGCTTCACCTCGGGTTCGACCTCGACGTCGGAGAACGACCGGTACGAGTCGAAGTCACCGTCCTCGTCGGCCGCGGTGACCTTGGTGGGCTCGGTCGCTGCGGGGATCTCGGGCTCGGAAACGACGGATTCGCCGGCGCCGGACAGCTCGCCCGACTCGGGTCCGGTCTCGTGAACGCGCTCGATGATCCCGGTCGCCTCGTTGTCGGCGTCCGGTTCCGGCGCCTGCGCGGCCGCGGGACTGTAGGTGGGCATTCCGCTGGAGGTGAGCGCACCACCGGTGGGGGGCTGCCGGTCGGCGGGACGATCGGCGCGCGGGAAAGAGATGTGCCGAGGCTCGGCGGTCGGATCGGAGGAGACCCGCGGCACCTCCCCGGTCAACTCGGCCATCGACACCGCGCCGTCACGTCCGGCCCGGCGCCGGTTACGGCTGTCCTTGGCCGAGGTGGTCGTATCGGCATCGCCCTGATGACGTGCCAACAGCTCGGATACGGAAATGGGCCGGGAATCTGCGTCCTCGTTCACCATTGCGTGCGTTCTCCCAAAGTTTCTCCGACAACCGCGTTCAACATCTTAAAGCTTCTGCACTACGTTCTTCGAATGCCGACGCCCCAACCTACCGAAGTCCGGCCGGATCACCCGCCGACACACCTGGAACCCGGCCTGTCGAACCCGGCTCTTCCGCAGCCCCGGCCTACTGAAGTCCAGACCTACTGAAGCCCTGTATCGAGCCGCCGCAGGATCACTCCCTCCCGCAGAGCCCACGGGCAGATTTCCAGTGTATCGATGTCCAGGGCCCGCATCGCGGCCTCCGCGACGAGCGCGCCCGCGACGATCTGGCCGGCACGGTCGCTGCTGACGCCTTCGAGTTCAGCGCGATCGGACGTGGTCATCCGCGAGATGAACGCGATCAGCTGCCGCAGCCCGCTCGAGGTCAGCTCCCGCCGCACCCGGGGACCGGCGCTCGAGGGCGCCGCGCCGGTGAGCCGGGCCAGGCTGCGGAACGTCTTGGACGTGGCCGCCACCAGATCGGGTTTGCCGCAGTCCGAGAGCTGTTTGGCGGCGACCTTCAGTTCGGCGTCGAGCCAATCGCGCAGGACAGAGATCCGTCGGCGGTCCGGCGGGTCGTCGGGCAGCCACTCGCGGGTGAGCCTGCCCGCGCCGAGCGGCAGCGACAGCGCGACATCCGGTTCCTCGTCGACACCGTTGGACATCTCCAGCGAACCACCGCCGATGTCGAGGGCGAGGATGCGGCCCGCGCTCCAGCCGTACCAGCGGCGCACGGCCAGCGAAGTCAGCCGCGCCTCGTCGGTGCCCGACAGCACGTCGACCGTGACGCCCGTCTTGGCGGCGACCTCGGCGAGAACCTCGTCACAGTTGGTCGCATCGCGCACCGCGGAAGTGGCGAACGCCATGATCTGCTCACATCCCGATGACGTGGCGATGTGGGTGAACTCGTCGACCGACTCGACGAGTTTGCCCGCAGCCCGGTCGGTGAGCCTTCCGTCCGCGTCGATCTGCTCGGCGAGGCGCAAAACCGCCTTCGTCGAACTCATCGGGGTGGGATGACCGCCGCGATGGGCGTCGACAACCAGCAGGTGGACCGTATTACTGCCCACATCGAGTACTCCTAAGCGCACTCCGGCAACGCTACTGCGTCGTACCGCCGTTACAACAGCGGCTCGCGAAATGCCCGGCAGATTCGCGCGAATCGGACATCGCCCGCAACCGGGCCGAATCCTGCGAATCAGGTGGTCGGGTCCCCTCTGATTAGGCACGCACCGCACCCTCGGCGTTACCGTTGTCACCGTGGCGAACACCCGAACGAGCGCACGCATGCGCCCCACCCCCGAAGTCGGCCTCGACTTCGCGCGCGAATGGTATGAGTTCGCTGATCCCGACGACCCCGAACACATGATCAGCGCCGACCTCACCTGGCTGCTGTCGCACTGGACGTGTGTCTTCGGCACCCCCGCCTGCCAGGGCATCGTCGACGGGCGCGAATCCGACGGCTGCTGCACACACGGGGCGTACCTGTCGGACAAGGCCGACCGCAAACGGCTCGCCAAGGGCATGTCGATGCTGACCGAGGACGACTGGCAGTTCTACAAGAAGGGCTCCGGCAAAGATCCGGTCGGCCCGCGCGGCTACCTCGAAGAGGGTGACCTCGACGACGAACCGGCCCTCAAGACCCGCACCTACAAGGGCGCGTGCATCTTCCTGAACCGGCCCGACTTCGCCAAGGGCCCCGGCTGCGCGCTGCATGCGATGGCCCTGCGCAAGGGACTCGAACCGCTGACCGTGAAACCCGATGTGTGCTGGCAACTTCCGGTCCGCCGCGAACAGGACTGGGTGGAACGGCCCGACGGCACCCAGGTCCTCAAGACCACCATCACCGAATACGACCGGCGCGGCTGGGGCGAGGGCGGCCACGACCTGAAGTGGTACTGCTCGGGTTCACCCGACGCCCATGTCGGGGCCACCCAGGTGTGGCAGTCGTACGCGCCCGAGCTGATCGAACTCATCGGCCAGGCCGCCTACGACGCCCTCGCCGAAGTCTGCAAACGCCGGAACGGGCTGGGCCTCATCGCCATTCACCCCGCCACCGCCGCCGCCACCAACCGCCGCGACACCGACATCAAGTACGAACGCCTCGACGACTGAGTCCCCTCGATCCCCGAACCCGACGCAGCCACACACCTTGATCCCAAGGCCGAAGCGACCACACCTCTTGATCCCGACCCCGACGCAACCACACACCTTGATCCCCGACCCCGACGCAACCACACATCTTGATCCCTGAGGCCGAAGCGACGAAGGAGCGAGGGACGCGTTGGGTCCGGCGACACGAGGCTCCCAACTCGGCAACGGCTCAAGGATGGCAGCGGTCCGAGAATGCCTAGGGCTCGAGCTTGTACCCCAGCCCCCGCACGGTCACCAGATGCTTGGGTGACCCCGGGTCGGGCTCGATCTTGGCGCGGAGCCGTTTCACATGCACGTCAAGGGTTTTGGTGTCACCGACATAGTCGGCGCCCCACACCCGGTCGATGAGCTGACCCCGGGTGAGCACCCGGCCGGCATTGCGCATCAGGTATTCAAGGAGGTCGAACTCCTTGAGCGGCAACGTGATCGGATCCCCGTTGACGGCCACGGTGTGCCGGTCCACATCCATCCGCACCGGCCCGGCCTCGAGCACCACCACGGCGGTCTCGTCATCGGCGGGGTCGCCGCCGCGGCGCAGCACCGCCCGGATCCGGGCGATCAGTTCTCGTGCCGAATACGGTTTGGTGACATAGTCATCGGCGCCGAGCTCGAGTCCGACGACCTTGTCGATCTCCGAGTCACGGGCGGTCACCATGATCACGGGGACACCGGACTTGGCCCGCAGCGCCCGGCAGATCTCGGTGCCCGACATCCCCGGCAGCATCACGTCGAGCAGCACGATGTCGGGGTTGATCCGGTCGAACGCTGCCAGCGCCTGCGCTCCGTCGTTGATCACGCTGGCCTCGAAACCCTCCTTGCGCAGCAGAAATGCCAGCGGATCGGCCAAGGCTTCCTCGTCCTCGACGATCAATACGTGCGTCACAGATAGATTCCTTCTGTCCTCTGATCAAAAATTCGGGAAAAATCGGGGGCGGGCGTCGCTGATCACTTGGCCGGCACCGACCCGCCCGTGGTGTCAGCGGCCCGGGATGCCCCGGCGGGGTCCCCGTCCGCACGGTCAGCGCCGACGCTGTTGTCACCGAGGTCATCGTCGTCAGGGTCATCGTCGTCGGGGTCACCGTCGTCGGGGCCGAGGACTTCCTGCGGGATGCTGAGCGTGAATGTCGACCCGGTGCCGGGTTTGCTCCACAGCGCGATCGTCCCGTCGTGGTTGGCCGCGACGTGTTTGACGATCGCCAGCCCCAGCCCGGTGCCGCCGGTGAGCCGCGACCGTGCCTTGTCGACGCGGAAGAACCGCTCGAACACGCGCTGCTGGTCGGCGGGCGCGATTCCGATGCCGCGGTCGGTGACGGCGATCGACACCATCGGGACGCCGTCGGTGACAGTGCGCCTGCGGCTGACCGAGACCATCGTGTTCTCCGGCGAGTAGGCGATGGCGTTGACGATGAGGTTGTTGAGGGCAGTCAGCAGCAGCATCCGGTCGCCGCGGATGGTGAGCCCGATCGGTGCGTCGGCCTGCAGCTTGATTCCGGCGGCGTCCGCGGTGAGAGCCGCGGACTCGAGCGCCTCGTCGACCAGTTCGTCGACGTCGACGCTGCTGAGCTCCTCGGTCCGGCCGCTCTGCAGCCGCGACAGTGACAGTAGTTCGTTGACCATCGTGCCGAGCCGGGCGGCCTCGCCCACCACCTGTTTGCCGAAATGGCTGACCGCGTCGATGTCGTCGGCCGATTCGAGCAGTGCCTCGCCGAGCAGGCCGATGGCACCGACAGGCGTCTTGAGTTCGTGCGAGACGTTGGCGACGAAGTCGCGGCGGGTGGCCTCCACCCGGGCGTGTTCGGTGTCATCGACGCCGTACACGACCGCGTACCGTTCGTCGTGTTTGCCGTCGCCGCCGACGGCGAGCCGGACCAGACATCCCACGGAGTCGACGTTGCGGGCGGTGGCCCGGCCGGTGGAGACGAATCCCAGTGTCGACGGGCTGGGGGTGAACTCGAACCGCTTTTCCGCGGTGGTCCCCGAGGAACCGGTGTCCGACTGGGCGGTGCCCGACGAGGCAATGTCCGACGAGGCGATGTCCGACGAGGCGATGTCAAGGACGTCCTTGGCGGCTCGCCACACGACTTCGGCGAGCAGCCGGTCACGCACCATACCCAGTTCGACGGCGCGATGGTTGTACAGCACGACATCGCGGAACTCGTCGACGACGGCGACCGCCGTTTCGGAGTTGCGAAGGATCAGCCCGAGCAGGCCCGCCCGGGTCATGCGGCCGTCGGGAGTGAGGCCGATGACGTCGGCCTCGCGCAGCTCGGCCTCCTCGGGAACCGCCCGCGGCGAGTCGGCCGCCTCGAGATGCACGATGGCGGGTACGGGCTGCACGGTGGCCGGGGCCGCGCCGCGGGAGCCTCCCAAGCGGGGCCCCACGACCAGTGCACCGACAGCAACGCCGACAACCAATGCCAGTGCGATCGCGCCAAGAACCAAAGCAACGGTCACAATCTGCACCTTACGGCCCGGCGAACGGCCGACGCACGCCATGCGGGCGAGTTCGGCCGCTGTTCACGTAGAGTTCCACAACCCACAAGATCCCGGACGCCCTGCACACCCCGAAAGCGCCCACGAGATCCTTCAGGCACCCCGGAAGGCCCGGATCTCTCCGGCCCGCGCGGCGTCAACCCGTTCCGGGCACCCGAGCCGCGTCAGCGGGGCACCGAGACCGCCATGTCGGCGTACTCGGGGTGTTTACCGACGTAGGACTCCACGTAGGAGCACACGGGGACCACCTTGTTACCCGAGGGCCGGATGTCGTCGAGCACCGCCTTGACCAGTTGGCCCGCGTATCCGTGTCCGCTGAACCGCTCGAAGACCACCGTGTGGGTGAGCACCACCTGCTCGATCTCCGTTACGTAATCGAGGTAGCCGACCTGCACATCGGTACCGTCCTCCGCCGCCACATAAGCCTCATATCGCTCCTGCGCCGGCACATGCTTGATCTGAACCGTCCCCGTTTCGCCCATACGTCCAATGTAGCCCGCATCACACCACCGTGCGGCCCGGTTGATGTTGCAGATGAGGCTCGAGAGCGTGATGCCCCCACCGGACAACCGGCGGGGGCATCACGACGTCGCGGACAGCGCTGCTTTCTGCGACTACTTCTTCCGCGGCTACTTCTCCGCGACTACTTCTTCTGGGCAGCTACTTCTTCTGGCCTTGGGCGGCGACGGCTGCGGCACCGGCCGCGGCTGCCTCCGGATCGAGGTAGGTGCCGCCAGGGTTGAGCGGCTTGAGGTCGTCGTCGAGGTCGTAGCGCAGCGGGTTGCCGGTGGGGATGTTCAGGCCGGCGATGTCGGCGTCGGAGATGCCGTCGAGGTGCTTGACCAGTGCCCGCAGCGAGTTGCCGTGGGCGGCGACGAGCACGGTCTTACCGGCCCGCAGGTCGGCGGCGATGGTCTCGGTGAAGTACGGGATGAGTCGTTCGACGACGTCCTTGAGGCATTCGGTCAGCGGCACCTCGTCGAGATCGGCGTACCGCGGGTCGTGGCTCTGGCTGTACTCGGCGTCGGCGTCGATGGCCGGCGGCGGGGTGTCGTAGCTGCGGCGCCACAGCATGAACTGCTCGTTGCCGTACTTCTCCAGGGTGTCGGCCTTGTTGAGCCCCTGCAGCGCACCGTAGTGGCGTTCGTTCAGGCGCCAGTCCCGGACCACCGGAATCCAGTGCCGGTCGGCCTTGTCGAGCGCGATCTGCGCGGTCGCGATGGCCCGGCGCAGCAGCGAGGTGTACAGCACGTCGGGCAGCAGGTCGTGCTCGACGAGCAGTTCACCCGCCCGCACCGCCTCCGCGGTGCCCTTCTCCGTGAGCGCGACGTCGACCCAGCCGGTGAACTGGTTGGACGCATTCCATTCGCTCTCGCCATGCCGCATCAAAATCAGGGTGCCGTTGCTCATGCCGATGAGTTTTCCACATCGGCGTTGCCCACATCGGCCGACGGGTTCGTCCCGACAGCGCCGAACGCCACGTCGGCGACCCCGACGACGGTGCAGAAGCCCAGCGACCCACGTTCTTGATCCCCGAAACCGAAGCCGGGAACAAACAACCCACCAACTTGATCCCCGAGGCCGAAGCGAGGTACGAGCGAGGGGTCCGGCGAGATTCCTCCATGACGGCACCACCTCGGACTCGGGCGGAGCTCCTTTTCGGAGGATGCGGCAGGACTCGACGGCACCGAGACCGTCCTGGTCCTGCGCACGATGTCCACGAGCTGGGCCACCATCGGCCGGGCCGTCGGCGTGCCACGACAGTCGGCACACGAACACTGGGGCGCCCGCATCGCCGGCATCCTCGGCGAATAGAGCGGTCACCCGGGCGGTTCGGCCAGACCTGTCCGGTAGGCGATGACCACGAGCTGGGCACGGTCGCGAGCGTGAAGTTTGGTCATCGCCCGGCTGAGATGGGTGCGGACGGTCCCGGCACTGACCACCCAGCGCTGCGCGATCTGTTCGTTGGTCGAACCTGCCGCGACCAGGCGCACCGCCTCGCGTTCGCGGTCGGTGAGAGCAGCGACACCCGGACCCGCCCCGGCCGCACGGTTACGGGAGGCGAACGCGGCCACCAGCCGCTGCACCTGATGCGCCGAGAGCAACGCCTCACCGGTGGCGATGGTGCGGACGGCATTGATGAGTTCGTCGGCCGAGGCGTGTTTGAGCAGAAAGCCGCTCGCTCCCGCGTCGAGTGCGTCGAAGACGTATTCGTCCATTTCGAAGGTGGTGAGGATGAGGACTTTGACGCCGGCGAGGCCGGGGTCGGCGGTGATCTGCCGGGTCGCTTCGATGCCGTTGGTGCGCGGCATCCGGATGTCCATCACGACGACGTCGGGGCGCAGTGCACGGGTACGCGCCAGCGCCTCATCCCCGTCGGCGGCCTCACCGATGACATCGATGTCGTCTTCGAGGTCGAGCACCGTACGAAAACCGGTGCGCACCAACGTCTGATCGTCGACGACGAGGACCCGGATCATGGCGCCCCCACGTGCGGGAGCGGCCAGGTCGCCTGCACGGCGAAGCCCGGCGATCGTGGTCCCACGTCGAGTGTGCCGCCGGTCGATTGGACCCGCTCGGCCATTCCGATGAGTCCGACGCCGGTCCCGCGTGGTGCGGCCGGTCCCCCGGCCCGCCCGTCGTCGGTGATCCCGACACGCAAGGTCGCGCCGTGATGTTCGACGTGGACACGCACCCTGGCAGCCGGACCCGCATGCCGGGTCACGTTGCTCAGCGCTTCCTGGACGACCCGGTATGCGGCGGCGCTGACCTGCCGCGCGATAGGTAGACCGTCGACGGCCGGGTCGCGTTGGTAGGTGACGGTGAGTCCGTCGTTGCGGGCGCGGGCGATCAGCTCACCGATGCCGTCGATACTTGCGCCGGGTTCGTGATTCTCGTCGACAGCGTCCTCGTCGACACTGTTCTCACGCAACGAATTCAGCAGCCAGCCGAGCTCGTCAAGGGCATCGCCGGAGGCGCCCCGGATGGCGGCGAGCGCTTCGCGGGCCTTGGCCGGATCCCGCTCGAGGAGCCGGTCGGCCACGGTCGATTGGACGTTGATGCTGGCCAGCGCATGGGCGACGGAGTCGTGCAGGTCGCGGGCGATGCGCAGGCGTTCACCGGTCACCGCCTGACGGCGTAGCAGGTCATGCTGCCTGCGGCGTTCGGCTCGCCTGTCCACCTGGGTGCGGACGGTGACACCGACCAACGCCACCGCGATCGCCCAGGCGGGTCCGGCGGTGCCGATGGGACCGAGTTCGGCGAAGCCGACGACGCGGCCACCGGCGACGGCCGCGATCACCAGCACAACCCCCACCGCGACAATGGGTTTGGGTGCCCGATAGCCGAGGATCGCCATGGTGACCGGTCCGACGAGCAGCGCGGGTCCACCGGGATTCCCGGTGGCCAGGTAGCCGAACAGACAGGCGGGCACCACGACCGCCGGCACCATCGGCAGGTAGGCGGTGGCGGTGATGGCGAGCGCCCCCACCACACCGAACGCCACCCCGGTTGCGGTGACGCCGGCGATGGACTGGGACGCGCCGGCGACGAGGGCAACGAGCACCACCGCGATCGCGCCGTCGACGGCCACCGGACTCAGCCCCGCGCGCCGGTCCGGTCGCATCGCCTCGACGTCGGACATGCTTCTCATCTTGGCACCTACCCGGATCATGCGACCGAGTCGGCGCGGACGTCACGGCGCCGGACCGGGTGCGCCCTGCCGCCCGACTTGCTGCCGCGTCCGACCTTGCCACCCGGCTTGACCACCGACAACCAGGTGGCCACCAGCAGCGCGACGGTGGACACGACCGGCGGGAACAGAAAGTCGGTGACCGCGACGGCACCTCGAACGTCGCCGCCGGTACCCACCGGGTCCGGCACGTCGATCGTCAGGGCGTTCGGTGTCAGCAGCACAGCCACGAGCACGGTGAGGATCACCGAGATGGCCAGCTTGACGGCCACCCACCAGTAGGTGACAACACCCCACGACGTGCCGAGCCCCAGCACCACCCCACTGGCGAGCGTGACGGCGGCCAGCGCGGGCACCACCGGCGGCACGATCACCGTGATCGCCATGATGGATGCCGAGACCGTCGCGCCGGAGTCACTGGTGACTGCGGTGACTGCGAGTGCCAGCATCGCCAGGTTGACGCCGATCCAGCCGACGCTGCTCACGATGTGGACAATCAGGACACCGCGCCGGGCTTTGCGGGAGAGTCTCCGGGATCCGGAGGTGTGCGTGGACATGATCGGGTTCCTTCATGTTTCGGTTCTGGGCCGTTAAGGGTTCTGGGCTGTTTCAGTTCGTGACGTCGCGGCGGGCCAGCACCACACCGGCGACGACCGCGCACACGGCCAGGTAGATCGCCGAGGTCCACAGCACCGTGTGCGTGGCGAGTGAGTCAGGTGCGCCGGGGTTCACCAGGCTGCGCATCACCAGACCGGGAAACCAGCGCTGCGCCCAGTCGTGGCCCTCGCCGAGGACGTTCTCGATGGGGCCGAACCACAGCAGCAGCACTGCCAGGGTGATGGGGGTGGACCGGATGATCACGGCGAGCGTGGTGCCGATGGCGGCGTACATGAGGATGAACAGCCCCAGTCGCGCGGCGTCGGAGGCGATGTCCCCGAGGCCGTCGGCGCCGAACCAGCCGGCCGTCGAATAACCGTAGTGCGGGGCGACGACGCGCGCGGTGACCGCGCCCGCCACCAGGGCGGTGACCGCGGTGATCGCGGCGACCCCGAGCCGGCTGGTGAGCTTGCCGGTTTCCAGCGCGATACGCCGGGGCTGCCGGGTCAGCGCCGCCCGGGTCAGGCCGCGGTCGATCTGATTGCCGGCCGGTGCCGCGAAGGCCGCGGCCACCAGCAGCGCCACGAATCCGGTGGCCGACATGACCGCCGATGTCGCGCCGTCGACGGCGGCGATACCGCGGGGACCGTCACCCGCGGCGGCGGTGACCAGCCAGGTGGCGCCGACGGCGAGTACGGCGGCGAGCGGCAGCACCGAATACCACAGCCGCGGCCGGTCGAGCAGTATCCACTCGGAGTGGGCGGATCGGGTGAGTGCGGTGAACATTGTCTCGGTTTCCTTACGGCTCTTATGAATTCGGGATGCGAGCGATTTCAGGACGCGACGAGTTCCAGGTACCGGCTCTGCAGGTCCGGGCGCCGGATATGCAGCTCGCGCAAGATGATTCCGTGGCCGTGCGCGCGCTCGTTGAGCGTCGCGGCGACCTGGCACGGGTCCTCGGCACCGGCGACGTCGATACGCAATCCGTCGCCGTCGTCGGTGACCGGCAAACCGAATCCCACTGCGATACGGGACAGTTCGGCGATGCCGGCCGGATCGGCGGGGACGGCACGCAGCACGGCGCCGCCGTCCGTGAATCCTGACGCCGGACCTTCGTAGAGGAGCCCGCCGAGGCGCAGGATCACCAGCCAGTCGCACATCTGTTCCAGTTCGCTGAGCAGATGCGAGGAGACGATGACGGTGGCGCCGCGGGCGGCGATGGTGGTGACGATGTCGCGGACATCTGCCATACCGACGGGATCGAGCCCGTTGGTGGGTTCATCGAGAATCACCAGTTCGGGATCGCCGAGCAGCGCGGCGGCGATCCCGAGACGCTGTTTCATGCCGAGCGAGTAGCTGCCGACCGGATCGTTGCCACGACCGGCGAGGCCGACGAGGTCGATGAGGTCGTCGAGGTCGGTCGGGGGTTGCCCGGTCAGCGCGGCGAGCGCGCGCAGGTTGTCGCGCCCGCCGACGGCCGGATGAAATGCGGGGGTCTCGATGAGCGACCCGACTTTCGGTAGGTACCGTGCCGGCCTCGACACCGGTTCACCGAGTACGCTAGCCGTGCCCGAGGTGGGGCGGACCAGTCCCAGCAGCATGGCCAGCAGCGTGGTCTTTCCCGCCCCGTTGGGGCCGACCAGACCGGTGACGGTCCCCGCCGGAATGCTCAGCGTCGCACCGTCGACGGCCGTTCGGGACCGGAACCGTTTGGTCAGTCCCACAGCCTCTATCGCGAGCGCTTTTCGCGGAGAATCAACAGTCGGTGTATTCGCGGTTTCCGTGTTCATGCTTCAACGATCGCTGCAGAAACCCGCCACGGCGTCTACCCGACGTTGAGATCCCCCTATGCACCTGCATAGACCGATTCCATCCGCGAAAAGTAAAGACATCGTCACGTTTGTGCACAGAGGTGTTGAGCCACGCGAAGCGCGTCTAGCGTTTCAACCCATGAGCACAAGCGCGGACACCGGCGCGCCTGACGCCGCCAAACCCGAACTGAAACGCGTTATCGGAACAAAACTTCTGTTGTTGTTCATCGTCGGTGACATGCTGGGCACCGGTGTCTACGCCCTGACCGGCCAGGTCGCCGGGGAGGTGGGCGGTGCCGCCTGGCTGCCGTTCCTGGTGGCTTTCGCCGTCGCCACCCTCACCGCCTTCTCCTACCTGGAACTGGTCACCAAGTATCCGCAGGCGGCCGGCGCCGCACTCTATGTGCACAAGGCGTTCGGCATCCATTTTGTCACCTTCATCGTGTTGTTCACGGTGATGTGTTCGGGAATCACCTCCGCCGCAACGGCTTCCCGTGCGTTTGCCAATTTCACGATGACCGCGTTCAGCGACGGCGACACACCCGCCAAGGACGATCCGGTGCTGATGTTCCTGGCCATCGGATTCCTGCTGTTGGTGATGTTCGTGAATTTCCGCGGTGTCGCCGAAGGGGTGGGCGCCAACGTGGTGCTGACGCTCGTCGAGCTGAGCGGGCTGGCGCTGGTGCTGTGCATCGGATGGTGGTTCCTGATCACCGACGGCGACGGCGCCGACTGGGGCTCGGTGGTCGCCTTCGAATCCCCCGGCGACAAGAACGCGTTCATCGCGGTCACCGCGGCCACGTCGTTGGCGTTCTTCGCACTCGTGGGTTTCGAGGATTCGGTGAATATGGCCGAGGAGACCAAGGATCCGGTCAAGATCTTCCCGCGCGTGATGCTCACCGGTCTCGGGATCACCGCGGTGATCTACGTGCTGATCTCCATCGCGGCTGTCGCAATCGTCCCGGTCGGCGATCTGGCCGGGAGTGAGACACCGCTGTCGGACGTGGTGAAGGCCGCCGCCCCCGACTTCCCGATCGGCGATCTGCTGCCGTGGATCTCGATGTTCGCCGTCGCCAACACCGCACTGATCAACATGATGATGGCCGGCCGTCTGCTGTACGGCATGTCGAAAAATGGTGTGCTGCCGCAATTCCTGTCGTATGTGCACCCCCGGAGGCGCACCCCGGTGGCGGCGATCGTCTTCACCACGGTCGTCGCCCTGTGCCTGCTGGTGTACGTCAGCGCCGACCCGGACAGTTCGGTGGTGGGCCTGCTCGGCGGCACGACCTCGTTGCTGCTGCTCGCGGTGTTCACCGTCGTCAATATCTCGGTGCTGGTGCTACGCCGGGACAAGGTGGAGCACAAGCATTTCCACACCTACACCGGAGTCGCCGCCGCCGGTGCCGTCACGTGCTTCTACCTCACCCTGCCGATCACCGGCCGCGATACCGACCAGTACAAGGTCGCCGGCTGGCTGCTGCTGCTCGGCGTCATCCTGTGGGCGCTGACGTACTGGCATCACAAGCGCACCGGAACCCCCGAGGGTTCTCTCGAGGAACTGTCCACCGAACGTCCGCCCACCCGCGACGAACTCCCTCCATCGTGATCCCCGAGCCCGAAGCGACCACACATCTTGATCCCTGAGGCCGAAGCGACGAAGGAGCAAGGGTCTCGAAGGGTCCGGCGAGACGACCGCACGACGCCACCACAGGTCCCGGCCGGGCACCCCGACGGCCCCTACCGATGCGGTCTACACTGATCCGGTGATGTTCGTTCGAGTTGAGGAGTCCGCCGGCGCCGCGTGCGCCCTCGGCAGATGATCGCGCCCCGCAGCCGGCCCCTCGGGCCGGCGGGGCGACGCTGTCCTCACCTCACTCACCCGAGTCGGCACCGGCCACCGGGTCCATCGAACGGATCTGTCATGAAACCTGTTACCCGCCAAGACATCCTGTCCTCATTCCAGGGCGCCACGCGCAGCGAGGTCAAGAAGGTCACCTTCGCCCCCGACTTCGACGACGTCGACTTCGACACGCTCGAGTTCTACGGCTGGCGTGACCCGAAGCTGCCCAAACGCTCCTACGTGGTCGTCCCGCGCGAGGACGGCGTCGTCACCCTGCTGTTGACCCGCGCCGACGCCAAACCCCGTGCGCGGGCGATGTGTTCGTGGTGTCACGACGTCAACCTCACCGACGAGGCAGTCCTGTACTCGGCCCGCCGGGCCGGTCCCGCCGGCCGTCGCGGCGACACCGTCGGCGTGCTCGTCTGCAAGACGTTCCGCTGCTCCCGCAACGCCCGCCAGCTCCCACCCGCCTATCACAAGGGCACCGACCTCGACGCCATCCGGGCCGAGCGCATCGCCGACCTGACCCGCCGCATCGAGGCCTTCACCGAGTCAGTGCTTGCCGCTTAAGTCGCATAGCGACACCATCACCGAGGAGAAGACACCGATCGTGAAGCTCCGCACCACTGCCAAGGTCGTATTGACGTGCTTGGCCCTGGCCCTCACCGCATGCTCGACCGGAGAACCGGAGTCGGCACCGGAGACCACTACGGCCTGGGGGCCTGTCGGCCATGAAACCGCCCCGTTCCGGAAGCACTTTCCCGATCTCGGGGTACCGATATCGGCGAGTTGGCTGAAGGGCAACCCGGACAGCACGTCGACGGACCGCATCCAACTCCCCAGCCCGCCGTCGACCGTGCTCAGCGCGATCGTCGAGGTTCGCCCCGATGTCGCTCAGGAACTGCGCTCAACGCTCGGTGATACCGGAACCCCCGAAGTCCCGGACACCCCCGATGTCGCGCCGGAACTTCGTTCGCTTACGCCCGACGGTCCGTTCGTCAGCGGGGAGAGCAATCTGGGCACCGTCTACGGCTGGGATTGCGTCGTGCACGTCGACCGCGTCAAGCCGGTCGTCGTCATACGCGCGTTCCTTCCGTGGGCGACTTCGTTCACGGCCTGATCCCCGGAGGCACGTAAGAGTACACCCCGCCGTATAGACCACCAGCCTCTTATGTAAAGACCGGTGGTATGTTACCGTCGAGAACACGAACAGATCAGCGGTCTTCAAGGAGTCGACATGGCGGCATTACCCACACTCGGCCAAGGCTGACCCACCGCAATCCGAACAGCGAAGGGATCCTGGCGGTCTACCTGATCACCGAGGGCGGCGAGTACATGACCGGCGCGTCCTTCGACGTTGACGGTCAGTACGGCGGTACCTGGCAGGCCACCGAAGAAGGCCATGACCGTCAACCTCTTCGCTCCGGTGCTGCTTATCCCGCAGAGCGGGCCGGCTCCTGCCGCCGGGGTGGTGTTCGGATAGCAGAACCTGCGACATCGATGGCGGGTGATCTACACAGATCACCCGCCATCGACACGCAAGAACCTACTTACGCAAGTCCTTGCGCAGGATCTTGCCGGATGCCGACTTGGGCACCACGTCGATGAACTCGACGACGCGGACCTTCTTGTACGGGGCGACCCGCTCGGCGACGAACGCCATCACCTCGGCCTCGTCGATCTCGGCACCGGGCTGGCGAACCACGAATGCCTTCGGGATCTCCTCGCCGGTCTCCTCCTCGATGACACCGATGACCGCGGCGTCGGCGATCTTGTCGTTGGTCAGCAGCAGCGCCTCGAGCTCGGCCGGCGGCACCTGGTAGCCCTTGTACTTGATGAGCTCCTTGAGCCGGTCGACGATGTAGACGCAGCCGTCGGCGTCGACGGTGGCCATGTCGCCGGTGTGCAGGAAGCCGTCGGCGTCGATGGTGTCGGCGGTGGCCTGATCATTGTTCAGGTAGCCGAGCATCACGTTCGGGCCCTTCACCCACAGCTCACCGGGCTCGGAGACGCCTTCTTCGGGGATGCTGATCTCGTTGCCGGTGGCCGGGTCGATCAGCTTGTTCTCGGTGTTGGGCACGGCCCAGCCGATCGAGGACAGCGGCGGCTCGTCCTTGCCGAGCACGGCCCGCGAGTCGGTGGGGATCAGGTGGCTGACCGGCGACAGCTCGCTCATGCCGTAGCCCTGCAGCATGTGCAGGTTCAGGCGCTTGGCGACGGCGTTGCCGAGTTCGGCGTCGAGCGAGGCCGCGCCGGAGAGCATGGTGTGCAGCGACGACAGGTCGTAGTTGTCGACGATCGGGTGCTTGGCCAGCGCGACGGCCACCGGCGGCGCGATGAACGCGTAGGTGACCTTGTGGTTCTGGATGTTCTCCAGGAACTCGACCAGGTCGAACTTGGGCATGATGACCAGCCGGGCGCGAGCGAACAGCGCCGCGTTGAGCAGCACCGTCATGCCGTAGATGTGGAAGAACGGCAGCACCGCGATGATGGCGTCGTCCGAGTTCATCGCCTGCAGCGGCTGGATCTGCGCCACATTGGCCACCAGGTTGGTGTGGGACAGCTTGACACCCTTGGGGTTTCCGGTGGTACCGGAGCTGTAGGGCAGGACCGCGATGTGGGTGGCGGGGTCGAACGACACCTCGGGGGCGGGGTGGTTCGGGGCCAGCAGGTCGACCGCGTTCGGGTGGCCGGACTTCTCCAGGCCCTCGCCGTCGAGCACGATCAGGTTCTCGTCGGCCAGCCCGACCCGCTTGGCGGCCTCGGCGGCGTGCTCGTACAGCGGCGAGACGGTGATCAGCAGCTTGGCCTTGGAGTCCTTGAGCTGCTTCTCGATCTCGTTGGCGGTGAACAGCGCGTTCAGGGTGGTCGCGGTGGCGCCCGAGCGCAGCACGCCGTGGAACACGGTGGCGAACGCGGGAACGTTCGGCGACAGGATGCCCACGACGTCGCCGACCCCGATGCCGCGGGCGGCGAGCGCGCCGGCGGCGGCGTTGATCTGCCCGATCAGCGCCCGGTAGGTGGTCTCGGCGCCCGATTTGGGATCAACGAGTGCGACCCGATCCAGGTCCTCGTCGGCGATGGAGCCGAAGAGGAAGTCATACACGCTGACGTTGGGGATCTCGACGTCGGGATACGGGTTCTTGAAGCTCATCAGACCTCCGAGTAGTGGGTTTCGCGGTGGCAATCGTATCAACAGCGATTGCAACGATGTGACGCAGACCGCCGCGAGAGTACCGCAAACCGGACACCCGCCAGCCCACTGCCTGCAACTTTCTGTCGATATAGCCACTGCCGAGGGCATATTGCCCTCGGCAGTCCCTATATCGGAAGATTCTCGTGGCCGGTCTCGCCGGGCAGCGGTTCGCCGGGGGCGGGCAGCGCGTCCTTGTCGATGATGTGCTCGAAGGCGCGCAGGTTGTGCAGGGGTTCGCCGCGGGAGACCCGCCACGCCCATTCGCGCTGAATGGAGGTATGAAAGCCGATCTCGAGGAGGACGTTGAAGTCGCCGTCGGCGGCTTCGAGGACCTGGCCGAGGATGCGGTCGATCTCGTCGCCGGTCACCGCTGCCGCCGAGATCCGGCCGACGAGATAGATGTCGCCGACGTTGTCGAGGGTGTAGGCGACCCCGTAGATGCGCCGGTTGCGTTTGAGCAGGTACTTGTACACCTCCTCGAAATCCTCGTCGGGACGCCGGCACACGAACGCCTCCACCCGCAGCCCGTGTTGTTCGGCGGTCAGCAGCACGGTGGTCTTGAGCTTCTTCTCCCCCGGCAGTTCGACCACGAAATGCTCGGCCTGAGCACCACCGGAACTCTTTGTGCTGTAGTCGATCTCACGTTCGGTGAGCGAGGCCTCGACAACCTGGGCGATCTCCCTGTATCCCATAAGGATTCCGTTCCCTCTCGACGATATGGTTCGGGCGTCGTGCGCGCCGACAGGATCAGGCACCGACGCGATTCCGCCGCCGCAGCCAGCTGCGGCGCACCCGCTGCCCGATGCCGTCGAGCCCGAGGGCTCCCTTGTGATTCAGATGCTCTTTCAGCACAGCATGTTTCGACGACTCCAGGGACCGCATCGCCTGCCCGTAGCTGCGCAGCAACCGGTCGGCGGTGTGTTCCCAGGAGAACTGTTCGGCGTGCCCGCGTGCCGACGCCGCCAGCTCCGCCAGCCGATCAGGTTGCCACAGCAGGCTTTCCAGCGCCGAAGTCCAGGCGTCGATCTCGTGACCGTCGACGAGCAGGCCACTGGTCCCGTCGGCGACGGCCACCCCGAGACCGCCGACGCGGGCCGCGATCACCGGTGTGCCACAGGCCTGCGCCTCAATGGCAACCAGCCCAAAGCTTTCCGAATAACTGGGCACGGCAACAAGATCCGATGCCCGGTACACGTCGGCGAGCCGTGCCGACGGTTGCGGCGGCAGGAAGGTGACGGCCTCGGAGATGCCGAGCTGCGCGGCCTGCTCGATCAGGACGCCCGGACGTTCGAGTCCGGTGCCGGACGGGCCGCCGACGATCAGCACCCGCAGTGGCGGCACCCCCGAATCGGGTTGCCACGACCGGTGGATCAGCGGCGCCGCGGCGGCCAGCAGCACGTCGGGGGCCTTGAGCGGCTGGATGCGCCCGACGAAGGTGACGATCCGCTCCCCCGGGTCCAGGCCCAGTTCGGCACGCGCCTTGGCCTTGGAACCCGTTGTGTAGCAGTCGAGGTCGGCGCCGGGGGTGACGATGTCGATGCGTTCGGGGTCGGCGCCGTACATGGCGGCGAGTTCCGCGGCCTCGGTGGCGGTGTTGGCGACGAGACGGTCGGCCTCGTCCACCACCTGCTGTTCGCCGATCTCCCGCAGGCGCGGTTCGGCGGTGTCACCTTTGGCGAGGGAGGCGTTCTTGACGGCGGCGAGGGTGTGCGCGGTGTGTACCAGCGGCACGCTCCAGCGGTCCCGGGCCAGCCAACCCACCTGCCCCGACAACCAGTAATGAGAATGGATCAGGTCGTAGTAGCCGGGATCGTTCATGGCCTCCGCGCGCAGCACACCGGCGGTGAACGCGCACAGCTGACCGGGCAGATCCTGCTTGTCCAGACCCTCGAACGGGCCGGCCACCACGTGGCGCACGAGCACGCCGGGCGCTGCCTCGACGACGGGCGCGTCGGACGACGAGGTGGCGCGGGTGAAGATCTCCACCTCCACTCCGCGCCGGGCCAGCCGGGTGGCGGTCTGCCACACGTACACGTTCATCCCGCCGGCGTCGCCGGTTCCGGGCTGCGCCAGCGGCGAGGTGTGCACGGAGATCAGTGCGACACGACGCGGCACCGGGAGCACGGACATGTCCACCACCTTAATAGCCCACGTGGATCCAGCCGGGTTCGGTTGGTGGGCCCGCCCCGTTCTGGACGACGGAGTGAGCCGGGCGACGAAGGAGCCCGCGTGAACGACGGAGGAAGAACGGGGACCCGAGGGCCCACGAACCGAGGCCCGGCGCATGTCACAGCCCGGCGCAATCTTCCTGCCCGATTCGTCGGCGGGCCTTTCGTCCCCTACACTGTTCTCGGTAACGGTTTTCATTTGCGTAAGGCGGTAAGCATGAAGCGGCGGGCACTCGTCGGTGCGACGGCGTTGATCGGGGCGGGCGCACTGGCCCTGTCCGGATGTTCGGGCGACGACGGCGGCACAGCGGCGTCGGGCACCCCCACCATCGTCACCTCCACCGACGTGTGGGGTGCGGTGGCCACGGCAGTCGCCGGCGACAAGGCCAAGGTCACGGCCCTGTTCAGCAACGCCCAGGGCGACCCGCACGAGTTCGAGCCACCCGCCTCCGACACCGCCGAGGTGGCCGACGCCGACATCATCCTGATGAACGGCGGCCACTACGACGAGTACCTCGATGACGCGTCCGCGAGCAGCGACGCCACCGTCGTCAACGCCTTCAAGCTCCACAGCGGCGACAGCGGGGACGACCACAATGACGATGAGGACCACGATCACGACCACAGCGGAACCGCCAACGAACACGTCTTCTACGACCTCGACCTGGTGAGCGACGTCGCGGACAAGCTCGCCGATGCCCTCGCCGAGAAGGATCCCGACGACGCGGCCACCTACCGGGCCAACGCCGACCGCTTCGACAAGCAGATCGAGACGCTGAGCGACGCCCTCGACGACATCAAGGAGGCGCACGGCGGCGCCAAGGTCGCCCAGACCGAACCACTGGCCGGATATCTCCTCACCGAGGCCGGGCTGTCGGATGTCGCGCCCGCCGGCTTCACCAAGTCGGTCGAGGCGGGCCAGTCCCCCTCGGCCGCCGACCGCGCCGCCCTCGAGGACCTGCTCCGCAGCCGTCAGGTGAAGGCCTTCGTCGTCAACGCGCAGGCGATCGACCCTGTTACCGAGGCACTGATGAAGACCGCGAGGTCGGCGAAGGTGCCGGTGGTCGAGCTGACCGAGACCCTGCCGAAGGGTGTCATCAGCTACATCGACTGGCAGCGCGCACAGATCCGGTCGCTCACCGACGCGCTCGGCACCGCACAATAGTCCCGTGAACAGCCCTTCACCCCAGCAGCCCGACGAGTATGTGGCCCGGTTCCATCAAGCGCGACTGGCGTTCGGCGACCGCGTCCTGTGGGACGGCCTCGACCTGACCGTCGAACCCGGCGAGTGGATAGCCGTCCTCGGCCCCAACGGCTCGGGCAAGACCTCGTTTCTGCGTACGCTCCTGCACCAATACCCGCTCAGCTCGGGCACCGTGGAGGTCACCGAGGCCGTCGGGTATATCCCGCAGCAGCACGCCGACGACTCCGATGCGATGGCCTTGCGCGGCCGCGACCTGGTCGGCTTCGGCGTCGACGGCGGGGCGTGGGGGGTCGGGCTGCGTGGCTGGGCCCGGCGCCGCAGACTCGTCGACGACGCGCTGGCACAGGTCGGTGCGCGACAGTACGCCGACGCCCCGCTCGGGGTGCTCTCCGGCGGCGAGCAGCAGCGCCTGCGGGTGGCCCAGGCCCTCACCGCCGACCCGACGCTCCTGCTGTGCGACGAACCGCTCGCCAGTCTCGACCCCGCCAACCAGCAACTGGTCGTCGACCTGATCGACGCCCGGCGGCGGTCGGCGAACACCGCCGTGGTGTTCGTGACCCACGAGATCAACCCGGTGCTGCCGCACGTCGACCGGGTGCTCTACCTGGTGGGCGGGCAGTTCCGCATCGGACCGCCCGACGAGGTGATGACCACCGAGACCCTCTCGGAGCTCTACGGCAGCGACATCGAGGTGATCCGGGTGGGCGGCCGGCTGCTGGTGGTCGGCGGCGAGTACAGCCATCACTGCCAGGGCGACGCCCAGCACTCCGACGGTGCCGCATGAGCGCGCCGCTCGCGGCCTCCCGCGTCGAACTGCACCAGTTCTGGGACTTCTCGCAGACAGCCGACCTGCTGCAACGCGACTTCGTGCACCAGTCGTTGCTGGCGCTGGCGCTGGTCGCGCTGATGGGCGGGATCATCGGGCCGCTCGTGGTGGTCCGGCAGATGTCGTTCGCGGTGCACGGGGTGGGTGAACTGTCGCTGACCGGCGCGGCCGCCGCCCTGTTGCTCGGGGTGAGCGTCAACATCGGCGGTGTCGGCGGCGCCGTGGTGGCCGCGGCGATCTTCGGTTTCCTCGGTAACAAGGCCCGCGAACGCGACTCGGTGATCGGCGTCCTGATGGCGTTCGGCCTCGGTCTGGGCGTGCTGTTCATCGCCCTCTACGACGGCCGCACCACCACCGCGTTCGCACTGCTCACCGGGCAGGTCGTCAGTGTCACCACCTCCGGGCTGGTGGCGGCGGCGATCACCACGGTGATCGTGCTGGTGGGCATGGCGATCATCTACCGGCCGCTGCTGTTCGCCTCCCTCGACCCGCGCGTCGCGCAGGCGCACGGCGTGCCGATCCGACTGCTGTCGGTGGTGTTCGCGGTGCTGATGGCCCTCGCGGTCGCGCAGGCGGTGCAGATCATCGGCGCGCTGCTGGTGATGTCGCTGATGATCACCCCGGCCGCCGCGGCCTCCCGGGTGAGCGCCAACCCGGCTGTCGTGACGGGCCTGGCGGTCCTGTTCGCCGAGGTCGCCGCGATCGGCGGAGTGGTGCTCTCCCTGGCCCCGGGCCTGCCGGTGTCGGTGTTCGTCACCACTATCTCGTTCATCATCTACGCCGTCTGCCGCATCATCGGCCGCCGCCGGGTCTGGGCCACCCGCTGAGCGTGGCTCAGCCGGGCACGTCCGACGAATGCAGCCGCTGCCACACCTCGCGACGACCGGCGTCGGGATCGGCGTCGACGCGGCTGGGGTCGTCGATGATCATGACCTGCCGATCGGTGGTGGTGTAGGCGGGCCAGTCCCGGCCGGGGTCGCGATGCCGGGCAAACCCGCCCCACCGCCCCTGGACCTCGCCGACCAGCCTGCTCACCGACCGCCAGTCGGCGATGGCCAGGAACCCGGCGACGTACGTCTTCAGCGACCCGAACACCGCGAGCATCTCGGTGGTGTGGGTGGCGCCGAACCCGCTGGCCTTGAGCAGCCGGGTCACGTAGTCGTAGCGGTAGTGGAAGGTGGGTGCCACCGCGCTGTGGCCGTCGACGAACACGCTGGTGGGGCCCCAGAAAAGGAAGTCCCCCGCCAATCGTGACCTGTCGCCTTTCTCCGCGCTGTAGACGGCGCGGATCGCATCGCCGCCCTCGGTCCCGGCGAGCTTGTGCACCGTCTTCTCCACCGCCGGCGTCAGGTCGAAGAAGCGGGAGAACAGCGCCCCCTCCTCACGGTTGTTGCCGATGATCAGCGGAATCGGGTGGGTGACACCGGCACAGGCCGCCTGCAGCGGGGACTGCGGCAGGATGTCGTCGCCGACGATCGGGGCCAGTGGCAGGAACACCCCGATGTCCACCTTCTGCGCGTAGTCCATCAGCTTCTTGCCGGTCTCATGGATGGTGCGCCCCGACGCCCGCGACAGCAACCTCCGGGCCTGCTCCGCGGGAAACGGCCGCCCGTCGTGCGGTGCTCCCGGCACGCGGGCCGGGTCATCGAGGAGCCGCAGGAACTCGGCGGCGATGATGCGAGCGGTGTCCTGTTCGACGACGAGTTCGGGGGCCGGGCTTTCGGCGATCGCGCCGGTGAACAGTCCCTTCGCGGCGGGTGCGGCAAGCAGCGCCGTCACCGAGGTGCCGCCTGCGCTCTCCCCGAACACGGTGACGTTGCCGGGGTCGCCGCCGAATGCGGCGATGTTGCGCCGTACCCAGTCGAGCGCGGCGATCTGATCACGCAGCCCGAGATTGGTCTCGAACGGCCGATCGGGCGTGGCGTAGTCGGTGAGGTCGAGGAAGCCGAACGGCCCGAACCGGTACTGGATGGTCACCACCACCACGTCCTGGTTGCGGGCGAGGTGGGTGCCGTCGTAGATCGGGGTGGCGGCCATGCCCATCAGGAACCCGCCGCCGTGGATGAACACCATCACCGGCCGCGGCGCCGACGGCACCGAGTCGGGTGAGAACACGTTGAGGGTGAGGCAGTCCTCGCTCATCGGCTGCAGCTTGAGCGGGGTGGTGAGCGTCAGGTACTTCTCCTGGAACAGCGCGGCGCCGTAGGCATCGCACTCGCGCACCCCGCGCCACTGGTCCGCCGGCTGCGGGGCCCGGAACCGGTTCTCGCCGAGCGGCGGAGCGGCGAACGGGATTCCCCGCCAGGTGATGCTCTTGCCGCGACCACGACGGCCCCCGACCAGCCCCGACTCGGTGGCGACAACACGTTCCATGGCTACCATCGGCCTTACTGTACTGGACACAGGCACTGGTTCACCGACTTGCCGAACGACGGAGCCGGTAGGGTCTGCGGGTGGAGACCGGGTGCTGTGAGAGTGGATCGAGAGATCCGTCTCAGGGGTAACCCCTGGGTGCAGTTCACAGCAAGACCCCGCGGCCGGAGCCACGCCGCACGCTGTGCGTGCCGGATGGCACCGCGAACACCGGTGTGAGGTCACAGCACCCGGACTCCGCACTCGGACGATCGTCTCAGGACCGACGGGGAGGGTGACAATGATGAGTTCGGCCGGGCCGGCCTCGTCTCGACGACCGGGTGAGCGGGGAGCCTGCGACCCCGAGCGAGGGGAGACGGACGGGGCCCTGGGTGCCGACCGGGACCCGGCCATGACACCGAATGAACTGTCAGGCGATGAGTTGCGCGCTGTCGCAACCCATGCCGCCGACGCGATCACCGACTGGACCTACCCTCGGATCCGTGGCGCTGTCCACGCCGCTCTCGCCGCCACCACACCCCGGCGCTTCGCACTGCCGCACGTGGTCGCCGACCGGGTCGCCACCGACGCCCTGGCCTTGTCCCCCGACCGGCCGGACAATGTGGCGGCGTTCATCGGTGAGGCGCTGCAACCGTGGCGCCGGCCCGACCCACCGCCGCCCCCGCCGGACACCAGGCTGCGGCTGCAACCCGCTGAACCGCAACCACCTACGGGAATGCGCCACGGCCTGCCACCCATCGCCGGCTACGAGGAGCTGGCATTCTGGCTCAATCTGACCGTGGGCGAACTGGATTGGCTCGCCGACCGCGGGCGGTGGCTGGAGCACGCGCGATACCCGTTGCAGCACTACCGCATCACCCGCCGCGAGAAACGTGGCGGGCACCGGATCATCGAAGCCCCCAAACCCCTGCTACGCGAAACGCAGCGGCGTCTTCTGCGGCGCGTCGTCGAGCACATCCCGGCGCATCCGGCGGCCCGCGGCTTTGTGCGCGGTTCGTCGACGGCGGCGTTCGCGTGGCCGCACGCCGACCGTGCCGCCGTCGTACGGGTCGATCTGCGACACTGCTTCGAGTCGATCGGGATATCGGCGGTGCGCGCGGTGTTCACCTCGGCGGGCTATCCGCCACACATCGCCCGGGTGCTTGCCGACCTGTGCACCACCACCACTCCCGCCGATCAGCTGCACGGCATCGACTGGGAGCACCGGGACCTGTTGCGCCGCAGTCATCTTCCCCAGGGCGCTCCCACCTCCCCACACCTGGCGAATCTGGTGCTGCGCAGACTCGACCGCCGCATCGACGGCTACGCGAAGCGAAATGACCTGCAGTACACCCGATATGGTGACGACATCGCCGTCTCCGGTGACAGTATCGACGCCCACAAGACGCTCCGGGTGGTGCTCGCCATCGTTGAGGACTGCGGTTTCACCGCCCACCCCGGCAAGGTCCGCATCATGTACGCCCACCAGCAGCAACGCCTGGCCGGCCTGGTTGTCAACGACCGCCCCCAGGTCTCCCGCGCCGACTACGACGCCCTACGCGCCTTGCTGCACAACGCCGTTCACCACGGCCCCGACAGCCAGAACCACCACGGCCACCCCGATTTCCGCGCCCACGTCCACGGCCTCATCTCCTGGGTGGGCGCCACCAACCCCACCCGCCGCCGTCGTCTCCTCGACCTCGCCGCCCAGATCGACTGGAACACCGAACAGTAACCACCCAGCGCCGACCACCTTGATCACCGTGGCCGACCCAACCACCCCTCTTGATCCCTGAGGGCGATGCGAGGAACGAGCGAGCGTCGCGAAGGGTCCGGTGACCTTTCGACACCTGACGCCACCACCTCCGACCGTGCAGGTCCGATCAGTTTCCAGGCTCCTCAGCGAACCCGGGATTGCATCTGGCGGAGATCATTTCGTCAGTCGTGACCACTGGCCGCCGCGGCTCCAGGTTCCAGCTCGTCTTGTCCGGGTCGACCAGACGCGCGAACGTCCAATGACAGTCGAATTGTGCCCGCATCCCCGGACTGTCGGCGCTCGCGTCGAGCTTGCGCACCTCCGACCACGCCTCATCCCCCGCCGTGGGATCGGAGGTGTTGCGTCCCGAGACCGTCGGATAGATCTGCAGGCTCGGCCCCACCTCCGTCTCGACCCACTGCACATGGTCGATGTACGGCGGCTTGTACACCGGCGCGGGGGACGGCTCAACGGGGGGTTCGGTCGGCGTAAGCGCCGCAGAGGATTCGGTCGGCGCCGGCGCCGCGGAGGAAGTGGCCACCGAGAGACCCGTATCCGCGGTGTCGTCGCCCGAGTCACCACACGCGGCTGCGCCGGACACGACGCACACGGCAGCGATCGCCACCGACACCCGGACACGCCGACGCACCGCCTCTGTCCTCCGCGTGTTTCGCATGTCGATCACGATAGTTGCCGGTTCTTTCCACAATCGTGTTCCACCGGCACTCCAGCGTCTGTCACCATGGTCGTCATGTCCGTGGCAATCGGCGAGCGCCGAGACGGTGGGGAGTACGTCGACATCGGCGGTAACCCTATCTGGCACCTGCACACCGGCAACCCGGCGGGACCGGCGACTGTGCTGCTGCACAGCGTGTTCTCGACGTCGGCGGCGTGGGCGGCGCAGATCCTCGACTTCGGTGACGCCGGGCTGGATCTGTACGTCCCCGAACGTATCGGGCACGGTCACAGCCCCGACGTCGACGGCCCATACACCTTCGCCGGCACAGCCGGGCAGATCATCACCTATCTAGAGACCGTCGTCGGCAAACCGGCCAACCTCGTCGGCTGGGGCGACAGTACGTGCGTGGCCCTGCTGGTGGCGCAGGCCCGGCCCGAGCTGGTCCGCAAGCTGGTTATGACCTGCGGTTACATCAATTCCGACAGCGTCGACCTCGACGAGTTCCTGCGGCCATTGGCCCGCCGCGACCCCATCCTCGTCGACCTGCTCAGCGAGCTGTACCAACAGTTCTCACCCGACGGTCCCAGGCATTTCGAGAGCTATCTGGCAAAGGCCGTCGACCTGATGCTCCCTGGCCCCGCGTACAGCACCGCCGAGTTCGCGGGCGTGCAGGCGCCCGCTCTGGTCGTCGCCTCGGACACCTGCGGAATCGATGTCGGGCACGGGTTGGAGCTTGCCCGTACCCTGCCGCACGGCAGGTTCGCGGTACTGCCCGGGACGCATCTGCTGCCCGCCGAGTCCCCCGAACTGTTCAACCCGCTGGTGCTGTCGTTCCTGGCCGCCGATCCCCCGTCGGATGCCACCTATATCAACGAACTCGCCAGGTCCACCCACGACGACCTGTGACGCCCGGCTCCGGGCGTCACAGGCAGCTACACACGTGCCGCATGCGCCTTCTGCCAAGCTGTACAGACGCGGGACCACCTAGGACACGCGTGCCGCATGCGCCTTCTGCCAGGCTTGGCGCCGCTCCCCGCCGGGATCGGTCCGGACGTGCGGCCGCTCATCGATCACGAGGACACGACGCTGGTTGGTCGTGTATTTGGGCCAACCGGCGACAGGCGCGTGCGACATCGCGAAGCTGCCCCAGTGCCGCTGCACGGTGCGGGTGACCCGCTCGGCCGAACGCCACGACCCGGCCGCGATTCCCGCGCCGAGGGCACTGCGGAACGCCCCGAACACCGCGAACAGTTCCATCGCATGCGTCGCACCGAAACCGGTCTTCTTCAGCACCCTGGTGGCGTAGTCGTACCGGTACACGTAGGTGGGGGCGACGGCGCTGTGGCCGTCGGCGATCGTCACCGATGGCGCCCAGAACACCGCGTCCGCCGACAACCGGATGCCGTCGGGGCCGCCGGTCTCGTACAGCGCCGAGATCTCGTTCCAGCTGTCGATGCCGGCGGCGTCGATGACCGTCTTCTCCGCCGACGGCAGGATGTTCCAGGCCTTGGCGAACAACTGTCCCTCGTCGTGGTTGGTGCCGATGATCAGCGGCACGGGCAGCAATCCGCCCTCCTGGGCCACCGCCAGCGGTGCCGTCGGCAGCACATCGTCACCGACGACCGGTCCGTAGGGAACCGGTGAGACGACGTCGGTGTCCTTGGCGTACCCCATCAGCCGGGATCCGGCCTTGTGCAGGTCCGCCGACGACGCCTTGGTCAGTAACTGCCGGGCCCGTTCGGGGCTGATCGGCTCCTCGTCGCGGCCGCCCGCCCGGTATTCGGGGTTCTCCAGGATCCGCAGGAACGCGTCGGCATAGACGCGGGCGTCGGCACGTTTGACGACCAGTTCTGGGGCCGGGCTTTCGGCGATTGCCGCGTGGAACAGGCCTTCGGCCGCGGGGCTGGCCATCAGCGCCAGCACCGCGGATCCGCCGGCGCTCTCGCCGAAAACGGTCACGTTGCCCGCGTCGCCGCCGAATGCGGCGATGTTGCGCTGCACCCATTCCAGGGCGGCAATGTGGTCGCGGATACCGATGTTGCTGTCGAAGGTGCGCTCATCGGTGGAGTACGCCGAGAAGTCGAGGTAGCCGAACGCGCCGAAGCGGTACTGCACGGTCACCACCACCACGTCCTGGGTGCGGGCGAGTGCGGCGCCGTCGTACAGCGGGGTGGCGGTGGTGCCGAGGATGTAGGCGCCGCCGTGGATGAACACCATCACCGGCCGCGGCGTCGAACGTACGGTGGCGGGTGAGAACACGTTGAGGGTGAGGCAGTCCTCCCCGGTCGGCTGGTACTTGCCGGGGCCGATCGCGGTGAACCGCTTGTCCTGGACGGCGGCCTTGCCGTACTCCTTGGCCGGGCGCACCCCGGTCCACGGGGCCGCGGGCTGCGGTGCGCGGAACCGGTTGGCCGCGATCGGGGCTGCCGCGAAGGGAATACCCTTCCAGCTGATCGTCCCCTTGCGAGTGCGTCGCCCGTGGACGCCCTCGACCAGGCCGAGGTCCGTGGACACGATGCTGCTGAGCGTTGTCATCAGTCAAATGTATATCCCGGCGAATTCGCGCCCGCACCGGAAACCGGAGTCCGCGCCGAGAATCGGGAACCCGGGCAACTCCGACACCGGCCCGCGAGCGCCGAAATGCGCATCGACGCAGGTCACGGTTATCCCGGCAGGATCACTCAAAACTTGAAACGTACTCCAAGTTACTGGCTGGTTTTCACTTGAAGAGCATCACATCGCCGATACATTAGCCACGCGTAATGAACGGGTCGGGTGAGTGGAAAAGGTGATTCTATGTTTCATGTAGCACGTCCGTTGTCAGCGGCCGCGGCCGTCCTACTCGCTGCGGCGGCGCTCGCGGCCTGCGGGTCGTCGGACGATTCCTCTTCGTCCGCATCCCAGTCGGGGGCATCGCAGACCGTCTCCCAGGGTGAGGGGGTGTCCGGGCTGAAGGTGATGCTCGTCGACGACGACTCGATCCAGGGGCAGTCCCCCACCGGAAGCGACGGCCTCGGCATCTACAACCTGCGCAAGGCCTTCTGCTCGGCCGGCGCCGACGTGCTGGTGGTGGGCCCGTGGACGGTGCAGAGCGGGCAGGGCAGCAGGCTCACACTGACCGGTCCCGTGACCGTCCAGGCCGTCACCCCGCCCAAGGGCTTCGAAAGCGACTGCGGTTCAGCCCCGTCCGGCGGCAAGGTCTTCGGTGTCTGCGCGGCGAAGGCGCCGTGCGTGGCACCCACGACGGCGGCCGAGGGCTCGCCGAGTGCCTCGCCTTCGGATTCCGCCGCGCTCGCCGTCAGCGAGTTCCTCCCGAAGAACTACTGGCCGGACGGCCCCGACATCGTGCTGTCCGGTGTCAACTTCGGCCAGAACGACACCGTGACCGCGGTCCATTCGGGCACAACCAACGCGGCGGTCGTGGCGAACCGGCTGGGTAAGCCCGCGATCGCGGTCAGCGAGGTGCTCACCCTGGCCTGCCTCACCACCGGCAAGAGCTGCCCTCAGTTCAAAGGTGCCGCCGATTTCTCGGTGCGCCTCGTCGGCGAACTCCGCAAACGTGAGCTGATCACCCCGTCGCTGCTGCTGAACGTGAACTACCCGCATCTCGAGGCCGGCCAGGCGCCCAAGTCCACCCAGGTGAACGTGCTCGGCAAGTGCACCGCGATCAATTTCGGCGCCAAGACCCCCACGAGCGCCACCGCTGTCGGCAAGAACGGCGGCACCTACGAGTTCGGCGCCATCGCACCGTGCAAGGAGACCGTGAAGAACGCGGACAGCACCGCGATCGGCGAAGGCCACATCTCGGTCGTGTCGCTCGACGGCAGCTGGAACGGGAAGACTTCGGGCACGATGGAGAAGGCGCTGATCGACGCCGAGTAGGTCGCCGAAATCGCAACCGGTCACAAACCCCACGAATATGCCCTGGCATCGCAATTATTGTGATGCCAGGGCTTATCGGTGGGGTTCAGGACAGGCGCCGCTGCCGGGCGAATTCGGCCAGCACCACGCCGGCGGCAACGGAAGCGTTGAGGCTCTCCACCTCACCGGCCATCGGGATCGACAGGATCGAATCGCAGCTCTCGCGCACCAGACGTGAGAGCCCCTTGCCCTCCGAGCCGACCACGATCACGGTGGGCCCAGAACCGTCGTACTCGTCGAGGGTCACATCGCCGCCGGCGTCGAGACCGACGAGCTGTACCCCGTTCGACGCCCAATCCTTCAGTGTGCGAGTGAGATTGGTGGCCTGAGCGACGGGCAGCCGGGCGGCGGCACCGGCGCTGGTACGCCAGGCGACCGCGGTGACACTGGCGCTGCGCCGCTGCGGGATCAGCACCCCGTGCCCGCCGAACGCGGCCACCGAACGGATCACGGCGCCAAGGTTTCTCGGGTCGGTGATGTTGTCGAGGGCAACCAGCAGCGGCGGCGTGCCGCTGGCCTGGGCCTGCGCCATCAGGTCGTCGGGATGGGTGTAGCGGTACTCCGGAACCTGAAGTGCCACACCCTGATGCAGACCATTGATGGAGATCCGGTCGAGTTCGGGCTTTGTGGCCTCCAGGATCGCGATGCCCTTGTCCGCGGCCAGGGCCACCGACTCTGACACCCGATCGTCCGGGTCGGAGTTGATCGCCACGTACAGCGCCGTCGCCGGCACCCCCGCGCGCAGGCATTCCAGCACCGGGTTGCGGCCGACGACGTACTCGGGACCACCTTCGGACTTACGCGTATTAGGGCGTCCCGCAGCACGTTTCGCGTTTGCATTGGCCCGCTTGTGGGCCGGATGGTACGGCCGGTCGACTGCCTTGGGCGTCGCACCGCGCCCTTCCAGACCACGCCGGCGCTGACCGCCGGACCCCGCGACCTGCCCCTTCTTGGTGCCCTCTTTGCGGATCGCGCCGCGCCGCTTGGAGTTACCGGCCATCAGACGTTCCCCTTCAGAGTCGGTTCCTTGAGGGACCACTTGGCCCCGTCGGGTGTGTCGGTGACCTCGATACCCGCCCGCGCCAGCCGGTCACGCACCGCATCCGCAGTGGCCCAGTCCTTTTCGGCACGAGCCTGCGACCGCCGGTCGAGTTCGGCCCGCACCAGCACGTCCAGCGCCGACGTCGCCGACGAATCGTCGCCCGCCGCCGCCCACCGCTCGTCGAGCGGATCGACGCCCAGCACCCCGGTCATCGCCCGCACTGCCGACGCGGTCTGCGCGGCCGCCGCACCGTCGCCCGATTCGAGTTCGGTGTTGCCGTGGCGAACCGCGTTGTGCACCACGGCAAGTGCGGCGGGAACCCCGAGGTCGTCGTCGAGTGCCGCCGCGAACTCCGCCGACACCTCGCCGACCTTCACCTCGCCGACCCGCTCGGCCACTCGGTGCAGGAAGGACTCGATGCGCCGGTACCCTGCGGCGGCCTCGGCCAGCGCGCCATCGGAGTACTCCAGCATCGAGCGGTAGTGGGCGCTGCCCAGGTAGTAGCGCAGCTCCACCGGCCGCACCTTGCGCAGCATCGCCGGGATCGACACCACATTGCCCAGCGACTTGGACATCTTCTCGCCGCCCATGGTGACCCAGCCGTTGTGCAGCCAGTAGTTCGCGAAACCGTCGCCGGCACCACGGGCCTGCGCGATCTCGTTCTCATGGTGCGGGAAGATCAGATCCATTCCACCGCAATGGATGTCAAACCGCTCACCGAGCAGTGAGGTGGCCATCGCGGTGCATTCGAGGTGCCAGCCCGGCCGGCCCGGACCCCACGGCGTCGGCCACGACGGCTCGCCCGGCTTGGCCGCCTTCCACAGCGTGAAGTCACGCGGATCACGCTTGCCGGTGCCCACGCTCTCACCCTGATGGACGTCCTCGAGCCGGTGCCCGCTCAGCGCCCCGTAGTCGGGCAGGTTACGCACATCGAAATACACGTTGCCGTCGGCGGCATAGCCGTGCCCCCGGTCGATGATGCGCTGCATGTACTCGACCATCTGCGTCACGAAGCCCGTGGCCCGCGGCTCCGCCGACGGCGGCAGCACACCGAGCGCGTCGTAGGCGCTGGTGAACTCGCGCTCGTGGGTGGCGGCCCACTCCCACCACGGCCTGCCGGCCTCGGCGGCCTTGCGCAGGATCTTGTCGTCGATGTCGGTCACGTTGCGCACGAACAGCACGTCGAGACCGCCGTACGCCAGCCAGCGGCGCAGAACGTCGAACGCGATACCGCTGCGCACGTGACCGATGTGCGGAACTCCCTGAACCGTTGCGCCGCACAGGTAGATCGACGCCAATCCGTCGCGGTACGGAACGAAGTCACGTACCTCCCGGGCAGCGGAATCAAACAGGCGCAAGGTCACGACGCGCAATCTTACCCGGTCAGCTCCCCACCCGAGGCCACGGACGCATACCGGCCGGACCCGCTACGCCAGTTGAACCCGCAGTGCCGAACAGAACTCGGGCAGATCGTCGGGCCGGCGACTCGACACCAGTGCGTTGGGCCCTTCTGTGCACACCACGACGGATTCGTCGACCCAGGTGGCACCCGCATTGGTGAGGTCGGTGCGCAGACTCGGCCACGACGTCATCGTCCGGCCGTCGACCACCCCGGCATCGATCAACGTCCACGGACCGTGGCAGATCACCGCGACAGGTTTGCCCTGTTCGAAGAATCCCCGGACGAACCGGAGCGCCGCGTCCTGAGTCCGGAGGTAGTCGGGGTTGGCGACACCTCCGGGCAACACCAGTACGTCGTAGTCCGCCGGGTCGGCCGTGTCGACGGTCTGGTCCACGGTGAATTCGTCCGCACGATCAAGGTGATTGAACGCCTGGATCTTCCCGGGTGCGGTCGAGATCAACCGCGGCCCGGCTCCGGCCTCCTCGGCAGCCTGCCATGGTTCGGTCAGTTCGACCTGCTCGGTACCTTCCGGGGCGACCAGAAAGGCCGCCGCGCGACGGTCGGGCTGTTCACGCATTGCCGTTCTCCCTTCCCTGACTCGGCACGTCCTCAATAGGGCCGAACCCCGCGGTCACTCGGCATCCCGGGCCAGATGCGCGTGGATGAACCACTGAAATTTCTCCAATTCCGCAGTCTGGGTGATGACGATGTCCTGGGTCACCGGATCGATGGGGCCGGTCACGTCGATGGCGGCGCGGTGCGAGGCGATGATGCCGGCGTAGACCGCATCCAGCGCCGCGAGATGCTTCTGCGCAGGGGCCCGCCGCAACTCGTAGTTGTCCCACGAGCGATCCTTCTCGATGGCGTCGGGCGTGCCGTCGGGCGAACCACCGAGGGTCGAGATCCGCTCGGCCAACTCGTCCGCGTAGCCACGTACCAGTGCGACCTGCGGGTCGAGCATTTCGTGGACGGAGATGAAGTTGGGTCCGACGACGTTCCAGTGCACGTGCTTGAGTGTCAGGTGCAGGTCGTTGAGTGCGCTGAGCCGCTCCTGCAGCGTGGCGATGACGGTCTGGCTGTCCACCCGGCTCAGACCGGTTCCGGTGCCGTAGTTTTCACTGTCGTGGTGTTCATGATCTATGAGTGTCATGTTCGGGGGCATACCCGGCGGCCGTGAGACCTAAACACGACCTCTGGAAACTTATCGCCCGGAAGTATCCGACTCGGTGACCAGAGCGGTGGCCATCGCTGCCACCCCTTCGCCGCGGCCCGTCATCCCCAGACCGTCGGTGGTGGTTGCCGACACCGACACCGGTGCGCCGAGCGCCGCGCCGAGCACCCGCTGCGCTTCCTCGCGACGCGGACCGATCTTCGGCCGGTTCCCGATCACCTGCACCGCGCCGTTCACCACCACGAGCCCGGCGGCATCGACGAGCGAGGCCACATGCCGGAGCATCTCGACACCGCTCACCCCTGCCCACTCGGGGCGCCCGGTGCCGAACACCGACCCCAGATCGCCCAGCCCCGCGGCCGACAACACCGCATCACACAGCGCGTGCGCACCCACGTCACCGTCGGAGTGTCCCTCACAACCCGGCTCCCCCGGGAAAAGCAGACCGACCATCCAGCAGTCGGACCCCGCGTCGACGCGATGCGCGTCCGTCCCGATACCGACCCTCACAACACACCCGCTCTCACGACACCAACATCCTGGCGATCCGCAGATCCCACGGCGTGGTGATCTTGAACCCCAGCGCATCACCCGGCACCACCGCTACCTCGATCCCGCAGCGTTCGGCCAGCCCCGCGTCGTCAGTGGCCAGACCCCCGTCGTCGGCGTGGGCGCGCAGCAGTGCGTCACGGGTAAAACCCTGCGGGGTCGCAACGGCGCGCAACGGCTCCCTGTCGACGGTTTCGGTGACGGCCTCGGCACCGTCGCCCGGCACGACTCGTTTAAGGGTGTCTACTCGTTTAAGGGTGTCTACGACGGGCAGCCCGGGAACCACCGCCTCATGCCCGGCCAGCACCGCGTCGAGCACCCGGCGGAACACCCCCGGCGGAGTCAGCGGACGGGCCGCATCGTGCACCAGGATCACATCGGCGTCGCCGCATGCGTCGAGACCGGCACGCACCGACTCGCTGCGATGGGCACCACCGGGCACCACCGTCACACCCGGCAACAACTCACGGGCATGACCGACCAACTCGGCGGGAACAACCACCACCACAAATGCGTCGATCCCGGCGCCGACGACGCCGGAGACACAACGCTCCAGAATCGTCGAACCGCCGAGATCGACAAACGCTTTCGGGGAATCCTCCCCGAGCCGGACACCGGATCCGGCGGCCGGAACAATCACCCCTACGCGGGCCGAACCGCCCGCCAGTCCGGCGTCAGACACCAAACCTACGAAGCCGCGGCCAGAACCTCGTCGAGAATGCTCGTGGCCTTCTCGTCGTCCGTGTTCTGCGCCAGCGACAGCTCATCCACGAGCACCCGGCGCGCACGCGTCAGGATGCTCTTCTCACCCGCCGACAGACCCCGATCCTGCTCACGACGCCACAGGTCACGCACGATCTCGGCAACCTTGATGATGTCGCCCGAGTTGAGCTTCTCCTGGTTGGCCTTGAACCGGCGCGCCCAGTTGGTGGGCTCCTCGGTGTGCGGGGCCCGCAGAACCTGGAAGACCTTGTCGAGACCCTCTTGCCCCACGACGTCGCGGACACCGACATCCTGAAGCTTCGACGACGGGATCTGAACCGTCATGTCGCCATCGGCCACCTTGAGAACGAGATATTCGATCTGCTCACCCTTGATGGTCCGCGTCACGATGTCCGCAACACGAGCCGCACCGTGACGGGGATACACAACGGTGTCGCCAACTTTGAAATTCAATGTTCTATGCCCCTTTCGAGTGAGGCCAGTCTAACACGCCCCGTTCAGAGCAGTTCACCAACAGTGCAGGTCAAGGCACTGACGGCCTGCCGCACAGGCGCTTTCACCCAGGTTTCCCAAGGTCGCATACCACCGTGACCCACGCCACGCAAGTGCCTGTTTCACGACTGTTCAAAGCGCTCTCGGGACAACAATCCGGCGACCAATCTGTGACCCGGCAGGACTAACCCTCCACCCGCCCACTACGCTGCGTAGTGCAGAGTGTGCGCGTTTCGCACACCACCTTCATCTGAGGACCTTGGAGGAACGGGTGTCACAGCTTCACAACAGGACACGGCGTCTGATGAGCGCCGCCGCGGTCGGTGCGTTCGGCCTGGCCATCGCGCTGGGCACCTCCGCCTGCAGCGCGGGTCAGGTGTCACAGACCACCAGTCAGGAACCCGCCGTCAACGGCGGCTCCGCGAAACTCGGCCCGCTGCTGCTTCGCGACGTCACCATCGTCTGGCCCACCGGCGACGCCAAGGCCACCGCCGACGCCGGCGGTCCGTACGACATCGCCTTCAGCATCAGCAACCAGAGCGCCACCGTCATCGACAAACTGGTATCGGTGACCGCGCCCCGCGGCACCGTCACCATCAGTGGCGACGCCACCATCAACCCCGGGCAGGCGCTGCTCGCCGGCGACCCCGAAGCCATCCCCGGAAGCGAGGAGACGACCGAGACGAGCACCCCCAGCTCATCGGCCGCACCCACCTCCACCTCGGCGAGCCCCACCTCGACCGAAGAGGCCTCCGACGAATCGGCCGACAAGCTCAAGGTCACCCTCACCGGCGCCGGCGACACCGTCCGCGCGGGCATCAGCACCCAACTCGTCTTCAAGTTCGAGAAGGCCGGCGAGGTCAGGGTCCCCGTCCCCCTCAACGGCGGCCCCAACCTCAAACGCCAGGACAAGGTCCGCGGCGGAGACGCTGAACACTGAGTTGTAGGCGCCCGCTCGCTTCGCTCGCGGATCGCGGGTCCTGCGGGCCGGGAGTCGTGTTCTTCCCTCGTCGCACTCGGTCGCAAGCTCCCTCCCGCTCCTCAGTCCAGAACACGACGGCCCGCCGGACCGGGTTCTCGGCACCCGCTCGCGGATCGCGGGTTCTCGGCGCCCACTCGCGGGTCCGGGGTCGTGACGTGTAACCGCTGGTTGAGGTGTGAAGAGCCGCCAGGCGATGAGCCTCGAAACCCGGTGAGATGACAATGTCGTCTCACCGGGTTTTTCGTGTCCGGGGTCCTGTCGGGACGGCTCTGTCGTAGGCGGCGATTAGGGTGATCTGGTGGCCAAACCGAAGATCAGTTACGCCTGTTCCGCATGCGGGTACACGCCGCCCAAATGGGTCGGGCGCTGCCCGGAATGCGGCGACTGGGGCACGATCGCCGAGAGCGGCCCGGCCCCGACATCACGCTCGGCAACCTCCGTCGCCCCGTCGAGCCCGGCACGGCGGATCACCGACATCGACGCCACCACATCCGTCGCAGTGCCCACCGGGATCGGCGAATTCGACCGCGTTCTCGGCTCGGGAGTGGTGCCCGGCTCGGTCATCCTGCTCGCCGGAGAGCCCGGCGTCGGCAAGTCCACGCTGCTGCTCGAAACAGTGAAACATTGGGCACGGCGCGGCAATACGGCGCTGTACATCACCGGCGAGGAGTCGGCCGGGCAGGTCCGACTGCGCGCCGAACGCACAGACGCCGTGCACGAGAACATCTTCCTCGCATCCGAGACCGACCTGTCGACCATCCTCGGTCACGTCGACGCCGTCGCCCCCACCCTGCTGATCGTCGACTCCGTTCAGACCGTCGTGGCCACCGGCGTCGACGGCGTCACCGGCGGCGTCACCCAGATCCGCGCCGTCACAACAGCTCTGGTGTCACTGGCCAAGAACCGCGGAATCGCCGTGGTGCTCGTCGGACACGTCACCAAGGACGGCAACCTGGCCGGTCCGCGCTCCCTGGAACATCTCGTCGACGTCGTCCTGTCATTCGAAGGCGACAAGCATTCCACGCTCCGCATGATCCGCGGCATCAAGAACCGCTTCGGCGCCTCCGACGAGGTCGGCTGTTTCGAACAACACGACGACGGCATCCACGAGGTGCCCGACCCGTCGGGGATCTTCCTGCACCAGCGGGGTGCGGACGTGTTCGGGTCGGTCACGATGGTCACGATGGACGGAAAACGCGCCCTCGTCGGCGAGGTACAGGCCCTCGCCAACGGCGACGACCTGCACAACCCGCGCCGCGCCGTGTCCGGTCTCGACGCGCAGCGCATCGCGATGATCCTGGCCGTCCTGCAGGCCAACGGATACCCGAAGGTGGGCAAGCAGGAGGTGTACGTGTCGACGGTCGGCGGCATGAAGGTCACCGAACCCGCCGTCGACCTCGCCGCCGCGATGGCGGTGGCCTCGTTCGTCAAACGCTCCCCCGTACCCCAGGACACCGTCGTCATCGGCGAACTCGGCCTGGCCGGCGAGGTGCGCCGCGTCACCGGCATCGCCAGGCGTCTCGCCGAGGCCAAACGACTGGGCTTCGCCCGCGCCATCATCCCGGCCGGCACCGACGAGAAGCTCCCCGCCGGCATCAGGGTCACCCGGGTGAACAACCTCGGCGAGGCGATCATCGCGGGCGGCGGACGCGCGACGCGGCGCGTCAACGGAAAGCAGTCCACCGACGGCACCGCGCCGGAGGTCGCCGATGCCCCCTTCTGAAGACGAACGGATCCGGGGCCAGATCTGGCGCGGCGGCACCCGCGTCGACGGCTTCACCCTCGACACCATCGACCGGTACCGCGACGACCCGGACGTGCTGGTCTGGGCCGACCTGGAGAACCCGACGCATGCGACGCTGTCGGAACTGGCCACCGAGCTCGACCTGTCGCCGTTCGCCATTGAGGACACGCTGTCGGCCGCCGAACGGGTCAAGACAGTCGCCTACGCCACCCACACCTTCCTGATGGTGTACGCGGTGTCCCCCAAATTCCCTGCATCCGAGGATGATTCGGACGATTCGGAGTTCTCGCCGAACCGCGGTGGCGCGATCGGGTCCCGTCGCGCCGAAACCTTCGACCTGCACCGCATCTCCGTATTCATCAAGGGCAACGCCCTCATCACCGTGCGCCGCGGCCCAGGATTCGACCTCGACGAACTGATGCGCCGCTGGGAAGACACCGGCGGACAGCAGTACGGAGTCGGGGCACTCCTGCACGGACTGCTCGACCTCGTCGTCGACGGACACTTCGACGCCGTCCAGGTCCTCGACGACCAGATCGAAGACCTCGAAGACCTGCTCTTCGACGCCGACGGCCGCTCCCATGACCTGCAGCGCCGCAGCTACAACGTCAGGCGCGACCTGGTGATCCTGCGCCGCGTCGTCCTACCGATGCGCGAGGTTCTCGCCACCATCCAGCGGCGGCGCATCGACAACCACGCGCCACCCGAACTCGACCCGCACTTCTCCGACCTGTACGACCACGCCCTGCGCGCGGCCGAATGGACCGAATCGTTGCGCGACATGATCGCGACCGTGTTCGAGACCAGTCTGTCCCTGGCCGACGCCCGACTGAACACGGTGATGAAGAAGCTCACCTCGTGGGCGGCGATCGTCGCCGTGCCCACCGCGATCACCGGCTTCTACGGCCAGAACGTGCCGTTCCCCGGCTTCTCGTCGACCACGGGTTTCATCGTCAGCTCGGCCCTGATCGTCGCGACCGTGGCCATCCTGTATCTCACCTTCCGCCGCCGGGATTGGCTCTAGTGATTGCGGTCAGATCAGGCTCCGCCGGCCCCGTTCTTCACTCCGACCACGCGGGGCTCGTACCTCGCTCGCGTGTCGTCGCTCCAGAACGGGTCGCTCCGCCTGATCTGACCGGTGAATCTGTACGGTCAGATCAGGCTCCGCCGGCCCCGTTCTTCACTCCGACCACGCGGGGCTCGTACCTCGCTCGCGTGTCGTCGCTCCAGAACGGGTCGCTCCGCCTGATCTGACCACGCGACCAAACATGTCGTTACCTTGGCGTCGGCCTGTTGCGAACGTGCTTTCAGGGCGCGAAGTAAGGGCGGTATTCGTCGGCGGCCTGGCTGTTCTCCACGTAGGCCGAGAAGTGTTCGCGCCCTTTGATGGTAATGAACAGGGCATGCGAGATCGCCAGCGGTTCATCCGAGTCAACAAGGTGCGCAACGCCTTTGGTGTAGATCTTGCGGCCCTTCATACCCAGCAGTTCGGCGTCGATGCGCACCACCGAGCCGACCGGCACCGGCTTGAGGTAGTCGATCTCGAGGTGCCCGGTGACGGCCGCCCCGGCGACAAGTTTGGGCACCGCCCCCATCACCTCGTCGAACGCCGTCGACAGCAGGCCGCCGTGGATGACGCCGGGGCCGCCCTCCATCCACGGTTCCACCCGCATGTCCGCGTGCACGGTGAAGCCCTCCCCGGCGATGTTGACGATGTTCAGGCCGTGCGGCGACCTGTCGCCGCAGCCGTAGCAGGTGGCGTTGTGCATACCCACCGGCTCGCCGGGCTTGGCGGCCTTGGGGTGGCGGGTCACCGGGTCGAGGTCGGCGGGCACAGCGAATTCACTTCTCATGAGTGGATACGCTATTAGCCGACTCACAAGGAGGTGGCACAAGGTGCCCGACACTGACAAACACGGGACGGCCCGCGACGCACTGACGCGGGAAACCCTGGCCCGTGTCGCGCCGGGCACCGGGCTCCGTGACGGCCTCGAACGGATTCTGCGCGGCGGGACGGGCGCCCTGATCGTCCTCGGCCACGACGAGGAGGTCGAGAAGATCTGCGACGGCGGCTTCCGCCTCGACGTCGCCTTCGCCCCCACCCGGCTGCGTGAGCTGGCCAAGATGGACGGCGCGGTGGTGCTGTCCACGGACGGCGAGCGGATCCTGCGCGCCAACGTACAGCTCGTGCCCGACCCGTCGATTCCCACCGAGGAATCCGGAACCCGCCACCGCGCAGCCGAACGCACCGCCGTACAGACCGGCCATCCGGTGATCTCGGTGAGCGCATCGATGTCGATCGTCAGCATCTACGTCGACGGTGTGCGGCGCGTCGTCGAAAGCCCCGACCCGATCCTGTCCCGCGCCAACGTCGCCCTGTCGACGCTCGAACGCTACAAGTCGCGTCTCGACGAGGTGATCGCGGCACTATCGCGCGCCGAGATCGAGGACTATGTGCTGCTGCGCGACGCGATGTCGACAGCGCAGCGCATGGAGATGGTGCGCCGGGTGTCGGTGGAGATCGACGAGTACGTGCTCGAACTCGGCGTCAACGGCCGCCAGGTGAGCCTGCAGCTCGAAGAACTGATCCACGACAACGACACCATGCGGGAGCTGCTGGTGCGCGACTACTACGCCAGCCCCGAGCCGGCCACCACCGAGGAGGTGCGGCAGGCCCTGGAAACCATCGAGGCGCTCTCGGACGCCGACCTGCTCGACCTGACTCTGCTGGCCGGCGCGTTCGGCTATCCCACCACCATCGACGCCCAGGACACCGCGATGCGCCCGCGGGGCTACCGGCTGCTGGCCCGGATCTCGCGGCTGCAGTTCGCGCACGTCGACCGCCTGGTCCGCAGTTTCGGCTCCCTGCAGGCACTGCTGGCCAGTTCGTCGGCCGACCTGCAGGCCGTCGAGGGCATCGGCTCCATCTGGGCGCGCCACATCCGTGAGGGCCTGTCCCGGCTCGCCGAGTCGAGCATCGAACGGTACGAATAGCCAGTCCCCACAAAGAATACCCACGCGTCAGATTGCCGACGCACCTGAAACACCTCTGCGGTTCATCCGAAAACGCGCTTGAGGCGGCTCCGTGACTCTGTTTTGATGGTTGCACCGTGTCCTGTACCAAACGGTACGGACGCACCAGAATACGTTTTCACAACGCATCGGGGGATGTTGTCATGGCGGAGCCGGGTCTGTTCAGAATCTTTGTCGCGCGGCCTTTCGGGCTGGGCTGGAATGCCGCGGCCGTCGGAATGACGTCACGAGTCATCAAGCCGCCCAGCCCCCTTCGGGTCGCCGCCGGCGCCGCGGGCGTGACCGCGACCGCGTTGGCCTACTGGTATTGGGACGGCGCGACCATCAGCATGGGTGATCTGATGGAGTCCGCGTGGATCGCTGTCCTCAAGGTCTTTGTCATCTCGGCGGTCATTGTCGCCGGAAGCGGTGTGGTGTCGTTGTTTTGGCCGGCGCACCGGGTGACGTCGGACCGGTTGTGGTTGATCCGGCGGCTGGGCGGCCCTGCCGTCGCGATCGGCACGAGCATCGGCTCGCTGGGTGCCATTCTGCTTGTCGGATACCTCAGTTCCGCGGACTACACGCATCCGCTCCTCAAGGTGGCGCTGATCCTCACCTTCCTGCCGATGACCGGCGCGTTCATCGGCGCGTGCGTCCTCGGTGTGCGGCACCAGTTCCGGCTCGCCGAGGCGCACCGGGATCTGGCCGCCGTGTGCATCGCGTTCACCGGGGTGTGGGGCCTGGCGGAGTCGATCAGCAGGACCGCCGGTGGCGGCATCCACGGCCATATGCCCGTCGTCGTATGGATTCTGGTGACCTTTGCCGGTCCGATCGCGACGATCACCCTGGCCTGGCTCGACATCTACACGGCTCGGCAGGTTCCCGCCTCCTCATGAGGCGGCCTCACCGATCCCGTCCACTCGTCCCGGCCCGGAATAGGCTTGACCGCTGCCGTTTTCGGTGTCCGGGACGAAGTGGCTGCGGAACCAGTCGAAGTCGAGTGATTCACCTCTGCTGACGATGACACCCATGCCGACGGCCATGATGACGCCGAGCACCGCGAGCGCGATGGCACCGAGAATGAGCGACCACCACATCGCGCGGTGCAACACGGGATTGTCGGTGAGAACCAGGACCGCCGGTGCCGCGGTCAGCGCGTACACGATGTAGAAGTTGGTCAGCACCTTGTCCGCGTGCACGAACATCCACAACACCCGAGCCTGGGTTCGCCGTCCCAACATCGTTCGCTCCCTTCACCTGTCGTGATCCCAGGCTATGACCACAAGTGAGGCGGGTCGATGACCTCACACGTCATGCATCAGCAACAGGCCGCTGCCAGGGCGACACCATGTTTTGGCCGCATCAGCACGGCGGGTTGATTCGGGCCCGGCCCCTGTCTGGACGAAGGAGTGAGCCAGGCGACGAAGGAGCCTGCGCGAACGACTGAGGAAGACAGGGGAACAAGGGCCCACATCAGGCCCGCCGCATCAACACCGCATCAGCACCACGTCAGCGCTCTGCGGGCTTCACCACGTTGAAGGTGATCGGGGACGATTCCTTCTCGCCGATCTTGCCGACGGCCTGGTACTGGCCGGCGGGCACCGGGACGCGGGGCTTGTTGCAGCCGGGGTTGCTGGTGGTGCCGGACCAGGTGATGGTGTCGCGGACCTGCTGGGCCGGTTTGAGGGTCCGGTTGTCGGGGGTTTTGACCGGGGAGCAGTCGCGTGCGGTCCACAGGGTGCGGGTGCCGTCGAGGGTGCGCACGACGACGTTCTGCGCCGACTTGCCCACGTCGCGGGAGCATTCGCTGAGGCCGGCGTTGGTGACGACGATGGTGAAGACGGGCTGGCTGCCGACGGTGTAGGTGGGCTTGTCGGTGTAGAGCACGACGGAGATGTTCTCGTCGGGGCACATTCCGGACGCGGGTACCGGCCCGGGGGCGGGTGCACTGGTGGTGGTGCTCGACGGGGTGGCGCTGGGCGTCGTCGATTCGGCCGATCCGCCCGCTGCCGCGCCCCCGCCGGTGCCGCCGCCGGTGACGCGTTCGTCGACGCTCTCGTCCGCGGGTTCGGTGGTGGCGGGCGGTTTCGAGGCCGACGCCGACGCCGAGTTCGCGGTGTTGCCCGGTCCGGAATCGCCTCCACCGGTGGTGGTCCACACGATCAGTCCGATGATCACGGCCACGACACCGAGCGCGAGGACGCCGGCGAGGATACGTCGTCGCCAATACACTTCGGGAGGCAGCGGGCCGTTCGGTTCGATCACCCGGTCAACGCTATCGGCCACCCCCGACTACCTCGCTGACGTGACACGGCGTGTCGAGAGTGAATTGGGACAACCATGCGCTATTAGCCGACACAACAGACCCCACCCCACAAGAAGCGCCGCAACAGGCCGATGCCAGGCCAACCACATGCTTGGCCGCCCAGGCGGGTTGATTTGGGAACAAGGGCCCAGATCAGGCCCGCCGCATAAACACAGCAAGAGGCCGATGCCTGGCCGACCACATGCTTGGCCGCCCAGGCGGGTTGAGTTTTTGGACCCGCCCCGTTCTGGACGACTGAGCGAGTAAGGGAGCTTGCGACCGTCGAGCGAGGGAGGAAGAACGGGGGTCACAAGGGGCCGAAAACTCAGGCCCGCCGCATCCTATACCGGTTCGATCGTCACTTCGCCGATGTCGCCGAAGACACCCCGGACGTGGATCTTGCCCTGGTCGAGGTTGTAGGTAAGGCCGACGATGGCGAGTTTTCCGGAGTTGACGCGGTCGGCGATGATGCGGCTGCGCTGCATCAGGATGCGGCCGGTCTCGACGACGTGACGGGCCTCGAATTCGTCGACGCGGGACAGGCCCTCGCTGCGGCCGGCGAGGATGCTGGGGGCCACCTTCTCGACGACGTCGCGGATGTAGCCGGTCGGGATCTGGAGGTCGTCGAGGGCGCTGAGGGTGGCGGCGATGGCGCCGCAACTGTCGTGGCCGAGGATCACGATCAGCGGGACCGACAGGACTTCGGGTGCGTATTCGAGCGATCCGAGTACGGCGGAGTCGATGACGTGTCCGGCGGTACGGACGACGAACATGTCGCCGAGGCCCTGGTCGAAGATGATCTCGGCGGCAAGGCGGGAGTCGCCGCAGCCGAACAGGACGACGTGGGGGTGCTGCCCCATGACGAGGCGTTCACGATCCTCGATACCCTGGCTGGGATGTATCGATTCCCCGGACACGAAACGTTCGTTGCCTGCTCGCAGTACCTGCCAGGCTTCTCTTGGGCTGAGTCCTTCGGTCATGTCAAATAGTGTGCCACCGGCCACTCTTCTGGGCTGGTTCGATGTCAGCAAACGTGATCTTCCGTGGCGGGAGCCGGGTCGCAGCGGCTGGGAGATCCTGGTCAGCGAGATCATGTTGCAGCAGACGCCGGTGGCGCGGGTGCTGGATCCGTGGTCGGAGTGGGTGCGCCGCTGGCCGGTGCCGTCGGCGATGGCCGCGGCATCACCGGGTGATGTGCTGAGGGCGTGGGGCAAGCTGGGCTATCCGCGCCGGGCGCTGCGGCTGCATGCGTGCGCGCAGGTGCTGGCGGCCGAGCACGGCGATGTGGTGCCCGACGATGTGGAGACGTTGTTGTCGTTGCCGGGGATCGGCGATTACACGGCTCGGGCGGTGGCGTGCTTCGCGTACGGGCAGGCGGTGCCGGTCGTCGACACCAATGTGCGGCGGGTGATCGCGCGCGCGGTGCACGGGCGGGCGGAGCCGGGTAATCCGGGTAAGCGCGATCTCGACGATGCCGAGGTATTGCTGCCGCGGGCCGCCGACGGCTCGTATTCGGTTGATGCGCCGGTGTTTTCGGCGGCGTTGATGGAACTCGGCGCGCTGGTGTGCACGGCCCGCAAGCCGCGGTGCGACGAATGCCCGCTGACGGACTGCCGGTGGGTCCGACGCGGTCGGCCGGCGCATACGGGTCCGCCGCGCAGGACGCAGAAGTTCGCGGGCACCGATCGTCAGGTGCGGGGCCTGCTGCTGGACGTGCTGCGCGGATCGGCGGATCCGGTACCGCGGGGAAGTCTGGATGTGGTGTGGACCTCGGACACCGCCCAGCGCGACCGGGCACTCGATTCGTTACTGTCGGACGGGCTCGTCGAGATCACGAAGTCCGGACTGTTTTGCCTGGTAGGAGAGGGTGACGGCCGGTGATCGCTACCACAGCACCGACCTGTGTTGTCCAGTTTGGCCACGATCGAATGAATTGCCTTGTCGGGTTTACCCACCGGCTCACAGATATTGATACTGTCGCGAGCTATGACTTACCCCCCAACTCCTCCGCCGTCGGGTTCCAACCCCGGGGGCAATGATCCCTACCAGGGCGGCAATCCGGGGCAGTACGGACAGCCCGGTTCCTACGGCCAGCCCGGCGGTGGCCAGTACGGTCAGCCCGGCAGCCAGCCCGGCGGTGGCCAGTACGGTCAGCCCGGCGGCGGCCAATACGGTCAGCCCGGCAACCAACCCGGCGGCGGCCAATACGGTCAGCCCGGTGGCGGCCAGTACGGACAGCCCGGCGGTGGCCAGTATGGACAGCCGAATCCGGGCCAGTACGGCCAGCCGTCGGGTGGCCAGTACGGCCAGGGTTCGTTCGGCGGCGGCCAGTACGGCGCTCCCCAGGGTGGGCAGTCCGCGTACGGCAACCCCCAGTACGGGGCACCGGGTGGCTATCCGGGCGGTCCGGGCACCCCGCAGAAGGTCGACGTGGGTACCGCGTTCAGCTGGTCGTGGTCGCAGTTCACCTCCAAACTCGGCGTCCTGATCCTGCCGGGGATCGCCCTCATCGTCGGCATGATCGTGCTCTACGCGGTGGCATTCGGCGCGCTGCTGGGTTCGACCAACGACGACGGCACCGCAAGTGGCGGCGGCATGATCGGCTTCTTCCTGGTCTATTTCCTGATCATGGTCCTGGTGTTCGTCATCCAGGTGGGTCTGACCTCAGGAGTCCTCAAGGTCGCCGACGGCGCGAACATCTCCGTGGCCGATGTGTTCGTGCCCCGCAACCTGGGGCCCGCGTTCCTCACCACCCTGCTGGTGATCGTCGGTGTCCTGATCGGCAGCATCGTGTTCATCGGCGGCATCATCGTGATGTTCTTCTGCCAGTTCGCCATGGTCTACGCCATCGACAAGGGGCTGTCCCCGGTCGACGCGATCAAGGCGTCGTTCGAGTTGGTCAAGAACAACATCGGCGACGCGGTCATCATGCTGCTGGTGGTGTGGGCGATCAGCTTCGTCGGCGCGCTGCTCTGCGGTATCGGCATGATCGCCGCGCTGCCCGTCGCCCAGCTGTTCCTGGTGCACTGCTACCGGCGCCTGACCGGCGGACCGATCGCACCCGTCGCCGGCGCTCCCGCCGCATACTGACGGCTTCCACCGACCGCCTCAGCGGTCCGCCTTACCGACAGATCCCGGTGCCTGATGGCACCGGGATCTTTCGTCACACCTGCCCGGCAGCCCCCGGCGACTCACCGGAACAGGTAGCGCCCAGCGACAACACAGGTAGTGCTCTACTCGTGCCTCCGATCGCCGGTCAGGTGATAGTTATTCCGGAGCCGAAACAGGCACCTTCCACCAGACCGCCGGGTGGCCGAACAACCGCCCCCGCTACGCCACCCGGCGGTCCCTACCAGCACCGACGGTGGCAGAGAGCCACCCGGTGGTCACCTACTCCGTAGTCGAGCGTCGCGGGCGCCGATTCAGTGCGGTTCCCGCATCGACAGGAACGCCTCGATCGCACCGCGGTACACCTCGGGGGCGTCGTCGTGGACGAGATGCCCGGCCCCCGGCACCTTCAAGTACCGGGCGTTCGGATTGGTCGAGCACATGCGCGCCATCTGGCCGGGCGGGGCGACACTGTATCCGGCCTCGATGACCAGCGTCGGCGCGACAACCGCCGCCCATTCGTCCCAGAAGTGCCGGCCACCCCATTCCTCGGCGATGTCGGCCCAGATGTCCAGGGACCCGTGCAGCGCGCCGTCGTCGAATGCCTCGTAGAAGTAGCGGCCCGCGACAGGACCGAACATCTGCTCCGCCGCCCCGAGTGAGGCGAACCGGTCGGGCCAGCTGTTGAACCAGGGCGTCCACGACCGGGTGGTCTGGCCGCGGAAGTCGGGGGCCATGTCCTCGACGACCAGAGCGGTCACCATCTCCGGGTAGGCCGCGGCGGTGCACCAGGCGTGCAGGCCACCCATCGAGTGGCCGATGAGTACGGCCGGGCCGAGGTCGATCCACGTGAGGATCTCGGCGACATCGGCGACGAAACGTTCGGTGGACAACTCGCGCGGGTCGTCGGGATAGTCGACGCCGGCGCCGGTGTGGAAGGCCGCGTCGAAGGTGAACACCCGCCCGTAGCGCCGCAGCCACGGGATCTGCCTGCGCCAGGTGCGCCCGCGTCCCATCAGGCCGTGCAGCAACACGATCGGGCCGAGCGGACCGTCGTCCCCGCCGTGATCGAGCAGTCCGATATCCGCACAAGACTTTTCCGGCGCCGGTGCTGTCGTACTGGAAGTCACGTCCATCACAATATTGGACATCCGTCTTGTTCCGCTGCCGATGCGGCACCACCCGCGAACCCTGGCGCGCCGCACGCCCGGGCACGGCACTCTGCGCCCCGTGCCCGGTGCGAGCGCAAGTGGCTCCCGCACCTATCGGGGTGCGGGTTCGCGGCAGTAGGGTGGATCGCATGGCAGTGGTGAAGATCAACGCGATCAAGATTCCCGAGGGCGCGGGCCCCGAACTGGAGAAGCGCTTTCACGCCCGCGCGCACTCCGTCGACGGCTCCCCCGGTTTCCTCGGTTTCCAGCTCCTGCGCCCGGTCAAGGGCGAGGACCGCTACTTCGTGGTGACCAACTGGGAGACCGAAGAGGACTTCCAGGCCTGGGCCAAAGGCCCGGCACGCGCGGCCCACGCCGGCGAACAGCGCAACCCCGTCGCCTCCGGTGCCGATCTTCTCGAGTTCGAGGTCGTGATCGACCAGAAACCCACCGCGTAGGAGGTATGCGTGGACCGGTGGGAGCCCGCGACCATCCCGATGTTCCCGCTGGGCCGCGCGCTCTTACCCGGGGAGTCGTTGCCGCTGAGGATTTTTGAGCCCCGCTACCGGGCACTGCTCACCGACTCCCTGGAGGAGTACCGGGAACTGCTCGAGCAGCGCGAGGCCGACCGCGACACTCCCATGCCCATCCTGCGCCCGCCCGGCTTCGGGGTGGTGCTCATCTCCCAGGGTCACGAGGTCGGGGGCGGCGACGCCCGGTACGAGGTCGGCACCTACGCCGACATCGGCCAGATGTCTCGCCGGCCCGACGGGCAGGCGGCGCTGACCTGCGTGGGCGGCAACCGTTTCCGCGTCGTCGAATGGCTGCCCGAGGCCCCGTACCCACGCGCGACGGTGCAACCGCTGCCGACACCGCCGGTGACAGTCGAGCATCGCGCCGCGTTCGAGTTGCTGTGCGCCCGCGTGTCGACGCTGCTGGAGGATTTCGCCGACGACCGTCGCGTCGCGGCGATCGCGCTCAACCCCGTCGAACGCGTCATCGTCGACCTGAAGATGCTCGACGCAGACCTCCCCGACGAGCTCGGCGTCGCCGGCTGGGCGGCCCGGCTACCGATCGGTTCCTCGGACAGGCAACTGCTCCTCGAGGCCGACGACGCCGACACCCAACTCCGCATCCTCGACGACGCCATCGACGGCCTCGCCGCCGCGGTCGCGTTCGCGAAATAGCATGTCGTGCACAAATATTGCTATCAGTTCCGGATTTCCGGAACTGATAGCAATGTTCTCAACACAGGCAGGTACCGCGATCGAACGTGCCTTTCGTCAACTGTGTCACAATCCCCGGATACTGCCCGGATTGAGGAACTGACGACCGAAAAGCGCCGCACGCTCCGCCTGCGTAAGCTGCGCAACGTCGGCGGCAGGGGCCCAGTTGTCGTGCACCGCCGCCACGACGGCCTGGACGATGTCGAGACCGTTCCGATGCGTCAATCCGTATTCGCCGCAGTACCTCACCAGCGTCGCAAGGTTACTGTCCCGTTGACCGTCCGATCCGTACGCGATGGCCTGGCTTGCCGTTTCACCGGTGCGGCTCATCGGCGACAGATCGTATGCGGGAGTGAGCGTCAGCGTCCGCCCATTCCAGAACGCGGCATGGTTACGCAGGTGGTCGTCGGTGTTGCTGATGGCGATATTGAACGCGACACGACGGAACAGCTCTTCGCCTGCGTCGGAGCCTGATTCGCGCAGCGATGCCAGCAGGTCGACATAGCTGCCGTATCTCGCGGTCATCTCGCCGAGACCCGACAGCGTCAAGGCGGACACGACAGGAATACGAGTGCGGCCACCCGGCCTGTCGAAACGCTCGATGAGCAGTGCATCCCGTCCGGCGGCCCGCACCAGCCGTGCTGCCGGAACATTCAGCCCTACATGACGGGCCAGTTCGATGCTGACGGCTTCCGATTTGACGACAGGCAGTATGTCGTCGGACGTACTGAATTTCGCAAGATACTCAGCGTCGCCGTCAGTTATGAGGGCTTTTGGCCGCGCGCCACCCATTGAGGTGCCATGCACGAGTGCTGAGGCGAGCGACGCCGGCAGTTCGCCCCCGTCGTCGACGATCTGCGCGGCCCGGCTCAACTCGTCGAGGGTCGCGGTGTCCGCGCGTGGGACGTAGCTCGCTGGGCTCGCCTGGAAATCGATTGCCCCCAGACGATTCGACCCCGACGACAGTAGGTAGGTCAGTTCGGTGAGATCTCCGGTTTCGACATCGCGGCCCCGTGCGGCAGTCAGCGCATTCAGTATCACGCGCCTCCCCCACGCATCCGGCGCGCCATCACGAAGCGCACCAGGCATCCCGAGGTCCGCCGCCGGCCCGAACTCGTCCGCGCACAGTGGCAACGTCGGCGCCAGACTCATTGCATTGTCCCGGCCGAGATACCCACGCCCATAACCGAACCAAAGTCCGTCGGACCGCAGCTCCAGCCGACCGGCCGGGACCGGCTCGGAACTGCCCGGGAGCCACACCCACACGAAGGCTTCAGAAGTCGAGGGCATCGTCGCTCATTCGGCGCTTCGGCTTGTCCACCCGCGACGGCAGTAGGGCGACGCGATCCTCCGCGCGGGCCCGTATCACTGCGAGTTCCGCACGATCGGCAGCACCGAACAATGGCACACCGGCGATGGCTGCCACGCTGAGCACGTTCCCGACCGCCACTGAGGGCGCACCGTTCTCGATCTGCGTGATCGTGTAGCGCGAGACACCCGCAGCACGAGCCAGGTCGGCGCCGGTCCACCGCTTCTCGATGCGGGCAGCGCGAACCTGGGCACCCAGAACGCGCAGCGCCTCCCGGGCAGCGGGATGCAGACTCGGTTCCTGTCTACCCACTATCAACTACTAATAGATCGATCACAAGTGGTGATAGTACCAAAGTATCGCTATACATGATGCGTCTTGGCACGCCGCGCGGACTGTGTGCAGTGACGCGGACGTTCTCGACATGCCCGTGGCCCTCGCACATAGACATTGCTGTCAGCTCCGATATCCGGAACTGACAGCAACCTTTCGGTGCCGTACAGAGAGGCTAGCGTTCGGTGACGTGGCCGTTCTCGACATGCCAGTGCCGGTCGGTGCGGACGATGTCGAGCATGCGGCGGTCGTGGGTGACCAGCAGGACGGTGCCGTCGTAGGAGTCCAGGGCCGATTCGAGTTGCTCGATGGCGGGCAGATCGAGGTGGTTGGTGGGTTCGTCGAGGACGAGGACGTTGACGCCGCGAGCCTGTAGCAGCGCCATGCCCGCGCGGGTGCGCTCGCCCGGGGAGAGTTCGGCGGAGGGGCGGCCGACGTGGTCGGCCTTGAGCCCGAATTTGGCGAGCAGGGTGCGGATGTCGGCGATAGTCATGTCGGGCATCAATTGTTCGAAGCGGTCAGTCAGTGTTTCGGGGCCGTTGAATTGTCCACGCGCCTGGTCGATCTCGCCGATGGCGACGTTGGTGCCGAGAGTGGCGGATCCTTCGTCAGGTGCCGTGTGCCCCAACAGGACCCGCAGCAACGTCGTCTTGCCCGCGCCGTTGGGGCCGGTGATACCGATCCGTTCGCCCGCGTTCACCTGCAGCGACACCGGCCCGAAGGTGAAATCCCCTTGCCGCACAACGGCATTGTTCAGCGTCGCGACCACCGAACTCGAGCGCGGCGCGGTACCGATACTGAATTCGAGCACCCATTCCTTACGCGGCTCCTCCACTTCGTCGAGGCGCGCGATGCGGCTTTCCATCTGCCGCACCTTCTGCGCCTGCTTCTCACTCGATTCGGTGGCGGCGCGGCGCTTCATCTTGTCATTGTCGGGGGCCTTGCGGATCGCGTTGCGCACACCCTGACTCGACCATTCGCGTTGTTTACGGGCGCGGGCGACGAGATCGGCCTTCTGTTCGGCGAACTCCTCGTACGCCTCCCGCTTGTGCCGGCGGGCCACCTCGCGTTCTTCGAGGTAGCTGTCGTAGCCACCGCCGTAGACGGTGTTGGTGTGCTGGGCGAGGTCGAGTTCGAGGACGCGGGTCACGCTGCGGGAGAGGAACTCCCGGTCGTGGCTGACCAGCACCACGCCGCCGCGCAGGCCGCGCACCACGTCTTCGAGCCGGGCCAGACCGTCGAGGTCGAGGTCGTTGGTGGGTTCGTCGAGCAGCACGATGTCGAAACGCGAACACAGCAGCGCGGCCAGCCCGACACGCGCCGCCTGCCCACCCGAGAGCGAGGTCATCAGCGCGGAGCCGGGATCGATACCCTCGGCATCGAGACCGAGTTCGGTGAGGACCGCGGGCAGCCGCTCGTCGAGGTCCGCGGCACCGGTGGCAAGCCAGTGATCGAGGGCGGCAGCGTAGACGTCGTTGGGATCGTCGGCGCCCGGGGCGGCCGGTTCCGACAGCGCCTGCGCGGCGGCGTCCATCCGTCGCGTGGCGTCGGCACAGCCGGTGCGCCGGGCCACGTACTGCGCGACGGTCTCCCCGGCGACCCGTTCGTGTTCCTGCGGCAGCCAGCCGACGAACGCGTCGGGCGGGGTCCGCGACACCGTGCCCGCCAGCGGCGCCAGGTCGCCGGCCAGGACGCGCAGCAGCGTCGTCTTGCCCGCGCCGTTGGCCCCGACCACCCCGATGACGTCGCCGGGAGCCACGGTCAGATCGAGATTGTCGAACAGGACGCGGTGGGCGTAACCACCGGCGAGGCCCTTGGCGACGAGCGTTGCGGTCATGGGTTCAATCGTCGCATCGAGCCCACACCTACCCATAAAGTAGAACGTGTTCTACTATGAATTGTGTAGTGGGTCACAACACAAGGGAGCGCGCACTTCAATGACTGAAACCGTCGAGGCCGCAACGGCCGCCATCCCCGGCGCCGGCGACCACAACCAGCTCTACCTCGGTGGGCAGTGGGTCGATCCCCACTCCGCCGCCACCCTCGAGGTCTTCTCCCCGGCCACCGGCGTGCGCGTCGGCTCCACCCCCGAGGCCGACGCCGCCGACGTCGACGCCGCGGTCAAGGCAGCCCGCGCGAGCTTCGACTCCGGTGTGTGGAGCAGCGTCCCGCCGGCCGAACGCGCCGACGTCCTCGACCGGGCCGCCGCGCTGATCGAGGAGCGCAGCGCCGAGATCACCGCACTCGTGTCGGCCGAGATGGGTGCACCGGCGTCGGCCGTCGCCACGCTGCAGCAGCTTCCCGGCACCGGCGTGCTGCGCGCCTACGCGCAGGCCGCCCGCGACTACGCGTGGGTCGAGTACCGCGAGGGCCTGTTCGGCGTCACCCGCGTCACCCGCGAACCGGCGGGCGTCGTCGGCGCGATCACCGCATGGAACGTGCCGCTGTTCCTGGTGTGCAACAAGTTCGGCGCCGCGCTCGCCGCCGGCTGCTCCATCGTGCTCAAGCCCGCCCCCGAAACCCCGCTGATCGCCAACGTGCTCGCCGAGATCATGGTGGAGGCCGGCGTCCCCGAAGGTGTGATCTCGGTGGTACCGGGCGGCGCCGAGACCGGCAAAGCTCTCGTCGACCACCCCGGCGTCGACAAGATCACGTTCACCGGCTCCACCGCCGCGGGCAAGGCGATCGGCGCCTCCTGCGCGCAGAACCTCAAGCGCTGCTCGCTGGAACTCGGCGGCAAGTCGGCCGCGATCGTCCTCGACGACGTCGACATCGCCGCCCACGGCTACATGCTCGCCTTCTTCGGCCTGTTCAACACCGGCCAGGCGTGCGTCGCCCAGACCCGCGTCCTGGTGCCGCGCAGCCGCCAGGACGAGATCGTCGAGGCCATGGTGGCCGCCGCCAAGACGATGACCGTCGGCACCCCCGACGATCCGGCCGCCCAGCTCGGCCCCGTGATCAGCGAACGCCAGCGGCAGCGCATCGAGGGCTACATCGAGGCAGGCAAGGCCGCGGGCGCCACCGCAGTGCTCGACGGTGGCCGCCCAGAGGGCCTGGACAACGGATTCTTCCTCAACCCGACCATCTTCACCGGCGTCACCAACGACATGGTCATCGCACAGGAGGAGATCTTCGGCCCGGTCGTCTCTGTCATCGCCTACGACACCGTCGACGAGGCCATCGCCATCGCCAACGACTCCGACTACGGCCTCGCCGGTTCCGTGTGGACCGCCGACGTCGAACGCGGCATCGAGATCTCCGAGAAGATCCGCACCGGCACCTTCGGCGTCAACTTCTACGCCATCGACCCGGGATCCCCGTTCGGTGGCTACAAGAACTCCGGCATCGGCCGCGAATGCGGACCCGAGGGCCTCGAGGCCTTCATCGAACACAAGTCGACAATGCTGCCTGCGGGCTACCAGGTGCCGCAGAGTTCCTGATCTCTGAGGATGGAACGGCCGCCGACCCGCTCTGGGACGGCGGCCGTTCCGTCAGGTCCGGAGTGGTGACGTCAGGTGATCATCTCGCCGGCGGCCCTCACTGCTCGCGACTGTCGTCGCGGTCACCTGGTCAGGCCGAGAGGTAGACGGTGACGGCGCCGATGAGACCGGCGCGGGCGTCGTCGAGGTTGCTGTAGGTGCCCAGGACGCGTTCGGAGGTGAGACCGCGCAGGGCGGCCGGCATCAGGGCAGCCACCTGGCGCACCCGCTCCGGGTCGACGGCCAGATCGGCGAAGGCGCGGGCGCAGGCGGCGTCCCAGCCGGGTTTCCAGGAAGCCAATTCCGCTGCCGTCAAAGGAAAGTCGCGTTCGAGCTCGGCCTGCTCGCGGGGCAGTGCGGCGCGCAGGGTTTCGATGGCCAGCGCCTCGGGCGTGCCCAGACCTGACAACATGCCGTCGACGAGGGCGGTGACCCGGTCGGCAACGGTGGCCCCGGCCTGGCTGGTGGCGGGCAGGTCGCCGCGCCGCTGCGCGGTGTGCCGCAGCACCGCCGCCCACAGGCCGTCGATGTCGCCGAACTGGTATTTGATCGCGCCCCAGGTGACCCCCACCTCACGGGCGATGCGGTTGCCGGACACCGCCGCCGGATCGCCCGTGGCAAGCGCGACGATGGCCGTCTCGATCATGCTCTCGCGGGTGGCGACACCACGTTTGTTCGCTCTGCGCGCGGGCATGGTCATGAGCGCGATCCTAGCTGGCCCACAGTTTTCATAGAACCCTCTTGTATTTTTTCGTAGAGGGTTCTATGTTCAGTGGTGTTACTGCCGTCACAGCACATGCCGGAGGATGTAGCCCATGGCACCGCCACCCCTGTCGATGGAGCCCACCGGTTGGTTCCAGGTCGCGTGGTCACCCGAGATCAGCGTCGGTGCGGTGCACAAGATGAAGTACTTCGGCCGCGAGATGGTGGCGTGGCGGTCGGCGTCGGGTCGGGTCTCGGTGTTCGATGCCTACTGCGAGCATCTCGGCGCCCACCTCGGCTACGGCGGTCACGTCGACGGCGAGAATCTCGTCTGCCCGTTCCACGGCTGGGAGTGGAACGCCGAGGGCCGCAACGTCTGTGTCCCGTACGAGAATCACCCCAACAAGGGCCGCCGGATCCGTAGCTACCCCACCGTGGAACGCAATGCGGCCGTGTGGATCTGGTACGACGTCGAGCGCCGGGAACCGTACTTCGGCGTGCCCGATATCTTCGCCGATTTCTCAGATGGCAAGACCGCCGACGACTACTACCCACCCTTTCCCGCGGCCACCATCTACCGGCCGGGCCTCGAACTACATCCGCAGTATGTGATGGAGAACGGCGTCGACTTCGCGCATTTCAAGTTCGTGCACAAGACACCGTTCATGCCGGATTTCACGCGTCACGACTTTTCCGGCCCCGTGTCGTATGTCGACTTCACCATCGCCTTCGAGGAGGGCGCCACCCTCGAATCCGCCACCAGCGGAGTCGAATCCATCAACGCCGGACTGGGCGTATCGGTCACCCGGAGCTGGGGCATGATCGACAACCGCACCATGCCGGCGGTCACCCCGGTCGACGAGACCACCTCGGATGTCCGGTTCACCGTGTGGATCGGCCGCAAACCCGGCGAGGAAACGGCCCCGGACATCACCGAATACGGAAAGATCATGTCGGGCTTCGTGATCGAACAGTTCGAGGCCGACATCCACATCTGGTCGCATCAGCGGTACTCCGATCCGCCGGCCCTGTCCCGCAAGGAATTCGCCGGGTTCCGGGCATTGCGCCAGTGGGCCACCCAGTTCTATCCGGAATCCGAGCCGACCGACACCCGACCAGGAGAATCCGAGGAACTCGTCACCGTGCCGAAGTCCGAGCTCGACCGCCTCCGTGCCGCGGCATCGCTCGGCAGCTGACAACACCGCACACCTTCACCCCGATACCTTCAGGAGTTCCCCGATGACCAGCACCGAGAAGGTCCGCGTATTCCAGGTCGCCACCGGCAATCTGGGTACCGAGACCATCGGCCGCATCCAGAAGCATCCCGACCTCGAACTCGTCGGCTTGCACTGCTATTCGCCGGAGAAGGTCGGCCGCGACGCGGGTGAGATCGTCGGTCTCGCGCCCCTCGGGGTCACCGCGACCGGCACCGTCGAGGAGATCCTCGCCGCCCGACCCGACGTGCTCACCTTCCACGGGGTGTTCCCCGACGAGGATCTGTACGTGAAGGTACTGGAGGCCGGGATCAACATCGCCACCACCGCGGACTGGATCACCGGCTACCACCGCGACACCAACCATCCACATCCGTCGGGCCGCAAGGTGTCAGAACTGATCGCCGACGCCTGCGAACGCGGCGGCTCCACGTTCTACGGAACCGGGATGAACCCGGGCCTGAACCAGATCCTGGGCATCGTGCACACCGCCGATGTGGCCGAGATCGAACACATCTCGGTCACCGAATCGGTCGACGTGTCCTGCCACCACTCGGTGGAGACCTGGAAGGCCGTCGGCTACGGCCGGCCCGCCGACGATCCGACGATCCCCGATTCGCTGTACAAGTACACGGCGGTGTTCGCCGACTCGGTGTACCTGATGGCCGACGCCTTCGGCCTCGAACTCGATGAGGTGCGGTTCATCTACGAATTGGGTGCCTGCACCAAGGATGTGGACCTGGGCTGGTATCAGCTGCCGAAGGGTTCGCTCGGTGGCAGCTACATCAGCTACCAGGGCATCGCCGACGGCGTGACCCGCATCGAGTCGAATCTCGAATGGCAGATGACCCCGCACACCGATCCGTCATGGGATATCAAGGGCTGCTACATCACCCAGATCACCGGTGACCCGATGGTCTACAGCAAGCACATGATCTTCCCGCCCAAGGGCATGGACCTGTCGAACGTCGACAACTTCGCGAAGATCGGCATGACGGTGACCGGTATGCCGCTGCTCAGCTCGCTGCGTTCGGTTGTCGCGGCCCGCCCGGGCATCATCACCAGCAATGACCTGCCGCTGCGGGCGTTCGCGGGACGGTTCAAGGTCTGAGCGTGCCCGAAACCCCACCGATGTTCCCCGGCGCGACAATTTTTGTGATGCCCAGGCATATCGGTGGGGTTTCGGTCGGCAACACTCGGGCAGAATGACCAGATGGACCCCGACAGCCCGATCCGCATCGTCGACGCCTCGTCCGGACCGCCCGCTCCGGACGAGGTGACCTCGCTCGGGGTACCCATTGTGGCCGTCGCCGACGACCTCATCGGTACGGATGCCGAATACTGGCTGGACCGGGCCACTTTCACACTCGCCGCACACGCCACCGACGACCGGCGGACGATCACCGTACCCGACCCGCACGCCGCGGCCGCCGGCATCGCCCGCCGGGTCACCGAATCCCCCATCACGTCGGCCACCTGCGACGACGTGCTGCGCGCCATCGATGCCGACGGTGCGCTAGCGCCCGCCCTCACCGTCGAATCCCTCGCCTACTCGACGCTGCAGTCCGGGCCGGAGTTCGCCCGCTGGCTCGCCTCGCGTGGCCCGTCGACGTCCCGCCCCGACGAGTCCGCTCCCCTGCGCTATCACCGCGCCGGCGATACCCTGCACATCGAGTTCCACCGCCCCCGCCGCCACAATGCCTTCAACGACGGGATGCGGGCGTTGCTCATCGAGGCGCTGAACCTGGCACACCTCGACCCCTCGGTCACCGCCGTCGAGATCTCGGGAGCGGGTGGATCCTTCTGCAGCGGAGGCGATCTCGCCGATTTTGGCGGTTTCTCCGACCCCGCGTCGGCGCATCTGGCCCGGACCCGGCATTCCCCCGCACTCGGGTTGTCCGCGCTCGAGAAGCGCCTCGGCAAGGCCCTGCGCGCCCGCATCCACGGTCAGGTTCTCGGCAGCGGCCTGGAGATGGCCGCGTTCTGCGGCACCGTCACCGCCCACCCCGACGCCGTGCTCGGGCTCCCCGAACTGTCCGTCGGCCTCGTCCCGGGCGCGGGCGGAATGTTCAGCGTCCCAAGACGAATCGGCCGATGGCGGACCGCCTACCTGGTCCTGTCGGGAGACACCATCGACGCCACCACCGCCCTCGACTGGGGCCTGATCGACGAGATCGCTTAGGAACCAGCCTCAGATGATGCTGCCGATGTCGTTGGCGACGATGTCGTCGAGGGCGCGTTCGGCGACGGCGGCGATCGTCATGGACGGGTTGCAGGCGGCACTGGTGCCGGGCATCAGCGCGCCGTCGAGCACATAGAGACCCTTCTGCCCCTTCACCCGGCCCTCGAGATCGCAGACCACGTCCATGTTGGCGCCGCCGAGCGCATGCCAGGTGTTGGGGACGGCGGCATTGTTGTCCAGCAACAGATCCGAGCGGGTGACCTTGCGGATCGCCGGCTCGATGTAGCGCTTCTGGATCGCGGCGTCGCCCTCGCGTGGCCAGCGCAGCACGGCCTCGCCCTTCGCGGAGTCGAACACGATCCGTCCGCGGCCCTTGCTGACACCGAACCCGACCAGCGTCGTCGCACCGGTCTCGACGGCGGTGGGCGGCATCGACGCCTGGATGAAGGTGAACGCCTTCTTGGGGTCGTCCCAGTTCTTGGAGCCGTACACCACCGGACCGCCCTGCACCGGACCGAAATCGGAGGCGGGGCTGACCCACGAGTAGATGCGGTCGCCGTTGGTGCCCCAGCCGTGGCCGACGCCGTCGGGCAGGTTGGAGATCGCGCCCGTCGCCTTGGCCTTGACCAGCAGTTTGGTGGTGTTCACGCTGCCCGCGGCCAGGATCAGCGTCGGCGTGGTGAGGACCTTGCGTTCGACGGTGCGGCCCGTCTCGTCGGTGCGGTCGACGTTGACGGTCCACTTGCCGTCGGCGCGGCGGGCGATGGAGGTGACTGTGTGCTGGATGGCGACCCGCACCCGCCCGGTGGCCTCGGCCCGGGCGATGTAGGTGACGTCGACGCTGTGCTTGCCGCCGTTGTTGACGCCGAGCGCGCCGTCGCCGTTGGTGTACGACGGCCGCATCTTGCCGTCGAGTTCGGCGAGGGCGTAGTTCCAGTCGATGGGCATCGGGATCTTGGCCAGCGGCAGCCCGGCCCGCCGGACCCGCCTGGCGAACTCGCGGGCCACCTTGTAGTTGGACGAGTTGACCAGTTTGTCGGGGGCGACGGCGATCTTGAGCATCCGGGCCACCCGCGGGTAGTGCACGCGGTTCATCAGCTGCCAGTCGAGGCGGTCGGGGAACCACTCGTTGAACACCGCCTCGGCGGGCTGCAGCGTCATGCCCTGATAGATCAGCGAACCGCCGCCGACGCCCGCGGGGCACACCGCGAGCATGTTGTCGCCCATCACCGTTTCCAGCAGGCCGACGTACGGGTCGAAGGCGACCGGCTTGCCGAACAGGGTGGGCGCGGACTGGTGCCACAGGATGCGCTTGTCCGGTGCGGACGCCCGCGGGAAGGTGTCCGAATTGGGGCCGGCCTTCCAGCGGCGGCCACGTTCGAGGACGAGAACGTCGACGCCGGCCTGCGCGAGCCGCAATGCCGAGATGCCACCGCCGAAGCCGGAACCGACGACCACCACGCGGTGTTCCTCGCGGGTGGTGCGGATACGCCGGGCGGGCGCGGCGCTTACCGATCCCGCATGCGGGATCAACTGTGCCGCAACGGCACCCGCGCCGACGGCGGCCGCCCCCGTGAGCAGGGTACGGCGGGAGGTTGCGGACACGGGCACGGCGGACGACATGCGGCACTCCAGGGAGGTCGGCTGACACGGTTGGCTGGGAGAACGGACAGGCGACGAATCCCCCGGAATCAAGAGACAAGTCCGAGAACTCGTTTCTACTTCCCAGTAACTTTGTCAGCCCCCGTACCCGGTGTCACTGTGATCTCTGCCGCAGTTGCCGTCTCGAACACCGCATTTGCCGGACTCAACAGCCGACGGGGCCGCCGGCAGCCGACCCGGGCGCTCAGATGATGCTGCCGACGTCCCGTGCGACGATCCGGTCCATGGCACGCTCGGCGACCGCGGCGATGGTCATCGACGGATTGCAGGCCGCGCTGGTCCCGGGCAGCAGCGCACCGTCGAGCACGTACAGGCCCTTCTGCCCCTTCACCCGGCCTTCGAGGTCGCACACCACACCCATGTTGGCGCCGCCGAGCGGGTGCCAGGTGAACGGCGTGACCAGGTTCAGGTCGGTAACCGGGTCGATGCCACCGATGCGGTGCGCGGCGTTGTTGAGCCGGCCGGACACCCCGGCGTCGCCGCCGAGCGGCCAGGCGATGGTGGGATTACCCGACAGCGGGTCGACGCCGATGCTGCCCCGGGTACCGCTGACGCCGTAACCGAACAGCATCGTGCTGCGGGCGTCGACACCCATGAACTTCGGCGCGGCGGCCTGCACCAGCGTGTAGGCGGTACGCGGATTGGACCAGTTCTCCGAGCCGTAGACGACGGGACCGCCCTGCGGGGCGCCGAGGTCGGCGGTGATGCCCGTCCAGGAGAAGGTGCGGTCACCGTTGGTGCCCCAGCCGTGGCCGACACCGTCGGGCAGGTTGGAGATGGCGCCGGTGCGCTTGGCCTTCACCAGCAGCTTGCTGGTGTTGAGGCTGCCGGCGGCCAGGATCAGCGCCTTGGTGGTGTACACCTTGCGGCCCACCACCCGGCCCGTCTTGTCGGTGCGGTTGACGTTGACGATCCACTTGCCGCCCCGGCCACGGGCGATGCTGGTGACCTCGTGCTGGGTGGCGACGGTGACCCGGCCGGTGGCTTCGGCCTGACGCAGGTAGGTGACATCAATGCTGTGCTTGCCCCCGTTGTTGACGCCGAACAGGGTGTCGCCGACGGTGTAGGAGCGCCGCATCTTGCCCTGGTTCTCGGCGATCGCGTAGTTCCAGTCGATCGGGGCGCGCAGCTTCTCGACCGGCATTCCCGCCCGGCGGGCGCGCTTGGCGAACTCGCGGGCACCACGGTAGGCGTGCGAGTTGATCAGCGCGTCGGGCGCCACGTTGGCCTTGAGCATCCGGGCCACGCGCGGGTAGTGGACGCGGTCCATCATCGAGTAGTCCAGGGCGTCCGGGAACCAGGCGTTGAACACCGACCGCTTGGGCTGCAGGGTCATGCCGAGGTACACCAGCGAGCCGCCGCCGACACCGGCAGCGCACACCGCCGACATCGTCGGGCTGACGATCGTCTCGAACAGACCGACGTACGGGTCCTGACCGAACGGGCGGCCGAACAGGTTGGGCGCGGACTTGTGCCACAGGGTGCGCCGGTCCATGTTCTGGCCGGTCGGGAAGGTGTGTGCGTTGGGGCCGGTCGGCCAGCGCTTGCCACGCTCGAGGACCAGCACGTTGACGCCGGCCTGGGCCAGCCGCAGCGCGGCCACACCGCCGCCGAAGCCGGAACCGATGACGATCGCCCGCTGTTCGGACCGGTCGGTGCGCACCCTGGGGGCACCCGTCGCGGGTCCCACACCCGGGATGAACTGCGTACCGGCCACACCGGCGCCGACAGCGGCAGCGCCTTTGAGAAAGGTACGACGCGTCGTCAAGGACATTCCCACTCCCATATCTCGCCCCGGGCCGACCCCCGGCTCAGGGCGCATTCCACCCTGGGGTCACGTGACCCCGCCAACTCTGTAGAGGAACTTACCGGAGCGTAACCGTGTTGGCGAACCTTTCACGGTCACAAATCAGGTGCTCTGACCTGCATACCTTGTGGTTCAAGAGCATCGGTGCCGAAGTGTGAGGTCTCCGGGATGCGTGGCCCTCCGGATTGAGGCCTAAGCGGGGCGGTCACAGACCTTCGGCGCGGACGGCCCGGTCGTAGGCGTCGTTGTAGGCACGCAACTCATGCAGCAACGCCTCGGGACTGCCGGGCGCGAGGTCGGCGAAGACGCGCCGCAGCCTGTCGGCCCGCAGCTCGCCGTCGTGCTGGAACGCCACATACCCGGCCTCCGTCGGCCGCAACAGCTTGCTGGCACTGCCCTCGACCGCGAACCGCTCGACGTAACCGTGGTTGATCGCGGCGTTGACCTGACGATTCACCGTCGACTGTTCGAGTTCGAGCTCGACGGACAGTTCCCGCAAGGTGCGCGGCCCTTCCCACAGCCGCCACAGGATGTTGAACGCCGACGCCTCCAGAATCGCCCCGGAGAAGGTACTGGCCTTGCGCCGGTTCATCCGCTGCAACTCGTCGACGATGTCATGGATCTGCTGCGACGCCCACGGCGAGATGGCTGTGTTTTCTGCGCCCGCTCGCACGCTCGCGGATCGCGGGTCCTGCGGGCCAGAAGTCATGTTCTTCCCTCCTCGTTCACGCGGACTCGCAAGCTCGTCCGGCTCACTCGTCAGTCCAGAACATGACGGCCCTCCGGACCGAAGCTCTGCGCTGTATTCCACTCTCAACACATTTCGGACATTCTGCCCGTCATCGGCGTTCTCAATGTAAAGGCCAATTTTGATATGTAGCTTACATATGTATTATGCACACCCGAAGGAGGTGCCATGTCCGAGCACACCAAGGGTGCCCAGCCCGACCAGGAACCGACCCCGGTCGTGGCCCCTGCGGAGGAAGCCGCGCAGGGTCCCAACGCCGTCCTGATCATCGCAACCCTCTGCTTCGGCGGTCTGGCCGCGGCGCTCATGCAGACCCTCGTGGTCCCGCTGCAACCCGAGCTGCCCACCCTGCTCGACACCTCGCGCAGCAACGCGTCCTGGGTCATCACCGCGGCACTGCTCGGCGGTGCGGTGGCGATGCCGATCGCGGGCCGCCTGGCCGACATGTTCGGCAAGAAGCTCGTGCTGCTGGTGAGTGGCCTGCTGCTGGTGCTCGGTTCGGTGATCTGCGCCGCGGGCTCTGGCCTGGCGCCGATGGTCGTCGGCCGCGCCGTACAGGGTCTGGCGATGGGCTTCATCCCGGTCGCCATCAGCCTCATGCGGGAGGTCACCCCGCCGCGGCTCACTTCGATCGCCGTCGCCACGATGTCGGCGACGATGGGTGTCGGCGGTGCGATTGGTCTGCCGCTGGCCGCCGCGATCTACGAATCCGGCGACTGGCACGTCCTGTTCTGGGCCTCCGCCGCCCTCTCCGCGCTCGTGCTGGTGCTGACCTGGATCGTCGTCCCACCCGTGCAGGACGCCGTCGGCGGCCGTCTCGACTGGGGCGGGGCGATCGGCCTGTCCGCCGCGCTGATCCTCGTGCTCACCGCGATCACCAAGGGCAACGACTGGGGCTGGTCGAGCGCGACCACCCTCGGCATGCTGGTGGCCGGCCTTCTCGTGCTGGCCGGGTGGGGCGCATACGAACTCCGCCACAGCAACCCGCTCGTCGACCTGCGCACCAGCGCCCGTCCCGCGGTCCTGTTCTGCAACGTCGCCGGTGTGGCCATCGGTTTCGGCATGATGGCGCAGTCGATCGTGGTGCCGCTGCTGCTCGAATCGCCCAAGAGCACCGGTTACGGTCTGGGCCAGACGATTCTGGAAGCCGGCCTGTGGATGGCCCCGGGCGGCCTGATGATGCTGGTCTTCGCCCCCGTCTCGGCCACCCTGATCAACCGGATCGGCCCCAAGTACACGCTCATGCTGGGCGCGACGATCCTCGGCCTGGGCTACCTGTTCGCCGCGTTCATGATGGGTTCGGCCTGGCAGTTGATGATCGCGTCGATGGTGTGCGCCGCGGGCGTCGGTATCGGTTACGCCGCGATGCCCACCCTCATCCTGGGCGCCGTCCCGCTGTCGGAGGCCGGTGCGGCGGTCGGCTTCAACTCGCTGATGCGCTCGGTCGGCACCACCACGGCGTCGGCGGTGATGGCACTGGTGCTCACCTCCTCGAGCATCGACGTCGACGGCATCAGCTTCCCGTCGGATTCGACGTTCACCTGGTGTTTCCTGATCGGTGCGGTCGCCGCGTTCATCGGTGTGGCCATCACCCTGTTCGTGCCGGGGTCCAAGCCCGCCCCGCAGCCGGTGCCTGTCGCACCCGCGGAGGCCGGCGCCGAACCCACCAGCGCCGGCACGTAGCACCGCGTCACCGCGCGGATTCGCGCGCCCCGCCGCTGATCAGATTGGCGGTCAGCGCCACACACACCGCCGCACAACCGATCGCGCTGATGGCCAGTGCGAGCCGGATCCCGGTCTCGGTGGGCGGTCCGCCCGGGCTGACGGCGTGCGCGGTGAGCACCGCACCCGACAACGCGCTGCCGAGGGCGCCGCCGAGGGTGCGCAGCACCTGGTTGAAGCTGACGGCGCTGCCCAGTTCCTCGGTGACGACGCTGCGCGCGATGAGGCCGGGCATCGCCGCGTAGGTGGTGCCGATGCCCACGCCGAACAGGAACTGGCCTGCCATGAGTTCCCACAGGTGGTTGTGCGCGAGCCACATGGCGAAGGCCGCGACGGTCAACGCGCTCGCCCCGATCGGCAGGAACATCGTCAGCGACACCCGTCGCGACAGCGCTCGCACCACCCGGTTGGAGGCGAAACTACCCACCGACAGCGGCAGCATCACGAACCCTGCCCACAGCACCGGCACGGCCAGACCGAACCCGGTGCTCTCCGGTGCCTGCGCGACGAGACTGATGATCGACAGCCCCATGTACATCGCGATGCCGAGCCCGATGGCGGCGCCGTTGGCCAGCAGTACGTCGGGACGACGGATCACCCGCAGGTTGACCATCGCGTGCGGCGTGCGCAGCGACACGACGACCCAGATCGCCAGCACGACGACCGCGCCACCGATCGTCAGCGTCGAGGGCACCGACGCCCAGCCCCAGTCCGGCCCCTGGCTGATGCCGATGAGCAGCGCCGCCAGACCCGCCCCGAACAGCGCGGCCCCACGCACGTCGAACGGCCGCCGCGGCGCCTGGTCGTCCGGGCCGTCCGGGATCGTCCACCACGCCACCGCCACCGCCGAGGCGATGAACACGACCGCGAACCAGAACGCCGTGCGGAAACCGAAGTCCGACGCGAGCAGACCGGTCAGCGGATAGCCGAGTCCGAGGCCCGTCGCCACCGTCACCGACAACGACGAGATGCCGCCCGCGAGCCGGTCGGGTGGCAGATACCGCCGGGCGATCGCGATGGTCACCGGCACGATGCCGTAGGTCAGGCCCTGCATCGCCCGGCCCGCCAGGAACACCGCGAAGTTGGGTGCGGAGGCGGCCAGCGCCGACCCGGCCATGATGATCAGCAAGCTCGCGATAAGCAGCCGCTTCTTGTGCGGGCCGTCGCTGAGGCGGCCCATCACCGGTGTGACGACCGCCCCGACCAGCAGGTTGATGGTGAGCGTCCACTGTGCCGTGCTGACCGCGACGTCGAGTTCGCGGGCGATGGTGGGCACCAGCAGCATGCCGAGCGAGGCCACGATCGACGACGAGAGTGCCGTGTAGATCAATGCGATCGGCTGTACGGATTCCGTATCTCGACGCACTGTGACCATCATTCGATAGTGCCCCACCGGCCGCGGCGGACCACAGTCCGGGTTGCGGGCCGACGACCGCTGCCGCGCCACGGTCGGCGGCGTTCCCGCTGGCAGTCGCACCCACCGGCGTCGGGGGCGCGGTTGCGCTCACCTAGAGTCGATCGAGGGTCCGCGCACCGGAACCCGCCCGGGTATCCGGGGCCCAGGCACCGAACCGGAGGAACCCATGCCGACCGATCCGAACGTGGCCGCCCCACAGTGGTTCACCGACGCGATCAGCACCCCGGGTGAGCGGCACTCGCTGGAGGTCGACGGCGCCACGATCGTCTATCGCACGTGGGGCGATGCCGGTGCGCCCGGTGTGCTGCTGGTGCACGGCGGCGGAGCCCATGGCGGCTGGTGGGATCACCTGGCCCCGCAGCTCGCGGCCGGCAGGCGCGTGGTCGCCCTCGACCTGTCCGGGCACGGCGACAGCGACTGGCGCGAGACCTACACCTTCGACACGTGGGCGCGTGAGCTCCACGCGGTGGCCGTGGCCGCGCGGGCGGACCACCGGTTGCTGGTGGTGGGCCACAGCCTCGGCGGCGTCACCACCGCCACCGCATCGAGGTTGTTTCCCGAACTCATCACCGACATCGTCATGATCGATTCGGAGGTCTACGACCCGGCCGTGCACGGGACGTCCCGGCCGGGCGGCGACGATCAGCCGTCGATCCGCAGCACCGGACGCCGCCACTACCCGAGCCGCGACGAGTTGCTGGCCCGGTACCGGCTGGTGCCCGATCATCCCTGTCTCGGCTACGCCAAGGACTACGTGGCCGCCGGCTCTGTGGTGAGCGAGCCCGAGGGCTGGCGCTGGAAGTTCGACCGCACCTTCGCCCTCCACCTCGACCCCCGGCCGCCGATGCCCGCACCGGACACCCGCGTCACCGTCATCCGCGCCGGCCGCGGCCGGATGACCTCGTATATGGCCGGCAAGATCGTCGCCGAACTGCGCACCGTCTCGCGGATCGTCACCTTCCCCGAGGCCGGGCATCACGTGATGCTCGACTATCCGCTCGAGCTGCTCGCCGAGATCCGCGAGGCGATCGGGCGCCTGCCCGGCTGATCCCGGTAGGCCGGCAGGCGGTCCGGTCCTACTTCTCCGTTTCGAGAACGGCTGCGGCGGCCTCTCGTTCGGCGGCGGACTGCTCCGGGGTGGTGCGGCGCAGCGTCTCGCCGACGAAGAACGCCGGGCGTTTGATGCGCATGATCACCATCAGGATCGCCCCGACGATGAGCAGGCCGAAACCGATGTAGAAGATCAGGCCGATCCCGAACAGCGATGCCCCGCTGCCGTTCTCCGGGTCGAGACTTTCGCCGACGGAAATGATGAACACGGCGATCAGGGCGCAGCCGCCGAGCAGCGGGGCCAGGAACTTGCACAGGATGTTGTGCGTGCTGGTGAACAGCTGGTGCCGGAAGTACCAGACGCAGGCGAAGGCGGTGATGCCGTAGTACCAGCAGATCATGATGCCGAGCGCGGCGATGGTGTCGGTGAGCGTGCGGTCCGACAGCAGCGTCACCCCCGTATAGAACACGGCGGTGACGATCCCGGCGACGAGCGCACCGAAGGCCGGGGACAGGAACCGGGGGCTGATCTCGGCGAACCGGTCGGGGAACGCCTTGTAGCTGCCCATCGACAGCATCGTGCGCGCCGCCGGCAGGAACGTGGTCTGCAGGCTCGCCACCGCGGAGGCGAGGATCGCCAGGAACAGGAAGATCTGCCCGACGCTGCCCATGACCGGCTCGGCGAGCGCTCCGAAGACGTTCTCCGCGTTGTCGGGGTTGCCCAGTCCCAGCCCGTCCTCGCCGACACCGGCGTACATCATGGTGGCCAGTGAGACGAGCAGGTAGGTGCCGAGAATGGTGAGCACACACAGCAATCCGGCCCGGCCGGGGGTGCGTTCCTTGTCCTTGCACTCCTCACCCAGGGTCAGGCAGGTGTCCCAGCCCCAGAACGCGAAGATCGAACCGGTCAGGCCGATGGCGAAGGCCGAGATCGACATTCCGGTGAACGGATTGAACCAGTCGATGTCAAAGGACAACCCGGCGGGCGCGTCGTCGGTGGCAACTTTGACGAAGGCGATGGTCGCGAACACCATCAGCACGAGCATCTGGAATCCGACCAGGTAGTACTGGATGCGTTCGCTGGTGGTGATGCCGCGCATCGACACATACGTGGCCAGTGCCAGCAGCACCACCGTGGTCAGGATGTTGACCGCTTTGTTGGAGGTGCCCAGATCCGCGAGCGATTCGTGGTCGAATACCCGCGCCAGCGTCAGATAGAAGAACTGCACCCCGACCGCGGCGAGATTCGACAGCACGATGATCGAGGCGACCACCATGCCCCACCCGCACATCCACCCCGCGTACGGCCCGAACGCCTTGGTGGACCAGGTGAACGAGGCACCGGAATCGGTTGTGTCCGAATTCAGTTCACGGTAGCCGTAGGCGGTCAGGAACATCGGGATGAAGCCCGCGATGAAAATGGCCGGCATCTTCAGGCCGACGGCGGCCACGATCAGCCCGATACTCGCGGTGAGCGTGTAGCCCGGCGCGACCGTCGAGATGCCGAGAACGGCTCCGGACAGAACACCGATCTTGTTGGCCGCCAGGCCCTTATCGGAAGTCTCGGTTTCCGGGATGTCTTGTGGTGTGGCCATCTGGCCTCCGGTGATAAGCCTTGGGCGCCGAGGCCGCGGGCGTGGATAGTGACGGGTCTATCGCCTCCGACGTCTGGGTCGCGTGCGATGGGAATGCGGATCTGAGGTGCGCAGCCGAGCCGGCGATTATCCGGTCAGGGCGATGTATTTGGTGTTCAGGTACTCCTCGATACCTTCCGAGCCGCCCTCGCTGCCGAGGCCGGACTGCTTGATCCCCCCGAAAGGTGCCGCGGGATCGGAGATCACACCACGGTTGACGCCCACCATGCCCGCCTCGAGCGCCGTCGACACCCGCAGCGCCCGGTCGAGGCCGCGGCTGTAGAAGTACGACGCCAGGCCGTAGTCGGTCGAGTTGGCCAGGGCCACCGCCTCGTCCTCGGTGTCGAAGCCGGTGATCACCGCGACCGGGCCGAAGATCTCCTCGCCCAGGATGCGGGCTCCGGCCGGCACGTCGTCGAGAACCGTCGGCTCGTAGAAGAATCCGTCGCCGGGAAGCGCCTTGCCGCCGGTGCGCACGCGTGCCCCGAGACCCACCGCCTCGTCGACGAGCGCGGCCACCCGGTCGCGCTGCTTGGCGTTGATGAGGGGGCCGAGGTCGACGCCGTCCGCGTCGCCCGGGCCGACCTTGATGGCGGCGACCTTCTCGGTGAGTGCGGCGGTGAACTCCTCGCGGACCGGATTGTGCACCAGGATCCGGTTGGCCGCGGTGCAGGCCTCGCCGCCGTTGCGCATCTTCGCCGCGAACGCGCCGGTGACCGCGGCGTCGATGTCGGCGTCGTCGAACACGATGAATGGGGCGTTGCCGCCGAGTTCCATCGACGTCCGCAGCACCTGCCCCGCCGACTGTTCGATGAGGATCTTGCCGACCTGCGTGGAGCCGGTGAACGACACCTTGCGCAGCCGCGGGTCGGCCATGAGCGCGGCCACGACCTCCGGCGAGTTGAGCGTCGGGAGCACCGACAGCACCCCGTCGGGCAGTCCGGCGTCGGCGAGCACCTTGGCCAGCAGCAGCATGGTGAGCGGGGTGTCTTCGGCCGGTTTGACGATGACGGTGCAGCCCGCCGCGAGTGCCGGACCGATCTTGCGGGTGCCCATGGCGAGCGGGAAGTTCCACGGCGTCACCGCCAGCACCGGACCCACCGGCTGTTTGACCACGAGAATGCGGCCGTTGCCGGCGGGCGGGGTGGCGGTGCGGCCGTACACGCGCACCGCTTCCTCGGAGAACCAGCGGAAGAACTCGGCGCCATAGGCCACCTCGCCGCGGCTCTCGGCGAGGGTCTTGCCCATCTCGGCGGTCATCAGGGCCGCGAAGTCGTCGGCGCGTTCGGCGATGAGTTCCCAGGCGCGGCGCAGGATCACCGACCGTTCCCGCGGCGACGTCGCGGCCCACTCGGCCTGCACCGCGACGGCCGCGTCGAGGGCTGCGGTCGCGTCGGCGATCCCGGCGTCGGCCACCGATGTCAGGACCTTGCCGGTGGCGGGGTCGACGACGTCGATCGTGGCGCCCGAGGCCGCTGGGCGCTCGTCGTTGCCGATCCACAGTCCCGTCGGGATGTCCTGCGCCAGTGCCGTACTCATGCGTTCGCGCCCTCCTCGATGGCCGCGATGAAGACGTCGAGGCCGTCGTTCAGGGTGTCGTCGCCGATCACCAGCGGCGGCAGCAGCCGCACCACGTTCCCGTACGTGCCGCAGATGAGCACGATGACCCCCTGCTCCAGGGCCCGCGCCGCAATGGTTTTCGCGAGTGCCGGGTCGGGGGTGGTGGTTCCGGGGGTCACGAGTTCGACCGCGATCATGGCGCCCCGGCCGCGGACCTCGCCGATCGCGGGAATGCGCTGCGCCGCATCTCGCAATCGGGTGAAGGCCACCTCGCCGATGTGCGCGGCCCGGCCGGGGAGGTCGTAGACCTTCATCGTCTCGAACGCGGCCAGTGCCGCGGCGCAGGCCACCGGGTTGCCGCCGTAGGTGCCGCCGAGTCCGCCCGGATGCACCGCGTCGAGCAGTTCGGCGCGGCCGGTGATCGCCGACAGCGGCAGGCCGCCCGCGATCCCCTTGGCCATGGTGATGATGTCGGGGACGATGCCCTCGTGCTCGCACGCGAACCACGAACCGGTGCGGGCGAATCCGGTCTGCACCTCGTCGGCGATGAACACCACGCCGTTGTCCTTGGCCCACGCGCTCAGCGCCGCGAGGAAACCCGGTGCGGGAACGATGAATCCACCCTCACCCTGGATGGGTTCGATGAGGATCGCGGCGATCTCCTCGGCCCCGACCTGCACCTCCATCGCCGAGATCACCCGGGCGGCCGCCTGTTCGCCGGTCATTCCGGGTTCGTCCCGGAACGGGTACGACATCGGCATCCGGTAGATCTCGGGGGCGAACGGGCCGAAGTCGGCCTTGTACGGCATCCGTTTGGCGGTCAGCGCCATCGTGAGATTGGTGCGCCCGTGGTAGGCGTTGTCGAAGGCGATCACCGCCTCCCTGCCGGTCGCCAGGCGCGCCACCTTGACCGCGTTCTCCACCGCCTCGGCGCCGGAATTGAACAGGACACTGCGTTTTTCGTGGTCACCGGGTGTCAGCTCGTTGAGCGCCTCCGCCACCGCCACATAGCCCTCGTACGGGGTGACCATGAAGCAGGTGTGCGTGAAATGCCGCACCTGTTCGGCCACCGCCGCCGCCACCCGCGGTTCGGAGGCGCCCACGCTGGTGACCGCGATGCCCGAACCCAGGTCGATGAGCGAGTTGCCGTCGACGTCCACGATCACTCCGCCGTCGGCATCGGCGGCGTACACCGGTACAGACGACCCGAGGCCTGCGGCCACCGCCCGCGCGCGCCGGGTGGCCAGTGCGCGCGAGGCCGGTCCCGGTAGCTCGGTGACGAGTCTGCGTTCCTGTGGCAGTCGGTAGCTGATCCCGGTGGGAGCCGCTGCGGTCATCTCAGCCTCTTTTCGATGTTCGCCCAGGGTGGTGAGAAATTGGGCAGGGTTGTGGGAGATGGGGATCCGGTGGTGCCGGACGGGATCGGGGACGATCAGTCGTCACCCTTGGGCACGACCACCATCGGCACCTGCAGCACGCGCAGCATCTTGGCAGCAGTGGAGCCGAGGAAGATCCGGCGCGGCTGCGCGAGCCGGCTGGAGCCGACGACGATGAGATCGCCGTCGTGCCAGTCGAGTTTGTTGACGGCGTCCTCGATGTGCCTGCCGGAGGTCACCTCGCCGGTCACCGAGATCTCGTTGGTTGCGAGTTCTTTCGCCTTCTCGACGAGGCCGGCGGCATGGGTGCGGGCGCGTTCGATGACCTCGGCGTCGGTCTTGGCCGCCCCGCTGACCGGCTCGACAGCCACCAGCGACACCAGCCGCAGCCCGACTCCGGCGCGGGCGGCGCCGCGGACGGCCGCCCGCAAGACCTCCGGCGCCTCGCGGCGTTCACCGATGGCGCAGGTGACCTCACGGATCCGGTTGACACCGGACGATCGGGAACCGCGCGGCGCGACCGCCACCGGGACCGGCGACGAATGCATCAGGTCGTTGACGACGCTGCCCAGGGTCAGCGACCCCACCAGCGCGCCGCCGCCTCCGCCGCCGACGACGATCAGCTCGGCCCCGACCCGTTCGGCCTCGGTGATGATGCCCTCGGCCGAGGACTCGTGGAAGGAGATATGGGTGGTGACGGAGACGTCGTCATCGACCAGGTCCGCGGCTTCGGCGAGCCAGGACTCGGCGCGGTCGGTGAGCAGTTCCTCGTAGTTGCCGGGCGGGTCGACGACGGTTTCCGGCGGCAGCACCATCGAGATCTCCAGCCCGGTGGACAGGCTGCGGGCCAGCCGCGCACCGAGCGCCACGGCGTCGGCGCCGCCGGGGGTGGCGAGATAGGCGACGAGAATCGGCATCAGTGGCCTCCCTCAGACGATGAGCAACAACTGCCGGCACCGGTCTCGGTGTGGCAGGCCGACTTTGGTGTCGGCGCCACGTCGAGGGCGGGATTGCGGTCGAAGAACCCGAACGGTTTGAGCCAGAAGCTGATGGTGTCGGCGGGCATGATCGGCCAGTCCTCGGGGCGGGTGATGTGGTGGATGCCGAAGATGTACCAGAGCACCACGTCGGTGTTCTCGATGGGCCGGTCGGCCGCCGTCCACTCCGGCAGCCCGAGTCCACCGCCGCTCTGGTTGACGAATTCACCCGCGGGCCAGCGCTCATCGGCCGAGTTCGGGGTCACCCAGACGGTGTGCTCGATCGCCCGGCACCGGTCCAGGACAGCCGAGGACGGATCGAACATCGGCGGGAACGCCGCACCCGGCACCAGCTTGTACGCGGGATGCGCGCCGATGCCGGTGGTCTTGTTGTCGTTGACCACCTTCCAGGTGCGCTGGGTGGCGAAGTTCATGTCCCCCTTGCCTTCCTGTTCGGTGCGCAGTGGGGTGTTCTGCTGCCGCAACGACAGGCCGTACGGGTTGTCGGGCCCGATCGGGACCATCTCGGTCTCGGTCTGGTACACCGTGTTGTCGGTGCCGTCGACATCGAGATCCATGCGCGCGATGAGGAAGTGCTGATGGAACGGCGCGTAGGTGCGCTCGTCCACCAGGGTGCCGTGCTCGGGCGCCACTCCTTCGGGCAGGTGGCTGACCACCATGAGACCGGTTGCGCGGACCTCACATTCGATGTTGCCGTCCTGGTAGAACCGCCAGTACGTCAGGTATTCGTAGTTGGCGACGGTGACGTGGAACGACACGGTGAGCCGGCGCATACGGCGCACCTCGGTGCCGTCGTGGTCGACGTGCTTCCACAGGACGGCGTTGTCCTCCTCGTGGATGCAGATCGCGTTCTTGATGGTGTACGGCTCACCGGCGCTGTTGTGCAGCACCGCGTCGAGGTACCGGATCTCGCCTAGGCAGTCGCAGCCGAGCTCGAGCGAGGTGGTCATGAACCCCAGACCCCACTCGCCGATGTCGAACGCGGTGCGGCGGTAGTGGTCGTCGCAGTGGTCGCGGTAGGGCACCATCATCTCGGCGAACGAGAGCCGGTGCGCGATGGAGCGCCGGGTGCCGTTGTCGTCGTAGCTGATCGAGTGCAGTGTCATGCCCTCGCGGTGATTGAATCCCACGCGCAACGACCAGTTCTGCCAGTCGAGCCGATTCCCGGTGAGCGTGAACGAGGGCCCCTGCGACTGGGTGATCTCCAGCGGCTTGAGTTCCTCGCGGGTGCTCGCCTCCCGGATCCGGTCGGGCACGAACCGTGGCACGTACTCGCCCATGATCTCCGGCTTGTCCACCGTGAAGGTGTCCTCGATCTCCAGCAGTTCCATCGTGTTGAGGTCGATGACGCAGTGAAAACCGTTGACCGGCCCGGCATATGGGTTCTTGCCGGGGGCCGACCGCACCCAGGTGTCCGACCACCCGATGCGCCGGCCCTGGTACTTGTCCGGGATCAGTGCCTCGCCGTAGGTCCAGGTGTCCATGAACACCAGGTCCAGATCGGTGATGCCGCGTGCGGCCAGGGCCGCGATGACCTCGGGTTCGGCCCGCAGCGCCGCATCGGCCTCGGTCCACTCGTCGACGGTGAAATTCGCCTGGACACCGGGGATGTGCGTCCATTCGACGACCGTCGAGTCGGTGAGTGACACCAGTGCCTTGTAGGTGCTGTTGGTGGCCCGCTCGAAGCAGGTGACGATCGCCTGCCGCGGTGGTACCGCACCACCCGCGTCGAATCCGGCGAGTGCCGCCTTGTCCGGTTCGGCCATTTCGATGTTGGCGTACCGCCAAGCCGGCGCCACCACACCATGGGCCGCGGCCAAAATCCCCACGGTCGCACTGAATTCCGCCGCCGACAGCGGATCGAGGGGATGAAACACGGGATCGGTCACTGCTCTGCTTCCTCGAAGATGAACGGGCTCAAGACAACAGCCGGGCGCGCCCCGCGCTCAGGTATTGGCGCTCATCACGTGCTTGATGCGCGTGTAGTCCTCCACACCGTAGGCCGACATGTCCTTGCCGTACCCGGAATTCTTGAAACCGCCGTGTGGCATCTCCACCACCAGCGGGATATGACCGTTGACCCAGACGCACCCGGCGTCGATGCGGGCGGTCATCCGGTTGGCGGTGCCGTTGTCGGTGGTCCAGACGCTGGCCGCCAGACCGTAATCGACACCGTTGGCCTTGGCCACCGCGTCGTCCTCGTCGTCGAAGGTCTGCACGGTCAGGATCGGCCCGAAGGTCTCCTCCTGCACGATGGCGTCGTCCTGCCGGACGCCGGTGATGACGGTGGGCGCGAAATAGAATCCGCGGTCGCCCACCCGGGTTCCGCCGGTGGCGATCGTCGCGTGCTCGGGGAGCGCGGCGATCTTCTCCGTGACCGTGGTGAAATGCCGGATGTTGTTGAGCGGGCCGTAGAACGCGTCCTCGTCGTCGACGCCGCCCGGCTTGATGGTGGCGACCTTGGCGAGCAGCGCCTCCAGGAACTGGTCGTATACCGCGGAGTGCACGATCGCCCGGGTGGCCGCGGTGCAGTCCTGGCCGGCGTTGTAGTAGGAGGCCTCCGCGATGCCCGATGCGGCGGCCTCGATGTCGGCGTCGGCGAACACCACCGCCGGTGCCTTGCCGCCGAGTTCGAGGTGGGCGCGTGTGACGGTGGCGGCGGCAGCAGCGGCGACGGCGATGCCGGCGCGCACCGAACCGGTGATCGACACCAGGCCCAGGCGCGGATCGGAGACGAGCTCGGCGCCGGTGGCGCCGGTGCCCAGCACCATGTTGAACACGCCGTCGGGCACGATGCCCTGGGTGAGCCGGGCCAGCACGACAGTGCTTTCCGGGGTGGTGTCACTGGGTTTGAGCACGATCGTGTTGCCGGCCGCGAGTGCGGGGCCGATCTTCCAGATGGCCATCATGAACGGGTAGTTCCACGGCGTGACCTGACCGACGATGCCGATCGGTTCGCGCCGGATATAGGAGGTGAATCCCTCCATGTACTCCCCGGCCGACTTACCCTCCAGTAACCGGGCGGCACCTGCGAAGAAACGGAGCTGGTCGGCGCTGATCAGCACTTCATCGTTCTTGACCATCGCCCGCAATTGTCCGGTATTGCGGATCTGGGCCTCGACGATCTCGTCGGCGTGTGCCTCGACGGCGTCGGCGAGCTTGAGCAGTACGTCGGCGCGTTCCTTGGGAGTGGTTGTCCCCCAGGCGATGCGGGCCTTCTCCGCGGCGTCGATCGCCGCCGACACCTCGGCGGCCGTCGACACCGGGGACACCGCGACGACCGATTCGTCGGCCGGATTGATGATGTCGATCGATTCTTCCGATTCGGAGTCCACGAACGCGCCACCGATGAAGTTCTGCAGCCGACCGGTCATCTTGGATACCTCCTGGGTGTGTGCTGTCTAAAACTCTGGACTACAGCGCGGGGAGAGCGCATCTGCCAGAATGTCCGTCGTCGGTGAAGTGGTTTCAACAGATTGGAGTGCGGTGGCGGTTCCTGTGCGATGGCTTCTCGATCAGGCGGATCTGAGTTTACGGTTGCGCACCGGTTCTGCCGGGCTAACCGCGGAAATCACCTTTGCCGTCACCACCGAACTCCCCGACCCCGCGCGCTGGCTCTCCGGCGGCGAATTGATCCTCACCACCGGCCTCGGCCTGCCCGACGATCCGGCCCTGCGCACCGCCTACATCCACGGACTTCACAAGATCGGGGTCACGGCAGTGGGTTTCGGAACCGGACTGACCTTCGACACGGTGCCGCCGGAACTGATCGCCGCCGCCGACGACTGCGGGCTGGCCCTGTTCGAGGTCCCGCTGGCCACCCCGTTCGTCGCGGTGGCCAAGACGGTCATGAACCGCCTGGCCCATCAGCAGTACGAATCGGTCCTCACCGCCACCCGGGTGCAGACCAGGATGACCCGCGCCGCCGCGGTGAGCGGCGCGCCCGGCACGCTCGGCGAACTGTCGTCGGCATGCGGCGGCCCGGCGATCATCATCGACCGGACGGGCAAGGTCATCCACGCCGCCCGCGGCCGGGACACCGACGATCAGAACGAGGCCATCGCAGCGGGCATCGGACATCTCATCACCCGGGCCGGCGGCGGCTCGTTCCCGCACAGCAGCGTCGTCCCGCTCTCCGGCGGCGAGGTGGCCGTGGTGCAGGCCATCAGGATCGGCACCCGCACCTACGGCTACCTCGCGGTCGGCGTGACCGGTACCCCGTCGCCGATCGATCAGCTGCTCATCGGGCACGCCAACTCACTGCTCGGGCTCGAATTCGAACGCCCCAACCGGGTCCGGCGCGAACAGGGGCAGGTCCACGCCGCGGCATTGGCGCTCGCGCTGGCCGGCGGCACCGGCACGGCGTCGGCGATCGGGCTGCTGCGCACCGCGACCGACGATCGCGGCCGCATCCGGATGCTGACGGTGCTCGACGCCCGCGACGGGGAGACACTGCGTCAGGTGGTCGACGACCAGTTCGCCGCCCATGCGCGCAACTCGTTTCTCCACGCCGACGGCGCGACGGTGTCGATACTGCTGCGCGGAACCGACGACCTCACGCTCGCCGGTTCGCTGTTCGAACCCCTGGGAGAGGCCGTCCGCCGGCACCTGCGCATCGGGCTGAGCGCGGCGCACGCGCTCTCGGAGGTCCGCACCGCGGCGGCGGAGTCCCGGATGGCGGCGGGTCTGGCGCTCGGCGAACCCGTCGACGCCACCGCAATCACCGGCCGCACGCTGCTGGCCGTACCGGAATCCCGGAATGTCCTCACCGCGATGGGGATGCTGCTGGTGGAGCCGCTCGAACGCTACGACGCCGCGCACGACAGCGGACTGCTCGACTCGCTGCGGGCCTACCTGGAGGCCAACGGCCAGTGGGAACAGGCTGCCGCGATGTTGCAGGTGCACCGGCACACCCTGCGCAGCCGGATCGTCAAGGCCGCCGAGGTGATCGGTTGCGATCTCAGTTCTGCCCGCGTCCGTGCCGAGGTGCTGCTGGCGATCATCGCCCGCGACCAGCGGGCACATGCCGCGGAGGACTGATCGGACGACCCTTACGGTAATTTGCACAGTATGGCCGGGTGCCATAAGAACCCGAGCCCATCACCACCGCATAACCGCGATACGAGGAGAACCAATGACTGAATCACCGAAGCGTCTGGTCGTCATCACAGGAGCCGCCGGAGCCCTCGGGCAGGCCGTGGTCTCCGAGTTCCTCAACGCCGGTGCGGCCGTCGCCGCCGTCGACATCCCGGGCGAGCGGCTCGACGCGCTGGGCGAGACCGACGATGTGCACGCCGTCGGCGCGCAGCTCTCCGACGCCGCTCAGACCGTGGCCGCGTGGGAGGCCATCGACGCGATCGGCACCCCCGACACCCTGGTCACCCTCGCGGGCGGTTTCCAGCCGAGTTCGCTGGCCGATCTGACCGAGGACATCTGGGACGCGATGATCGACTCCAACGTCGACTCGCTGGTGTGGTCGGCGCGTGAGGCCGCCAGGCGTTTCGAGGCCGCGGGCGGCGGATCGATCGTCACCGTCGGCTCCAAGACCGCGATCTCCGGTCCCGCGCCGCTGGCCCACGCCACCAGCAAGGCCGCCGTCGTCCGGATCACCGAACTGCTCGCCGACGAGTTGCGGCCCAAGAAGATCCGGGTCAACGCGGTGCTGCCGTCGGTGATCGACACCCCCGCCAACCGCACCTGGATGTCAGAGGATCTCGCCTCGCGCGCGGTCAGCCCGGCCGCCATCGCCAAGGTCATCGCGTTCCTCGCGAGCGCCGACGCCGCCCCGATCAGCGGTGCCCGCGTCCCGGTGTACGGCGACGCCTGACCCCTGTTTCCCGGCCCCTACTTCTCCGCACACTCCGGGGCCTCCCCCAGCAGTACACCCCGCCAGCTGACGTCACCGGCCAGCTCGTAGCGGCCCGGCGCCGGGGTGCGGATCTCGGTCCAGCCGTCGACGGTGGCGGTGACGCACGCGGTGATCGTCGAGTCCACCGCGTCGCGGGCCGTGAGGTACCGGTTGGGCCGGATACGGATCTCGTACGCGGCGGCCGCCGGGGCCTCGATCACCATCCGCGACGGCGACTCCTCCACCAGCCGCAGTGGGGCGGGCACGATGCCGGTGGGGCCGGTGACCCGGTACAGGGTCCAGTCGTCGTTGCGCCAGGTCCGCGTCAGAAACGGCAGACCTGCCTCGATGAGCGCCGCCTCGGCCCTTGCCTGCCGCATCGGCGCCGCCGACACCGCCACATAGGCGACCGCGTTGTCGGCCAGCCACAGCCGGTAGCTGTCGGCGGTGAGCGCGTCGGTCTCGTAGAAGATCGGGTTGTAGCGGGCGTCGGACTGGTTCTCCCAGCCGCGGGCCAGCTTCACCGTCTTGGCCACCACGTGTGACCCGGCGTGGGTGCCGGCGTCGACGAGTTCGACGCGGTGATTGGCCATGTCCGGGATCTTCGCCAGCTGCTCCACGAGCGGCGCGTACGAGATCTCCGGGTCGTCGACGTCGGCGGCGGCAACCTGGTCGGCGGCCGCCACGAACACCGAGTAGACCAGTGCCGGGGCGAGGGCGATCGCCAGGAACTTCGCGGGCCGCGGCGAGAAGTACAGCACCAGGCACGGCAGCACGAAGCAGAAGAACCGGCTGAGATTCGAGCCGACGCCCGTCGGGATGAGGAACAGCGCGAGCGCGACGGCCAGCGCGAGCGGCGGGACCCACACGGCGGTTTCCCGCATCGACCTCCCGGACGGACCGGCGTCCCCGGTCTCCGGTCGCAGGGCGATCCAGGCCCCGACGCCGATCAGCACACACCAGAACAGGGTGGTCACCGGGAACACCTGCGATCCGGGCGCCCCGAACAGCGCGAACGGCACGAACACGCCGATCGCCGCACCGATCAGCAGCGCCCACAGCGCCGGATCGGGCTTACGCACCTCGGGGGGATCGGCGGTCGGTTCGGCCGTGGTGTGATGCCACACCAGCCGACCACCGTCGTGCAGCGAGCGGATCACGAACGGCACCACGGCCAGCCCGACGAACGCCGGGGCCAGCGCGCTGGCACACCCGCCGACGACCAGGACCGCGGCACCGGCCACGAGCCTGCGTTGCTGGATCAGGACCAGACCGCCGAGCGTGATGGCGACGGCAACGGCGAACGCGACCCGGCCGGACATCATATTGAGGACCGCGGTCGCCGCGATCGCCCACGCCAGCAGGGTCGGGTGCGCGGCCCGCCGCGACAGCGGATAGGCCGACGCCGCGATCGCGATGGTGGAGGCGCACAGCAGCGGCAGCGAACCGATCAGCGTCGACAGGGCGGGGACGATCAGCGAGTAGCTCCCGGGCGACACACCGCCGTACCAGCCGAACCAGTAGGCCAGGCCCACGCCCGAACGCGCGGCGTCCTCACGGGCCAGTGCCGCCTGCAGATCCGACAGGGCCGGACTGACCAACAGCAGAACAATGCTCGCGACCACCGCGGCCGCCAGGGGCAGCCATGCCCGCCGGAATCGGGGAGTCAGGTGCAGCGGGGTGCTCACGACTCCGGGGTGACTCGCTCGGCCGCGCGGGACTCGACCGGGGTGCGATCCGCACCGGCGACGACCGGCATGTCACCGGTGGTGGCCTCGGCGCGGTCGAAGTCCTTCCAGGACACTCCGCTCAACGGCGAGGCCAGATACCGCCGCCACAGATAGCGCAGCCCGTACGCCGCGACCGCACCGGCGAGCAGCGTGGCCAGCCCGGCGACGACGTCGATGAAGTAGTGGTTTCCGGTGCCCATCACCACGAAGAACGTGGTGAACGGGTACAGGCAGCCGAGCACCCGCACCCAGTGCCTGCGGCCGAAGTGCACGAGCATGATGCCGCACCAGGTGGCCCACGCGCAGTGCAGCGACGGCATCGCCGCAAACTGATTGGACACGGCGTCGGAGCCGGGTGCGCCGGAGTCGGGCCACCAGCCCCAGGAGCCGGTCTTGGCCATGATGTCGACGAAGCGTTCGTCGGCGAGCATCCGCGGCGGCGCGGTGGGCATCGAGTAGAAGCCGACGAGGGCGAAGCCCGTGGTGATCACCAGCACCGAACTCATCAGCCGGTACCGGTTGCGATGGGCCACGAACAGCCAGATCAGGACGCCCGGGGTGACGATGAAGTGCAGCGACGCGTATTCGAGCGCGCTGAGCGCCGCGACGGGCGGGGTGTCGTTGACGAACTCGTTGAGCCAGCGCTCGAAGGCGAGGCCGAACTCGTCCTCCCAGGCCAGGATGTCGCGGCCGTTGGTGAACGCGATCCCGACGTCACCGTCGGCCATGTTCCGGATCATCGAGTAGATGCCGTACAGCGCGCCGAGCACGATGATCTCGACCCACCAGCGCGGGGCGACGAAGTAGCGCATCACCGCGGCGAAACCACGCGGCAGCCGGCCCAGGACACGCCAGAGGGTCTGACCCGAACCCGTGCGGGTGGCAGGCGCGCCGTCGCCGACAGATGCTCTCGTACCTGTCACGGCGTCCTCCTCACAACTACGCGGGCGCCACTGTGGTGGGCCGACGTGGCGGCGGCTGCCGCCGAAGCACCTGCGGTATCGGTGTTACCGACAGGTAAATCACATGCCGACCCTAGGGAAACACCCGGCGTGGGCGCAACCTTCCCTCTGCTCACCGAACGATGCAGGTGACGTCCACCACTACTCTTCCGGCAGTTTCATCCGGCGATTCACTCGCCCGGCAGCTGACCCGCGGTACCGCTGCCCGCCCCTGCCGGTCGATCACAGGTCGAGCCGCCAGCATACACCGTTCACCCAGGATTCCCCGGGACGTCGCGTGGCCGCCGTCACCGCCTCGGCCCGCGGATCGGTCAGAGGAGCACGCCCGGATTGAGCAGGCCGTCGGGGTCGAGGGCCTTCTTGATGGCCGCGGTCATCTGCATGACGTCGGGGCCCACCTGGTCGGGCAGCCAGGCCTTCTTGAGCCTGCCGACGCCGTGTTCGCCGGTGATGGTGCCCCCGAGCTCGATCGCCGCATCCATCACCCGGCCGAAAGCGGAATGGGCGCGCCGGGTCTCGTCGGCGTCCGCCGGGTTGAACACGATCAGCGGGTGGGTGTTGCCGTCGCCGGCGTGGGCGATGACCGAGATCATCACCTGTTCGTCGGCGGCGATGGCGGCCACCTTGTCGATGAGGTCGGGCAGCGCGACGATCGGCACACCCACGTCTTCGAGCAGCAGCGAGCCGAGGCGTTCGACGGCCGGGATTGCCGCCCGCCGCGCCGCGGTGAATGCCTCCCCCTCGGCGGGGTCGGCGGTGGAGAACACCTCCGACGCGCCGTGCCGGGCGAATGCCTCCTCGATGAACGCCACCTCGGCGGCCGCCGCCGGTCCGGGGGCGTCGGATTGGGCCACCAGCAGCGCGCCCGCGTTCCGGTCGAGGTCCATGTGCAGCATGTCCTCGACGGCGTTGATGGACACCTTGTCCATGAACTCGAGCATCGCCGGACGGATCTTGCCGGTGATCTCCAGTACCGCCTCGCTCGCCTCGCGCACCGAGGCAAAGCTCCCGACCACCGTCGACGCCGCCGACTGGGCGGGAATCAGCCGCAGCGTGACCTCGGTGACGATGCCGAGCAACCCCTCGCTGCCGACGAACAGCTTGGTCAGCGGCAGACCGGCCGAATCCTTGAGCTGCTTGCCGCCGAGCCGCACCGCGCGGCCGTCGGCAAGGACGACCTCCAGGCCCAGCACGTAGTCGGTGGTGACGCCGTACTTGACGCAGCACAGCCCGCCCGCGTTGGTGGCGACGTTGCCGCCGATGGTGCAGATCTCGAACGACGACGGGTCCGGCGGGTACCAGAGGCCGTTGGCTTTGGCGGCCTCTTTGACCTCGAAGTTGAACCTGCCGGGCTGACTGACGGCGGTGCGGGTGCTGGTGTCGATGCTGATCTCGCGCATCTTCTCGGTGGACAGCATGATCGCGCCGTCGACGGCGGTGGCCCCGCCGGACAGGCTGGTGCCGGCGCCGCGGGTGACGATCCGCACGCCGTTTGCGGCGCACCAGCGCACCGTCGTCTGCACCTGCTCGGTGGTGAGCGGGCGCACCAGGGCGAGCGGGGTCCCGGCGTCCGGGTCCTGCGCCCGGTCCTGTCGATAGCCTTCGAGGATATCGGGATCGGTGACCACCATGCCCTCGGGCAGCGACGCGGCGAGCGGGGCAACATCTGTTGTCGGCATGGCCCCACCTTAGGGAGTGCAATAGCCCCGAGACCGCCTAATGGGGCAGACATCCCACCGGCGCCGGACATCCTGACGGGCCACACACCGGACGTGCCCTTACGCTATCGATGTGACAGCGACCCGTGAGGCTCTCGCGCCCGGCACCACGCTCGGCGACTACCTCATCGAGCGGCTCGTCGGCGCGGGCAGCAGCGCCGACGTCTACCTCGCCCATCCGCTGACCCCGCGGTCCGGCATGCCGGGCGACGTGGCGCTGAAGGTGCTGCACGCCGGGGAGGCCGGTCAGCATCTGGCCCGCGACAGATTCGAGCGCGAGTTCGAAATCGCCTCGCTGCTGAGGCACCGGCACATCGTGCGGATGTACGGCCACGGGGAACTGAACTCGGAGGGAACCGTCACCCCATGGATGGCGATGCAGTACGCGGGCGGCCCCGCCTCCGACGTCCTCATCCCGGCGCCGGACACCGAACCCGACCTGCCGACGATCGTCCGGGTCGCCTCCCAGAGCGCGGCGGCCCTCGATCACGCGCACCGCAACGAGGTGATCCACCGCGACGTCAAGCCGGCGAATATCCTGCTCACCGCGCAGACGCCGGCCGAGGCCGACGCCCTGCTCAGTGATTTCGGAATCGCCCAGTTTCTCGACGACACCCGCCCGCTGGCGCGTAACGGCCGGGTGCGCGGCTCCATCGCCTACGCCGCGCCTGAACTCCTTCAGGCACAACGACTTTCCCCTGCCACGGATCTGTATGCACTGGCCTGCAGCCTCGTCGAATGGCTGACGGGCAAGCCGCCCTTCCCGCGCCAGACGGCCTTCGCCATCACCTACGCGCATATCCGCGACCCGATTCCGCCGCTCACCTCACGCCGTCCCTGGCTGCCGAGTTCGCTCAATTCCGTATTCACCAAGGCCCTCGCCAAGGATGCCGCGCAGCGCTACGAAACCTGCGAGGAATTCGTAGCGATCGTCGCCCATACCCTGCGGGATGTCACGCCGCCGGAGCGCCCGAAACCCTCCCGTCGATTCGGCTGGTTTCCGTGGTGATGCCGGGTAATACTGTCCGAATTCACCGGGGCGTTACCGCGACGGTGATCCGGAACACCCCATCGGCAGCACTCCCACCTGCACTGATTCCGCTTTTTCACATTGTTAACATTCCCCGAGTGTCGGGCCGGAGACATCGGCGATAACGTCGCAAAGCGTCACGTGATCACCGATTCCGTGATCACCGATTCTCTGCACATTGTCCCCGAAATACCGAGGAGCCGACATGACGTCGGAAACATCCGCGAGCTACGACACCTCAGCATTCGACGCCGAAGACGAGGGTTATCACAAATCCCTCAAACCGCGGCAGATCCAGATGATCGCGATCGGTGGCGCTATCGGCACCGGCCTGTTCATGGGCGCCGGCAGCCGCCTGCACGACGCCGGCCCCGGCCTGTTCCTGGTGTACGCGCTCTGCGGAATCTTCGTCTTCTTCATCCTCCGCGCCCTCGGCGAACTCGTCCTGCACCGCCCGTCGTCGGGGTCGTTCGTCTCCTACGCCCGCGAATTCTTCGGTGAGAAAACGGCTTTCGTCACGGGCTGGCTATATTTCTTCAACTGGGCGGCCACCGCCATCGTCGACGTCACCGCCGTGGCGCTCTACGTCCACTACTGGGGCGCCTTCGAGGTCATCCCGCAGTGGCTCATCGCGCTCATCGCGCTGGCCATCGTACTGGCGATGAACATCATCTCGGTCAAGCTGTTCGGTGAGATGGAATTCTGGGCGTCGATCATCAAGGTCACCGCGCTCGTGACCTTCCTCGTCGTCGGCCTGGTGTTCCTGGCCGGCCGCTTCGAGATCGACGGCCAGACAACCGGATTCTCAGTCATCAGCGACAACGGCGGCCTCATCCCCGAGGGCGCCTGGTCGCTGTGCATCGTCACCTCCGGCGTCATCTTCGCCTACGCCGCGGTCGAACTCGTCGGCATCGCGGCGGGCGAGACCCCCGATCCTCCGAAAGTGATGCCGCGAGCGATCAATTCGGTGATCTTCCGGATCGCGGTGTTCTACGTCGGGTCGCTGATCCTGCTGGCCCTGCTGCTGCCGTACACCACCTACAAGTCCGGCGAGAGCCCGTTCGTCACGTTCTTCTCCAAGCTCGGGGTGCCCGCCGCCGGCGGCATCATGAACATCGTGGTGCTCACCGCCGCGATGTCGAGTCTCAACGCGGGGCTGTACTCCACCGGCCGCATCCTGCGCTCGATGGCGATGAACGGTAGCGGACCCGCCTTCACCGGCAAGATGAACAAGAACGGGGTGCCGTTCGGTGGCATCGCCCTCACCGGTGGTCTGACACTGCTGGGCATCATCCTGAATCTGTTCGTCCCCGAAGAGGCCTTCAACATCGCGCTCGACCTGTCGGCGCTGGGCATCATCTCCACCTGGGCGATGATCATGGCGTGCCAGATCCAGCTGTGGCGGTGGGAGCAGAAGGGCATCCTGACCCGCCCGAAGTTCCAGTTGCCCGGTACGCCTTACACCAGTGTGCTGACACTGATCTTCCTGGCCGTCGTAACCGTCCTGATGTGTATCGACAACATCTGGAACCTGTGGGCCATCATCGCCCTGGTCCCGATGCTCATCGGAGGCTGGTACGCGGTGCGTGGCAAGGTGCTGGCGATGGCCGCGGCCCGCGAGGGCTACACCGGTGAATACCCGGTGGTGCCGCAGCCGCCCGTGCCCGAGGAGCCGGAGTTCCTGCACCACCACGAGGAGGAACCGAAGGACTAGGCTGTCTCCACATCGCCGGCGCGAGGGCCGTCCGGGGCGTCGATCCCGTAGACCGCCCTCGCGTTGTCGGCGAAAACCCGTTTCAACCAATAGGATCCGCGCTTGTCCAGAACATCGGAGAGCGCCCCCACCAGGTCATCGAGCGTCGCGTTGGGCTTGTCCACCGGAAAATCGGACCCGAATACCAGCCGCTCCGGACCGAACTGCCCCGCCAGATGATCCACCAGCGGACCCACCATCTCGGCCAGGGTCTCCCGGCCGCCGATGTTGCCCCACCGGGCCTTGCCGTAACCCAGCACCGGCAGCGCCAGCCCCGACAGCTTCACCACCACATTCGGGTACGTCGCCAGCGTGACGATCCGTTCCCGCCACAGCCGCAGGATGTCGGCACGATTGGCGGCCGTGGCACCCGTGCGCGCGCCGACCGGCCCGAACGCACCGACCGGGATCCCCATGTGCTCGACGACAATCGTCGTGTCGGGAAACTCGCGCGCCAGGATCACCACGTCGTACAGCTGATGCGAATAGCACATCACCTCGAACACCAGCCCGCGCCGGGCGATCGACTCGAAGCCGGTCAGGAACTCAGCGGACGACAGGACACCGTCGTCCGCGGCGAAGTCCCGGACGCCCGGATCGGGGTGCCGCGCCGCGCACCAGCGCACCCCGCGCAGCAGCTCCGACGCCGCGGCATGCGCGTCGAGCCGGTCACCGAGGTCGTCGGCGCGCGGATCGGCGGCCGCGACGATCGCCCCCAGACGGGGTGCGGACCCCAACCCGAACGGCAACGACGCCGTGTACCCGGTCTCCGCCGCCGGCGAGGCATCCCGCCCGGACAGCGACAGCGACTCCACGCACACCACGGTGTCGATGCGCGCCCCGGTCACCGGCAGCACCCGGGCGGCGTCGGCGAGGTAGTCCCGAGGTTCGTAGGCCCGCAGCAGGGCCGACGGGTTGAGCAGGAACTCCGGTTCTCCGCGGCCCGTCACCCGGGGGACAACGTGCCTGCCCAGATCGGTCACGAAATGCAGGCCTCGAGTGAGAATGTCCGACGACGACGGCGTGCGCCGCGGATTCCACTGATGCAGGTGCGCGTCGACGATTCCCGGAAGTACACCACCCAACCTGTTCACCCCCCGAGCGTTGCATACTTGTCTTCTACGATCACACCGGCGACCGCGCCCTGTGACCTGCCCCGCACCCGTGAAACGGGCGGACCAGCGGGCCTTCCGAACGCCGTCCCGGGCCGAATCGTTCGTTCGGGCGATCGTGACACCGGTGTCCGGCCAGGACCACCGACTAGAATATTGGCTTCAGCCTGATGAATCCATGCCCGGGCCGAGCCGGGATACAGGAGGTACGGATACACCGTGGTCAGCCACTCCCGGCGCGGTCTGCACCATCTGCGTGACCTGGTCAACCAGGACCAGCAGGGCTTTGCCACCAACGTGTACGCCCGGCTGTTCAGTATCGAACCGAGCCTGCGCGACCTGTTCGGGCCGTCGATGACCGAGATGCGCAGCAAGTTCGTCGGCGTCATCGATCACGTGCTGGAGACGATTCCCGCCCCCAGCGGGCAGGACGAGCTGGTGGAGTTCCTGGCCCAGCTCGGCCGCGACCACCGCAAATACGGGATCGCGCCCGAGTACTACAACGTCATGTACCAGGCGCTGATGGACGAGTTCGCCGCGATGATGGACACCGACTGGGACCCGGAAACGCAACAGGCCGTGTCGCAGGCGATGCTGCTGACGACCGGCGTCATGCGCGGTGCCGCGCAGATGGCCGAGGGACCGGTCCACTGGACGGCCGACGTCGTCGAGAAGTTCCGGATCTCGCGCGACCTCGCGGTGGTACGGCTGGTGGCGCAGGAACCACCCTCGTACAAGACCGGGCAATACCTCGAGGTGAAGGTCCCGCAATGGCCCAAGACCTGGCGCAATCTGTCGCCGGCCATCCCGCCCAACAACGGCGGTGAGCTCGAGTTCCACGTGCGCGCCGTTCCCGGCGGACTGTTCAGCACCTCGGTGGTGAAGGAGACGACCGTCGGCGACCGGTGGACGTTCGCCCAGGCACACGGCACACTGCACCTCGAACCCGGACGTCCGGTGCTGATGGTGGCGGGCGGGACCGGCCTGGCGCCGCTGCGGGCCCTGCTGCTGGACATGGCCCGCCGCGTCGACCAATTGCCGACGCACATCTTCTACGGGGCCCGCTATCCGGGCGAACTATACGATCTGGCGGTGCTGCGCCGCATCTGCGCCACCAATCCGTGGCTGACCGTGACGGCCGTGTCCGAACACACCGAGGATCCGTGGTGGCTGGATGCGAAGGTCACCCCGTCGGCCCTCGGTTTCGAGCACCGCTACGGGACCCTGGCCAATGTCATTGTCGGATACCAGGATTGGAGCGATCACCAAGTTCTGGTGGCCGGTTCGCCGGATATGGTCGAATCCACCCGCACCCGGCTGATCATCACCGGGGTGCCCGCCCGCAGGATCCAGCACGACCCGCTGAGCTGAGCGCGGTCCCGAAGGTGCCGCCACGGCATGATCGCCCCGCGACGACCGGGTTCCCGAGAATCGGGCGGCGTCCGGCTACCCGGCGGGAGCGGTGACCGTGGTGGTGACCGTGAACGTGACCGGAGGAAGGACCGTCGGTGGTTGCGCGGGGACCGTCACGGTCTCGACCTCGGTGACGGTCTCGGTCGCCGTCTCGGTCCGTGTCCGGGTCTCGGTGGCCGTCCGGGTCGCGGTCTGCGTAGCGGTGGCCGTCTCGGTGTTGCGTTCGGTCACCGTTGCCGCGTTGCCGTCGACCGTCCTGGTGACCGTGGCCCGCGGCCGGTTGAAGGTCTTCGTGGTCGTCCGGGTGACCGTGGCCGTCGCATCGGAGGTGCTTGCCAGCTTCTCCGGTTCGGAATCGGATCCCCCCGCGATCAACGCTCCGATGATTCCCCCGAGTGCGAGGGCACCGACGATCGCGGCGGCCGCGGGCCACCACCGGCGCGGCGGCGACGTCGGCGTGTCGGCGACAGCCGCCACGCGCGTGCGGACGGTCGGGCCGGGCGGTTCCACCGACATCCGCTGCGCCGACATGGCCGCACCGGTCGCACCCGCCAGCGTCGGTGCCGTCGCGATCGAGACGGGCCTGGCGACCGCGTACTCGAACGCGGGCGCCACACCCGGGAGTTCGGCGCCGGCACCGGTGCACAGCACCTGGGCGACCGACGACCCGCCGGGCATCGTGGTGACCGCATCGGCCACCGCGTTCGCCCCCGCGGGTTCGGTGATGGGCTCCGGTGCCCCGTCGTTGAATTCGGCGGTGCCGACGATCGCCCCGGACTGGACGTCGACGGTGATGATGGACCGGCCCGCCGAGGGCACGCCCTCACCGTCGAGATCGACGACGGCGATGATCCCGCCACGGGTCGGTTCGGCCCTGGCCACCTCGGCCAGCGCGACCGGGAAGTCCACCATCCGCACCTTCGGCGACCACATCGGTGCCGACGCCCCCGGCGCGAACCGCTCGGCCAGATAGCCGCCGGTGGACTGGCGGGACGCGGCGATCCCGATGGCGTCGACGGCCAGCGGCACGGAGTCGACGAGTTCGGTGATCGCGTCGAACGCGTCCTGCGGGGTACTGTCGACGAGGTCGACAATGTTACTGGCGACGATGTCACCGGCGGGTCCTCGGACCACCGAGATGATCGCCTCGTCGGTGACGGTCAGGCCGAGGACGCTGCCGCTCCCCGCGGCTTCGCGGCGACCGACGGGTACGGTCGGCGCCTCCGAACCCGGCTCGTCGGCGGCATAGGTCATCGTGCGTGTCCCTCGGTCCAATTCCATCCGGCAATCTCATCCGGGCCCGCTGTCCGGGCATCCCACCTACTGTAGGGGTCGCTTTATCACGGGTGCCTGGCACCTCGCGTTCGTTGTCACACCGTTACGCTCACACGGAAACGCTCACGCGTCTGGGGACCCCGGCTGCCCTTCTGGTCCGGACTGTCCCTCCGACCGGTTGGATCTGCCGTGGTCCGGCCTGCGCCGGCGCGGTTGCCACACGACGAGCGCACTCGTGCGCGGCACCGGGACCAGCTCACGGCCACGACGCGACCGCGAGCGCTCCAGTTCCTCGGTGAGTTCGCCGACCCGGACGCGCAGGGCGTCGACCTGATTGCTGAGGTCGATGATGCGTTTGATGCCCGCCAGGTTCACGCCCTCCTCCTGGGACAGACGCTGGATCTCCCGCAGCAGTTCGACATCGCGGGAACTGTAGCGGCGTCCGCCGCCGCTGGTGCGTTGCGGCGTGACGAGGCCGAGCCGGTCATAGGTGCGCAGCGTCTGCGCGTGCATTCCGGCCAGCTCGGCCGCCACCGAGATCATGAACACAGCAGTCGAATCGCCCGCGTTGATGCCTTCCCGGCCGGATGCTGAGTCCCTGGCCGCACGCTCATCGCCCGAATGCGTGTTCATGGTCGGTCACCGTCCCCAGTCGGCCCGCGGATCGAACCCGCTCGAGCGTTCCGCCTGAGCGTAGGCCCGCATGGCCTCGCGCGCGGCGTCGTCGAGCTTCGGCGGCACCGCGACCTTCACCGTCACCAGCAGGTCCCCGGCCCCGCCGGCCCGTTTGGGCACGCCCCGGCCCCGGACTCGCAGCGTGCGGCCATCGGTGGTGCCCGCCGGGATCTTGACGCCCACCGAACCGTCGAGCGTGGGCACCGACACGGTGGCCCCCAGCACGAGTTCGGAGATGCTCACCGGCAGCACGACCTTGAGGTCCTGGCCGTTGCGGGTGAACACCCGATCGGCCTTGACGTGCACGACCACGTACAGGTCACCCGACGGCGCCCCGCGCCGTCCGGCCTCCCCCTGCCCTGCCAGGCGGATGCGCTGGCCGTCCTCGACGCCCGGTGGGATGCGGACATTGATGGTGCGGGCACGGACCTTGACGCCGCTGCCGTCGCAGTCGGTGCACGGGTCGTCGATCCGTGATCCGGTGCCCTGGCAGTCCTGGCAGGGTTCGCTGAAACCGAACGCACCCTGGTTGCGGCTGACATAACCCGAACCGTTGCACGACGGGCACACCCGCGGGCTGGTACCGGGCTTGGCGCCACTGCCGTGACACGACGTGCACGGCGACGGGCTGGTCACGCGCAACGGCACGGTGGTGCCGACCGCCGCATCGCGGAAGGTCAGCGTCGTCTCGGTCTCCAGGTCTTTGCCGCGCCGCGGCCGCGAGGTCTGCTGCGACCGGCCACCACGGTTGAACAGGCCGTCGAAGATGTCGCCGAAACCACCCGATTCGCCGCCACCTCCGCCGCCGAACAGGTCACCGATGTTGAAGTCGGCACCGGTCGTCGTCGTGTAGGTCGTACCGCCGCCGCCCGGGAAACCGCCGGGGAAGCCGTTGCCGCCGCCACGGAACCGGCCGCCGGCGAACATCGCGCGGGTCTCGTCGTATTCCTTCTTCTTCTCGGGATCCGACAGAACGCTTTTTGCTTCAGACACCCTCTTGAATCGCTCTTCGGCCTCCGTGTTCCCCGGGTTGCGATCAGGGTGCAGCTCTGCGGCGAGCTTGCGGTAGGCCTTCTGAATTTCCTCAGACGAAGCGTCAGAAGCAACGCCGAGGTCCTTGTAGAAGTCTCGTTCGAGCCATTCACGCTGTGGAGCCATCGGACGTCACCTCCTTGGGACGTTGTGGTCGGCGGGTATCGGTGCGATGCCGGCCGACCTGTGTTGATTGTGAAGTTCTGTGTGTTGTTGCTATGCCCGGTGCCGCCTGACACGCGAAGCTATGAAGCTGCTTCGCATCCGACGACACCGGGCATATCGGTAAAGCGATGAAACTATTCTGCACCCTGCGCATCGGCGGGCTGTTCGCCGGTGCCGGGCTCCGCCGGAGCCCCCGGGGCGTCGGTGACGGTCACCATCGCGGTGCGGATCACCTTCTCGCCGAACCGATATCCGCAGCGGTACACATCACCGAGCACCGGGTTGGTGCCGTCGCCGTCGTTCTGGACGGCTTCGTGCAGTTCGGGATCGAACGGATCACCGGACTTGCCGAACGGCACCAGTTCCTCCGCGGTGAGCACGGCGATCAGTTTGTCGGCGACGCCCTTGAGCGGGCCGTCGGCGAGGTCGCCGTGCGCGCGGGCCCGGTCGAGGTCATCGAGGATCGGCAGCAGCTTCTCGGCGAGCACGCGCTTGCCGTAGGCCACCGAACCCTGCTTCTCCTCGGCGCTGCGCCGCTTGAAGTTGGCGAACTGGGCGCGTTCACGCTGCAGGGCGGCAGTCAGTTCGGCCACCTGCTCGGCGGCCACCTGGGCCGCCGCGTCGGGTGCGGCCGCGGCCAGCTGCGGCTCGTCGGCAACGGTTTCCGCGGGAGCCTGGTCCGCCGGTACCTCAGTCTGCCCGGCCTGTTCCTGTCCGGCCTGTTCGGCATCTGCCGCGCCGGGGCGCACCTGTCCCGTCTCGGGATCGATGCGCCGCCGGTCGCTCACGGTGATCGGCTCGTCAGGCTGCGTGCCGGGAGCCGTCACTTCTTGTCCTCGTCGACAACCTCGGCGTCCACCACGTCGTCGGCGCCGGCACCCGGAGCGGCACCCTCGTCACCACCGTCGGCGGCGGCGTCTGCCTGGGCCGCGGCGTAGATGGCCTGGCCCATTTCCTGCGACTGCTCCGACAGCTTCTCGACGGCGGTCTTGATGGCGCCGAGATCGGTACCCTTGAGCGCCTCGTTGGCCTCGGCGATGCTGGCGTTGACCTTGTCCTTGAGGCCGGCGTCCACCTTGTCCTCGTTGTCCTTGAGGAACTTCTCGGTGTGGTGCACCAGCGACTCGGCCTGGTTGCGGGTCTCGGCCTCCTCGCGACGCTTCTTGTCCTCGTCGGCGTGTGCCTCGGCGTCCTTGATCATCCGGTCGATCTCGTCCTTGCTCAGGCCCGAACCGTCCTGGATGCGGATGCTGTTCTCCTTGCCGGTGCCCTTGTCCTTCGCGGTGACATGCACGATGCCGTTGGCGTCGATGTCGAAGGTCACCTCGATCTGCGGGGTACCCTGCGGGGCGGGGGCGATGCCGCCGAGCTCGAACGAGCCGAGCAGCTTGTTGTGCGAGGCGATCTCACGCTCACCCTGATACACCTGGATCTGCACCGACGGCTGGCCGTCCTCGGCGGTGGTGTAGGTCTCCGACCGCTTGGTGGGGATGGTGGTGTTGCGCTCGATCAGCTTGTGCATCACGCCGCCCTTGGTCTCGATACCCAGCGACAGCGGGGTCACGTCGAGCAGCAGCACGTCCTTGACCTCACCGCGCAGCACGCCGGCCTGCAGGGCAGCGCCCACCGCGACGACCTCGTCGGGGTTGACACCCTTGTTGGGCTCCTGGCCGCCGGTCAGTTCCTTGACCAGCTCGGTGACGGCGGGCATACGGGTCGAGCCGCCGACGAGGACCACGTGGTCGATGTCGCCGACCGAGATCCCGGCGTCCTTGATCACGGCCTGGAACGGTGCGCGGGTGCGCTCGAGCAGGTCGGAGGTGATCTTCTGGAACTCCGAACGGCTCAGCTGCTCGTCGAGGAACAGCGGGTTCTTGTCGGCGTCGACGGTGATGTACGGCAGGTTGATCCCGGTCGACTGCGAGGCCGACAGTTCGATCTTGGCCTTCTCCGCGGCCTCACGCAGACGCTGCAGGGCCATCTTGTCCTTGGTCAGGTCGATGCCGTTCTGCGACTTGAACTTCTCCACCAGCCAGTCGACGACGCGCTGGTCCCAGTCGTCGCCACCGAGGTTGTTGTCGCCGGAGGTGGCGCGGACCTCGACGACGCCGTCGCCGATCTCCAGCAGCGAGACGTCGAAGGTGCCGCCACCGAGGTCGAAGACCAGGATGGTCTGTTCCTTCTCGCCCTTGTCCAGGCCGTACGCGAGCGCGGCGGCGGTGGGCTCGTTGACGATGCGCAGCACGTTCAGGCCGGCGATCTGACCGGCTTCCTTGGTGGCCTGGCGCTGGGAGTCGTTGAAGTAGGCGGGGACGGTGATCACCGCGTCGGTGACGTCCTCACCGATGTAGGCCTCGGCGTCGCGCTTGAGCTTCATCAGTGTGCGGGCACTGATCTCCTGCGGGGTGTACTTCTTGTCGTCGATGTCGACGGTCCAGTCCTCACCCATGTGGCGCTTGACCGAGCGGATGGTGCGGTCGACGTTGGTGACGGCCTGGTTCTTGGCGGGCTGGCCCACCAGGACCTCACCGTTGCGGGCGAAGGCGACGACGGACGGCGTGGTCCGCGAGCCCTCCGCGTTGGCGATGACGGTCGATTCGCCACCTTCCAGCACCGACACGACGGAGTTGGTGGTGCCGAGGTCGATTCCAACAGCACGTGACATCTGTTTTTCCTCCTGTGTTCAGGGCGTGCGCCCAAGTTCTGTGGTTCCGGCGCCGTACGACGCGGGGGTTGGTTTCCCGAAACCTGCGCAGGCACTCAACTTCAGTGCAGCCGACTCATGTTCTAGCGGAAGCGTCGTCTGCGGTCAACTCAAGTTGAGTGGTACTTGCTCAAGTTTCTCGATGGGTCCAACGGGTGGGGTGGCGGATATGTTCCCCGATCCCCGAAAAAAGTTGAGCGAACTTCACTCATGTTCGCCGTACGGCGTTCACCTGCCCACCCGACCGCCGACCGCCGAACCCGGGCATTACAGTGCGATCAGGTCCGTTTTCTTGGGAGGGACGATGGCGACGTACTACCCCGAACTGGCTGCCCGGGTACTCCGGCAGGCCCAAGATCTGCCCGAGTTGTACGGGGATTTCGACTTCGCCGCGACCCCCGAGCGGTTCACCACCGACCCGGCCGTCACGAGCGCCCTTCCGCCGCGTCGCGGTGATCGCCGCGGGTACCTCGATGATCGGCGGCTCGTGGAGCTGATGCGCACCGCCCTTTACCTCGGCGATGTCCCCGCCGACCGGGTCGCCGCGCTGTCCGCGCGCCATTCGGTGACCGATCTGGTCACCCTGATCAGGCGGGTGTGCCGCGAGGGCGCCGAGAACGTGCCCGGGGCACCCGCCGAATTGGCAGCCCTGCTGGAGGTCATGTCGGACAAGCCCGACTGGATCGACCACGATCTCATCGAACGCGGCGCCGCGCGGTCGCGCCTGATCACCGGGCTCGTCGCCCCGTTCGTGACCCGCGGCGCGTTCATCGCCACCTTCACCAACAGCTATGCGGCGCTGCCGATGACGCTCACGGGCGCGCTGTCGGGCAGGCGGGCGGCGCACCGCGTCAACGAGACCAACGCCTTCTTCGCCGTCACCACCCTGCCCGGGGCGCTGGAACGGTTCGGCCCCGGTTTCGAGGCGGCCGTGATGGTTCGCGTCATGCACTCGATGGTGCGCTACAACGCGCTCGGGCGCCCCGCCCCCGGCAAGGAGCGCCGGCGCGCGTGGGACGCGAGCGTGTACGGACTGCCCATCCCCCAGCTCGACCAGTTGCCGGCAGGCATGATCGGCCCATACCTGGTGTCGCTGGGCGCGTTGCGGCTGGGCCGCGCCTTCACCGACGACGAACGCGCGATGATCGAGTTCTACCGGTACCGGTGTTTTCTGCTCGGCCTCCCCGAGGAACTCCTGCCGAGCGACCCCGCGCGCATGGTCGACATGTTCCATGCCCGGGGCGCCACCCTGCGGGAGGATTTCGACGACTCCTGCCGCGCCCTGGTCACCTCGACGATGGATGCGTATCTACGGCCCACGGACCGGCTCTTCGACCGCATGGCCGACGCGGTGGAGAAAACCTACAGCAAGGCCGCCTTCTGCGCCGCGTTCTGCGATTTCAACCCCAGAGCCGCGAGCCGGATGGGGGTCGACATCGGGGTGCGCGATGCGGCGCGCATCGCCGCGACCGGCCCGTTCATCGGCGGCCGGCTGGTCGCGGTGGCGCTGGCCGGGCGGGTCCCGAGACTACGGGAGGCATCGGGCAGGTATCTGACCGGCCGGGTCCGTCACCGGCTCGAGGTCTACGGCGTGCCCGAATACACCACCGATCACCGCGAATACGCGCACTGACCGAACAACCGAAACCCCACCGATACGGTCCGGCATCGACATTATTGCGATGCCCGGACGTATCGGTGGGGTTTGTGGGCGTGTTCTCAGGCAGCCGACGCCTCCGACTGTGCGACCGGCTCCAGTGCGCGCGCGACGATCTCGGCGACGTCGGTCATCGGGATCACCTCCAGCGCGTCGAGGATCTCGGCGGGCACGTCATCGAGGTCGGGTTCGTTGCGCTGCGGGATGAACACCGTCTTCAGTCCGTTGCGCTGTGCGGCGAGCAGCTTCTGCTTCACGCCACCGATCGGCAGGACCCGGCCGTTGAGGGTGACCTCGCCGGTCATACCCACCTCGCCGCGCACCCGGCGTCCGGTGGCCATCGACACCAGTGCGGTGACCATGGTGACACCAGCCGACGGACCGTCCTTGGGGACGGCGCCGGCGGGCACGTGCACGTGCACGGTGCGGTTCAGCGCGGCCGGGTCGACGCCGAGTTCGGTTGCGTACGAACGGACATACGACAGCGCGATCTGCGCCGACTCCTTCATCACGTCACCGAGCTGACCGGTCAGTTGCAGCCGCGGCTCACCGGCCGCACCGTCGCCGTCGGCCGGTTGCCCGCCGGTCGCGGTGACCTCGATGTACAGCACATCGCCACCCATCCCGGTGACCGCGAGACCCGTTGCCACACCGGGCACCTCGGTCCGCTCCGCCGATTCCGGGGTGAACCGGGGCCGGCCCAGGTACTCCTTCAGGTCGTCGACGCCGATCGCGACCGGTGCCAACACCTTGCCGGCGGCCAGCTTGGTGGCCACCTTGCGCAGCATCTTGGCCAGCAGCCGTTCATATTGGCGCACACCGGGTTCGCGGGTGAAGTTCGCGGCGATCTCGCGCAGCGCGTCGTCACCGACGCTCACCTCGTCGGCGGTGAGCGCGGCCGTCTCGATCTGCCGCGGCACCAGGTGCCCGCGCGCGATCGCGACCTTGTCGTCCTCGGTGTAGCCGTCGATGGTCACCAGTTCCATCCGGTCCAGCAGCGCCGACGGGATGTTCTCGATCACATTGGCCGTCGCCAGGAACACCACGTCGGACAGGTCCAGATCGAAGTCGAGGTAGTGGTCGCGGAAGGTGTGATTCTGCGCCGGGTCCAGGACCTCCAGCAGCGCGGCCGCCGGATCGCCCCGGTAGTCTGAACCCACCTTGTCGATCTCATCCAGCAGCACAACAGGATTCATCGATCCCGCCTCGCTGATGGCGCGCACGATGCGGCCGGGCAACGCGCCGACGTAGGTGCGCCGGTGACCACGAATCTCGGCCTCGTCACGCACACCGCCGAGAGCGACGCGCACAAACTCGCGACCCAGCGCGCGGGCCACGCTCTCGCCGAGCGAGGTCTTGCCGACACCGGGCGGGCCGGCGAGCACCATCACCGCACCGGACCCGCGTCCGCCCACGACCTGCAGGCCGCGTTCGGCCCGCCGCGCCCGCACCGCCAGGTATTCGACGATGCGGTCCTTCACGTCGTCGAGTCCGTGATGGTCGGCGTCGAGAATCTCACGCGCACCGGCGATGTCGGTCGAGTCGGTGGTGCTGACGTTCCACGGCAGGTCGAGCACGGTGTCGAGCCAGGTCCGGATCCAGCCGGTCTCCGGCGACTGGTCGCCGGCCCGTTCGAGCTTCCCGACCTCACGCAGCGCGGCCTCGCGCACCTTCTCGGGCAGGTCGGCGGCCTCAACACGAGCGCGGTAGTCGTCGGCACCCTCGGGTTCGCCCTCGCCGAGTTCCTTGCGGATGGCGGCGAGCTGCTGGCGCAGCAGGAATTCCTTCTGTTGCTTCTCCATTCCGTCGCGGACGTCGGAGGCGATCTTGTCGCTCACCTCTGTTTCGGCGATATGTTCGCCGGTCCACTCGATCAGCGACCGTAGCCGTTGCGCCGTATCGGGTGTTTCCAGCAGTTCCCGCTTCCGCTCATCGCTCAGCCACGACGAGTACCCCGAGGTGTCTGCCAGGGCCGACGGATCGGTCATCTTGTTGACCGCGTCGATGATCTGCCACGCCTCCCGGCGCTGCAGCATCGCCAGCACGAGCTTCTTGTATTCGGCGGCAAGCTCTTTCACCTCGTCGGTGACGGCCGGATCGTCGATTTCGGTGACCTCGACCCACAGCGCCGCACCGTGCCCGGGCGCCCCGGACCCGATCTGCGCACGCTTCTCGCCCTTGACGACGACGGCCTGCTGTCCGCCGGGAATGCGCCCGGCCTGCACGATCGACACGATCACACCGTGTGTCGGATACCGGTCATCGAACCGGGGCGCCACCAGCAGCTTCCCCGTTCCGGTCGCACGTGCGGCATCGACGGTCGCCTGCGCGGCGTCGTCGAGCGGGATCGGCACCACCATGCCGGGCAGAACCACCAGGTCGGGAACGAACAGGACCGGCACTGAGTATGTGTTGGACATACAACCTCCAAAGTTCAGTCTGCTCGACTCAACCTTGGAGGGTGTCCCGTTCTTCCCGGCCCGGTTATGCCCCCAGCGAACGGCGGCGGCCTATCCGACGCCGTCGGCGGCGTCGGCGTCGGTCTCGATGGCCAGGTTGCCGCCCCAGGTCTCCAGGTATCCCGGATTGCAGCCGCCCGGGATACCGGTGGCCCGCACGCCGACCTTGTGGATTCCGGGAGAAAGCCTCATGACGTAGCCACCGTCGCTTTCACCGGCACCCAGGACTTCTTTACCACGTTCTTTGTCATCCACAATGATGTGCGCAATCATCTTGAAGCAATGCGACGGAGCGGCCCGGAATTGGACGGCAAACGCGCCGGTGGTGGTCTTCACCCGGTAAGTGGGGGTGTTCAGGCATTCCTGACTCGGGACCGACGTGGCGTAGGAGCATTGCTGAACACCCACCGGGTTGCTCGGGAACACACCCGCATCGGCCGGTGCCGCAGCGATTCCGAGGACAACGCCCCCAGCGGCGATCATGGCGCCGGTCGCGACGGTCTTGCAGATGTTCATTCTTATCTCCTGTATCAAATGCGCACCCCGCCGAACACCGCTACTATCGATTGAACAGCAGGCGCGAGGCAGCAGCGGGCACGAGATATCGGGGCAGCACTCACCATATCCGCACCGCGACCCACGAGCAGGCCTCGGGATCACGCCGCTTGCCCGCCAGCGTGCACAGATTTCGAAGAAATCGAGACAATATCTTGAATCGTCTCAACTAAGGAACGCTTGCCCACGTGTCGGCATACACCCGGGACGGCATGTAAAGAGCATTACAGTGCAACAACACCGAGTAGATTCCCCGTGACAGCCACTTTCACCCTTATGTGACGCTGGACACACCCTAAGGTTTTGTGAGACGGTAGACGCCTTCGTATCCATTTCGATTGGAGTCGGTGATGACCTTCGTCGTGAGCCTGGACGCGCCTGAGTCGCAGGATTCCGATACGACAGGAGGCAAAGGAGCCAATCTGGCCCGAATGGCCGGCGCGGGCTTCCCGGTACCCGGCGGCTTCGTCATCACCACCTCCGCATATCGCAGGTTCATCGATGCCGCAGAGCTGTGGCCACAGATCGAATCCGAGCTTGCCACAGCAGATTTCGCCAATGCAGCCACCGTGGAGGCGGCCACGGCCAGGATCCGCGAACTCATCGAATCCTCTCCGGTCCCCGCCGATATCGCCGAGGAGATCAGGACCGCCTATAACACGCTCAATGTCGACACGCTCAATGCCGACACGCTGGGCGCCGACACATTCGTGGCTGTCCGTTCGTCCGGCACGGCCGAGGACCTCGCCGAGGCCAGCTTCGCCGGCCAGCACGACACCTACCTCGACATTCTCGGCCACGACGACCTTCTCACCGCGGTCCGCCGGTGCTGGGGTTCGTTGTGGACTTCCCGCGCCACCGCCTACCGCAATAACGGACAATTCGCCCAGGCTGATGTCGCGCTCGCCGTCGTTGTTCAGGAGATGATCGAGTCCGAGGTCTCCGGGGTGATGTTCACCGCCAACCCGATGTCGACGGCGGTGGACGAGTTTGTCATCAATGCCGCCTACGGGCTCGGTGAGGGCATCGTCTCCGGCATTCTCACCCCCGACCAGTACACGATCGACCGTGACACCTACGCGGTGGTCGACGAATTGATCGGCGGCAAGGCCAAAAAGGTGCACCGCATTGCCGGTGGCAAGCACACCACCATCTCGACGGTCGATCCCGCCCGGGCCCGGGCACCCGCGCTCACCCCCGCGCAGATCGCCGGGCTGGGAAGGCTCGGCGCCGCCGTCACCGAGTACTACGACGGCTGGCCACAGGACATCGAATGGGCTTACGCAGCAGGCAGTTTCTACCTGCTGCAGTCCCGGGACGTCACCGGCGTCGACCTCACCTGGGATGAGGATCTCGAAGAGTACATGCCCGAACTACCCCGCATCGACCGCGCCGAGATACTCACCCGTGCGTTCGCCGACAGCGTCTGGCAGGGCCGGGTCACCCCGATGGGCTACTCGCTGCGCTGCGAGGCCTTCCACCCGATGATCACCCGGCACCAAGAAATATGGGGCACAACAGAAACCGCGAAGCTCCGGATCTGGAAGTACCACAAGGGAGAGGTCTACTATACCGGCCGCCAGGAGTTCGAGAACATGGTGTCGTTCCTGCCGCCCACCATGTGGAACCCGGCGCTCCTCGGTTTCACCCAGCCCAGCCTGGTCGCCGACCTGGAGAAGCAGGAGGGCAATTGGTTCGGATACGCCAAGGCGCTCATACGAATCCGGATGATCGACGCCGATCTGGGGCCGTACCGGTTCTTCACCAACTGCTACCGGCAGATGAACGACGACGGCGACCGGATGCTCGGCCCGAGCATCGACGAACTGCAGAAGATGTCCGACCACGAACTCGTCCGCGCCGTCGACCGGGCGATCAAGAATCAGCACGATTGGGTGGAGGATCTGTGGAGCGGATTCTTCCTGCACGCCACCACACTGTCGGCGGTATTCGTGTGGATGCTCGGGAATTGGTACAAGGGCAGCAATCCGCACATCTTCAACGACCTGATCACCGGTCTGCCCGAACCCACCATCACGCTCAAGGAAAACCTCGAATTGTGGGAGCTCGGTGAGAAGATCCGCACCTCGCCGGCGCTCACCGAGGCGTTCACCGACCATCCCGGAGCCGAATTCTTCACCGCCGTCGCCGCCGCCGAGGGTGGCGAACAGTTCCTCGACGCTTACCGCGATTTCCTCACCAGGTACGGCCATCGCGGTCACGCCGATCGTGACATCTCCTACCCGCGCCGCAGCGAGGCGCCCGAACTCGACTACAACTCATTGAAGGTGTTCGTAGCCTCCGGGGGCGAACGCCCCGGCAGCAACGAGGAGAGGCTGATCGCCCAGCGCGAGGCCGCCACCGAGGATGCGCTGGCATCCATCCGTAAGCAGCCGCTCGGCCGCCTCAAAGCCGAGGCGTTCAAGGTGGTCCACGACTGGCTGTTGCGCTTCTTCGTCTTCCGCGACGACGAACGTCACCATACCGACCGCGGGACCTGGGGCAAGAAGCAGTCGGTGAAAGAGGTGAGCCGCCGCCTGCACCTGCGGGGCGTCCTCGAATCCCCCGACGACTACCTGTATCTGGGCAAACGTGAGCTGATGCGGCTGTTCGACGGCGGCGGCGACAGCCCGCGCGTCACCCGCGCCAAGGTGGCCGCCCGCCGCAGGCACTGCGACAATTTCCGCGCCGACGGCGCACCGCCGATGTTCATCCTGGGCAACGGCACCCCCACCACCGACGGCCAGGAGCCGGTCAGCGGATTCAGCGCGGAGGGGGTGCTGCACGGCGTCGGGACCAGCCGCGGCCACACCGTCGGCACGGCCCGCGTCATCGCGGACCAGAAGGACCTGCACCGCGTGCGCAAGGACGACATCCTGGTCACCCACTCCACCGACCCCGGCTGGACGACGGTCTTCCTCATTCTCAAGGGCCTCGTCCTGGAGACCGGCGGCATGCTCGCCCACGGTTCCTGCATCTCCCGGGAGTACGGCATCCCCGCCATCCAGATCAACAACGCCATGTCCTACATCCCCGACGGCGCCACGATCGACGTCAACGCCGATACCGGCGAGGTACGCATCCTCACCGCACCACCCGACGACTCACCACCCACCGACGATGAGGCCGGTGAGATCCCAAGAGCTGAGGCCTCCACCGCCGAGGCCACCCCAAAGGACCCGGCCGAACCCGAGAAGCCGCGCCACTCCCCCGATCCCGACGGTACCGCCGTCGCCCCAGAACCGGCGACCGCCCACGCGTAGACAGAGACTCGCGCGTGGGCGGTCGCCCACCAACCCGCACCATCGACCCCACCCGCCACCCGAACACTCTGCACGGGACCGGCACGCCGAGGCCTGTGCCGAGAAGGTCCGCAGCGCAACGGCCGTGGTGTCCGGTGACGAGGATCTGGCGCCGGCGCTGGTCCATCTGCACGCGGCACAGGCCGAATTCAGGCGGCCGACGACCGTACCCGGCAGCGGGCCGAACAGGCGCGCTACTGCCCGTCGTTCGGTACCAGCAATTCGAGAACCGTTGTCGCGCGGTCCATATCGATGGATTCTCCGGCAACCAGGTCTGCGTATAGGAAGCCTTCCATCAGTCGGCAGATCCCGTACGCCAGCGCGCGGGCGTCCACGGGGAGCTCGATCCGGCCGGCCGCCTCCTCCTCGATGAGCAGGCCCTGGATGAACCCGACAACCATGCGCTGCATCGGAAATGCGCTCGACGCCACGATCCGCATCACCCGCGGCGGGTCCGCCATGAGCGCCGACATCAGATGTTCGGATTCCGCGGCATGCCGCATGAATCCGTTGAGCACACCGAGCACCCGGGCGCGGCCGATGAGATGCAGGTTCTCCGAACGCCTGTCCTCGAAGTTGAGACGGGTGCGGATCATCAGCACCTCGCACAGTACCCGGTCGTTGTCGCCGAGCCAACGATATGCCGACGCCCGACTGATACCGAGTTCCGTTGCCAGCGCCGAGATCTCGATCTTCTCGTTGTTGAGGTAGCAGTTGATGGCCGCCTCCATCAACTTCCGGCGGCCGGCCTCACGGGTCTCGCTGCGTCGAGGGATCGGCATATCAAGCATCGTACGACGCCCGGCAAGCCGAACCGTGGTGATTCACCGGGAGGTGGTGTCGCAGTAAACCGATACGGGAATGCCGATCGTCTCATCACGAGCGGGCGGCGCAGCACGCGCTGGAGCGACGCAATTCCGGCACACAACCGTCAGGTGTCTGTAGTCCCGCTCACTACCTGTGGATTTGGGCCTGCCGTTACGGGACGTGCGCCGCTAGTATCGCCCGGTATGAAGAAGGTTTCCACCGCGGTTCTCGCAGGCCTCGGCACTGTGCTCACCGCAGCCGCGACGGTCGTGACGGCCCCTGCAGCCCAGGCGGCGCCGTGCCCCGAGGTGCAGGTGATCTACGCGCGCGGCACCACCGAGAAGCCCGCACCGCTCGGCACCACCGGGCAGTCGTTCGTCAGCTCGCTGCAGGCGCAGCTCGTGGGCCGGTCGGTGGCCGGGCACGGCATCAGGTATGCGGCCAGCGGTGACTACGCACGGCCGCTCAATTACGTCCGCTCGGTGCGCGCCGGGGTGCTCGGGACGCAGGCACGCATCATCTCCACCATCAAGCGGTGCCCGAACACCCAGATCGTGCTCGGCGGATTCTCCCAGGGCGCCGCGGTCGTCGGCTATGCGATCAGTTCGGATCTGAGCCTGCGCCGCGACCTGTCGATTCTGCAGTTCGCGATGCCCAAACCGCTGCCGGTGTCGATCTCCGACCACATCGCGGCCATCGTGTTCTTCTCGCCACCGTCGGACAACTGGCTCGGCGACATCGGGGCGCCCCCGATCCGGCTGGGCGCCGAGTACGCCGGCAAGTCGATGCGCTACTGCCTGCCGCTGGACAATATCTGCGACGGCACCCAGTTCAGCCCGCCCAACCCGCTGCACCTGGCCTACACGCTCGGTGGTGTCACCTACGCCGGTGCCGCCTTCGCCGCGGGGCTGGTGAAACCGCCCGGCTCCATCCTGGAGCAGGACACCCCGAAACAGCCCGCCCCCACGGCCGGCTGAGCGGGCTACCCCCGCGGCAGACCGAGGATCCGCTCGGCGGCCGCGGTGCGCAGAATCTGCGTGGTGCCGCCCGCGATCGACAGGCACCGGTTCTGGATCACCTGCTCGGCCGAGTCCGGCCAGGTCAGCCCGTCGAATCCGGACAGTTCGAGAGCGAAATCGGGCACCGACTGCCGGTGCTGCACCCCGATCAGTTTGCGCACGCTGGATACCGCCCCCGGGTCCAGACCGGCGAGTTGCGCGGTCACCGCGCGCGCGTCGAGTACCCGCCCCACATGGGAGTCGGCAAAGAGTCTGCCGAAGGTGTGCAGTTCGCCGGCGGTGAGGTCGCGGCCGAGGCCGTCGATCTGCCGCAGCAGCGCGTCCATCTCCTTGCCGAGGCCGGAGCCGCCCATCGCGACGCGCTCGTTGGCCAGGGTGGTGCGGGCCAGCCGCCAGCCGCCGTCGACGTCGCCGACCACGCAGTCGTCGGGCACGAACACCCCGTCGAGGAACACCTCATTGAACTTGGGGTGCCCGGTGGCCTCCCGCAGCGGCCGCACGTCCAGTCCCGGTGAGGTCATGTCGACCAGGAAGTACGTGATGCCCTTGTGCTTGGCGACATCGACATTGGTGCGCGCCAGGCAGATCGCCCACTGCGCGTTGTGGGCCTGCGATGTCCAGATCTTCTGTCCGGTCAGGCTCCAGCCCCCGTCGACGCGGACGGCCTTGGTGCGCAACGACGCCAGGTCCGATCCGGCTTCCGGCTCGGAGAACATCTGGCACCACACGATCTCGCCGGCCAGGGTGGGGGCGACGAACCGCCTCCGCTGGGCGTCGGTGCCGTGCTGCAGGATGGTCGGGATCGCCCACCCGGCGATCACCAGGTCCGGGCGCACGACGCCCGCCGCATCGAATTCGGCGTCGATGAGCAGTTGCAGCGCGGGCGACGCCGACAACCCGTAGGGAGCGGGCCAGTGCGGCATCAGGTAACCCGATTCGGCGAGTGCGCGGCGCCGTTCGTCGCCGGTGGCCGCGGCTATGTGGGCGACGTCGGCGCGCACCTTGTCGCGCTGGTCGTCGACCGCCGACAGATCGACCTCGAAAACCCTTCGCGCGCCCCGCAGTCCGTCCTTGGCGAGGTCGACGGCCTGCCGGTGGGCGTGGCCGAGGGTCACCGCGGCACCCAGCGCCGACCGCAGGTACAGGTGCGCCGGATGCTCGAAGGTGAAGCCGATGCCGCCGAGCACCTGGATGCAGTCCTTGGCGAGCGCGGGTGCCGCCTGCGCCACAATCACATCGGCGCACAGTGCGCTCAGCTCCAGCTGTTGCGGCGCCCCGTCGCCGCCGGCGAGCGCCGAGTCGACCGCCCGCACCAGATCCCACGCCACCGATGCGACCTGCTCGCTCCGGCACAGCATGTCGGCGCAGATGTGTTTGACCGCCTGGAACGAGCCGATGGCGCTGCCGAATTGGGTGCGCACCTTGGCGTAGTCGACGGCGGTGTCCAGCGCCCACCGGCATACGCCGCTCTGATAGGCCGTCAACGCGGCGTGCAGCACCCCGCCGACGAGCGCGTCGTCGCCGAGCCGGATCAGATCCGCGTCGGTGACGCCGGTGACCGATACCCGGGCGACGGGGGTCGCGCCGTCGGTCGCCGGCTGCGGCGTGGCGGTGACGGTCGCGGCACCCGGGACCAGCACACACCACGACAGCGCGCCGTCGTCGCCGGCGATCGGGATCACCAGCACGCAGCCGTCCACGAAGCCGGGTACCAGGCCCAGGTCGACCGAACCCCCGTCGAGCACGGACGGTGCGGTGTAGGCGCTCGCGGGTACGGCGGCCACAGCCTCGCCGGCCAGCACCGATTCCAGCAGCGACGCGGCGCGCGCGTCCGAGGACCGGGCCAGGCCGAGCGTCGCGGCGACCGTCGCCGCGATCGGCCCCGGCACCAGGTCATATCCGCACTGTTCGATCATCGCCGCGGCGTCGGCGAACGACGCCCCGAGCCCGCCCTGATCCTCGGGTACGGCCGCGCCGAACACGCCGAACTCGGCGAGCGGGCCGAACACGTCCGCCCACGAGTTGCCGGCGGAGTCCGCGGGCTTGTCCAGCTGGGCGCGGGCGGCGTCGGCGAAGCCCTGACCCGACGCCCACGCCGAGATCGCCTCGCACACGGCCCTCTGTTCTTCACTGGTGACCAGACTCACGACGCTCCTGTGCATGTTGGGGTTGTGACCCTTAATTAGAACCTGTTCTAATATGCCACGAGAGAGTAAAGGTCGGTAGCCGCCAGGTGACCCGGCCCGTGAGGACCGACACGTGAGGACCCTGAGCTGATGGCCCGTTCCGCATCCAACAACGCAGCCGTCGACGTGACCTCGACCGAGGACATCCCGGTCCCCGCCGAATCGTCGGCCGGCGGTGCCGCCGATTCGGGTTCGTCGGCCCAGCGCGAGCGCCGCAAGCGCATCCTCGACGCCACCCTGGCGCTGGCCTCCAAGGGCGGCTACGACGCGGTGCAGATGCGCACCGTCGCGGAGAAGGCCGATGTCGCCGTCGGCACCCTGTACCGGTACTTCCCGTCGAAGGTGCACCTGCTGGTGACGGCCATGGCCCGCGAACTGGGCCGTGTCGAGGGCCGGGTGGACCGCTCCCAGCTGCGCGGCGACAGCGCCGTCGAACGGCTGCGTCACGTGCTGGACATGATCACCTTCGCGATGCAGCGCGACCCGCTGCTCACCGAGGCCATGACCCGCGCCTTCATGTTCGCCGATGCCTCGGCCTCCGCGGAGGTCGACCAGGTGGCCGGCGTCATCGACCGGCTCTTCGCCGGAGCGATGGTCGACGAGGGCGAACCCACATCCGACGACCTCGCCGTCGCCCGCGTCATCTCCGACGTCTGGATGTCGAACCTCGTGCAGTGGCTCACCCGCCGCGCCTCCGCCACCGACGTCGCCAACCGCCTCGAACTCACAGTCCGCCTGCTACTGAAGGACCGCGCCTGACGGCACACCACAACCGTTCCCGCGTAACGGCTTCCTTCACCGCTAAACGGATCCGTTTAGCGGTGAAGGAAATGAGTGCGCGCGAACCGTTGTGCGTCGGGACCGTCACCTCGTGGTAGAGGCGTAACCGCGCCTGCGTGCCGAATCCGGCCAGATGCCGGCCTCCACGTCCTCACCGAGGCGGGCGCAGAACGACGGGTACGGGGCTCTGCAGACTGAGTTCCGCCAAACCCTTGCATACGGAGCAATCGATTCCTACAATCGAACATATGATCGAGTAGTTGTGTTTCGGGGCATCGCAAGGGGGATGGGCATGGCTGATGTGGACGCCGACGCGCCGGGTGCCGCGCTGCCCGCTCTGTACGCTCAACTCGACACCCTCCTGGAGCAGATCTCAGCGGCCGAACCCGCCCGATGCACGGACGAACAACTCCTTCAGGCGGCAGCCACACACGAGCGGTGTGCGCGGCGCATGGCCGTGCTCAATGATGCTGCGATAGTGGAGATCTTCGATCGCGAGGCGCACCGACTCACCGGCTGCACCACCCGCCAGATGTTCCTGACACACGAACTGCGGATCACCGACCCCATGCTGCGCATGACGCGTATGGAGAAGCTCGCGCGTTTCACCGCGATGACCGGTGAGCGCCGAGATCCCGAGTACCCCAACATCTCCGACGCCGCGCACCGCGGCGACCTCGGTCCGGCACACGTCAACGCCGTCATCGAGGTTCTCGCCAAGCTACCGCACGCACTGCCACACGACACCAAACTCGCCGCCGAGCAGACCATGGCCGAGATCTCGGTGGACCTGACCCCGTCGGAGATCATCACCGCCGGCGGAAGGCTGCTGGCACACCTCGATCCCGACGGCGAACTCACCGACGACCACGACCGCACGCGCCGCCGCAACCTGTGGCTGAACCGGCAAGACGCACAAAAGATGTCGAAACTGACCGGACACCTTGATCCCGCAACCCGGGCGATGCTCGAGGTCGTGCTCAACGCCTGGGGTGCGCCCGGCATGAACAATCCGTCCGACCCGCACTCCCCCGCCGGCCATCCCGACACCGCCGACGCCGACCAACTGCACGAGGCCGCGGACCGTGACTCCCGCAGCAGTTCCCAGCGCCATCACGACGCACTCGCCGCCTTCCTGCGCGCCGGGTTGGACGCCGGCATTCTCGGCACCACCCACCGCGGACTACCGGCCACCGTCGTGATCAAAGCCGACCTGAAAGACCTGCAATCACGCACCGGCAGCGGGAGCACCGCAACCGGAACCGTGCTCCCGATCAGCGAGGTCATCGACGCGCTGGCCCGCGACGGCGTCGACCCGTACCTCGCCGTCTTCCGTGATCACGATGCCGTGCCGCTGTACCTGGGCAGGGCAAAGCGTCTGGCATCACGCGGACAACGCCTGGCGTCGTTCGCCGCGCCCGGTGGCCACGCATGCTCGTTCCCGGGCTGCGGGCAGCCCGCCGCCCGCGTCGAAATGCATCACGCCGTTCGTGATTGGGCCGACGGTGGCCGCACCGACATCGACCAGTTGGCTCCGGCCTGCCCCAAACACAACCGCATCGTCGGCCGCACGCCCGGTCAGTACACCACCGGCAAGGTCACCGACGGACCCGGCAAAGGCCGCACCTGGTGGCGGCGCAACCCCGCACCAGGCGCGGCCCCCAACCCCGAACAGATCAACCTGCTCCCCGACATCAAGCAGACGTTCATCCAGAACCTCGACGCCACCAGATCCGAAATCCACGGCCCACAACCGAATCCACCCGACGACATCCCGGATTCCATACTTCCGGTGGGAGATTCGGATATCGAACGAGAGTTGGCCAAGCTCCTCGACGAGTTCCTCGCCGAATCCGGCAGCACCTGACCGCCCCACAACAGAACAACCCGGCAGATCCACGAAGGAATCTGCCGGGTAGTTGTGGTTGATCCGCGACAGTTTTCGGTTGGATCTCCATCACACCTGACCACGGTCGGCCATTCAGGCCGGGGTCACCGACCACTGCGGATATCTGACGACGACCGAGCCAGCTGGCGTGCTGTTCGGGCTGAAGGTGATCATCGAACTACCCTCAAGCTGACAATCGAACCTCACCTCGACGTCGATGATCAGTGTCTCGTTCGGTGCCAACAGTGCGAACTCCAAGGGCGGCATCGGCTGAAATCCGGGAAGTCCGAACGTTTCACCGGTCCCTTCCCCGTCCCGGTCGATGATCTGTGTCTGAGTGATATTCTCGCCGCACAGCTTGAAGCCTTGTCCGGGAACGAACTGAATCGCGGACTGCCTGAGAACGAGCCGGCACTTGCACCATTTGTCGTCGCATGCCCAGGGGCACACTTGCAGGTTCGCCCAGCCAGTGACCTCACCGAACGCTTCGGTGTATGGCAGCGAACGATACCGCGCCGCGGGTGTTCGTCGCTCACGCGGCAATTCGAAAGTCGCGAATGATGCCACAGAGAATCCGATCAGATTGTCTCCGTCGTACGTGCGTTGACCAAAATAGTGAAGACCGTCCGACAACGACTCAATGCCGATTCCCCCACCGGGGAACCACTGTGTCCGCGCCCACCACATCATATTGTCCGCGGCCCTGGGCGCTGGATCGACATCTACCAGATCTGGCACAAATCTGCCCAGCAGTTCAGGTCTCACCCGAGCGGTAAAATCCCGCAGAGCGTGCCGCACGGCTTCGTCGGCGCGCACCCGTGACTCGGCTCCCCTGAGCACTCGCCTGTCTTCCGCCGTCAAACGCGCGGCAGCCACCCGCTCATGCCCACGCCGCACCGCAGCCATCCGGGCAGCGTGGTCCCTGTTGAGCGCCTCCTCCACTTCATCCGGCAGCCGGTGCTCCGAATGTCGGGTGACAAATGAATTCTCGATTGCTGTGGTGGTCATCGGCCTCTCCTCTGTCCGGGAAACGGCCGCTCACACATGACGGCCCCGCGTCAAGGATCGTCCGTCCCATACCGTCCGGGCGCGCGTAGTCCGCTACCCGATTACGGGTGTTCCCCGGTGATCGACTACGCGACTCCCGACGACATGTGCAAGTAGAACGCCCACAATGTGGGTCCACGCCGCACCGAAACGCAACCGCCCCACAATCGAACAAAGCCCGGCAGAACCTCGAAGGTTCCACCGGGCTCTTGCCCACGCCGCGTGGCGACTACTTGACGCCGAGGTCCTTGGCGATCTTGGGCCAGATGGTCTTGAGGTCTTGGGCCCAGTACTCCCAGGAGTGGGTGCCGTTGGGGCGGTTGATCACCTCGTGCGGAACCTTGAGCTGGGTCATCCGCTTGTTCATGTCCTTGGTGCACTGATTGACCGCGGCCTCGATCAGGCCGCCGAGCACGATCTGATTGGCCAGCGTGTCGAGATTGTTCTCCACGCCCTTGGCGCCGAGCCGGTCGTACTGTCCGGGCAGGCCGGAACCAGAGGTCATGTACACCTTGGTGTCGCGCAACTTGGCGGCGTTGATGTACGGGTCGTTCGCGCGCCAGCCGGCGGTACCGGGCAGCCCCCACATATTGGTGATGCTGCCATGTCCCCGCGTCCCGACCACGGCCTGAATGTAGGCCTGCCCCAACGGATCGCTGGTGCGGGCGCAACCACTGAACGCGGCCACCGACTTGTACAGTTTCGGCGCGTTGATCGCGAGGTTCAGCACCGAAGTTCCGGCCATCGAGATACCGGCGATGGAGTTGGTCTTGGTGGTGCCGAACCGCTGATCGATGAGCGGCGGCAGTTCCTTGGTGAGGAACGTGGTCCACTTGTTGCGGCCCAGCGCCTTGTCGTCCTTCTGCCAGTCCGTGTAGTACGAGAACGCACCGCCGATCGGGGTCACCACGTTGACGTTCTTGTCGGCGAAGAACTTCTCGTAGTCTGTACGGGCCGACCAGGTGGCCGAGTCCTCACCGCCACCGGCACCGTTGAGCAGGTACAGCGTGGGTGCGGGCTTGGAACTGTCCTTGGGGCGCAGGATCTCGATCGGGATCATCTTGCGCATCGACGCCGAGTAGACGATCGCGGTGGCCCGCTGTCCGCCCCCACCGGTGATGACCGTGTCGATCCGGGACACGGCGGGATCGGGCTCGGCACCGGTGTCGGCCGCCGGTGTCGTGGTTGCCGTAGGCGTGGTAGTCGCCGTGGGAGTGGTGGTCGCCGGGGCCGGGTCAGCACCCGCGGGTACAGCGGCCACCGCCCCACCGGTTATCGCCAAAGAGAACGCACCGGCGATCACCGCCACGTTGCGGGCCCACCGGCCGCGCACAACACCGCGTCGCATCACACCTCGTCGCACCATGTACCCCTTTGGCATCATCAGTCTCAGATGCAACAAATGTAACTCTGGTTGCGCCAGATCCCAAGCCGGAGCAGGGTGCCGTTAGCCACTTGTGACGCGGACACTGCACCTGGACACACAGAAAAGCCGCAGGTCGACGCCGGTTTTGGCATCGACCTGCGGCCGAACGGTCTATTTTCGCGGCGCGTGCCGCAACGACCACAGATCAGCGGTGTTTGAACTCCGGATCCCGCTTCTCGATGAACGCTGCCATCCCCTCGGTCTGGTCATCGGTCGCGAACAGCGAGTAGAACAGGCCACGTTCGGCCCGCACACCCTCGGTGAGGGTGGTGTCGAAGGCCCGGTTCACGGCCTCCTTGGCCAGGTACACCGAGATCAGCGACTTGGAGGCGATGGTGGTGGCGGCCTCCTTGGCGACGGTCAGCGCCTCCTCGGTGGGCACCACCCGCGACACCAGCCCGGCGCGCTCGGCCTCGTCGGCCTTCATCTGCCGGCCGGTCAGGACCAGATCCATGGCCTTGGCCTTGCCGACGGCGCGGGTCAGGCGCTGTGAGCCGCCGATGCCGGGGATGACGCCGAGGTTGATCTCAGGCTGACCGAAGCGGGCGTTCTCGCCGGCGATGATGGTGTCGGCGAGCATCGCGAGCTCGCAGCCGCCGCCGAGGGCGTAGCCGGTCACCGCGGCGATGATGGGGGTCCGCACGCGTGACAGGTCGTCCCAGGCGCCGAAGAACGCCTCGGAGACCACCTCACTGTAGGACTTGGACGACATCTCCTTGATGTCGGCGCCTGCGGCGAAGGCCTTCTCCGAGCCGGTCAGCACGATCGCGCCGATCTCCGGGTCGGCGTCGAATGCCTTTGCCGCGCTGACGACTTCGTTCATCAGCTGGGTGTTGAGGGCGTTGAGCGCCTTGGGCCGGTTCAGCGTGATGACGCCGACGCGGCCCTCGGTCTCGACGATGATGGTCTCGTATGTGGTCATGGATGGTTCCTCTCGTGCGGTTGATGCCCGGTTGCGGTTGACGCCCGGTTGCTGTTGAAGCCCAGTGTGCTGCGGCCGGGCGGGCAGGATCGCGGCGGGTCGTGATCGGGTGGCAGTAGGGCGCGGGCTATGCGCCGGGCGCGATCCACGCCTCGATCGGCAGTTCCAGTTCCACCGGCAGCGGCGCGAAGAAGGCGTCGACCTCCTCCGCGGTGACCGCGGCGTGATCGCTGTGCCGCCAGGTGGGATTGCGGTCCTTGTCGATGACCTGCGCCCGGATGCCTTCGGCCATGTCGGGGTTGAGCAGCGACCGCAGCGCCAGCCGGTATTCCACGCGCAGCGACTCGGCCAGGTCCTGCCGGGGCGCTGCCTCACGCAGCGCGCGCAGCGTCACCGCCGCGGCCAGTGGGCTCTTCGCCTCGATGATGCCGGCGGCCTTGGTGGCCTCCTCGGTACCGAGCGCCCGGCACCGGGCGATGATGTCGGCCACCGAATCACCGGCGAACGCCTCGCGGATCCAGCCGCGCTGTTCGGCCAGCGCAGACTCGCCGGGGTCGGCGCCGGGGAATGCCTCGCCCGGCTGCCACCACTGCAGGGCTGCGGCCACACCGTCGGCGGGAATGTAGTGATCGGCCAGCCCGATGGCGATGGCGTCGGCGGCCCGGATGGTGCCGGCGGTCAGCGCGACGTAGGTGCCGAGTTCGTCGGGCACCTTCGACAGCAGATGGGTGCCGCCGACGTCGGGGATGAAGCCGATGCCCACCTCCGGCATGCCAAGCTTGGTGTGGTCGGTGACCACACGGATGTTGCCGTGCGCGGAGATGCCGACGCCGCCGCCCATCACGATGCCGTCCATGATCGCCACATACGGCTTCCGGTAGCGCGAGATGAGCGTGTTGAGCCGGTACTCGTCACGCCAGAACGCCGCCGAGGGTGATGCCGCCGCATCGGCGTCGGACTTGCCGCCCACGCTGAGCACGGCCGCGTCCCGGTGGATGGCGACGATGTCGCCGCCCGCGCACAGGCCACGCTCGCCCGCACCCCGCACGATCGCGGCGCTGATCTCCCCGTCTACGGCCCACCCCAGCAGTGCCTGCTCCATCGCGAGCGCCATCTCGTGGTCCAGTGCGTTGATGGCCTTCGGCCGGTTGAGGGTGATCGTCCCGACGCTGCCACCCCCCTCGGTTCCCGGCGTATCGACCGTCACCAGCACCGACGCCTGATTGTCGGGCGTCCCGTGCCCGGTCGCGGCAGTCTCCGAATCAGCCACTGGGGCTCCCTTCCACACTGAATCCACTTTTACTTGAACATCCTAGTAAATGCACGTTCTCGCCGACTACGCACGACCACCACTAGGATTTCGGCGGTGGACACCTTGCCCGAGAATCCCGGCACAGACGAATTCGCTCTCTTGACCTCGAACGCGGCGGAGCTGGGCCTGGACGCGACATCGATTCCACACGTCGAACGCGTCACCACCCGGGTCGGCGAACACTCGGTGTCCGCGATCGTCTGGGGCGTAGCCGAGCCCGAGTTCGTGTTCCTGCACGGCGGCGCGCAGAACGCCCACACCTGGGACAGCATGCTGCTTGCCCTCGGCGCGCCGGCGGTGGCCATCGACCTGCCCGGGCACGGCCACTCGTCGTGGCGCGGCGACCGCGACTACGCGCCACGGCGCAATGCCGAGACGATCGCTGCGGTCATCGATGCTCTCGCACCGTCCGCGCGGGCGGTGGTCGGGATGTCGCTGGGCGGACTCACCACCATCGGACTTCTCGGCCTGCGCCCGCAGCTGGTGCGGCACGCGGTAATCGTCGACGTCACACCGAGCGTCTATGCCCGGCATCAGGCCATGTCCACCGCACAGCGGGGCACCACAGCGCTGCCCGCCGGACCACGGCACTTCGACAGCCTCGACGACATGGTCTCCGCGACAGCGGCTTTGGCTCCACACCGGAGCATCGAATCCATCCGGCGCGGCGTCATCCACAACAGCAGACCCGCCGGACAAGGCGGCTACCAGTGGCGGTACGACGCACTGACCGGGATGGGTGGCTTCCTGCCCCTCTGGGACGAGGTGGCGCGGGCACGCTGCCCCATCACCCTGGTCCGGGGTGGCGACTCGGTGTTCGTCGCCGACGACGACATCGACGAGTTCCGTTCCCACGCAAGCATTCCCGCCGTGCACACGGTTCCTGGGGCCGGACACTCGGTGCAGAGCGACCAGCCGCGGGCGCTGGCACGGATCCTTCGGGAACTGCGCTGACCCGCAGCCGGTTTCAGGATGCGCGGTGGGCGAGATACTCCGGGCGCGGCGTGGCGGCGGCGAACGGCGCGACCAGCGCATTGGACACGGCGTTGAACACCACGAACAGATTGCTGCGCGGGTAGGGGCTGATATTGCCCGACGACGCGTGCATGCAGTTCGAATCGAAGAACACCGCCGAACCGGCCGGACCGGTGATGGAGTCGATGCCGCTGTCGTCGGCAAGTTCGGTGACGTCCGCCTCGTCCGGGGTGCCGAACGGCGGCCGGTACGACACCAGCGATTCGCGGTGGTAGGCATCGGGGGTGGCGCCGACACAGCTCACGAACTGCCGGTGCGAGCCGGGGATGATCATCAGCGGCCCGTTCGCCGGGGTGTTCGGTGTCAGCGCCAGCGACACGCTCAGCGCCCGCGGAGCGGGCATCCCGTCCTCGGCGTGCCAGGTCTCGAAATCCGAATGCCAATAGAACGGTCCACCGGAGAATCCGGGTTTGAAATTGATGCGGCTCTGGTGGATGTACACGTCGTCGTCGAGGATCTGCCGGGCCACCCCGACGATGTCCTCACGAGCGCAGATCTCGGCCACCACCGTGCTCAGTTCATGCGCCGCGAACAGCGATCGCACGTCACCGTTGGACGGTTCGCGGATGACGCGGTCGTCGTCACCGAGTTCGTCGGCGATCCGCCGCGCATCATGCGAGGACTCGGCGATATCGTTGTCGCTGAGTACGTCCTGCTGCGCGTGATAGCCCCGGGCGTCGTAGGCGGCCAGTTCCGGTCCGGTCAGCGGGCCGGGCGCAGGCGCCTTACCCCACACCACGGGATGGGGCCGTGGCTCGATCTGGCTCCGTTCCCCGAGACGGGTCCGGTACACGTCGACCGGTCGTGTCGCACTGGAAATGGTCATATCGATGCAGTCCTTTCCGCTCTGTCAGCTCCCTGCTGTTCCCTACTCACAGCACACAGACGACCCGCGGACGACACACGACGCACTTCGATGCACGAACACACTCGACACACGGAGCACGGGGCGTGGCGCGCCGACGAGGCGTGCCCTGCACGTTGCCACTGCTGCGCTCCCCCCGCAACCGCACAGGTCGCCGCTGTAGCCGCCGCCACGCGCGTACCGCCAAGAGGCTTCGCAACAGCGGCCGATACCGTGAGAGGTTGTCGTCACCGAAGTAGGAGCGCATCGCAACCATGGACCCACTGCCCACGCACATACCCAACTGGTGGGACAAGCCGGCGCCGGTCACCATTCCCGACGGGTATGCCGACTTCGTAGAGCAGTTCCGGACCCTTCAGGACGCGATGACCGCGGCCGCTCCCGACGCCGAACAGACCCGTACGGCGTCACGGTTGGTCGCCGAACTGATCGAGGTACTCAAGCAGTCCGAAACCGACGAATGGTCACAATTGTCGGGGCGACTGCCCGTTCCCGGGCGAGGGCAGACCCTGATCCCGGTGGTGCACATCAACTCCGAAACCGAGCACGAGTCACGCGGTACCGTCCGCTTCGGCCGCCAGTTTCTCGGCGGCAACGGCGCCGCGCACGGCGGCGCGATCCCTCTCATGTTCGACGATGCCTTCGGCCGATTCGCCAATGCCCACGGCCGCGCCATTGCCCGCACCGCGAACCTGCACATCGACTACCGCAGTGTCACGCCGATCGACACCGACCTCACCGTGACCCTCCGATTCGACCGCGAGGAGGGCCGTAAGCGCTACGTGACCGGTGAGATCCGGGACGGTGACCGGCTCTGTGTCGAGGCGAGCGGACTGTTCATCGTCCTCAAACCCGGAGCCGCGTAAGTCAGGGGCGGCGGCTGCGGTCGGCGAAGGCGCGGACCGCTGCCTTGTGTTCGTCGCCGTCGGCGCACGCCCGGTAGCGGACGAGTTCGGCGTCCATCGCGGCCTCGAAGTCCAGGTGCCGGGCGTCGCGCAGGTTGGCTTTCATCGCGCCGATGGCCTGCGCCGACGATGCGGCGAGGCGGCCGGCGATGTCGTGGGCGGTGGACCGGACCTCGTCGTCGGGGACGAGCCAGGTGAGCAGACCGAGGTTCAGTGCTTCGTCGGCGCCGACGCGGTCGGACAGCAGCAGCAGCCGGGTCGCGGGCCCGGCCCCGATCAGATCGCGCAGTTGCCAGGCGACACCGAAGTCGCCGGGCAGGCCGATCTTGATGAATGCGGTGGTCAGCAGCGTCGACGGGCCGCCGATGCGCAGGTCGCAGGCCAGTGCGAGGCCGAGCCCGGCGCCGGCGGTGGCTCCGGGCAGTGCCGCGATCGACGGGGTGTTCATCGACCGCAGCTTCCCGACGACGCCGACCTGCCTGCGGGTGCGATTGTCGAACCATTCCTGGACTCCGCCGTCACCGACCGGTACGTCGCCGCCGCGTTCGGCGAATGCCTTCACGTCGCCGCCGGCACAGAAGGCCTTGCCCGCACCGGTGAGCACGATGGCCCGCACGTCGGTGTTCTCCTCGAGATCGGCGAGGACGTCGATGAGCGTGTCGAGCATCCTGGGGGTGACGGCGTTCTTGGCGTCGGGCCGGTTCAGGGTGATCGTGGCGACGCCGTCGGTGACATCGAGCAGCAATTCTTCTGTGCCGGTGTCGATTCCGCTCACGAGGTGACCACCCGTCCGGAGACGTACATGTCCAGCCGCAGATCCTCTTCGCGTTCGGCGGTGCGGTACTGCGCGAAGTCGGTGACGCTCTCCTCGATCAGTACCGAGTCATCGAGGAAGAAATTGCCCGTGCAGGTGCGGGAGTCGCGGGTGAGGATGGCGTGCGCGGCGTCGGACATGATCTCGGGCGTGCGCGCCGTGGCGGCCCTGTCCGCGCCGCCCCGGTTGAGGATTGCGGCGGTGACGATCGGGGTGCGCGGCCACAGCGAGTTGGCGGCGATACCGGCGTCGGCGAGTTCGGCGGCCAGGCCGATCGTGCACAGGCTCATCCCGTACTTGGACAGGGTGTAACCGGTGTGCGGGCCAACCCATTTCGGGTCGAGGTCGATCGGCGGCGACAGGGTGAGAATGTGCGGGTTGGTGCCCCGTTCCAGGTGCGGGATCGCCGTCTTGGACAGCAGGAAGGTGCCGCGCGTGTTGATGGACTGCATCAGGTCGTAGCGCTTCATCTGCAGTTCGCGGGTCGGCGAGGTGTCGATGGCCGAGGCGTTGTTAATGACGATGTCGATGCCGCCGAAGGTCTCGACGGCCGCGTCGACGGCGCGCTGCACGTCGGCTTCCTCACGCACGTCGCCGACCACAGGGAGCGCCTTGCCGCCCGCGTCCTCGACCTCCTGAGCGGCCGTGTACACAGTGCCGGTCAGCTTCGGGTGCGGCTCGCCCGTCTTGGCCAGCATCACCACGTTCGCACCGTCGGCGGCGGCGCGCAGTGCGATGGCCAGGCCGATCCCCCGGCTACCCCCGGACATCAGTATGGTGCGGCCGTTCAGCGATCGTTCGGACAAGGCATCTCCTACGGTTGACCTTACGGTAATACCGCCCACGATAGCGCGACCAAGCTCCGATACCGCCACTCCCCTCAGACGTCGTCAGGTATCACAGCGACTTGTCGCCGGAATCAGCAATTGACGCCGGTGCATCCACCCCCACCCTTCGGCCGATCGAGCACCATGGGGCGGGCCACGATTTCTCACTGTAGGTTCAACTACATCACTACATAGATACAGTCCCTCACTCTATGCAGTGAGGAGTTCAGTGAATACACTGAGCCGACCAGCGATCCTCACTGAGCAACAGACAAGAGGATCGGGGTTCACTCCCACCCCAGGCTTTGACGCACAGTCTGCACTGAATCAGTTATCGGATGCCGGACGGCCGCGTGGCTCCAAAGAAGCGCCCGGACCGGTGACCCCCACCCCCGCCATGACTATCGACCAGATTGAGGTGGACGGCGCAATGGTCGTGGTTGCCGAGGTCGAGGAGCTTTCGGCTGCGGAGAAGCCCTGCTTCATGACCGCTCAGGGCAAGGAGCGCGGCACCTACATGCGTCTGGCCGACGGCGACCATCGACTGGACACGTACTCGGTCTTCCAACTCTCGGTACTCACCGTGCCCAGCGAAGCAGACCGCGAACCAGTCCCAGAGGCAACGATCGCAGACCTTGACACGGACCTCGTCGATCGCACCATAGCGCGGCTGAAGACCAACCGCCCCAGGTCCCTGGATGGGACATCCTCGGACCGACACGTACTTGAACGGATCGGGGCGATTGACCGGGGAACGGGCTCACCAACACTCGGCGGGATTCTCGCGTTGGGTTCGTTCCCACAGCAGTTCTTTCCACAATTGATGATCAGCTTCGCCTCCTACCCAGGCGGATCCAAAGACGTGGTGGTCGGGGATGAGCGCATGATCGACCGTTCCGTTCTGGAGGGCTCGATTCCGGACATGATCGATGACGCCGTAGCCGCCGTGGTGCGGAACTTGCGGGTGCGCAGGGTTTCCCACGGTGCCGGTGCACGCAACGTCCCCGAGATTCCGATCGATGCGAGTCGTGAGGCGATAACCAACTCCGTGATGCACCGCGACTACAGTCCCATGGCGCGCGGGGATCAGGTTCGGGTCGAGTTGTACCCGGATCACCTCGAAGTTCACAGCCCTGGCGGATTGTGGGGCGGTCAGAGCATCAATGCGATATTTGCCGGACAATCGCGATCGCGAAATTCCGTTCTCGCACGACTGCTGACCGACGTTCCGTTTACCGATCGCGATGAGACCGTCGGCGAGAACGCAGGATCGGGAATCCCCCGAATGCTCGGAGAGATGACTCGAAATGGTCTTCCCGCACCACGTTTCAGTTCAGTTCCTGCCGAGTTCGTCGCTGTCCTCGACCGCTTCGGGCTGCTGAATCCCGAAACCAGGGACTGGCTGGATTCACTGGACAATCGCGTCCGGACGCCGATAGGCGACAATGCGCTGGCGCTGATCCATCACCTCGGATCAGTAACCGTCGACGAACTGCGCCGGCAACTGGCGATCGACACCCTCGATGCCCAGAACGCGCTCGATGAACTCGCGAGTGCGAACATGGTGAAGTTCGAGCGCGGCACGTATCGCCTCATCAGGACCACCGGCGGGCAAGACGATCTGTCGACCGTGGAACGTGCGATCGTCGGAGCTCTCACCGGCGACGTCACCATGACCGTGCAGGATCTGTCCGTCGCGGTCGAACGAACTCCAGGCACATTGCGGCCCCACTTGCGCAATTTGATAGCACGTGGTGTGGTCGTGGCAACCGCACCACCGACCAGCCGCAGACGTGCATACCGGCTTGCCGGAACCTGAGATTCCGGTCGGTCCACCTGCCCGTTCGAGCAAGAGTTCTCGACACTGTGGTTGACCTCGAGCGCACTCGAAGTCCTACCGTGGCCCCATGCCCACTGATGACGCCTTGTCCATCGCCGACGTATCGGCCCGTACCGGACTCACCCGGGACACACTGCGCTGGTACGAGTCGGAAGGACTGATCCCACCGGTACCACGCACGTCCGCCGGCGTCCGGCGCTACGACGACGCGACGATCCGGATGATCGAACTGCTTGTCCGTCTGCGTCGCACCGGAATGCCCGTGGCGCACATGCGCGACTTCGTGACGATGGTGCAGCAGGGTGCCCGCACCCACGGCCGGCGGATGCGGCTGCTACAGGACCACCGTGAGGAGATCGAGAGCCGCATCCGCGAACTCATCGACGATCTGGCCGCCGTCGACGACAAAATCGGCCACTACCGGCGACTCATCGATGCCGGCCTTGACTGCGGGGAGATCCCCGTCTCCGATCCCGACGTGCGCACCGAGCAACGCCGAACCACCTGACCGCCCCCACCACCCAAAGTACCTCTATGACAACGATTCCCGACTCGCATACCGACCTACTGACCCGACCGCTGTATGCCCACCTGGCCACCATCCGGCCCGACGGCAGTCCGCAGGCCAACCCGATGTGGTTCTCCTGGGACGGACAGCACCTGCTGTTCACCACTTCGACCACCCGCCAGAAGTACCGGAATGTGAGCGGTGACCCGCGCGTGGCCATCTCCGTCAATGACCCCGATCAGCCGTACCGCTACCTCGAAGTACGTGGTGTCGTCGAACGAATCGAGCCCGATCCGACCGGATCCGAATTCGCCGCGCTCGCCGATCGGTACGGACTGCCGCTCGACGGTCCGCCCGGAGATGTCGGGCACCGCGTCGTCCTCGTCGTGACCCCGACCGCCACCAGCCACCAATAGCACCCCACCCACCAATAGCATCTGGGAAGGCCTCATCAATGAGAACAATCGAACTGGGCGACGGACTACGGACGTCGGCCCTGGGATTCGGCGGAATGGCGCTGACCCACGTGTACGGCGGCACCGACGACGCATCGGCGCTGGCTGTGCTGAACGCCGCCGTCGACGAAGGCATCACCTTCATCGACACCGCCGACGTCTACGGCACTCCCCCGGCCGGCGCCACAGGACCGGCGGGCACCAACGAAGAGCTGGTAGGCCGGCTCCTCGCCGACCGGCGTGACGAGGTCACTCTGGCAACGAAATTCGGGATCACCGGGCGTATCGGACCCGTCGATCACACCGAGACGAAGCGCACCCGGGGCGATGCCGAGTACGTGCGTGAGGCATGCGAGGCGTCGCTGCGCCGTCTGGGCGTCGACGTCATCGACCTGTGGTACATGCATCGTCGCGACCCCGACGTCCCCATCGAAGAGACCGTCGGCGCGATGGCCGAAATGGTCGCGGCCGGGAAAGTACGCCACCTCGGCCTGTCCGAGGTCACCGCGGGTGAACTTCGCGCGGCGCAGTCGGTGCACCCGATCGCGGCAGTACAGAGCGAGTGGAGTCTGTGGTCGCGTGACGTCGAGAAGCACGTGGTTCCCGCCTGCGCCGAACTGGGTGTCGGGTTTGTACCGTACTCTCCGCTGGGCCGCGGCTTCCTCACCGGAACCCTGTCCCGCGACCAGGTGGCCACCGATATGCGTGGTGCCACCACACGATTCGGCGAGAACTGGGACGCCAATCAGCGCGCCCTCGCAGTGGTGTCCGACGTCGCGGCCCGCTTCGGCGCCACCAACGCCCAGGTCGCCCTCGCCTGGCTGTACGCGGCCGGCCGACGGGCCGGGTTGCCGGTGGTTCCTATTCCCGGAACACGCTCGACATCAAGGCTTTTCGAGAATGCCGGGGCAGTCGAACTGAACCTCGACGATGCCGCGATCACCGCACTCGACGCGGTGTCGGACCTGGTTGTCGGGGGTCGCAATATCGTCGCCGACCCGGCCTGGATCTCCTCGGGCCGCGAGTAGCGGACGTATCGGGCTCCACCAGCCGAACCTCACTGCCGGCCATGGGTTTTCGTAACCCCTAGGGTGCGGCGGAGCGAAGTTTGCCCAGCAGGGCCGGGGCGACCTCGTTCAGGAACTGTTGCTGGTTCCGCCCGCCGATCTGAACGAGCGCGATATCGGTGAAACCCGCTTTCCAGTACGCGCTCACAGATTCGACGATCCGGTCCAGATCGGGCCCGCAGGCTACCGACTGCGCGATGTCGTCGGGGGTCACGCTCCGGGTGGCCGAGCCGAAGGCCCTGGGAGACGGAAGCTCGGAATTGACCGGCCAGCCGAGCCCGAACCAGCGGAACTGCTCGTGCGCCCGGGCTATCGCGTCGTCCCGGTCCCGATCCCAACAGATGGGGATCTGCCCGATCGCACGGGCATCATCGCCGATGCGGGTGGTCCGTGGATGCGAGTTCCAGCTGTCCACGAGTTCGGGTCGTGGTTCGGTGGCGATCATATGGTCTGCGAGTGGGCCGAACGCGGCGATGCCCCAGTCACCGGACACCGCGGCGCCGATCGGCACTCCACCCGATTCGGGCAGGTCCCAGAGCCGGGCGTTGTCGACATCGAAGTGCCGTCCGTGGACGGTGACCGTCTCGCCCGAATGCAGTGACCGGATGATGGCGATCGCCTCGGCGAGTTTGTCCTGGCGGGTCCTGACCGACGGCCATCCCCGGCCGGCCACGTGTTCGTTGAGATTCTCGCCGCTGCCCAGGCCGAGGGCGAACCGCCCGTCGGCGAGCAGTTGCACGGTAGCGGCCTTCTGCGCCACCACCACCGGGTGATACCGCGTGGTCGGGCAGGTCACGTACGACATCAGCCCGATACGTTCGGTCGCGTATGCGGCAGCGCCGAGAACCGACCACGCGTAGGGTGCATGCCCTTGGGCGTCCAGCCACGGAAAGTAGTGATCGCTGCACACGGCGAAGTCGAATCCCACCGATTCGGCGGCGACGACGTCGTCGACGAGCTGGGTCGGGCCGGCCTGTTCTGTCATCATGGTGTAGCCGAATTGTGTACTCATAGAAGTGATCTCCTTGGATAGCGGCGAGGCGTTGCGCTACTGGGGCTTTGCGGGCAAAGCGCTGCGGATGGATACCACGTTGCCCGCGGGGTCGGTGAGGCTCGCGTGACCGGGGTGCGCCGGATACGAGTCGCCCACGAGCGGACCCGCCCCGAGCGCGGTCAGCCGTTCGACGGCGGCGACCACGTCCTGGGTGTCGTAGGCACGCAACTCGATCGGGGTGTCCTTCGACAGTGTCTGCCGTCCCACCTGTTCCGGGTACACCGTCATCCGCACCGTATGACGTTCATCGAACAGTGCGGCGGCACCGTCACCTGCCTCACTGACACTCAAACCCAATGCCGCGGACCAGAACTCCGCCGTTCGCCGAACATCGTCGGCCTGGATCTTTTGTTCGGGATCAGTCAGTTCCAACATGACTTCCGTCCTTTCATCGTGCCGCATCCACGAAGGTCCAGTCGCGGATCTCCGGTAGGTCGTCGAAGTATGTGCGGATGTGCTCGCGGTGCCGTTCGAGCTGGTTACGGCAGTAATCGGCCACGGCATCAACACCGTCGAGCGGTGCGGGCGCATACCGTAGTACCTCGGTCACCAGGTGATAGCGGCTCATCCCGTTGAGGACGACCATGTCGAATGGTGTTGTGGTGGTGCCCTGTTCGGTGTACCCGCGGACGTGGAAGCGATCGGGCCGAGGACGTCCGTGTACAAGCTGATGCACCGCCCGCGGGTAACCGTGAAAGGCGAAGACCACGTCACGGTCAGCGGTGAACAACTCCGCGAAACGGCCGTCGGAGAGCCCATGCGGATGAGTGTCGGGCGGCAACAGCGCCATCAGGTCCAGGACATTGACCACACGGAAGCGCAACTGCGGAAGACGATCCCGCAGGATCTCCGCGGCGGCGACGACCTCCTGGGCCGGGATATCCCCGGCGGCGGCAAGCACCACATCCGGCTCTCGATCGGGTGTCTGGTTGCCGGCCCACGGCCACGTCGACGCGCCCGCGGCGACCTGTTCGCGGGCCTGATCCTCCGACATGTACTGCAGGTGCGGCTGCTTGTCGGCGATCACCACATTGACGTGGTCGCGGCTGCGTAAACACTGGTCGGCGACGGTCAGCAACGAGTTGGCGTCTGGCGGTAGCCATACCCTGACCACGCCGGGTGCCAGCGGCAGCACCGCATCGAGGACGCCCGGGCCCTGGTGCGAGAAGCCGTTGTGGTCGTTGCGCCAGCACGTCGACGTCAACAGCACGTTCATCGACGCCACCGGCGCGCGCCAGGCCAGGTTTTGCGCGTGCTGGAGCCACTTGACGTGCTGCACCAGCATCGACACGCTGATCATCGCGAAGGCCTCATAGCTGGCAAAAATGCCGTGCCGCCCGGACAGCAGGTATCCCTCAAGCCATCCCTGACAGAGATGCTCGCTGAGTACCTCCATCACCCGCCCGCTCGGCGACAGGTTGTCGTCGGCATCGTGGATCGGGAGCTGCCAGCACCGTCCGGTGGTCTCGAAGACCGCGTCGAGTTTGTTACTGGCGGTTTCGTCCGGGCAGAAGAGCCGGAATCGTCCGCCGGAGTCCGGTGTGCGGTCGAGCGCGTAAAGGTCGCGCAGATACTCCCCGAGCGCCTGAGTACTCGACAGACACCGGCGCCCGGGATCGGGCACATCGACCGTGTAGTCGGCGAGCGGTGGAAGTGGCAATGGCCGCAGGAGTTTTCCGCCGTTGGCGTGCTCGCCGGCACCCATCCGCAACTCCGGTCGCGGGGCCAGGGCTGTGATGTCGGGATGCACAGCGCCGCCGTCGTCGAAGATGCGCGATGCCTGATATCCGCGCAGCCATTCCTCGAGCTGCCGGCGATGGTCCGGGTTCTCCCGCACCTCCGGCAGCGGAACCTGATGGGCACGGTGGGTGCCCTCCACCGGAACGCCGTCAACGTAGGCGGGGCCGGTCCATCCCTTGGGGGTGCGCAGGACGATCGCGGGCCAGTCACGCACAGGCTGATCGGTGTTCTGGTTCTTCCGGATCTTTGTGTACGACACGTCGATCGCCGATTTGAGTGCGGTGAACACCGTCGGCGGGTCGTCCCCCTCGACGAACACGGGATCCCAGCCCTGCGCGCCGAGGAAGTCGGCGATCGCGGTGTCGGAACTACGTCCCATGACGGTGGGTGCGGAGATCTTCGCGTCGTTCAGATGCAGGATCGGCAGCACCGCGCCGTCGCGGCCGGCGTTGAGGAATGCCGGGAGGCGCCACGATGCGGCGAGTGGACCGGTCTCGGCCTCCCCGTCCCCGATCACACAGGCCACGATGAGATCCGGGTTGTCGAATGCGGCGCCGGCGGCATGGATCAGGGAATAGCCGAGTTCGCCGCCTTCGTGAATGCTGCCGGGCGTCTCGACACTGACGTGGCTGGGAATCCCACCGGGAGTGGAGAACCGGCGACACAGTGCGGTGATTCCCGCCGCGTCCTGCCCCACCTGCGGGTAGATCTCCGAATAGGTCCCTTCCAGAAAGACATTCGCGACAATGGACGGTCCGCCGTGACCGGGTCCGGTGACGAACATCCACGATGATTCCGTCTCGCGGATCACCCTGTTGAGCACCGCATAGATCGCCGACAGGCCCGGTCCGGTACCCCAGTGCCCCAGCAGACGCGGCTTGATGTCGTCAGCTGCCAGCGGACGTTCGAGGTGCGCATTGTCCTGCAGGTAGATCTGTGCGGCGGTGAGATAGTTCGCCGCTGCCCACCAGCGCAGGTCGGCAGCGAGTTCGTCGGCACTGTAGCGGGGACGGTCGGCTTCGCATCGGAAATTGTCATGTCGCATCATGAGGGATTACCCAACGCGACGATCACCAAACCGCTGATCACCAAACCGCCGGCCGATCACCGGGTCTCGCACGGGTCGACCCGATGTTTGACTCCCGCGAAGCCTGGGCACCCGACACACAGATGGCAACAACGCCATCTCCTTGCGAACAGCCGTCACACCAACGAGCCCAGAGGAGGCATCACTGTGACATCCGAGAAGAACCCGGCAGCCGAAGGAATCAAGGGAGCCGTCGAAGAAGCGAAGGGCCGCATCAAGCAGGCCGTCGGCGCTCTGACCGGCAACGACGATCTCGCCGCGGAAGGCGGCGCCCAGGAGGACAAGGGCGAGGCAACGCAGAATGCGGCCAAGCGTGAGGCCGAAGCCGAATCCGCGCGTCACGCCGCGGATGTCTCGCACGCCAGGGAACAGATGCACCAGGAAGACCGACAGTAGTCCGGGGATCCCGGGCGTGGTTCGGTCCTGCCGCACCCAGGCCGGCAGACCGAATCACCCTCCCGGACAACCCCTCCCCGACAACGGGGCGAGATCCCCCGACCCGGGGGACCCGACAATCTATAAGGAGACGATCATGGCCGTATGCGATATATGCGGAAATGACTACGACCGAGCGATGACGATCACCATCGACGGAACCGATACGCGTGGCGTCTTCGACAGTTTCGAATGCGCCATTCACGCGCTGGCGCCGTCATGCACGCACTGCGGCTGCCGGGTGATCGGCCATGGCGTCGAGGTCGACGGCGCGATCTTCTGTTGCGCTCACTGCGCGCAACATGTAGGTGCGCAAGGAGTTTCCGACCACAGCGACAACGACCCCGGCCAGGCGGATCGACCGGAATCGGTAGGTTCGCAACCAGGCAAGGCGTTCTCGTGACAGGGCACAACAGCGGCGGCGCCCTGCACGACGAACCGGAGAACGGAGCTCATCATGCCGAAGACGGACAAGAACGACAACCCGATCCGCTCGGAGCTGCCGAGTACCATCGCGCGGTCCGATAAGAAGGCCCAGCGCACCTTTGCCGAGGCACACGATTCCGCGCTGGAGGAGTACGAATCCGAGGAACGCGCGCACCGGGTCGCCTATGCGGCGCTGAAACATTCGTATGAGAAGGTCGGCGATCACTGGGAGGCCAAGGAGCACCGGGGACCGTCCGACAGCCGTGCGCGCAGCGGCGGGCCGAACCCCGGCGGCACCAGCGCCGAAGGTGTTGATGCCAACGCGACCAAGGACCATCTGCTCGATGTCGCCCGCAGGCTCGACATCCACGGTCGATCGCGCATGAACAAGGATGAACTCATCCACGCGATCGAGAAGGCCAATCGTTCCGCCACCGAACAGAGCCGAAAGTAGCTCCGGGGCCGCAACATAGGCAGGTGGGTCGCCTCCGTTCGGCGGCGACCCACCTTCCTACAACTCATCTGCCTACAACCCTATCTGCGGCCTACGATTTATCCAACGGGCACAACCGCTTTCCGTAGCGCGGCCAACGACCTTGACAGCAGCCGGGACACATGCATCTGCGACAGGCCGACCTCCCGTGCGATCTCGCTTTGTGACATCTCGTGGAAGAACCGCAAGGTCAGGATCTGCCGCTCCCGCTCGGGCAACTCGTCGAGCGCGGGACGCACCGTCACCAGGTCGTCGATCTCGGCGATTCTGCCGTCACGCTCACCCAATGTCTCACCCAGGGAACGGTTCTCGTCATCTCGCTCAGCGTCGATCGAGTCCGTTCGGTACGCAGACCTCGCGACGAGCCCTTCGATCACCTCGCTCACCGGAGTGCCGAGTTCGTCGGCGAGTTCACTCGGCCGCGGAGAGCGGCCCAGGCGCTGAGTCAGTTCGTCGACCGCTTTGCCGATGTGCAGCGATGTCTCTTTGACCCGCCGGGGAACACGCATCGTCCATGCCGTGTCACGAAAGTACCGGCGCACCTCGCCCATCACCGTGGGCACCGCGAGCGAGAGGAAGTCCGTGCCCCGTTCGGGATCGAACCTGTCGACGGAGTGGACAACCCCGATACGCGCCACCTGCACCAGGTCGTCGAACGGTTCTCCGCGATCGGAGAATCGGCGGGCCACGTGATCGGCCAGGGGCAGGCAACGCTCGATGGCCCGGGACCTCAGTTCGGAGCGGTGGTGTGGATCACGCTGCTGCCTCATGGCCTTGATGGTCCGGGCGACTTCGCCGTAGTCGTCACGATCGCCCGCTTCGGTTTCGCCCACCACGTCGGTTTCGGTGGATGGGTGGTCGGTGTCGCTGCCGAAATTCTGTTGTTTCACTGTAGGTAACACAACTAGCCCTTCCCTGCGTCGACGGACTGTCCGGACCTGCGATCGGAAGAATGATCGAACTGGTCGTACTCGTTCACCTCTGCCGGGTGAACTTGCCGGGGAACTGCCTTAGGGCAACTGCCACGGCTCAATCCAACTGCCGCAATGGAATCAAGACTGTGTCGGCGTAGTGGACACTGGGCCACTGCGGAGCGTGCAGGCCGACCAGGACGCAAGTCCTCATGTACTGCGCGCCCCGATCCGGATCGGATGTCCCGCAAGCGCTTTGCTCGACGTGGAGGATGTCCGTCAGGGCCGCAGAGTATCAATTGTACACGAGACCGCGCCGTCGTCGGGTTCTGCGACGAGGCTCAGCAACATGACCGGCGTTTGACGAAACCCACCATCACCCGGCGCACGGACCCGTCCATGACGTAGTCCACAGCTCGGCCGTCGGTCATCGATACCACCATCTGCCAGCCGAAATCCTCGGTATTGATGTCGATTTCATCGCCGACCCGGCACATGACCTGACCAGCCACACCCTCCTCGTATGCTGTCAGCGCCAACGTCAGTCTTACCGCGGGCTCTGCCACGGCCATCACGCGCGCACAGATCTCGTCGATGACCAGATCCACGTCGGCGATATCGTCGAGCATCCAGTCCTCGAGCAACAGGGCCCGGTGCGCGACCTCCCGCACGATCGGAACCTGTCTTTGACATGCCGGAACGGTTATCTCTACCGAGTTGTCAATCACAACCGCCATTGGTCGATCCTTTACCACCCGTCGTCTCATCCTTCGCGGAGACGACCCTACTTACATCCTTCGACTGCCACCGGCGAGCGTCCGTCACCCAGTACACCCGACCATCCTCACCAGCCGACAACACCGCGCCACCCCAGTTATTGCCCGGAACGGCCCGGACAAAACAGCACGGGCACCCCGTGCACTCGCACCCCCGCGAGGGCTGTGGTGTTTGACGTTCGGGGAAATCGGGAACACCGGGTAGGAACGCACTGAGCAGCAGCCCACCAGGGCAGAATGAAGGGTGGTGTTCCTTGTGAACGCAACACATGACGACCGGCGATCGGCATCGGACCAGCACAGCACCCGAGGCGCCTCGAGGGCACACAGGATCACGGGGATCGGCATGGCCGGCTACCTCGTCCTGCTGGTGGCCGTCGTGTTGATCGTCGGCGCCATCGGGACGGCCGCGGGCGACGGGGCCGGTGTCGCGTGGTGGATACTCGGCGCCGTGGTCGCAGCGGCAGTCGGGATCGCGTTGCTGATCTCGGGCCGCTCCCTGGCCACCCGGTCGCCGGGCGGTGACAGCCGGATCCAGCAGGATCCTCTGCAACCGGAGGTCACGGCCGAGGAGGAACAGCACTACATCGACGACTACCGGGACGGCCCCTTGCACTGACCTTCCGGTGCATTGCGGCGTGGGCAAAGTCCGGCACGACGGTCCCGCTGAACGGGACACGGCTCGTCGACTTACCGGGAACGTTCGCCAAAGCGGCACCTTAGCCCCGTCGACGGGGCTAAGGTGCGCGACAAATGAACAGCACACGGAGTTTGTCGCAACATGCGCGGCGGCGGATCGGCGTCGTCATCGCCCTCGCCGCGACCGTCGCCGTCGGGGTGGCTCTGGCCGCTCCGGCGAACGCCGGCAATCACTACTTCATGGACTTCGGAAACACCCCGGTAAAGCAGGCCGACTGCGGGCCGGGGTCGTCGCCGGAGACCGGTCTGTCCGGCGACGTACCGTCGGCCGACCGCAACTCCGGCCGCAGCGAACGCGGCTACAACTGCAACATGACCCTGCTGGGCCAGGCGCGGGGCGCGGGCGGCGGCATCGTGTCGGCCAACTACGACCACTGCTCGTACACGGGCAGCATGTTCAGCACCGCCATCACCAAGAAGAACACCGGCGTGCAGGTGGTGGACGTCAAAGACCCACGGAAACCGAAGATCGTCGGCAAGCTCACCGCACCCGGCATGATCGCCGGCACCTGGGAAACCCTCAAGGTCAACAAGAAACGCAAGCTGCTCGCCGGCACCTCGGTGCCGCTGCTGTGGGGCGGCGGGTTCTTCGCGGTCTACGACATCTCCGACTGCGCCCACCCGAAACTGCTGAACACCGGGCCCGGCACCAAGGTCCCACTCCCGTTCACCTCGCATGAGGGCGGTTTCTCGCCCGACGGCAAGACGTACTGGGCGTCGGGATTGTTCCCCGGGCACCTGTCGGCGATCGACATCTCCGATCCCACCAATCCCCGCGTGATCTGGCAGGGCCTGTACGCCTTCGTCGGGCACGGCTTCGGCATCTCCCCCGACGGCAACCGCATGTATCTGTCCAACATGGCCGGTATCACGGTGCTCGACATCTCGGCGGTGCAACGGCGCGACCCGCACCCGCAGGTGCCGCACATCGCCGCCTACCACTGGCCCGACGGCCAGCTCAATCAGCACACCATCCCCGTCTTCTACGACGGCCACGCCTACGCCATCACCATCGACGAGGCCGGTTCGGGCGGGGTGAAGATCTTCGACGTCGAACGCGTCAACAAACCGAAACTCGCGGCGCAGATCAAACTGGAGATCAACCTGCCCGCCAACCTCGACGCCAACCTGCGTTCGTCGATGGGCGGGTCGATCTTCAGCTACAACGCCCACTACTGCAGCGCCGACCGCATCGAGAACCCGACCGCGCTGGCCTGCGGCTGGGAGTCGTCGGGCATCCGCGTGTTCGACATCAAGAACCTCAAGAAGATCAGAGAGATCGGCTACCTCAACCCGCCGACGTACCGCAGCACCAATCCGTTCGGCCTGCCCAACTCGCCGCACGCCCTCGGCTCGATCATCGGAGTCCCGGCCGTCGAATTCATGAGCCTGGGCATGCAGACCATCAACGGCAAGGTGCGTCTGCACGAGGCCGTCGGCCCGCGCACCGGGATGATCGCTCTCGGTGACCGTTCGACCGACTGGTGCATGTCGCCGCCGGAGTTCCGGGGCAACCAGATCTGGGCGACCTGCTCGGACAACGGTTTCCTGACGATGGAACTGAGCAAGAGCGTGTACACGCCACCCGTCGGCCAGGACACCACGCTCGGGAACTCCGCGCCCTGATGGGCCGGGAACGGCCGAAGACCCTTTCCCTGACGATCGGCGCGCTGTGCGTGGCCGTGCTGCTACTGGCCATCGGGGCCGTGGCCGGGGCGGCGTGGCAGTCGCGCGACGACGCCGATGTCCCGGCCATGACCGCCGTCGACGTCGGTTTCGCCCAGGACATGGCTGTGCACCACGATCAGGCGATCCTGCTGTCCTCGACCGTGGCCGGGCGGCCCGGCGTGGGGCAGGAGATCGTCGGGCTCGCCAACCGCATCGTCACGGCGCAGACCGCGGAGAACGCCACCCTGCGGGGCTGGCTCACCTGGTTCGGCAAACCGCTCACCTCCTCGGACCCGATGGCCTGGATGTCGGGATCACACGACGACGACGGCACCGATTCCGGACATGAGCACGGTTCGGGGCGTTCCATCACCACCCCGGCCCCGTCGACGACCGCCGATCCGGGGCCTGCCATGGCGGGAATGGCCAGCACCGACGACATCTCCCGGCTCGCGAGCCGCACCGGCCGCGACGCCGAGGTGTGGTACCTGCAGCTGATGGTCCGGCACCACCGGGGCGGTCTGCTCATGGCGAAGGCCGCGTACAACAGCGACGACGTCACGGACACGGTCAAGCGGACGGCCTACCAGATGATGACCGACCAGGGTGAGGAGATCTCGTTGATGACGATGCTCCTGACCGCCCGCGGGGCCCAGGCTCTGCCTGATTGACGCGGGAGCCTCTGCCTGATTGACGCGGGAGCCTCTGTCTGATTGATGACGCTGTAGGCCGTGCGGACGAATAACACAATCCGGCCACACGGGGCGGGCAAAACACGCCGCCGACTCAGGTGCGGGTAGCCTGTCCCACGATCAGCACAATCGGCCGCTCCCACATCAGTACCGGCCGAGGCGAGACGGAGGCCCCCATCACCATGGAGGAACACGCGTCTACGCAGGCGAAGACCAGCGTGGATACGACCAAGCAGCCCCAGGAACCCGCATCGGCACCGGCGGTACCCCCGGTGCCGCCGGGCCCGGCAGTCGACCCCGACGCCGCCGTGATGGCCCCCAAACCCAAGCGGGGCGGCCATCTGCACCAGATCGACCTCGTGCGGTTGGTCACATTCGCGGCCGTCATCTTCGATCACGTCATCCTGGGCCTCATGTCGGCCGGCGCGGTGGCCGCCGGCGGAATCGGCCTCCTGTGCCGGTACACGCGCTACTCGTTCTTCGCGCTCACCGGCTTCGTGCAGACCTATCAGTACCGCAACCGTGAACTGAAGCCCGTCGAGTACTGGCGGCGCCGCTACAAGCTGATCGGCCTGCCGTTCCTGATGTGGAGCCTGTTCTACTGGGCCTACACCCGCTACCGGCGCGGCGGGATCAGCAATGTCGTCGACAACTTCACCAGCCTCGACGCGCTCGGCACCGCCCTCAAGAGCATCGCGTACGACCTGATCACCGGCCACGCGTTCTACCACATGTACTTCATGTCGGTGAGCATGCAGATCTACCTGGTGTTCCCGGCCGTGCTGTGGGTGCTCAAGCGCACCTGGGGCTACCACCGCTACCTGCTCGCCGTCAGCTTCGCGTTCCACGCCTGGCTGATCTGGCGGATGATGCTGCCGCCGCTGGGGATCTTCGATTCCGGCCCGCTGGGCAAACTGTGGAGCCACCTCACCATCACCCTGCTGCCGTACCAGTTCTTCATCCTGTCCGGGTGTGTCGCGGCCATGCATTTCGAGGCGTTCCAGGCGTTCATGATCCGCTGGCGCGCCCAGCTCATCGCCGCCGGTCTGGTGGTCGTGGCCGGGACGCTGTGGTGGTACACCGTCGCCTACCACGGCGGCCGCGGCAACGTCGGCAACGGCCCCGACTTCGACCGCATGTTCCGCGCCACCAATGTGTTCTCCATCTACAACGTCGGCGCGTTCATCGCGATCATCGTCGTCCTCTACTGCCTGGGCACGCTCTGGCAGCAGCGCCGGTCCCAGGGTTCGCTCGCCGACAAGTTCATGGCGAAGGCCGCCGACCGGTCGTACGGCATCTACCTGGCGCACGCGCTCGCGCTCGCCGAACTGATGCGCTTCCTGCGCGAGCATCCGGGCGGCCCGTTCTGGCCCAAGGTCCTGGCCACCTACCTGGTGACATGCCTGCTCACGGTGTTCGTGGTGGAGACCCTGCGCCGCAGCCCGATCAGCCTCGTCACCACCGGCCGCAACATGATCTCGTGGAAGGAACAGAACGAGGTGACGATGGCCGCGTGCGCCTTGGGCGCGGTCGTCCTGGGCATCGTCCTGCGCTACGGCTTCGACATGCTCGTCGGCCAGTTGATCACCGGCACCGGCCTGCTGCTGGCGATCTCCGCGGCGGTCGTCACCTACCAGCGCCGCCGGGCGGCCATCGAAGAGGGCGCCACCGTCTGAGCACCCACAGAAGGCACGATGCGGGGCAGGTCTCATCCGAGACCTGCCCCGCATCGTTGTGGGCCCATCAGGCCCGGCGTATGAACAGAGCTACTAGGCGCCGCTCCGGGTGTTGGCGTGCTGTGCCCGGCTGGGCCGCAGGGCATCGACGACCAGTTCGGCGACGCCCTTCTTGCCGGCCTCCGACGGGTGATACGGCACGGGCGGGGAGAAACCGGTCAGCCACGGCGTCGCCGAGCACACGGTGTGCTGCGCTCCGGCCCGCGATGCCTCAACCAGGGTGACGCCGGTGGTCTGCGCGGCACGCGCGGTGGCGTCGGCCAGCCCGTTGAAGATACGGACGGTCTGCGCCACCTGGTCGGGCAGCAGCGGCAACCGCGCACAGGTCGGCTTGCCCGGCTCGACGACCGGCGGGTAGTCCACGAGCAGGATCTTGGCGTTGGGTGCCCGCAACCGGACCGCCTCGATCACGGCCACCATCGACCGCTCCACCTCAAGGTAGGCCGACCGCTGCGGTTCGGGGAACGGATCCTTGCCGAGCCGGCAGCTGCGGATCGGCGTCTTCTTGAGGAACTCCGGCAGCACGTTGCCGCAGCCGCTGAGGATGAGTCTGCTCACGTAACCGAGGTCGTTGCCGCCAGTGGTGATGGTGATCACGTCGGCGTCGGCGGGAACCTCATCGATCTGTGGCCTGCCGCCGAACGCCCGCTGCGGTACATCGAGGATGTTGCGCGTGGTGGCACCCGAGCAGGTGGCGTCGATGAGTTTCATACCGAGCGTCTCGGCAACCTGGTTGGGGTAGTTGTTCTTGGTCCGCAGACACGGCCCGATCACCAGGCTGCGGGCTCCCGGGCCGGCCGCGTACGAACTGCCCAGCGCCACGTACAAGCGCGGGGACTCCTGCGAGTTCGACACCGCCTTGACCTCGGGCGTGCTGTTCTCCGCGATCACCACTCCGGTCGTGACGACTGCCGCGGTCGCAAGAGCCGTCGCGGCCACCAGGGTGGCCCGGATCTGGTTACGGAAAGGACGCAGCACTGTAAGAGTTTCACATAGCTGAGCTCTCAAAGCGGTGAGCGACCCCCTTCCAAAACGGTGACGCCACCGTTGTCACGGTGGCGTCACTTGCGTTGCGATCTATTATGCAGGATCCGCGATCAACTCGCGTCGTCGGCTGCCTTGGTCAGTTCGACCGGGGCGTCCGGAACGGCACGCGGCTTCTCCGATCCGGCGAAGGTGAACTTCGCGTTCTCGCCGTCGCCCTCGCCGTCCCAGTTCTCGACGTCGACCAGCACGATCTGACCGGCGGTCAGCTCGCCGAAGAGGATCTTCTCCGAGAGCTGGTCCTCGATCTCGCGCTGGATGGTCCGGCGCAGCGGCCGGGCGCCGAGCACCGGGTCGAAACCACGCTTGGCCAGCAGCGACTTGGCCTTGTCGGTGAGTTCGAGAGCCATGTCCTTGTTCTTCAGCTGGGTCTCGACGCGCGCGATCATCAGGTCGACCATCTGGATGATCTCGTCCTGCGTCAACTGGTGGAAGACGATGACGTCGTCGATACGGTTGAGGAACTCGGGCCGGAAGTGCTTCTTGAGCTCGTCGTTGACCTTGAGCTTCATCCGCTCGTAGTTCGACTTGGAGTCGTCGTTCTTGCTGAAGCCCAGGCCGACGGCCTTGGAGATGTCGCTGGTGCCCAGGTTGGACGTGAAGATCAGCACGGTGTTCTTGAAGTCGACCGTTCGGCCCTGACCGTCGGTGAGCCGGCCGTCTTCGAGAACCTGCAGCAGCGTGTTGTAGATCTCCGAGTGAGCCTTCTCGATCTCGTCGAACAGGACCACCGAGAACGGCTTGCGGCGCACCTTCTCGGTGAGCTGGCCGCCCTCCTCGTAGCCGACGTACCCGGGAGGGGCACCGAACAGCCGGGAGGCGGTGAACCGGTCGTGGAACTCGCCCATGTCGATCTGGATGAGTGCGTCGTCGTCGCCGAACAGGAAGTTCGCCAGGGCCTTGGACAGCTCGGTCTTTCCGACGCCGGAGGGGCCGGCGAAGATGAATGAACCCGACGGGCGCTTGGGATCCTTCAGACCCGCACGGGTGCGGCGGATGGCCTTGGAGACGGCCTTGACGGCATCCTCCTGGCCGATGATCCGCTTGTGCAGCTCGTCCTCCATGCGGAGCAGACGGGTGGTCTCCTCCTCGGTGAGCTTGAACACCGGGATACCGGTCCAGTTGCCCAGGACCTCGGCGATCTGCTCGTCGTCGACCTCGGCCACGACATCCATATCGCCACTACGCCACTGCTTCTCCCGCTCGGCACGCTCGGCGACGAGGGTCTTCTCCTTGTCCCGCAGGCTCGCGGCCTTCTCGAAGTCCTGGGCGTCGATCGCCGATTCCTTCTCCTTGCGGGCCTCGGCGATGCGCTCGTCGAACTCACGCAGGTCCGGCGGAGCGGTCATCCGGCGGATGCGCATGCGGGCGCCCGCCTCGTCGATGAGGTCGATCGCCTTGTCCGGCAGGAAGCGGTCGTTGATGTAGCGGTCGGCCAGGGTGGCCGCGGCCACCAGCGCGCCGTCGGTGATGGATACGCGGTGGTGCGCCTCGTAGCGGTCGCGCAGACCCTTGAGGATCTCGATGGTGTGCTCGACGGACGGCTCACCCACCTGCACAGGCTGGAAGCGGCGTTCGAGAGCGGCGTCCTTCTCGATGTACTTGCGGTACTCATCGAGGGTGGTGGCGCCGATGGTCTGCAGCTCGCCGCGGGCCAGCTTCGGCTTGAGGATGCTGGCGGCGTCGATCGCGCCCTCGGCAGCGCCCGCGCCGACGAGGGTGTGCAGTTCGTCGATGAACAGGATGATGTCGCCGCGGGTGTTGATCTCCTTGAGCACCTTCTTGAGGCGTTCCTCGAAGTCACCGCGGTAGCGGCTGCCGGCGACCAGCGAGCCGAGGTCGAGGGTGTAGAGCTGCTTGTCCTTGAGGGTCTCGGGCACCTGGCCGTTGACGATGGCCTGCGCCAGGCCCTCGACGACGGCGGTCTTGCCGACGCCGGGCTCACCGATGAGCACCGGGTTGTTCTTGGTGCGGCGGCTGAGCACCTGCATGACGCGCTCGATCTCTTTTTCGCGGCCGATGACCGGATCGAGTTTGCCCTCCGACGCCGCGGCGGTGAGGTTGCGGCCGAACTGGTCGAGGACCAGCGAGGTGGACGGGGTGCCCGATTCGGAGCTGCGTCCGCCGGTGCCGGCTTCCTGCGGCTCCTTGCCCTGGTAGCCCGAGAGCAGCTGGATGACCTGCTGGCGGACCCGGTTGAGGTCTGCGCCCAGCTTGACCAGCACCTGGGCGGCGACGCCCTCACCCTCGCGGATGAGACCCAGCAGGATGTGCTCGGTGCCGATGTAGTTGTGGCCGAGCTGCAGCGCCTCGCGCAGCGACAGTTCGAGGACCTTCTTGGCGCGCGGGGTGAACGGGATGTGACCCGACGGCGCCTGCTGCCCCTGGCCGATGATCTCCTCGACCTGGCTGCGGACACCCTCCAGTGAGATGCCGAGAGATTCGAGCGCCTTGGCCGCGACGCCCTCGCCCTCGTGGATCAGGCCCAGGAGGATGTGCTCGGTGCCGATGTAGTTGTGGTTGAGCATCCGCGCTTCTTCTTGGGCCAGAACCACAACCCGGCGTGCGCGGTCGGTGAACCGTTCGAACATTGTTCTCCCTCACGTATCTTTTCACCCGCCGCCACAGCCGCCCCGATATTTCCGGGACCGGTGCGGGCGACGGTTTCGTCACCGGTGCGACCAGTCTGCTGACCACTGTAGTGGTCGACACCCGGCCACCTGCAGTTAATGCAGCTTGCGCTCATGCCTCCGCAAAGCCGTGACAGCGGCCTGACCTGCATAACTACCACCGATTCGGGGATGTTCCGGGTCGAGTACGCCGAGAGCGAAACAGCACCGGAGGCCGTGTAGTCACACCATGTCCGGGTTCGCACCGCGGACGCACCCCAGGGGGCCGCTATATCGGATGAAATTTTCGGTAGTAAATATGGCCACCCCCGGGTCCACACCCCTGGCCCGAGTGTCACCCCATTGGGTGACATGGTGTGACCACAATCACATACCCCAGGGTGTAACTCGGCTACCTGCGACAACGGCTCGTCATCTTTCCGTTATCGGCCCGTGATGTAACGCCGGGATAACGCCCTGAGTACGGATTCATGTAGCGTCTCCCCGAAACGTCCAACCGGGAAGGCGACTGAAGTGGGCAAACACTGCAAGCCGAGCAACACCTCGAAGTGGATGGCGACTGCCATGGTGCCGGTGGCCGGCGGCCTGGTGGCCACCGCCGCGGGTGCCGACGCCCACACTGTGGGCATCAAGTTCCTGGTCGACAAGACCACCGGCCCCGAGGCATCGAACGACGGCACGCCCGCGCAGACTCCCGGCAAGCACCGCACCCCCGACCGGACCATCGGAACGCAGGCCAAGGCCGCCCCGAACGCCGGCGTCGAGGGCGTCGCCAACATCACGCCCGCCCCGCGGCTGTCGAACCCCGCCTTCCCGCCGCCGGTTCAGGCCGCCGCGGCGGTGTCGACGCCGTCGGCCGTCGCCACCGGCGAGATCCCCGTCATCAACTACAAGGCGTACAAGAACGCGGCCGACACGATGGCCCGCACCACGCCCGGCTGCGGTATCCCGTGGACCATCATCGGGGGCATCGGCCGCGTCGAGTCCCATCACGCCAACATGGGCGACGCGAACGCCGACGGCACCCTCAAGACCCCGATCTACGGACCGACGCTCGATGGTTCGCTCGGCGGCAACGAGGTCATCTACGACACCGACGGCGGCGCCCTCGACGGCGACTCCACTTACGACCGCGCCGTCGGCCCGATGCAGTTCCTGCCGTCGACGTGGAAGATGTTCGCCACCGACGGCAACGGCGACGGCAAGGCCGACCCGCAGAACCTGTACGACGCGGCGCTCACCACCGCCAAGTACCTGTGCTCCGAGGGCGTCAACATGCGCACCGACGACGGCCAGACCCGGGCCATCCTGCGCTACAACCAGTCCTACGAGTACGTCTCCGACGTCCGGGGCTACGCCCGCAACTACTGACGGGGATCCGGGCAGCCACGGGTCCGGATCGGAGGTGGTCCGGATCGGAGGTGGCTCCGTCATGGCGGTCGCCTCACCGGACGCCCCGGAGGACTATCCGGCGTTCGACAGGTAGAAGGCTTGTAGCGCAGCCGAATACATGGGGACATCGTGTGTGCCCATCAGTTCGCGGGAGCTGTGCATCGCCAGCTGCGGGGCGCCGACGTCGACGGTGCGCAGGCCCGTGCGGGTTGCGGTGATCGGGCCGATGGTGGAACCGCACGGCAGGTCGGCGCGATGCGTGTAGCGCTGCAGCGGCACCCCGGCGTCGGCGCAGGCCACCGCGAACACGGCCTCCCCCAGCGAATCCGAGGCGTAGCGCAGGTTCTGGTTCACCTTGAGCACCGGGCCGCCGTTGATCGTGATGCGGTGGTTGGGTTCGTGGCGGTCGGGATAGTTGGGGTGCGTGGCGTGCGCCATGTCGCCCGAGACGCAGAAACTCGCCGCCATCGCCTGCAGGTAGTCGGCGCGGGAACCGCGCTCGGCCAACACGATGCGCTCGCAGATCGTCGCCAGGAAGTCGGAGGCGGCGCCACGTTCGGAGCCGCTGCCCACCTCCTCGTGGTCGAAGAGGGCGAGCATCCGGGCGGGCCGATGACCGACCGGTTCGGATTCGTGTGCGCGTGCGGACGCCTTCTCCCCGGCGTCGAGCAGTGCGCGCAGACCCGCGTAACAGGTGCCCTGATTGTCCAGGCGCGGCGCACTCAGCAGATCCCGCTGGGCGCCGATGATCCGTGACGGGGTGACGTCGTGTGTCATCAGATCCCAGCCGAGCAGCGCATCCGGCTCGATGCCGGCCCGCCGCGCCACCCACGCCAGGACATCGGGTTCGGCGTCGGCGGTGTGCCAGAGGGCGTTGACGTGGCGCTGGGGATCCGGCGACACACCTTTACGGTCCTCGGACAGATGGATCGCGAGCTGCGGCACCCTCAGCACCGGCTCATCGACAAGGATCAGTCGGTGCTCCACGCCCTGAGCGGTCCGGTACGCCAGCCGCCCCGACAACCCGAGGTCGCGGTCGAGCCACGAGTTGAGCCAGGCACCGCCGTACGGTTCGAGCGCCACCACGCCCACCCCGGCGTCGTTACGGTCGGGGTGCTGTTTGAGCCGCAGGTTGGGTGAATCGGTGTGCCCGCCGACGATCCGGAAACCGGCACCCGTGTCGGCGCCGCCGGACCAGGCGATGATCGACCCGCCGCGAATCACATAGTGCCGGCCCGCCGCCGACGGCCAGCTCTGTTCCTCGTGCAGCCGGGTGTACCCCGCCTCGTCGAGGATCGCAGCGACACTCGCGCACACGTGGAACGGTGACGGCGAGGCGTCGATGAACTCGCCGAGTCCCTCGGCCGACGCGCTGGTGGCGATCATTGCCGGTTCAGACGCCGGCGAGCACGGAGTCGATGGCCGAGTAGAACAGGCCCAGACCGTCGTCGCTCGGCCCGGTCAGCGCCTCGGTGGCGTGCTCGGGGTGCGGCATGAGACCGACGACGCGGCCGGTCTCGTTGCTGATACCGGCGATGTTCAGGGTGGAACCGTTGGGGTTGCCGCCCGCGTAGCTGAACACGATACGGCCCTCACCCTCAAGCTCTTCGAGTTTGCGCTGCGGCGCCACGAAGCGGCCCTCACCCGACTTGAGCGGGATCAGGATCTCCGCACCGCGCTCGAACCGGCTGGTCCAGGCGGTGGTGTTCGACTCCACGCGCAACCATTCGTCGCGGCAGATGAAGTGCAGGCCCTCGTTGCGGATGAGGGCGCCGGGCAGCAGGCCCGCCTCGCACAGGATCTGAAAGCCGTTGCAGATACCCAGGACCGGCATGCCCTTGCCCGCGGCGTCGACCACGGATTGCATCACGGGGGCGAACCGGGCGATGGCGCCGGCCCGCAGATAGTCGCCGTAGGAGAAGCCGCCGGGCACGATGACCGCGTCGACGCCCTTGAGGTCGTCGTCGCCGTGCCACAGCGCGACCGGATCGGCACCGGCCAGGCGTGCCGCGCGCGCGGCGTCGACGTCGTCGAGGGTTCCGGGGAAGGTGATGACACCGATACGCACAGCCATCGGCTCAGCTCACCCGCGAGACAATGAAGTTTTCGATGACCATGTTGGTCAGCAGTTCCTCGGCGATCCGCTCCAGTGTGGCGTCGTCGACCGAGTCGTCGACCTCCAGCTCGAATCGCTTACCCTGCCGCACGTCCGCGACACCGGCGAAGCCGAGACGGCCGAGCGCCCCGACGATCGCCTGGCCCTGCGGGTCGAGAATCTCGGCCTTGGGCATCACATCGACCACCACTCGCGCCATCGTCCGTACGCTCCTCGTCTCTTACGGAATGGGTCCCTTACGGATTGGAGCGAGCACTTCCCGTCGCCGCGCTCACCCGGCGCTTACCTTACCGGGTGCCGCAGGTTGGGGCGTTACGCGGCGGATCGGGGCTTGGTGGCGCACCGGATCCGCCGCGCATCGCACACGTGCTCAAGCGAGGGCGGCCTCGATGGCCTCGATCACCTCGGGGGCGTCGGGTTCGGTGCGCGGCCGGAACCGGCCCACCACTCCGCCGTCGGCCCCGACAAGGAACTTCTCGAAGTTCCACTGGATGTCGCCCGCCTCACCCGACGCGTCCGGGGTCTGGGTGAGCTCGGCGTACAGCGGATGCCGGTCGTCGCCGTTGACGTCGGCCTTCTCCAGCAACGGGAAGGTGACGCCGTAGTTGGTGGAGCAGAAGGTGGCGATCTCCTCGGCCGAGCCCGGTTCCTGTCCGGCGAACTGGTTGCACGGCACACCCACGACGGTGAGGCCGCGATCTCCGTAGGTCTCGGCGAGCTTCTCCAGCGCGGTGTACTGCGGGGTGAGTCCGCATTTGCTGGCGACGTTCACCACCAGCAGCGGGCCGGTGAAGGCGCTCAGGTCGAGGTCGGAGCCGTCGAGGGCGTGTACGGGGATCTCTTTGATGTTGGCCATGTCACCAGAGCGTAGTCACGGACCGGCCCCGTTGCGTGGTTGCGCTCACACCGATCGCGCGCGGGTGCCCAACATCACCGATAGTTGCGTGGGAGAAATAGTTGCGCAGGAGTTACTATTCTTGAGTGTCTTCACCAGCCCACATCGCCACGGACCCCGGTCCCGTGCCGGCGTCTCCGGCCCCGGAGCAGGCGACGTGTGCGGTGCTCACCGAGTTCCTGCACAGGTTCCTGTCCGCCGCCAAGACCAACGCGACGGATTTCCTGGCAGATTCAGAACTGACGCTCTCGCAGCTGAAGGTGCTGTTCACCCTCGGCCATCACGACGGACCGATGTCCGTCAACGAGATCGCCGAACGGATCCACCTGTCCCTGGCCGCCACCGGACGCACCGTCGACAAGCTCGTCGGCGCCACCCTGGTCGACCGCCGCGAGGACCAGGCAGACCGGCGGGTCAAACGGATCTCGCTGACCAGTGCGGGTCAGCGGTTCATCGACTCCGAGCGAGCCGTCAAGGACGACACCGTCGCACGTTTTGTGAGCACCCTGCCCGCGGACGTCGGCGAACAACTACGGGCCGCGCTGGACCTCGTCGTCCACGCCGACACCGACTACTTCGCCGAGTGCACCCGCGGACCGCGCACCGCCTGACCTACCTCACCCCGTAATGAACAGGAATACCCCCATGTCCACAACTCCCGTCACGTCGTCGGCGGCCACGGAAAAAGCCCCGGACGCAGCCGGTGGGCTCGACCGCAAGGTCCTGCTCGTCGCCGGCGTCGTCGTCCTCGGCGCCATCATGTCGATCCTCGACGTCACCGTCGTGTCCGTCGCGCAGAACACGTTCCAGAACGAGTTCGGCACCGATGCGGCCGGTGCCGCCTGGACGATGACCGGCTACACCCTGGCCCTGGCCGCGGTCATCCCGCTGTCGAGCTGGGCCGTGGCCCGGTTCGGGGCGCGCAACGTGTACCTGACCTCATTGGTGCTGTTCACCATCGGCTCGGCCCTGTGCGCGATGGCCTCCAGTATCGGGATGCTGGTGGCGTTCCGCGTGATCCAGGGCCTCGGCGGCGGTCTGCTGATGCCGGTCGGCATGATGATCCTGACCAAGGCGGCCGGCCCGGAACGCGTCGGTTCGGTGATGGCCGTGCTCGGCATCCCGATGCTGCTCGGCCCCATCGCCGGCCCCATCCTCGGCGGCCTGCTCATCGAGACCGCCAGCTGGCACTGGGTGTTCCTGATCAACGTGCCCGTCGGCATCATCGCCTTCATCTACTCGTGGATCATCCTGCGCGACAAGGAGGAGACCAGCCGCCCGTCGATCGACATCATCGGCCTGCTGCTGCTGTCCCCCGGTCTGGCGGCGTTCCTCTACGGCATCTCCACCAGCGCCGAGGAGGGCACCTTCATCGCCGCCAAGGTCCTCATCCCCGCGGCCATCGGCCTGGTGCTGATCCTGGCGTTCATCGCCCACGCACTGCGCAGCAAGTCCCCGCTGCTGGATCTGCGGCTGTTCGGCAACAAGACGCTGTCGATCTCGGTGGTCTCGATGACGCTGTTCATGATCGCGTTCTTCGGCGCCTCGCTGCTGTACCCGCAGTACTTCATCGGCATCCGCGGCGAGTCGACCCTGGCCGCCGGCCTGCTGCTGGCCCCGCAGGGTCTGGGCGCGATGCTCACGATGCCGATCGCCGGCCGGCTCACCGACAAGATGGGTCCGGGCAAGTTCGTGCTCGGCGGTCTCGTCCTGATCGTCGCCGGTGTGGGCACCTTCACCTTCCTCGGTGCCGACAGCTCGTACTGGCTGCTGTGCGGTGCGCTGTTCGTGCAGGGTCTGGGTATGGGCATGACCATGATGCCGATCATGTCGGCGGCGCTGGCCACCCTGAAGTCCGAGCAGGTTCCCGACGGTTCGACGCTGGTGAACGTGGTGCAGCAGACCGCCTCGTCGATCGGCACCGCCATCATCTCGGTGCTGCTGGCCTCCAACCTCGCCGCGCACGCCGAGTCGAAGCTGGCGATCGCCTCCAACGCGGCGCCCGAGGAGTACGACAAGCTCGTCGCGGCCGGTCAGGCCCCCGCGGAGGTCCCCACGCAGTGGCTGGACTGGGGTGCGTCGGCGTTCGCCGGAGCGTTCGTCGTGTCCGCCGTGCTGATCGCTGTCACCTTCGTCCCGGCGTTCTTCCTGCCACGTAAGCGCGTGGCCGGTGCCGAGTCGGCCCCGGTGATGATGCACTGACATCGCTGATTCCCGACTGTGCCCGTGCCGGGTTCGCCCGGCACGGGCACAGTCGTCTCCGGACCCTGCCGCCGTCGCGATATCTGCGCCGGTGCGATAGTTGCTGACACGGTCCGCGCACATCCGCCACCGCTGATCGCACGACACACAGGAGACCTTGTGACCGAATCACCCACGGGCGCCGCGCCGCCGCCGAACACCAAGCTCGACAAGGAGGTGCTGATCGTCGCCGGTGTCGTCGTGCTCGGCGCCATCATGTCGATCCTCGACGTCACCGTCGTGTCCGTCGCGCAGAACACCTTCCAGAACGAGTTCGGCACCGACGCCGCGGGCGCCGCCTGGACGATGACCGGCTACACCCTGTCACTGGCCGCGGTGATCCCGCTGTCGGCATGGGCGGCCGCACGTTTCGGCACCAAGAACGTCTTCCTCGCCTCGGTCGTGCTGTTCACCCTCGGATCGGCATTGTGCGCCACCGCCGTGAACATCGAGATGCTGGTCGCGTTCCGGATGCTCCAGGGACTCGGCGGCGGCCTGCTCATGCCGGTGGGCATGATGATCCTCACCAAGGCCGCGGGCCCCGCGCGGATGGGTTCGGTGATGGCCGCGCTCGGCATCCCGATGCTGCTCGGCCCGATCTGCGGCCCCATCTTGGGCGGGCTGCTGATCGAACAGCTCAGCTGGCACTGGATCTTCCTGATCAATCTGCCGATCGGCATCATCGCCCTCGTGTACGCCTGGTTCGTGCTCGACAGCGAGTACGAGGCGTCCCGCGAATCGATCGACGTCCTCGGGCTGCTGCTGCTGTCCCCCGGCCTGGCCCTGTTCCTGTACGGCATCTCCGGCAGCGCCGAGGAGGGCACCTTCGCCTCCACGCGGGTGCTGCTGCCCGCCGGTATCGGCCTCGTGCTGATCGTCGCGTTCGTGGTGCACGCCCTGCGCACCGACAAACCGCTGCTCGACCTGCGCCTGTTCACCAACCCCACCCTGCGCACCGCGCTGATCACGATGTCGCTGTTCGCCATCGCGTTCTTCGGCTCGTCGCTGCTGTTTCCCCAGTACTTCATCGGTATCCGCGACGAGGGCACCATGATGGCCGGTCTGCTGATGGCTCCCCAGGGGCTCGGCGCGATGGTCACGATGCCGGTCGCGGGCCGGCTCACCGACCGGATGGGGCCGGGCAAGTTCGTCCTCAGCGGCATCACGGTCATCTTCGCCGCGATGCTGACGTTCCCGTTCATCGGCGCCGACACCTCGTACTGGGTGATCGGCGGGGCGCTGTTCGTGATGGGCCTGGGCATGGGCCTGACGATGACCCCGATCATGACCTCCGCCCTCGCCCGCCTGACCCCCACCCAGGTGCCCGACGGTTCGACCCTGCTCAACGTCACCCAGCAGACGGCGTCATCGATCGGTACCGCCCTGTTCTCGGTGCTGCTGGCCTCCAACCTCACCAGCCACAAGGAATCCGGGCTCGCCATCCTGTCGAACGCGTCGGAGGACGACTACGACAAGCTGGTCCAGGCCGGCCAGGCCCCGCCGAAGATCGAAGATCAGTGGTTCGACTGGGCGGCGCAGGCCTTCGGGCACAGCTTCATCGTCTCCTGCGTGCTGGTGGCGATCACCATCATCCCGGCGTTCTTCCTGCCGCGCACCCGGATCACCCCCGCCGAGGGCGCGCCACCGCCGATGGTGCACTGAGCGTTCATAGAACCGCGCCGCACATACCGGACGTCCGGCCGGAACACCTGGTGTTCCGGCCGGACGTTCGCCGTTCAGTCAGAAAACAGCCGCTCCGTCAGAAGGTGACCGCGCCGGTCTGCCGGAGGATCCAGGCCAGCTCGAACGACGCCTCTTCCCACTGTTTGTAGCGGCCGCTGACGCCGCCGTGCCCTGCCGACATCTCGGTCTTGAGCAGGATCGGATGTTCGGAGGTGCTCAGCTCCTGCAGCCGCGCAACCCATTTGGCGGCCTCGGTGAACAACACCCGGGTGTCGTGCAGCGAGGCGAGCGCGAGGATCGGCGGATACGGTTGGGCCGAAACGTTCTCGTACGGGGTATAGGACTTCATGTACTCGTATACGTCGGCGTCGTGCAGCGGATCGCCCCACTCGTCCCACTCGATGACCGTCAGCGGCAGCGACGGATCGAGGATCGAGTTGAGCGCGTCCACGAACGGCACCGACGCCAGGATGCCGTGGAACAGTTCGGGAGCCAGGTTGGCCACCGCACCCATCAGCAGCCCGCCCGCAGAACCGCCCTCGGCCACCATCTGATCGGGTGTGGTCCACCCGGTGTCGATGAGATACCGTGCGGCGTCGACGAAGTCGGTGAAGGTGTTCTTCTTGCGCAGGGTCTTGCCGTTCTCGTACCAGTACCGGCCGAGTTCACCGCCACCACGGATGTGGGCGAAGACCACCACCACACCACGGTCGAGCAACGACAGCCGCGACGCGCTGAACGCGGGATCGATGCTGGACTCGTACGATCCGTAGCCATACAGCAGCAGCGGAGCCTGTCCGGTCACGCCCTTGCGGCGGATCACCGACAGCGGGATCTTGGTCCCGTCACCGGCGGTGGCCCATTCGCGCGATTGGACGTAGTCGGCCGGGTCGTAGCCGCCGAGCACCGGTTGCCGCTTGAGCAGGGTGCGTTCGCCCGTGGCGACGTCGAGTTCGAGCAGCTCGGACGGTTCGAGGAAACTGCCGTAGGCGATGCGTAGCCGCGGCGTCACCCATTCCGGATTCCCGGCCAGCGCAACCGAATACAACTCCTGGTCGAACGACACCTGCCGGAAATCAGCCGCGGTGGGAAAGCCCTCGATCGTGCGCAGATCCGCGATCGACAGCTGCGGGATACCGCCGGCCCGATACGACAGCACGAGATAGTCGCTGAACGCGTCGAGATCCTCGATCCGCACGTCCGGATCGTGTGCGATGAACGGCCGCCGCGCCGACGGATCGCTCACCGGCGCGATGTCCACGGCGAAGTTCTCCAGCTTGGCGCCGTCGCGGAGCTCGTTGTGCACGAAAGAGAAATAGTCCTCCCCACCGAGGATCACGTGTTCGACGTTGTACTCGATACCCTCGACGCGCGGGGTGATGCTGCGGAACTCGCCGGTGGGGTCGGCGGAGTCGAGAATGTAGGTCTCCGAGGTGATCTTGGAGCCCGCCCCGATCATCAGGTACTTGTCGCTGTGTGTGGTGCCGATGCCCACCCAGTACCGTTCGTCGGGCTCGTGAAACACCTTGACGTCCTCGGTGCCCGCCCCGATGTCGTGGCGCCACACCGTATCCGGGCGCCACGCGTCGTCGACCGTCGGATAGAACACGTGCTTGGCATCCAGCGACCACACGGCTCCGCCCGCGGTGCCGGGGATCTCGTCGGCGAGCAGTTCACCGGTCCGCAGGTCCTTGAACTTCAGCGTGTACCGTTCGTCGCCCACGGTGTCGACGCCGTAGACGAGCCAGTTGCCGTCATCGGAGATGCTGAACGCGCCGAGGCTGAAGAAGTCGGTGCCCTCGGCCTCGACGTTGGTGTCGAGGGTGATCTCCTCGCCGGGCACGGTGTCGCCGATCTCCGGCGGAGTCCAATCGTCCTCCCCGGAAATGGGGCAGCGGCAACGGATTCCGTACTGCTTGCCCTCCTGTGTGCGCGAGTAGTACCAGTAACGGCCACGCCGGCTCGGCACCGACATGTCGGTTTCCTTGACCCGGGACTTGATCTCACTGAAGATCGTCTTGCTCAGCTCGGCCAGCTGCCCGGTGTGCGCCTCGGTGTGCAGGTTCTGCGCCTCCAGGTAGTCGATGACCTCCTGGTTCGTCTTGTCCCGCAACCATTCATACTCGTCGACGAAGGTGTCGCCGTGGTGCGTGCGCTCGGTGGGCACCTTCTTGGCGACCGGCGGTGTGCTCGTGTGTTCCGGCGTGCTCATCCCCACACCTCCGCATCCGGCCAGTCGGCGAACGACAACTGTGAAATCAGTTCGTACGCTTCGATATACCGCTGCCGGGTGCGTTCGGTGACGTCCTCGGGCAGTGCGGGCGGCGGGGTGTCGGCCGCGCGGTCCCAGCCCGAATCGGGGCCGGTGAGCCAGTTGCGGACGATCTGCTTGTCGAAACTCGGCTGCACCTGGCCCGCCTGATAGGTGGCCGCGTCCCAGTAGCGCGAGGAGTCGGGGGTGAGCACCTCGTCGGCCAGGACCAGCTCGCCGTCGGCGCCGAGGCCGAACTCGAACTTGGTGTCGGCGAGGATGATGCCGCGTTCGGCGGCCAGTTGCGCCCCCCGCGAATAGATGTCGAGGGTGGCGGTGCGCAGCGCCTCGGCGCGCTCGGCGCCCTCGGACTGCACCACCCGCTCGAAGCTGATGTTCTCGTCGTGCTCACCCTGTTCGGCCTTGGTGGCCGGGGTGAAGATCGGTTCGGGCAGCTTGTGCGCCTCGTCGAGCCCCTCGGGCAGGGCGATCCCGCACACGGAACCGGTGGCCCGGTAGTCGAGCAGACCCGAACCGGTCAGATAGCCGCGGGCCACGCACTCGACCTGCACCATCGGCAGCTTGTGCACCACCATCGACCGGCCCACCACGTCGGCCGGGATACGTTCGTCGGTGGGTCCGCCGGCCAGATGGTTCGGGACACCGAGCACGTCGAACCAGAAGAAGCTCATCGCGGTGAGGATGCGGCCTTTGTCGCGGATGGCCGGTTGAAGAATATGGTCATAGGCGGAGATACGATCGGTGGCCACCAGCAGCAAGGTGTCGGCGTCGATCTCGTAGATCTCGCGTACCTTTCCCGAGGCCACATGCTGATATGACTGCAAGTTCGGGCGCATACGTCGACACTAGGCCATGGGGCCGGGTTCGTCTGCGAGTGCCGTCCGGCGTGCGGCGCGCACCAGAACCCCGGGCATCTTCTGCTACATTTTCGGGAGTCGGCGGGGGCCGGCCGCCGCCACAGCACACACCAGAGCCGACGCGGCAGCCAACATTTCGATTAAGGAATTCATCCGGTGAAACACATTGTCGAGAAGATTGTTGATGACATCGATGGAACGATCCTCTCGGAGTACGAGACCGTGACATTCGCCGTCGACGGCACCACCTACGAGTTCGACACCTCCCTCGAACACGCCGCGGAATTCCGGGACAGCCTGCGCCGGTACATCGAGAAGTCGCGGCAGATCGTCAACGGCAACGTGGTCACCCGCAAGCGCGTCGCCGCCGTCGGCCAGGACCGTCCCTCCGCCGAGCAGCTGCGGGCGATCCGGGACTGGGCCCGCAAGAACGGTCACGAGGTCAGCAACCGCGGCCGCGTGCCCGCGGAGATCGTCGAGGCATTCGAGGCCGCCCACCCCATTCGGTGAGCGCCCATCCCGTGAGCGCGGCCCGGCGGCGTGCCCGGGCATACTTGGCGGCATGAGCGCACCCCGGATCGCCATCACCTACTGCACCCAGTGCAACTGGCTGCTGCGGGCGTCGTGGATGGCGAGCGAACTGCTGAGCACCTTCGGCGCCGAGCTGGGGTCGGTAACGCTGGTGCCCGGTACCGGCGGTGTCTTCCACATCGACGTCGACGGCACGCAGGTGTGGGAACGCACACGCGACGGCGGTTTTCCCGATGTGGTCACCCTCAAACGGCTGATCCGCGACGCGGCCCTGCCCGACTGGGATCTCGGGCACGCCGACCGCGCGAGCGAGTAGCCCCGGCCGGCGTCCCACGCTGTGTGCGGCTACAGGATCGGGGCCGGGGTATAGGCCGCGGCCTCCGGGTATTCGTCGATGATCCGCTGGGCGGCGGCCACCACATCGGCCACCTGCTGTTCGGCGGCGCCGATGAACGCCTTCTTATCGGCGAGCGCCTCCTCAAGCTGCGCCCGGTCCAGCGGCAGCCGGTCGTCGGCGGCAAGCCGGTCGAGCAGGTCGGGTTCACGGCCCTCCTCGCGCATCGCCAGGGCGACGGCCACCGCGTTCTCCTTGATGGCCTCGTGCGCGGTCTCACGGCCCACCCCGGCCCGCACCGCCGCCATCAGCACCTTGGTGGTGGCCAGGAACGGCAGGTACCGGTCGAGCTCGTTGGCGATCACCGCCGGGTAGGCGCCGAACTCGGCGAGCACCGTCAGGAAGGTCTCCATCAGTCCGTCGATCGCGAAGAACGCGTCGGGCAGCGCGACCCGGCGCACCACCGAGCAGAACACGTCGCCCTCGTTCCACTGGGCGCCGGCCAGTTCGGCGGCCATCGAACCGTAGCCGCGCAGCACCACCGCGAGACCGTTGACGCGTTCGCAGCTGCGGGTGTTCATCTTGTGCGGCATTGCCGAGGAACCCACCTGACCGGGCTGGAAGCCCTCGGTGACCAGCTCATGCCCGGCCATCAGCCGGATGGTGTGCGCCAGCGACGACGGCGCGGCCGCGGTCTGCACCAGCGCCGACACGACGTCGTGGTCGAGCGATCGCGGATACACCTGCCCCACCGACGTCAGCGACCGCGAGAACCCGAGGTGCTGCGCGACGCGCTGTTCGAGCTCGGCGAGCTTCTCCGCGTCGCCGTCGAGCAGGTCGAGCATGTCCTGGCTGGTGCCCATCGGGCCCTTGATGCCGCGCAGCGGATACCGGTCGATGAGCTCGCGCAGCCGGGTGAGGGCGATCATCAGTTCGTCGGCGGCGGAGGCGAACCGCTTGCCGAGCGTGGTGGCCTGGGCGGCGACGTTGTGCGAGCGGCCGGCCATCACGACGGTCGAATACTGGGCGGCCCGGTCGGTGATCCGCGCCAGCACCGCCACACCGTGGGCGTGCACATGTTCCAGCGACCGCAGGATCTGCAGCTGCTCGACGTTCTCGGTCAGATCCCGGCTGGTCATGCCCTTGTGGATCTGCTCGTGCCCGGCGAGCGCGCTGAACTCCTCGATCCTCGCCTTCACGTCGTGCCGGGTGACCCGTTCACGGTCGGCGATGGACTGCAGGTCGACCTGGTCGACAACCTTCTCGTAGTCGGCGATGGCCTGCTCGGGAACGTCGATCCCCAGGTCGCGCTGCGCCTTGAGCACCGCGATCCACAGTTGCCGTTCGAGCACGATCTTGGCGCTCGGCGACCAGATCGAGGTCAGGTCGGCGGAGGCGTACCGGGAGGCCAGGACGTTGGAGATGGCAGGTTTCGACACGGCGCAAGTGTATAAGCACACTCGGTGAACCCCGTAATCTTCGGGCGCCCGGCGCGCGAATCACAGTTCGGCGACCACCGAGGCGACGACCTCACGCATCGATCCGGTGCGGGCGAACACCGCACGCTGGCGCTGATAGCTGGCGCCCCGGTCGACGATCCGTGAGATACCCGCCAGCTCGGCCCCGCAATCGAGCGAATCGGCAATCGGCTCAAGGCGTTTGAGGAGAGCCGCGAGATCGTCGGTGACCAGTCGCTCGTCGAGTTCGCGGTTGCAGATGACGATGGCGTCCAGCCCGTACCGGGCGGCGCGCCACTTGTTCTCCTGCACCAGCCACGGCGGCATCGTCGGCAGTTCCTCACCCGCGTCCAGCCGCCGGGACAGGTCGACCACCAGGCAGTGGATCAGCGCGACGAGCGCCGACAACTCGTCGATGTTGGTGGCACCGTCGCACACCCGAACCTCGATGGTGCCCAGATGCGGTGACGGCCGGATGTCCCAGCGGATCTCGTTGGTGTGATCGATGATTCCGGTGGTCTTCTGGTCGGAGACGAACTTCTCGAACTCGTCCCACCGGGTGAACTGGAACGGCAGGCCGGCGGTGGGCAACTGCTGGAACATCATCGCCCGGTTGCTGGCGTAGCTGGTGTCCTGACCCGACCACATCGGTGACGACGCCGACAGCGCCAGCAGATGCGGGTAGTAGTTGAGCAGCGAATCGAGGATCGGCAGCACTTTGTCGCGCCGGTCGATGCCGACGTGTACGTGCACGCCCCAGATGAGCATCTGCCTGCCCCACCACTGGGTGCGTTCGATCAGTTCGGCGTACCGGTGTCCCTCGGTGAGCAGCTGCGTCGACCATTCGGCGAACGGGTGGGTGCCCGCACCGTAGAGGTCGATACCGAGCTCGTCGGTGAGTTCGCGTACCGCGCCGAGGGTTTCGGACAGGTCGGCCACTGCCTCACCGGTGTTGCGGCAGATGCCGGTCACCAGTTCGACGGTGTTACGCAGAAGTTCCTTGTGCACCTTGCCGTTGCGGCCGGCATGCTGGTCGCTCGCCAGCAGCGGGAACCGGTCGCCGACCAACTCGAACAGCGCCGCCGCCGAATTCGACAGGTCACCGGTCCGCTTGTCGGTGAGGGCGAACTCCCACTCGACACCGAGACTCGGTACCGGCGACCCCACGAAGTCGATCGGGGTGATCACGATGGCCTGATTCCGCGAACCGTGCGGCCCGGACTACCCGGGGCCCGCGGTCAGTGGCCGCCGGACTTGTGCTCGCCCGAGGGCTCGGTGCTCTCGGCGCCCTCGTGGTCACCCGACTCGGTGCCCTCGTGCTCGCCGGACTCCTCGGCCTTGATGACACCGCACGCGATGCGGGCCCCGGCATCACCGGTGGTCATGGTCTTCTCGTCCGGCTTGGCTGCGTACCGGGTGGGGATGTTCGCGAAGTTGTCGGCGTCGGCGTGGATGATGATCGACTTGCCGGCGATCTGCTCCAGGGTCACCGCGTCGGTCGTGGTGGTGGTCTCGCCCGAGCCGTCCTTGAGGACGTTGATCGACACCAGGTCGCCGCTCGAGGGGTGCCCGGTGTTGCCGTCGACCTGCAGGTGGCCACCCGCGGAGGTGAACGGCTCCGAACCCGACGCCTTGCACTCGCCGTTGGTGTGCAGGTGCATGCCGTGGAAACCGGCGGGCAGGCCGCTGACGGTGACGGAGACCTTCACGGCGTCGCCGAGGGTGGTGAAGGTGGCGGTGCCGACGGGCTTGCCGTCCGCGTCCTTCAGGGAGGCGGTGGCCGTGCCCGAATGCCCGTCCACACCGGACACGTCACCCGGAGGTGCCTGGTCGCCGGTCACCACCGACGGCGTGGTGTACGGGGCGTCGGAGGCTTCCTCATCGGGCGAGCAGGCGGCGACGCCCGCTCCGATGGCACCCGCCGCCGCGATCACCGCGACCACACGCGCGGTACGACGACGGCCGGTGGCCGGGGTGGCGAGGTGAGAACTGGCGGACATGGCTCTCCTTGTGTCTGGTGGGACCACGTGTCTGGTGGACCAAGTATTACAGGCTGTAGTGGGTGCGCGGCGGACGGGTGCCGAGATCGGTTGTCGGCCGGACCCGGCGAGCGGCCGGTCAGCGGGTCACGACGATCACCGGCATGCCGTCGGAGCAATCGGTGAACGAGTCGGGGCGGGCCTCGACACTGACGCTGCCGCCGAGCGCCTTGGCCACCTTCTGCGCCGCCGACCTGTCGCCCGAGTCGTAGAAGACCGTGTTCTCGGTGATGGAGCTGGTGCTGAGGTTGCCCGGATCGGACACCTCGAACCCGGCGTCCTCCAGGGTCGTGCTGACCTCACTGGCCAGACCGGACACGGTGCCGGCGTTGAACACGCACAGCGGAGGAGTCTGGGCGCTGCCGCCGGAGGAGGTTGTCGTGGTGGCCTCCGCGGAGGTGGAGACGGAGGTGGCGGGCATCTTGGCGCCCGCCTCGGCGAGCTTCTGCTCGGGATCGTCGTCACCCGAGGCCGCCGAATGCCAGGCCAGCCCGAAGAACACCACGGCCAACGCCAGCAGCAGCATCGCTCCCGCGCGGAAGGGGAGCTTGTTCGGTTCCCGGTCAGCTTTCATCACGGCAACTCTAACTCACCGGGAGCGCACGGACCGGTAGGCCGACGACCGTGGCAGACCGTCTGCGCCACCGGAAACTAGGTGATCTCGAAGCCGAGCCGGCGCGCCGCACGCGCCTTCTGGCGGGCGGCCCGCAGCCGCCGCAGCCGCTTGACCAGCATCGGGTCGGCGGCCAGCGCCTCCGGCCGGTCCACCAGCGCGTTGAGCACCTGGTAGTAGCGGGTCGAGGACAGCCCGAAGAGCTGCTTGATGGCCTCTTCCTTGGCGCCTGCGTACTTCCACCACTGGCGTTCGAACGCCAGGATGTCGTGGTCGCGCCGGCACAGGCCGTCCTCCCCGATCTCCTTGGGGTCGGCCGACGAGTCGGCCGGCCTGGGTTCGATCAGGCCGGACGCCGGGGAGACCGCAGGCTCCACCACGTGCGCAGGTGTGATCCGGTCACCGTGATCGCGGCTACGCGCTGCTGCGCTATCCATGTCGCTCCCTCTGGATTCGCCTCATGCTCAAGACACCCCCGACTGATTCACGGTCCATGTCTCGGCCCCGGTCCGGGTTCCCAGTCCCGGGGTCTCGCACTGACGTGGTGACTCACATCGATGTCGTTCGCCAGCAATCTAAACACGGCGGAGCACACCAACCCGGGCATGACTCGCCACCACACGCCGATCGGAAAAAAATCCGGCGGTAATCTGACACACGCGGACCGACCGGTGGTGATCCATCCGATGCCCGCACCCATGCGCCCGGCCCGCCGGACCCATCGTCATGCGTCCCCGATAAGCGAACACCGAGAAGAAACGAACACATGGCCATTCTCCCGATCTGCATCATCGGCGAACCCGTCCTGCACAAGCCGACAGCACCCGTCGAGCTCGACGACCAGGGCCGCCCGTCCGCCGAGATCATCACGCTGCTCGACGACATGTACGAGACGATGGACGCCGCCAACGGTGTCGGCCTGGCCGCCAACCAGGTGGGTGTAGGCCTGCGGATGTTCGTCTACGACTGCCCCGACGAGAGCCGCGGGTCGGCGATCCGCCGGCGCGGCGAGGTGATCAACCCGGTGCTGGAGACCTCGGAGATCCCCGAGACGATGCCCGACCCCGACACCAACGAGGAAGGCTGCCTGTCGGTGCCGGGTGAGCAGTTCCCCACCGGCCGCGCCGACTGGGCCCGCGTCACCGGTACCGACCGCAACGGCGACGAGGTGGTCATCGAGGGCAATGACTTCTTCGCCCGGATGCTGCAGCACGAGACCGGCCACCTCGACGGTTTCCTGTACGTCGACGTCCTCGTCGGCCGCAACGCGCGCGCCGCGAAGAAGGCCGTCAAACGCAACGGCTGGGGTGCGCCCGGCCTCACCTGGCTGCCCGGCGCCCAGGCCGACCCCTTCGGCCACGACGACTAGCCGGGACGGCGGGGTGGGGACCGAACCGTTCGTCGGTGACCGGGTGGTGGTGCGCTACCGCCTCGGGCCCGGCGCACCCGAGGACTGGCGCCCCGCACCCAACCCGGCGACGACGTCGGGCCCGTCGTTGTCCGATGTCACCGGCATCGTCACCGACGGCGGCACCCCGGAGCTGATCCGGCTCGACCGCGACGGCACCGTCGTGGAGATCCCCCGCCCGGCGATCACGTCGGTGCGGGTGCTGTCGCGGCGGACGGTGCGCAACAGCGACATCCGGGCCGTCGAATACGCGGCGGCACACGCCTGGCCGGGCACCGAATCTGGGTGGATCGCCGGATGGCTGGTGCGGGCGGGCGGCGGCTACACCCGCCGGGCGAACTGTGCTGTGCCCGTCGACATCGGGGCCCGCGCCGACGGAGCCACGCTCACCGCCATCGCCGACTGGTACCGCGCCCGGTCACTGCCGCCGCAATTGGCGTGGCCGGACCGGCTGCTGCCCGCCGCACACCTGCCGGGGCCGCTCGAACAGCCGGTACAGGTGCTCACCGGCCGCTTCGAGGAGATCACCGTCGTGGCCGGGCACGCGGACGTGACCCTGGAACCGACCATCAGCGACGAGTGGGGAGACGACTGGCTCGGCGTGCGCCTGGCGCCCGAATCCCCCGCGGACCTGCCGGCCGCGGCCGCGGTGATCGGCTCGGTACGCGACGGGGAGCTGAGATTCGCCGGCGTCCGCGATCAGGGACGGCTCGTGGCGATCGGCCGGGGAGCGGTCACGCCGACCCCCTCCGGTGAGCCGATGCTCGGGGTGACGGCCCTGCACACGCTACCCGCTCACCGTGGGCGCGGGCTGGCCGGGCAGGTACTGGCGGCTCTACTCGGCTGGGGCCGCGAGCGCGGCGCCGACACCGTCTACCTGCAGGTCGACGCCGCCAACCGCGCACCGGGTGCCTGGTACCGGAGGCTCGGCTTCGGCCTGCACCACGAGTACGGGTACGTCCGGCTGTAACCGCCGCGCGGGGTCGGACTCCCTCCGCGAGAACGGACAGGTCAGGCTGTGGCGATGTGCCGTCATGGCCTACGGTTGTCTGCGATGTCTGCCTCCAGCACGCAGGGCCGTCAGCCGCCCGCACAGAAACGGCCCGCACGGATCACCGTCGTCGCCGTGGTCGTCGCCGCCCTGAGCCTCATCTCCTGGCTGGTCACCGGCTGCGACGACACCGCGTCGACCGATACGGCCGCCTCGTCGTCGACCGGCGGCCACGCGGCCTACTCGCCGGGCACCGCCACATTCCGGACGAGCCCGGCCAGAAGTTCGGCGCACCCGAGTACACGCCCGAAACCTTCCGCCCCGGCGACGAGGTCGCGTTCCCAATCCGGGCCGTCCCGATCCGGCTCGTCCCAGGGCATCCCCGCACACGCACTGGCCACGCTCAAGCTGATCGACGCCGGGAAGTGGCCGGAGGCCGCGAACGCACCCGGCACCCGCGGCGGTACGAACTTCCGCAACAATGAGGGTCTGCTCCCGCGCACCGGATCCGATGGCCGTCGGCTGCGGTTCCAGGAGTGGGATGTGAACCCGAAGAAGCCGGGCCGTGGCCGCGACGCCGAACGCATCATCACCGCCGACGACGGCTCGGCCTGGTACACCGACGACCACTACCGTTCCTTCAAGCAGATCCGAGGTCCCAACTGATGGACTCCCCACTGGATGCGGAGCTGATGGATTCACCGATCTCGTTGCGCCAGTTCCTGATCAACGCGACCCACGACGGCCCGCCCATCGGGTTGCTCGGGTCGGCGCATATGCCGGCCCCCGGACGACGGTTCGCGGTGCGCACCGTCGACGCCGCCGAGATGACCACGCTGTCGGGACTGTTCAGCGCTTTCGCCCGGGCCTGGGAGTTCGGGGAATCGTTCGGTCACAACAAGGATGCGTTCGACGACTGCATGCGCGACCTCGACGGCCCGGCGCTCACGGCCGGGGTGGTCCCGCCCACCGGCTATCTCACACACATCTCGCGGGCCCACAACCTGCTCACCTCCGATCTGAGCCAGCTCGAGTGGTTCGCGTCGTCGCTGCTGTTCTACCGCGACCACTACGCACACCAGGCGCATCCGTCCGCGACGTTCGCCGTCGTGCTGTCCACCTCCGAACGCCGCCGCCCCGTCGTCCGCGAGCGCTGGCAGGCCGCCGGCGCGACCCTCGCCGAGATCGACTGACCGCCATGCGGATAGCCACGTGGAACGTCAACTCGATCCGCGCCCGCTCGGAGACGGTGGTGGCGTGGATGGAACGCAACGACATCGATGTGCTGGCGATGCAGGAGACGAAATGTCCCGACGACCAGTTCCCGGTGATGAGCTTCCTCGCGAGCGGCTACGACGTCGTGTTCTGCGGCCAGGGCGGATTCAACGGGGTCGCCATCGCCTCCCGGGTCGGGCTCGACTCGGTGCAATACGGTTTCGACGGACAGCCCGCGTTCGGCGATGCGGGTGTGGAGGCCCGGGCCATCTCGGCGCGATGTGACGGTATCCAGGTGTGGAGCCTGTACGTGCCCAACGGCCGGACCCTCGACGACCCGCACTACGCCTACAAACTGGACTGGCTGTCGGCGCTGGCCGACCGGAGCGCGCTGTGGCTCGCCCACGACCCGGCCGCACAGATCATGCTGGCCGGCGACTGGAACGTCGCCCCCACCGACGACGATGTCTGGGACAGAGACTATTTCGACGGCAAGACCCACGTCACCGACGCCGAGCGGCAGGCGGTGGCCGCGTTCGCCGGCCACGGATTCACCGACGTCGCACTCCCCTATGCGCCCGGCTACACCTTCTGGGACTACACCCAGCTGAGGTTCCCGCGCGACGAGGGCATGCGTATCGACTACCTGCTGTGCTCACCCGCGCTCGGCGACAGGGTGTTCGACGCCCGGATCGACCGGGAGGCCCGGAAGGCAAAGGGCGCCAGCGATCACGCCCCGGTGGTACTGGAGATCAGCTGAGATGTGACGGTTGGGGGCTGCGCGCCACCACCGAGTCGACGATCTCGCCGGCCCGGACCGCGATGTTCGACAGCAGCGTCGACGACAGTCCGTGCGTGGCCTCCACGCCGCCGTTGAGGTAGACGCCGACACAGGTGTCGGCGGTGGTGGTCAGGCGGTAGTCGCGGCCCACCACGGGACGGCCGTCGGCGAACACACACGACGACGCCGCGTCACCGAGCAGGTCGCGGATGTCGCCGGGCTCGAAACCGGTGGCGCACACGAGTGCGTCGGCCCGCACGGTGCCGGACTCGCCGGTCATCAGGTTGTGGGTGCTCACCGTCACGCCGTCGGCATCCTCGACGGCGCCGGTCACCTCGGTGGTGCGATGAATGAACAGCCGCCGGTTGCCGGTCACGCTTTCGTGGTATTCGCGCCGATACAGTTCCTCGAGCAGATCCATGTCGACAGCCGAATAGTTGGTGCTGCGGTGATACCCCATCAACCGTTCCCGCACGTCCGCGGGAGCCGAGTACCACAGGTCGACCGTGTCCGGGTCGAACACCCGGTTGGCGAACGGGCTGTCGTCCGACGGCGACAAGCCGAACTTGGTGTGCAACAGGTGAACCCGCGCCTCGGGGTAGGTGCTGTGCAGGTATTCGACCACTTCGGCCGCGCTCTGGCCGGCACCGAGCACCGCGAACGCCCCGTTCGGCGCCGACGGCACCCGGCCGAGCCGGGACAGGATGTCGTGGTTGTGGAAGATCCGGTCGCCTGCCACCAGGCCGTCGGGAAGCTTCCCGGCCAGCCCCGGTGCGAACAGCACATTGCGGGCCCGCAATTCGAACGGGCCGTCGGGACCGGCGCAGCTCACCACCACCCGGTCTCCGTCGAACGCGATCCGCTCGGCGCGGGTGCCGTACCGGACGTCGGCACCGACGGTGTCCGCGGCCCAGGCGAGATAGTCACCGAATTCATGCCTGCTCGGAAAGAATGTCTGCTGGTTGATGAAATCAACCATTCTCCCTTTGCTGTGCAGATAATTGAAGAATGTATAGGCACTGCGCGGATTACGCATAGTGGCAAGATCTTTAGGAAAGGCGATCTGCATATTGGCGCCCGGCAACATCATTCCGGGGTGCCAGCTGAATACCGGTTTGCTTTCCACAAAGGCTGCGTTCAGCCGGACACCTGATCCGGCGAGTTCCTCCAGCACGACGGCGACGGCGAGATTCGCGGGGCCGAAACCGATCCCGACGACGTCGAGGACGTCGTCACCGGCCGCTGCGGCGGTCACAACGACCCGTTCGTACCGGCGGGCTGGTCACTACCGGCGCTCTGATCACCATCACGCGCGGCGACGATGAACGGGGCCAGACCGGCGAGCTTCTCGCAGGTCTCCTCGAACTCGCGGTCCGGCCGGGACTGTTCCACCACACCGGCCCCCGACCGCAGCCACGCCTGCCCGCCCTGTGCGTACACCGAACGCAGCACCAATGTCGCCTCCAGCTCGCCGGCCGACGACGCGGTCATGATCGCGCCCGAGTACAGGCTGCGCGGTATCGGTTCGAGCCGGTAGATGGCGTCGAGCGCCGGGGCCTTCGGGATGCCGGAGGCGGTGATGGACGGGAACAGCACCGACAGCGCCACCCACGGTCCGGTGTCCGGGCGCAGGGTGCCGCGCAGCGTCGACGCCAGATGCTGAACGTGCCCGCGTTCGCGGATCGCCATGAACTCGGTGACCGCGGTGCTGCCCGGTTCGGCGATCGACTCGATCTCGGAGAAGCAGGCCCGTACCGACACGGCGTGCTCGACGATCTCCTTGCTGTCATTGAGAAGTTCGTCGCGGGCGGCCGCATCCGCCTCGGGCGAGCGGCCCAGCGGCCGGGTCCCGGCCAGCGGTTCGGTGAGCACCTGGCCGTCGGCGGTGACCGAGACCACCAGTTCGGGGCTGAATCCGGCGGTCTCGATACCCCCGAGCGACACCAGGTACGACCGCATCGGATTGTTGGCGACACGGGCCCGGGCATAGGTGGCGGGCATGTCGACGGTGAACGGGATGTCGACATGCCGCGACATGATGACCTTCTGGTAGCCGCCCGCGGCGATCTCCGCCACGGCCGACGCCACCTGGCCCCGGTAGTCGTACGGGTCCGAGTCGATGTCGACGGGCGGTGTCGCGCGTGCTGGGGTCGTGCGTTCTGGGGTCGTGCGTGCGATATCCGCCGCGGCCTCGGCGACCGCGATCAGTTCGTCGTCCAGACCGATGCCGTCGATGCCCTGCTCACCGACCGTCAGCTCGACGCGCGGAACGATGAGGTGGGCGAGCACCGCGTCGTCGGCGACCAGATGGCCGAGGCCGTGGTGCCCGGCGGCGAAGTCGAAGCCGATCCAGCCGTAGAGGCGCCAGTCGGCCATCGGCAGTGCCGCGACCGCCTCGGTGAGCGCATCGACCGGGCGGGCGCCGGGATCGTCGGCCCAGCGCCTGCTGGTGGTGCTGCCGCCGGTGTCCACCGAGACCTCGGTGCGGGTGAGCACGATGCGGGCGGCGACGTCGGCGGCGAAGGTCCAGCGGCCGTCGCGTTCGTAGACGACGTAGTCGGAGAAGCGGCCGGTCGCGGCCCACGCGGCGCAGATCTGCGCCGGATCGGCCGGCGCCGCCGATCCTGCGTGCGCGGCCACCGTTGAACTCGCGGTCACATTCACGCTGGAACTCCTCGCCTGTGCAAACTCAGGTGTCTGTGGGGACTCAGGCATCGCAGAATCTCGGTTCGCCATTTTTAGGAGAGCCTAAGCTAGGCATACCCGAAATGCGAAATCCCGACGGCTCAGATCACACCTCGCAGTGACCCACAAAGACTTCATGATGGGCACCTCGTTTCCAGCCAATAGGCCTGCGACTTGACCCCCCGCCTACCCAGTTTGTAGTCGGTTCGCAGGACAGATGCGACCGCCCGCGTCTGCGCGGTGTCCAGTGCCACCCAGCCGAAGTGCCCGGTGGCATCGAACGCCGCCGCCCGGACGGCCTCGACGATGCCCGCGCCGGGTGCCGGATCCCGGCGCACCCGGTGCAGCGTGTCGTGGGGGCGCAGGCGCATCGGCAGGTCCTTGTCGCTGTCATGCACCCACTCGAACCAGAAGGTCACGGGCACCCCCCGGGCAGTTGTTCGGCCCAGCGCATCGAGGAGCGAGTTGATCGCGGGCAGGGACGCCGCGTCGCCGACGATCAACCAGCCCTCGGGGGCGGGTTCGGGGATCGCGAACCCGGAGCCGAGGAACGTCGCCCCGAGTGCGTCACCCGGCCGCGCGGTCAGCGCCCAGCGGGCGGCGGCGCCCTCGTGCAGGGCGAACTCGATGGCGAACGTGTCGGCCGCCGGATCGGGGTCGACAACGGTGTAGCCGCGCTGATGCAGCCTGCCCTGCCGGTCCTCGAACCACAATCGCAGGAACATCGTCGGATGATACGGCTTCTCGCGCAGCAGACCGCCGCCGGAGAACTCCAGCCGCACGTAGTGGTCGGTGAAGTACCGCGCGGGCGCCGTCACGGTCAGCCGGTAGTCGTCGGCACCGAACGCCTTCAGGATCAGTCCCTGGATCCCCTTGGCCCCGCCGACACCCGTCTCGGTCACCGGACCCAGGGTACTGACGTCCTAGACTGCGGCCAGTTCGACGACGCCGGGGTGGGCATCGACGTAGCGCTTGGTGAAGCTGCACACCGGACGCAGGCGCGCGTCACAGTGTTTGACGTAGCCGACGAGGCCACGGACCAGGCGCGACCCGAGACCCTGCCCGGTGTACTCGTCGTAGATGACGGTGTGCATCACGGAGATGGTGGGTTTGCCGTCGATGATCTCGGAGGAGTAGCCCAGCACCCCCACCAGGTCTCCGGCCACCCACAGTTCGAACCGGTCGCGTTCGGCGTTGTGCACCACCTGGGAGATCTGATGCAGAACCGCCTGTGCCGACTGCGTCGGCCGGGCGGGCTGGGTCTTGCGCTGCACGGGCTCTACCTCTCAGGACACTTGTGATACGGGTCACATAGTAGCGGTGCTTGCCATTGTTTGCACGAGGAAAATTCACAGGCCGCCACGCCCCGCCACGCACGACCGACTACGCTGGCCGTCGAGCCCCAGCCAATCGCGACACCCACGACAGGGCTGATCGCACACCGGGCTCGACCACACAAATGAACACGCGGGGGCTCCCACGATCACCGGGGGCTGAGATGGTGGCAGGCGGCCGCCGACCGCCTGAACCTGTCCGGGTAATGCCGGCGTAGGGAGAGAGCACCATGGGTACAGGTCTGTCTGCAACGAGCAACACACCCACCAACACACCCGCCGACGGTCGGGGAACCATCACCACCGGCCCGATCGCCGGCAGCCACAAGCAGTACCTCGACATCGACGGCGCCACCGGGAACCTGCGGGTGCCGCAGCGGCGCATCGAACTCACCAACGGCGATCATCTCGACGTGTACGACACCTCCGGGCCATACACCGACCCGTCCGAACGCATCGACGTCGAACGCGGCCTCCCGCCGGTCCGCGACTCCTGGCACCGGCCCGCAGCAGCGTCCGCGGACACCGGCTCGGACCGCCGCGCCTGCACCCAATTGGCTTGGGCACGAGCCGGAATCGTCACCGACGAGATGCGTTTCGTCGCCGCCCGAGAGGGTTTCGACCCCGAGATCGTGCGGGAGGAGGTGGCCGCCGGGCGGGCGGTGATCCCCGCCAACCACCGCCACCCCGAATCGGAACCGATGATCATCGGCAAACGCTTCGCGGTGAAGGTCAACGCGAACATCGGCAATTCCGCTGTGCGCAGCGATATCTCGGAGGAAGTGGAGAAGATGGTGTGGGCCACCCGCTGGGGCGCCGACACCATCATGGACCTGTCCACCGGCAAGGACATCCACCTCACCCGCGAATGGATCATGCGCAACTCCCCCGTGCCGGTGGGCACCGTGCCGATCTACCAGGCGCTGGAGAAGGTGAACGGCGATCCTACGAAGCTGACGTGGGAGCTCTACCGCGACACCGTGATCGAGCAGGCCGAGCAGGGCGTCGACTATATGACCGTGCATGCCGGGGTGCTGCTGCGGTACGTGCCGCTCACCGCCCGCCGGGTCACCGGTATCGTCTCGCGCGGCGGATCGATCATGGCCGCCTGGTGCCTGGCGCACCATGAGGAATCGTTCCTGTACACCCACTTCGGCGAACTGTGCGAAATCTTCGCCCGCTACGACATCACCTTCTCCCTCGGCGACGGCCTGCGTCCCGGCTCCGTCGCCGACGCCAACGACGAGGCCCAGTTCGCCGAACTGCGCACCCTCGGCGAACTCACGACGATCGCGAAAAGCTATGGCGTGCAGGTGATGATCGAAGGACCCGGACACGTTCCGATGCACAAGATCGTCGAGAACGTCCGACTCGAGGAAGAGCTGTGTGAGGAGGCCCCGTTCTACACCCTCGGGCCCCTGGCCACCGACATCGCACCCGCCTACGACCACATCACCTCCGCGATCGGCGCGGCGATGATCGCGCAGGCCGGCACCGCGATGCTGTGCTACGTCACCCCGAAGGAGCATCTGGGGCTGCCCGACCGCGACGATGTGAAGGTAGGTGTGATCACCTACAAGATCGCCGCCCACGCCGCCGACCTCGCCAAGGCACACCCGCGGGCGCAGGACCGCGACAACGCGCTCTCGCAGGCGCGCTTCGAGTTCCGCTGGACCGACCAGTTCAACCTCGCCCTCGACCCGGACACCGCCCGCGAATACCACGACGAGACACTGCCCGCCGAACCCGCCAAGACCGCGCACTTCTGCTCGATGTGCGGCCCCAAGTTCTGCTCCATGCGGATCAGTGCCGACGTGCGCACCTACGCCGAGGAGAACAACCTGGTGACCGCCGAGGACATCGACCGCAAGATCACTGCGGAGATGGCGGCCAAGTCGGCGGAGTTCGCCGAGCAGGGCAACCGGGTGTACCTGCCGCTGGAAACCACCTCGGCGTCGTGACCGTTATGACCGACGGTCGGTGTGAGGTGGTCACCTCATGTGCAGAGCGTCACCGGACCCTTCGAGACCTTCGCTCCTTCGTCGCTTCAGCCTCAGGGATCAAGATGGGGGTCGTGTGACTGAATTAAACACTGCACCAAAGGGTGTCACTCCTGTGCGGGTGATGACCATCGCCGGGTCGGACTCGGGTGGCGGGGCCGGGATGCAGGCGGATCTGCGTACGTTCGCCACACTCGGCGTACACGGGTGCGTCGCCGTCACCGCCGTCACCGTGCAGAACTCCCTGGGCGTACAGGGATTTCAGGAGATCGAACCCGCGGTGGTGGCGGGTCAGATCACCAGCGTGGTCACCGATATCGGGATCGGGGCCGCCAAGACCGGGATGCTCGCCTCAAGTGCGATCATCGAGGCCGTCGTCGCCGCCTGCGCCCCGCTGAGCATCGGCGGCGACGGCACCATCCCGCTGGTGGTCGACCCGGTATGCGCGTCGATGCACGGCGATCCGCTGCTGGCGGCCGAGGCACTGGATACCTTGCGCAACACCCTGTTCCCCATCGCCACGGTAGTCACACCGAACCTCGACGAGGTGCGGCTGATCACCGGCATCGACGTGGTCGACGACGCCACCCAGCGCGACGCGGCGCGCGCCCTGCACGGGCTGGGTGCCCGCTGGGCACTCGTCAAGGGCGGCCACCTGCGGTCGTCGGCGCACAGCCCCGACCTGCTGTTCGACGGCACCGAGTTCCACGAGTTCACCCACCCCCGGATCGACACCCCGCACGATCACGGCGCCGGCGACACCCTGTCAGCGGCGATGGCATCGGCACTGGCGCACGGCTTCTCGATGCCCGACGCGGTGGCGTTCGGTAAGCGCTGGGTGACCCGTGGCCTGCAGGCGGCATACCCGCTCGGCTCCGGCCACGGGCCGGTCAATCCCCTCTGGCGGATCGGCTGAGCGACGGATCGGCTGAACTCAGCGGTACTGCGCGGCGTACTCGATGTTGGGCCGCATGTCGATCGCCGACGCCACCCGGTTGGTCATGTTGAAGAATGCCGCAGTCGAGGAGATGTCGAATATGTCGCGGTCGCTGAACCCGGCCTCGCGCAACCGCTGCCGGTCTGCCTCATCGAGCTTGGCCGGTTGTTCGGTGACCTTCTCGGCGAACTCCAGCATCGCCCGCTGCCTGGCGTCGAGCGCGGCCGCGCGGAAATTCATCACCATCTGCTCACCGAGCAGCGGGTCTCCGGACAGTTGCCGTACCGCGGCGCCGTGTGCGGTGAGGCAGTAGTAGCACTTGTTGACTGACGACACCACCACCGCGATCATCTCCCGCTCCAGCTTCGACAGGCCGGAATCGCCGAGCATCAGGTCGTTGTACATGCCGGTGAAGGCGCGCAGCTTCTCCTCGTCGAAGGTGTACGCCTGCAGGACATTCGGCACCATGCCCAGCTTTTCCTGACAGATCGCGAAGTACTTGCGGGTGGCCTCGCTGAGTTCCTGCGCGGGCAGATCCAGGGCGGTGATCGGTTCAGGGGTGCCGGTGTGGTCAGGGTTGGTGGTCGGCTCGGACATGTGGACGGCTCCGTTCAGTTGGTGGTGTGCTTCTCGGGTCTGGAAGTGAGCTGTCACTCCTCCAGCGCGTAGAGCGTGGGCAGATTGACGACGATCGCCTCCTGGGTACTGCGGGCGATCACCACCACCGCCGGATTGTCCGGGTCGGGGTTCTCCTCGCGGTGCGGCACGAACGGCGGGACAAAAATGTAATCGCCGGGCGCGGTCGCGATACGCACCTCGTCGGTGCCGTCATGGAAGACGAACTCCGGGTTGCCGCTGCGGATGAAGATCGCCGTCTCCGACTCGCCGTGATGGTGGTTGTCCGACGCGGTGCTCGGGGCGACATGGGTTTCGCCCATCCAGATCTTCTCCGACCCGACGGTGGCGCCGCTGATCGCGGCGAACCGCTGCATGCCGGTCGTCTGTGCGGTGCTGCCGGAAACATCGGCGGCCCGCACATGATGCAGTCGCGACCGCAACGATGCCCCGGTCGCCTCGTCGGCGGTCGTGGTCAGGTCAGGATGGAACGCATCAGGCATCAGGGCTTCTCCTCGGTCAAGCAGTCTCTCGGCTGAACCGGGCTCACCCGGCTGGACCTACTCGCCGACTATGCCACCGGCCGCCGGGCTCCCGGGGCACATTCCCAGGAGCGCGTTCCCCGGAGCGCGCCCCGTAAGCTCGACGGCCATGAGTGAATCCCCCGCGTCGAGACCCACAGCCGCTATCCGCGCCGTCGTCTTCGACGTCGGTGAGACCCTCGTCGACGAATCGCGGCTCTGGTTGCGGTGGGCGGACAGGCTCGGGGTCACCCCGCTGACGTTCCTCGGTGCGCTCGGGGCGTGCGCGGCCGGCGACCGACCGGTCGAGGACGCCTTCGAACTCGTCCGCCCTGGCATCGACGTGGCCGCCGAGGACGCGGCCTGGGAGACCGACGACCCGGGCGGGCTGCGCAACGGCTTCGACGCCGACGACCTGTATCCCGATGTGCGCCCTGCGTTGACGCAACTACGAAAGCTGGGGTTGCGACTCGTGATCGCCGGCAATCAGCCGCCGCGGGCGCTCGAATCCCTGCGTGCCATGGATCTGCCGATCGACGTCATCCGTAACTCCGCCGAACTCGGCGTCGAGAAACCCGAACCCGAATTCTTCGTCGCGGCCGCCGAGCTGGCCGGGATGCCACCGCAGAATATCGCCTATGTCGGCGACCGCATTGACAACGATGTCCTGCCCGCCGCCGATGCGGGTATGCGGCCCATCCTGATCCGCCGCGGACCGTGGGGCCACCTGCACGCCCGCCGCCCCGAGTCGTCTCGGGCGACGATCATCGACTCGCTCCTCGAGCTACCGACAGTGCTGACTGGCGATAGCAGTGCGTAGAGAGTCGGCAGGTTGACGACGATCACCTCCTGAGTGCTGCGGGCAATCACCACCATAGCGGGATTGTCTGGGTCCGAATTTCCTTGCGATGCGGGACGAACGACGGAACAAAGATGTAATCGCCGGGTCCGGTGCTGATGCGAACCTCGTCGGTTCCGTCGTGAAACACGAATTCGGGGTTACCGCTTCGGATGAAGATCGCGGTCTTCGACTCGCCGTTATGGTGATTGTCGGAGGCCGTGCGCGCGGCCACGTGTGTCTCACCGATCCAGATCTTCTCCGATCCCACGGATGGCTCCGCTGATCGCCGCGAACCGCTGCATGCCGGTGGTCTGCGCGGTGCTGTCGGTAACGTCGGCGGACCGCACATGATGCAGCCTCGACCTCAGCGGTCCCGCTCCCACATCGCCGGCGGTTGTGGTCAGAACGGGGTGGAAAGCATCCTCGGTCGCCGGCTCCTCCTTGGTCGCACGAGCTCGGCACGACCGCTCGGGCCGACGCCCATCCGCTGACCATGTCACCGTGCGACTTGCCCACGGAAGCAAACTCCGAGAACCAGCAGAACGGGCCAAGCATTGCACTGGCTCTATGCATGGCCACACTCGTCAACCGTGGGCCGATGACCGCGCTGCCCCCTTGCGGAGCTACACCCGGTGCGGTTCCAGGCGCAGGCAAAGGGCCTTCACCACGGCGGATTCCTCTGTCTGCCTTCAGTGCTAGTGACAACAAAGTCGGTGACTATTGCGCACACGGCAGCCCTCGCGCCCGCCCAAGCTCTCGCCGAAGACCTCGTCGGCGATGCGGAGAGCTGTGGGACGCGAGCCATCCAGGGTGTGGACCCCCAGGGCGAGAACAAGTTTAGCCAGAAGATTGGTGAGATCATCCAGCGGGGCAAGACACCGACGAGCAGGCCCACCCCCTCGTTGCCGGAGCCGCCGAGGCCGAAGAAGACGGGAACCAGCGCATAGGGAAGTCGCGGTCACCAAACAGGCCCTGACCCAGGTACGTATACAGGCCGAATCGGTGCTAGTCCGCACCAATTCGGCAGGCGGCACCCGCGAGTTCCTGGACTACCTCACCGACCACCATCTGGAACATTCGGTGGGTTCTGGGCTCTGGACTACCGCCGCCCAGGTGATTGACCGGCCGCTCCCGCAGGTGGACTCCCGCCTACGACCTGACCGAACCGAACGTGGGGGCGTGGACTGCTGAGCTGACCGGGATGCTCGATGTGTCTGCGGTGCACCGTCCTCAACTTCTGGGCGGGGCTCCGCCCCGCCACGTATAGATCCCCCGCCTTCAGTCCTCATGAGACTTTGAAGCTAATATGAAACGAGCCACTGCTCGCAGCAGCTTAGACAAAGGAATCCATCATGGGCCTAGCAACAGAGTCCCTCATCACCCAAGTTCGCCACCTCCTCGACGGCCGGCTCGTGATTCCGTCTATCCAGCGCAGCTACGTGTGGAAGAAGGCACAGGTCCCCTTCCTTTTGGATTCTCTGTACAAGGACTATCCTGTCGGCTCTCTCCTCGTTTGGAAGACGACCCTTGACGTGCCGCTCAAGAAGGCGGCAGTTATACAAGGACATGAGGTCCAGCTGCAACCCTCCGTGCTGCTCGATGGCCAGCAACGCTTGACATCATTGGCCGCAGTGATCGCTCCAGACCGAACAACCACTCATCTCGACGTGCGTTTCAATATCGACACCCAAGAGTTCCTGAACGCCAGTGCCGTACAACGACGCAACCGGCGGCTACTCCGAGTTACACAACTGATGAGTGAAACACCTCAGTTCGCGCAGCTACTCTCTGCCGCTGGAATTGACCGCGATGATCCTACATACGACACCTACTACGACAGGATTCGGAATGTCCACAGCATCCGACAGAAGGAAGTGCCTGTTGTGACCGTGGAGTCCGACGACTACGAGGAGGTTGCTGAGATCTTTACTCGAGTAAATCAAGGTGGACGTCGGCTATCCAAAGGCGATCTGGTTCTCAGCGCAATTGCGGCACGATGGCCCGACGGACTTGATGTCATTGATCAGTTCAATGATGAACTCAATTTTCAGAACTTCTCACTTGACCGGGAAGCAGTGCTCCGCCTGACTGGCATACTGGCAGGCACCGGTTCTCACTCAATCAAACTCATCGACAAGGCAATAACCGGCGACAAACTCAAGTTGCATTGGGCCGAGACCGAGAAGGCACTCCGATATGCAGTTGACTTCCTAAAGGGAGAATGCAGTATCCCCAGATCCGCAGTACTCACCAGTCCGAACGTCGTGGTAATACCTGCGTATCTACTGTTTCTGAGAAATGGTCGCCTCGATAGGATGGAAGCGGCGACACTGAAACGTTGGGTCTATACCGCCATGGCGTTCAGCTACTACTCCAACCAGGTCGAGGGAAAGCTCGATGCCGATTCGAAGTCACTACGATCTGCTGTCGATTCAACATCAAGTTTTCTCGACACCCTGACGGGTCTCGTGCGGCGGGCCTCTGGTGCACGCCCCGTAGACACCCCGATCGATCCCGAAGAACTATCAAGCAAGAAGATGAGCTCGGCATGGTTCAATCTGCTCTACATCGCAGCCCTCCAGCGTTCCGTCAAGGATTGGAAGAGTAATCAATCACTGAGCTCTGCGCCAATGACATCGGGCTCCAGGATTGAATATCATCATATCTTCCCCAAGACTAAGGTAACTAGTACCTACGGTACGGATCTTACCAATTCTATTGGAAATCTCGCGTTCATATTCAGTTCTTCAAATAGGTCCATATCGGCCAAGAGCCCCGCAGCGTACTTACCGACAATACCGCCCGAACGCCTTGAAGAGCAACAGGTTCCCATTGATTCTACATTATGGTCAATCAAGAATTTCCCCGCTTTTATTGAAGCTCGGCAAGTCGGTCTGGCCAGAATTCTCAATCAACTCCTTGGATTGACAGTTTCCACTGAAGCTTCTCCGCATTTCACCGACGTCGCACCCATAGAGGCAGAACTTCCTGATGACGATGACGAAGCCTTCGAGGCTGATGACGCGCTACCTCGGACCGACCTCACGTCATCATCGAGTTTTCACGATCAACGGGACACTCTTCACCCGACCTCGGCCTTCCCCTTGCAGCCGGAACCAAGTCACCAACCCACAGGGACACGTCGGCCAAACGGAGCGGTCGCAAGTCATGTGCTTGAAGTCTTACGCCGGGTTCCCATCGGCACTGAGTTCCGAATCGCGGAAATCCGCGATCATGCAACCACGGACTACCAAGCTGGCGAGATAAGTGGCGGTGCAATAGATGCAGCGGTGAGGATGGGTAACGTCCCGGGAGTTAGGTTTGTCCCCGGCGCTAAGCCCAAGCGTATCCGCCTGGAAGAGTAGCTTCTCGTCCGCCTCACCCCGCTGAATGCCCCAGCAATTCAGATGTTCGGCGGACTCCCAGACAATGCTGCCGTCCTTCCAGCGGGAACCTCAGCCCCACTTACTCCGGTGTCCACTGGAACCGAGGAGGCGCACCAGGTGTAGGTGGAAGCACGCCGGAACCACTCAGTCGTCGTCACACGGCAGTTGATTCGCCCAATGCTGATCGGCGCGGTTCGCTCGCGCGAGCGCGCTCGCCAATTCCGCCAGGGCGGCTTCGCTGAGCATCGTAGGATCGGTGACCATCTTGGACATCAATTCACGCACTTCGTGGGGCGGCAGCTCGGCAATCTTCCTCTCGATTTCAACGACGTCTTCGGCATCGATGATGTCTGCGCGTCTAACCATCTTCATCTGCTCTTCACTGAAAGCGCGGGCAGCCATTGCCGCAAGGTATCGAGCTTGAGCTTCGGCGCTCGACATCTTCGGACGAAGAACGGCCATGGCATTGTCAGCTGGAGACTGATCGGAGGTGGCTCCCCCGTGAGGGTTGGCAACCGCGCGGCTTGCCTTCGGCGCACGCTTCGGAAGCCGCTCGACCAACCGCGTTCGTCGTTCGCTCACGAATGGACGACCCGATTCTGTCCACCATCTCTTGACATGCGGCTTGGCTCGGTCGATGCCTTTGGCTAAGAAGACAAGGAGAACCTCACTGATAAGGTCCGCCAACTCCTGTTGCTCCGGTGTCAGACGCCTCTCTTCAGCTGGAACGTACACATGTTCAGTGACGTACTCTGCCAAATATACGGGATCGGGTTCGACCTTGTCAGAAGGTATGAAACGTGCGTGGCCTCGCAGTTTGCCGTCGGCGTCGAAGAGGTTCTGGTGGAACCCTCCCTCCTTCTTGCGTGCGGGCGTCAGATCATCATCGTCCCACTCGTAGTAGCCCGGAATTCGCCCCATCCGAACATCCTACCGAACGGACGGTTGGTGGTTGGGACACCGAGGATCGACAGGGGGTCGTTTCTGGTCCATTGGCCTACCCCCGTTCGGTTGGTTACTCGGGATGTCGGAGTGTTCGGGTATATTCCGTCTTGCTCGATATGTGTTCAGTTGTAAAGGGATAGTATTTTGCGTTTGTCAGGTGCACTGCTGGCGGTTGCCGCGGTAGCTGGTTCTGTTCTCGTTCCCACCATCGTCGCGGAGGCCCCGGCCGGTGCGGCGCCGGCTGCTAATGCGGCGGTGCAGGAACTCAATTCGTTGAAAGTGAAGGGGCGTGCCCCGAAGACCGGGTATGACCGGAACAAGTTCGGTGAGGCGTGGGCCGACAATGTGTCGGTGACCTACGGCCGCAACGGGTGCGACACCCGGAACGACATTCTGCGTCGTGACCTGCGGTCGGTGAAGATCAAACCGGGCACCAACGGGTGCGTCGTCGCCTCGGGTACGCTGACCGATCCGTACACGCGGTCGGTGATCAGCTTTGTGCGCGGGCCGCGGTCGGCGGAGGTGCAGATCGATCACCTCGTCGCGCTGTCGGACGCCTGGCAGAAGGGCGCTCAGCAGTGGTCGGCGTCCAAGCGCCGCGATTTCGCGAACGATCCGCGGAACCTGCTCGCCGTGTCGGGGCGCGCCAACTCGCAGAAGCGGGACGGCGACGCCGCGACGTGGCTGCCGTCGAACAAGTCGTACCGCTGCACGTACGTGGCCAAGCAGGTGCAGGTGAAGAAGGTGTACGGGCTGTGGGTGACCGCCGGCGAACGTGACGCCATCCGCCGGGTGCTGTCGTCGTGCGGTGCGAAGGTTCCGCAGAACTCGACGCCGAACAATGCGCCGAACCGGAACACGAATCCGCCGCGCACCACCACCCCGCCGCGCACCACACCGCGTCCGGTGACGCCGCCGCCGGCAAGCGACGTCTACTACCAGAACTGCAAGGCGGCCAAGGCCGCCGGTGCTGCCCCGCTGTACCGCGGGCAGCCCGGATACCGGTCGGCGCTCGACGGTGACGATGACGGCGTCGCCTGCGAAAGCTGATCCGCCACAGCATTACCGGCCCCGCAGCTCCCCGGTCGCACGACCGGGGAGCTGCGGTCTATCCAGAGCCGGACGCCGTCAGCCATGCCGAGAGCACGCGCCGCGCGCGGTCGGCGAGTTGTGGCCCGTACCGCGCGGCGTCGCCACGGATGGTCGCGGGGGCGATGCCATGGGCGGCCAGGTCGGAGACGTACCCGATAAGCCACTGCTCCAGACCGTCAGGGTCGGCTTCGAGATGGAACTGGAGCGCGAGGACGGCCGGCCCGAACGTGAACGCCTGATGCGGGAATCCCGGTGTGGACGCCAGCAACACCGCACCGTCGGGAATCGCGAACTGGTCACCGTGCCAATGCAGCACCGGCACGTCACCCAGCGGTGCGAGCGGATTGTCCGGGACGTCGGCGAGCGTCAACGGCGCGTATCCGACCTCGAAACGACCGGTGGGTTCGACCGCCGCACCGAGTGCGGCCGCGATCAGCTGCGCCCCCAGACACACCCCGAACGTCAGCCGGCCGAGAGCGATTCGGTCCGCGATAGCCTTGATCTCGTCCGTCAGATACGGGTACGCCTGCTGGTCTCCCACCCCGATGGGACCGCCGAGCACGACGAGCAGGTCCGCCTCCGACACCGCGCCGGCGTCAACGCGGCCGAACCCGGCGTCGACGTACTCGATCCGGTAGCCGAGTTCGCGCAACACAGGATCGAATACGCCGAGATCCTCGAATACGACGTGACGGATCACGAGGGCGGTTCTGATGGCGGACATGGAAGCCGATTATCCACCAATAATGCCGACGCGACCGGCTCAGAGTTGGGGGATGACCTTCTCGGCGAGATCGGTGATGGTGCGCATGGTGATGCCGGCGTCGGTGGTGGCCTCGGTGTAGAAGGCGAGGCGGCGGGCGCCGGTGGTCTCGATGAAGGTGCCGAGTTCGTCGACGACCTGGTTCACCGGGCCGACGATCGCGGCGTTCAGGGCCATCTGCACCTGATCCTCGGAGGTGAGGGGTTTGCCGTCGGGGCCGACGTGGAACTCGGGCGCCTGCGGGACGTGCGGATGGTCGCCGTCGTTGAATGATTGCCGCGCGGCGTTCGCCAGCCGGTCCCGGGCGTCGGGGGCGTCGTCGATGACGACGATCAGGGTGTGCAGGTGGCGGGGATCGCCGACCGGATCGAACGACCGATACGCCTCCTCGATCTGTACGCGGGGCTCGGCGGGCATCGCGAAATAGTGCTGCAGCGCAAGACCATTGCGGGCGGCCAATTCCATTCCGGCGGCGCCGGTGGTGCCGAGCAGCAGTTCGGGGTGCGGCCGGGTCAGCGGCTCCGGCTGCAGGAACGACCCCGGCGCCCAGTGTTCGAGGATCTGCCGCGCGCTCGACATCGGCTCCTCATCCCAGTGCGCGAAGTCGACGCCCAGGACTTCGTAGTCCTTGCGGTAGCCGCCGCGTCCGAGGCCGAGGATGAACCGGCCGCCGCTGAGCTGGTCGAGCAGCGCGGACCGTTCGGCCATCTCCACCGGATGCAGCAGCGGCGACAGCGTGACCGCGGTCCCGACCCTGATCCGCTCGGTGCGGCCGAGCAGGAATGCGGCTGTCGTCAGCGCGCTGGGGTTGATGCCGAACCTGATGAAGTGGTGTTCGGTGACCCACAGTTCGTCGTAGCCGAGTTGTTCGGCGGCGACGGCCTCGCGGAGCGTCAGGTCGAATACCCCGGCCGTGGTGGGGGCCAGGTTGGCACCCATGTTCAGGAACAGTCCGTAGGTGCGGTCGCCCGCGGTGGTGGCGGTCATATACCGAGGCTAGCCCGTTAGCTAAAGTTAGCCAACCCTTAGTTTGGGTCTCGGGGTGTGGGAGTCGACATTGTTTGCTCACGGGGTTTCGAGGCTTGTCGCTAGCGCTCCTCGCACCTCAACCAGCGAAGGTCGGGTGCGGTCAGCATTCGACGATGTTGAGAGGGACGTGGACCGCGAGGCCACCAGTTGCGGTTTCTTTGTATTTGGTGTGCATGTCGCGGCCGGTGTCGCGCATCGTCGCGATCACCTGATCGAGGCTGACGCGGTGGGTGCCGTCGCCGCGCAACGCCATCCGGGCGGCGTTGATCGCCCGGCCCGCGGAGATCGCGTTGCGTTCGATGCACGGGATCTGCACCAGCCCGCCGATCGGATCGCAGGTCAGGCCCAGGCTGTGTTCCATCGCGATCTCGGCCGCGTTCTCCACCTGCTCCGGGGTTCCGCCGAGCACCTCGGCCAGGCCGGCGGCGGCCATCGCGGCGGCCGAACCCACCTCGCCCTGGCAGCCGACGTCGGCACCGGAGATCGAGGCGTGCTCCTTGATGAGCGCACCCACCGCACCCGCGGTGAGCAGGTAGCGGATCGTCGCATCATCGGGGTCGGCGCGACCGGCCTCGGTGTAGCGGCGCGCGTAATGCAGCACGGCGGGCACGATCCCGGCGGCACCGTTGGTGGGGGCGGTGACCACCCGGCCGCCGGCCGCGTTCTCCTCGTTGACGGCCAGTGCCACCAGATTCACCCAGTCCTCGGCGAACTCCGGCGCCCGGTCCCGGTCCTCGTACACCAGGCGCTGCCACCACGCCTTCGCCCGCCGGGACACCTGCAGACCGCCCGGCAGGACACCGTCGGTCATCATGCCGCGCCGCGCGCACTCGTGCATGACGTCGGCGATCTCCAGCAGATACTTGCCGACATCGTCGGGTGAGCGCTGCCGCGCCTCGTTCGCGAGGGTGATCTCGGCGATCGAGAGCCCCGACGACGCGCACAGGTCCAGCAGTTGCCGCGCGCTGGAATACCGGTACGGCACGCCGGCGTCGTCGGCGTCGGCGTCGGTGTCGGAGAGTGCGGCGAACCCGGCGGCGGTGACGACGAAGCCGCCACCCACCGAGAAGTAGGTCTCCGTGACGATCAGTGATTCGGCGATCGGCGATTCGGTGTTCGCGAAGGCGCGCAACGTCATCGCGTTGGGATGTTCCGGCAGGAAGATGTTCGCCCGGCACACGATGTCGTCGGTGGTGAACGGGATCTCGAGCAATCCACCGAGCCGGATCCGGTGGTGCAGGGCCATCCAGGCCAGGCGCTGCTGTTTGGTCTCGGTGGAGATGGTCTCCGGGCGCAGGCCCTCGAGGCCCAACAACACCGCGTCGAGGGTGCCGTGGCCGGCGTCGTTGGGATCTGAGCCTCCAGCAGCGTGCGAAGGAGCGACTCAGGCGTAATCGGAACGCGGAGTTCATTCGGGCCAGCGACATGGATGAGGCGCGCGGCGAGCT